>PVMK01183268.1_pt1 | contig 78369 bp, 80 predicted proteins | sample 1853481 | NCBI WGS metagenome assembly PVMK01 (sample SAMN08533507, study PRJNA380276) | Marine sediment metagenome, whole genome shotgun sequencing project.
AATTAACTTGTAATTTAGCGTTCAAGCTAAATTACAAGGATGCTTTTTGCTTGAATCGGTTTACACAATTGATATCAATGTCAAGCAGCGTTGCGATATTAAATTTGGCCTCCATACATTTGGGGGAGCCTCCATGCGGGTGGAGCAATCCCAGGCTTAAATCTTCGCGTACTTCATTCATGATTATCGGATCCGTTAGATCCGTCACTGAAACCTCGAGTTTGTCGGCAACATGTTTTTTAGCTTGATCGATTTTCATGCCCCTGGCAATTTGCATGCGAGCTACCAGATCTCCGGCAGCTCTCATTCCGCCCATTCCCGAGGCAACCGCGTGCGTAATGGCCATGCCAAACGGATCACCGACGCCAACCTACAACCCGTCCAGGCGACAAATCTCCACCATGGCTTTGGAGGCCCGTGATGCCACATCCAGCGGTGGGTTGTCATGTACCGTCATCGCGCCAACTCCCATGCCCATGTTCACATGAATGGGTATCGTGGCAACTTCACAACAGGCTTTCATATAGGTAATCGCTCTGGAAACATTCCAGGGCGCAGATTCGTTGGTATTGGTATTAACCACGGGCCCAAAAATGGTCACACCCGCTTTTTCGGCTGCTTTGACCTGGTCCTGGGGATACATCCCGGCCAGTCTATCACCGTCATAAGTCATCTCTCCATGCATTCCCAATACGAACTCCCCGGCCATACCAAGCTCCACGCATATTCCAGGATGTTTTTCTCTGAGGACTTCCGTCGCCATTAAGGCGGCTAAAAAATCGGCATCGCCGGCGGCACCGACCGTATCCAGGATGATGGCATCCGCCCCGGACTCATACAGGGCACTGGAGACGTAAACAATATCTCTGACCGCCTGTTCAACAGATGCTTCATAAGAAGCTCTGGCTTCGTCGATTTTTCCTTTCGGCAGCAATTCGGCAGGGTTGGGGAAGGGGCCGTCGGGCTGACTGTACGACCCTAAATTGGGCATGGCCCCATAAAATACCGCTGCGGTGGTCACCGAAAGTACCTGCTCTAATAGGGGCTGTTCGTAGGTCACCATCGATTTAATCGGCTTAAAGCTATAATCCGGATATCCCAATTCCAGGGTGTCGGCCCCCATGAGTTTCTCGTAGATTTGAAGGCACTGCAGACGGTCAACGTTAACCTGTGCGCGGCTCATTTTAATGGGTGTACCATCATAGGAAAGGACAATTTCTTTTCCGGGCTCCACTCCCACGAACCGGTAAGGTGAACTGAAAATATCAAAAAGATGTTGCAATTCCTCCTTGGAAAGCACAGGAACATTGCCGCGTTGGGCTGCATCCCGGGTTCCTTCCTCCAAATCCTGCATGACATCGCTCTCGCTTAACTCAACGGGAGAACCATCACCATAGCGTGTGAGTATTTTCCCCATGACAACCTCCTTACTCTGTAGAAGCTTTTGTGTAATGTTTATGAGGGACCTAAAATTGCTTTCTTTACGGCATCCCCCATTTGCGAAGTGGGATGCTTGCCGCCCATATCGCGGGTTTTGACATCGCCGTTTTGCAATACCTGGTTTAAGGCGGCCTCGATGTCTTTGCCTGCCTCTGTTTCACCCAGATGTTCCATCATCATACGGATCGACTCAATTGCGGCCACGGGGTTAACAATGCTTTTGCCGGCATATTTAGGTGCCGAGCCGTGAATCGGCTCGAACATCGAGGGATATTTTTTTTCCGGGTTAATATTTGCCCCGGCGGCAAACCCCATGCCGCCTTGAAGCATGGCGCCCAGGTCCGTAATGATATCCCCGAACAAATTCGATGCCACGATGACGTCAAAAACCTCAGGATTTTTCACCAGCCACATGGTCAGGGCATCCACCAGCGCCATGTCGGTTTTAATGTCCGGGTAGTCCTTTGCGACCTGATCAAATACCTTATCCCAGAAAACCATTGAATAATTCAAGGCATTGGATTTGGTGCAATTGGTCACCATTCCGACAGGTGAATCACCTAATTTTTTACGCCGCCGGGCGAGCTCAAACGCATAGCGCATCACCCGCTCGCAGCCTTTCTGGGTGAATATGGCGGTCTGGATGGCAGCAGCGTCCGGAGTTCCCAATTTATAAAAGCCGCCAGTTGCTGAATATTCGCCCTCGGTGTTTTCCCTGACAACCGCCATATCCACCGTCGCCGGTGAAGCATTTTTTAGGTGTGTATCCACGCCGGGATACAGCTTGATGGGGCGCAGGTTGACATACTGATCGAATCCCTTGCGGATGGTCAATAAAAGGGGCAATGAGATATGATCGGGTACTTTATTGCTATCCCCGATACATCCTAAAAAAATTGCATCGAAGGCTTTGAGCCGCTCCAGCATGTCATCCGGCATCATTTGGCCGTGCTGCTGATAATAGTCGCAGCCCCACCCGAAGGTTTCGATTTTTAGTTGAAAGCCGTATTTATCCGCTATAGTGGTCAAAATCTTAATGGCTTCTTCAGATACCTCGGTTCCGACACCATCGCCGGGAATAAAGGCAATATCATAGGAATTCATAATTTTCCTCCCTAATTAACGACTAATTTTCTTATTTTAGAACTAAGCGACCCTGCGTCTTCCAAGGCAGTGTTCAGGTGTCAGTCGCCTGGTTCAAAGGTTCAACGTTCCAGGTTCAGAGGTTAAATAACAGAGGGCAGAGGCCAGAGAGTACAGTTAAATAAGTGATTAGTTGAATAGTCAATTTGTCAGAGGATTCAATCCATTTTAAACTATTTGACCAATCGACCAATTAACGAATCGACTAAACCCACGGACCGGAGGCCAGAACCCTTGAACCCCTGAACCCAGAACCTCTGAACCTGGAAACTGACACCAGGTAGAAGATTTACCCTCTTAATGTTTCGGTATGGCCGTCGACGCTCAGCGCCTGGCCTGATATTTTATTTCCAGCCGCTGAGCAAAGAAAAAGGACCAGATTGGCAACATCGTCGGTGCTGACGAAGGTGCGCATCGATGTGCCCTCAACCAAGCGCTCATAGACCTCTTTTTCCGAAATATCTTTGGCCTGCGCTTCGGCAGTGATGACCGCATCCATGCGTGGGCCCTCAACGGCGTTGGGGCAGATGGCATTGACGCGAATGTCGAATTCACCCAGTTCCATGGCCAGGGTCTTGGTTAGACCGATAACGGCCCATTTGGAGGCGGCGTAGGGTGATCGCATGGGGTAACCGAGGATTCCGGCCGAAGACGCCATGTTGATGATGGAACCGCCGCCGGCTGCCTTGATGAGGGGTACGGCGCGACGGGCGCAATAAAATTGGCCGTTAATGTTTATCGCCATGGTGCGATCCCATTCTTCGGGCGTGACATCTTCGACGGCAGCTGTCGGCCCCGCAATGCCGGCATTGTTTATCAGGACATCGAGCCCGCCAAGATGGGCCAGGGCCTCTTCAAACAGGAGGTCCACTTGAGCCGGGTCCGCGATGTCCGCCAGGGTCGTACCGATATGCGGCAATGTTTTTTTTGCAGTCCGCCAACAAATTTTTCTTGATATCGCAGATATGAACCCGGGCACCGTTTTCAACGAAGGCTTTGGCGAAAGCATACCCGATGCCTGAAGCAGCGGCAGTGATCAACACACGCTGTCCTTTCACGGATGTCTGCATTATGGGTCTCTCCCTGTTTCAATCGTTTTGGGATTTCCAGAAATGAACCAAAGCTTTTATGATTTTCTTGCGCCATGCTTCGGTAAACTCGGGTGTCCATTCATAGAAACCCTTGCCGGTCTTTGCGCCCAATTCGCCTTTTTTTACCTTCTCAAGCAGGAGCGGATAGGGTTCATTGGACGTATCCATGTCGGGCAGAATATATTTTTCACATTGCAGTGTTAAATCATAACCATCAATATATTCGTATAGCTCAAAGGGCCCGACCGTGCCCAGGCGGCGTCCAAAACTGTTTTTAACCGCCAGGTCCACATCCTGAGGGCTGGCGATTCCGCGCTGAACAATATTAAATGCTTCGCGCCACAATACGAGTTGAAGCCGGTTGGCAATAAACCCCAGAGCCTCTTTTTGACAGATGATGGGGCTTTTACCCATCGCCTTCATCAGATTATAGACCGTGTCGATGGTTTCATCTGAAGTTGATTTTCCGCGCACGATCTCCACCAGGGGCATCAAATAGGGAGGATTGAAGTAGTGGGCAATCAAGACACGATCGGGTCGCCGGGTGGCCGCGCCTAAATCGCTGGGCAACAGGCTGGACGTGTTGCTCGCCAATATGGTGTGCGGCGGGCATATGCGATCTAGATCCTTAAATAATTGCTGTTTAACTTCCAGATCTTCAATAATGGACTCAACAACCAGGTCGGCACCTGCCCCCGCCTCTTCAAGTGTCGTTGTCGTCTCAATTCGATCTAATGTCGGTCTTACGTCATCGCCCGCAACAATGTCCCACTCCGCCAGCTCTTTGAGGTTGCGTTCAATCTTTTGAAGGGCCTCCTGAAGCCGTGCATCTGATCTTCCGCTCAGTTTAACCTCAAACCCGGCCGAAGCAAATTCCTGTGCGATGGCATGGCCCATCATTCCCGGCCCGACAACGGTTATTTTTTTTATTTCGGCGGCACTCATTTTATTTAGCCTTTCGGTTACCTCTTTTTATTGGAAGATGTTTTAAGCCGCATGTCGGATATACTCCTGAAGGGCGTTATCCACTCCAGGGCCAATTAGGGATTGCAGTGCTTTTTCCAGGATTTCTTTATGGCCTTATGCGGTCAGCAGCAGCTTTACTTTCTTAACACCGTCGCCGGCATCCTGAGCATAGGCGTCGGCACCGATTCGATCTGCCCAGCGCTGGGTTACCGGGGCACCGCCGACAATGGTTTTATACTTTTCTCTCAAACCGGCTTTTTTCAATTCCTGTTCCAGTTGTTTCTGCATCGCCATCGTTGTGGTTAACAGCGTGCTGGAACCGATAATATGGGCACCAAACTTTTCCGCCTGATCAATAAAACGCTCAACCGGCACATCGCGTCCAATATCCAGGACTTCAAATCCATTGGCCTTAAAAAGGGATACGACGATCGTCTTGCCGATATCGTGGACATCCCCCTCGACGGTTCCAACGACAACCTTTCCGGTGACCAGGGCCTTTTCTTCGGGTATCGCGGCATTAATGATTTCGGTTGCCTTTTCCATTGCCATCGCCGAGTAAACCAGTTGCGGGAGAAACAGTCTTCCGGTCTCAAATAGATCACCCACTTGATTGATTCCCTGGATAAATCCCTTGTCCATTAATTCTATAGGATTCAGCCCTTCATCTAACCCTCGTTTGGCCACGTCTGTTGCCTTGTCGGTATCACCTTTTAAAATGGCCTCTATCGCTTCTTTAAATATTTTTTCGCTCATTTTGCTATCCTTTCTTAAAATACCAGGTGATGAAATTTTGATCGGAATGAAGCAACGTGGGTTCGGTACGCGTCATCAGAAGCGGTTTCAAAACCCCATCTAAGGCCCAATGGCTGCGTTGCGAGCCTCTTCAAAATGCTCACATACTCCCATGTATACTGCGCTTTTTCATCGACTCGCGCCTTGCTGAGCACCTTAAATTAAAAAGATAAGATGCGAAGTCCCGCTTGCTAGCGGGGCCCTTGGACCTGATCTGAGATTTTGAAACCACTTCTAATCAAATGATTGATAGGCCCGAATACCCACTCTTTCCTTAAACATGTTGACACAGTTGATTGCCAGATCCAACAATTCCGCAATTCGGAATTTGGCGTCAATTCCTTTGGCAACTGCCGGGGTCTCGTTGACCCGGCCGATATCCAATTCTTCCCTGACTTCACTCATGACAACCGTATCACTGAGATCTAACACCGAAACGCCCAATTTTTCGGCCACATATTTTTTGGCTGCATCGATTCGCATCCCTCGGTTCAGTTGCAAACGCGCCACCAGATCTCCGGCAGTGCGGATACCGCCCATCCCCGAGACGATTGCATGTGCAGCATGCATCCCGAGCGGATCACCGACGCCAACCTACAACCCATCAAGCCGGCACAGTTCTACATGGGCTTTTGAGGCCCGTGATAGTGCATCCAAAGGCGGCGTCAGCGTTAACGGTACCCCGCCGACTCCCATACCCAAATTGGCGTGGATCGGTATTTCAGCGGCTTCGGAACAGGCTTTGGTAAAGACGATCGAACGTGCCAGGTTCCAGGGGAGAGATTCATTGGTGCCGATGTTAATCGCCGGCCCGAAAATCGTCACCCCGGCTTGTTCGGCAAGTTTGACCTGGTCCTGGGGATAAAGTCCGGCTAAACGCACTCCGTTGTATTCGATTTCACTGTGCAGCCCCAATATGAATTCGCCGGACATACCCATTTCGATGCCCATGTCAGGATATTTGTCGTGCAGGATTTCGGCGGCTTTTAGGGCGGCATAAAATTCGGCATCGCCGGCAGCTGCGGTGGTATCAAAATTAATACCATCCGCCCCGGCTTTTTCATACAGTTCGCTGCCGACATACACCATGTCTTTGATGGCGTATTCGGCCATTTGCTCAAACGCTTCTTTGGATTCCTCAATTTTCCCCAATGGCAGCATGTCCCCCGGGTTTGCCACGGGACCGTCGGGTACGCTGTACAACCCCAGATTCGGCATGGATCCATAGAAAATGGGTGCAATGGTCTGTAAAACGGCCTGCTCCATATTTGGTTTTTCATATTGCACAACATGCTTGCACTGCTTAAAGCTGTAGTCGATATGCGCCAGTTCCAGGGTGTCGGCGCCAAAGCCTCTTTCAAATAAAAGCAATTGTTGAATTTTACTGATCGGAATATGCGCCCGTTTGATTTTGGAAGTCATATTGTCATAGGTCAGACAACATTCCTTGCCTTCTTCCACACCGACGACTCGGTCTTTGCATTTGTAAAGATCGAGCAAATACTTTATCTCATCATCGGTCAGCGAGGGCACGTTGGCGCGCTCAGCCGCATCCTGCGCAGCGGCTTCCAAGTCCTGTTGAATTTCGGCTGCGGTCATTTCGACCCGGCTGCCGTCGCCCATTCTTGTTAGGATTTTTTCCATGGCGTTTTCCTTATTGGTTATAGTGGTTGTCAAAAAAACGTTCCGCTATTCAAACGTTTTTTTCTACAACCACTTATGCCGCAACTCCGTAATTGGGTGTTTTTAAACCGGGTTCTGTTCACCCGGTTACACCCGCACCGATTAAGGCACTGCCGTGCCTTTGTTTTTTCCCGCCTATGGCGGAAAAATCCAAGCCACCCGCTCTGCGTGTGGCCGGTGACCCGGAACATTATTATGAAAAGCGGTATAAAATTCACATTTTCGTTCTTTCGTTTTTGGGATCATAAGGAGATCGGATGTGCACTTTAGCCGGGATCATTTTACCTTCAACTTCGATTTCGTATTCGCCGTTTAAAATCCAATCCTCTCTGATCGTCTGCTCACTTTTCACATACCCCATGCCCACCGCAGAACCCACCTTGAAGCCATAAGCGCCGGATGTCATGTTTTCCATCCAAACCCCGTCTCGATAAATCGGTTCACTGCCGTAAAGCATGATATCTGGATCTTGCAAAGTAAACATGACCAGCTTACGCTTTATCCCTTCTTCCTTTTGCTTCAGCAGTGCTGTTTTTCCGATAAAGTCATCCTTGTCCAGCTTGACACCGAATCCCAGGCCGGCCTCGTAGGGTGTGTCATCCGGTGTAATATCAGATTCCCAGTGGCGATATCCGGTTTCCAGACGCAGCGAATTGACCGCTTGCATGCCGACCAGGCGCAATCCAATTTTTTTACCCTCCTGCAGGATGGCATCAAACACCGCCAGCGCAAAATTGGTCGGGATATATAATTCCCAACCGAGTTCGCCCACATAGGACATCCTCATTGCCCATGGTCGGGCATAGGCAATGTCGATTTCCTTGGCGGTGCCGTACGGAAAAGCATTGCTGGAAAGATCGGCAGGGGTCAGCGCCTGCAGCAAGTCTCTGGATTTGGGTCCCATGATCGCCAGCATGGCATAAGCGTGGGTCACATCGGTTATGGCCGCGCGGGCATCCTCGGGTATTAGGCGTTTGAAATGGTCATAATCGTGCACCACTGTCGCGGCAGCGGTAACGATAAAAAAAGTGTCTTCCGAAAAACGGGTCACCGTTACATCGGTTTCAAATCCACCTCTTTCATTCAATACCGGGGTATAGACGACTTTTCCAACGGGCACGGCGATATCGTTCGAGCAAAGCTTTTGCAGAACTTGCTCGGCATCCCGACCCTGTACCAGAAATTTACCCATGGAAGTTAAATCATACAGACCGACGCCGTCTCGAACCGCCATATGCTCTTCGCCCTGGTATTCGAGCCAATTCGGTTTTTCCCAAGTGTACTGATGAACCGGTTCAACGCCCTGTGGTGCGAACCAATCCGCTCTTTCCCAGCCGGCATTCTGGCTAAAAGCAGCCCCGTTCGCCGCCAAACGATCATGAATGGGAGAGCAGATCACCGGCCGGGCGGTGGTGCGTTGCCGATTGGGATAATGGTGGTGATAAAGAACGCCGACGGCCTCAACAATGCGATCATGCAAATAACGGGCGTTTTGCTGCCAGGGAAAATAGCGTTTAACATCGACCGGCCAGAGCTGTTCAGTGGGGTGCCCCTGATCGATCCAATACGACATGGCGCGGCCGATACCGGCAGCACTTTGAATGCCTACCGAATTCATGCCGCAGGCCACAAAAAAGTTTTTAACTCCCGGCGCCTCTCCAATCATAAACGCCGTGTCGGGCGTAAAGCTCTCCGGTACAACCGACAGGTGGCGTATCTGGGCGGTTGCCATGGCCGGAAACCTTGTCAAGGCACAATCCATAAAGGGTTGAAACTGATCCCAGTTCTCCTGGAGCTCGTGATACATAATATCGTTGGGGATGCCCTTCATCCCCCAGGGTTTTGAAACCGCTTCGAAGCCGCCAAACAGGATGCCATCGGATTCGGATTTAAAATAGGTCTCCCCATCAAAATCGCGTACCGTGGGAAAATGCTTTTTTAAACCTTCAATCGGCAACGTCACCGCATGCATGTGCTCGGCGGCATGCAGCGGGACACTCACGTTAACCATTTGTCCGATTTGTCGGCCCCACATGCCCGCACAGTTGACCACGTATTCGGATTTGATATCGCCCTGGTCGGTCGTCACACCGCCTATCACCCCTTTTTCCGTTTTGATGTCGGTTACCATCACATTTTCAAAAATTTTGGCGCCGCCCATTTTGGCCCCTTTAGCCAGCGCCCGAGTGGTCTCGATTGGATTGGTGACACCATCTTTCGGAAGATAAAATGCGGCCAGCAGATCATCGGTACTCATCCCGGGGACCAAATCGCCCGCTTCTTTTAGGCTGACTTCATGCATTTCGATGTTAAAAGCCCGGGCCATTGCTGCTGCGCGCAGCAATTCCTTTTTTCGATCTTCTGTCTGACAGACCGGCACGGCCCCGTTTTGCCTGAATCCGGTGGCCATTCCGGTTTCGGCCTCCAGCCCGGCAAAGCATTCAATACCGTACTTGGCCAGGTTGGTCATCTCCTGGTTTTGCCGCAATTGAGTTAACAATCCGGCGGCGGCCCAGGTTGTTCCACAAGCTAATTCTTTGCGTTCAAGAAGTACGACGTCGCTCCAGCCGATTTTTGTCAAATGATAGGCAAGACTGCAACCGACGATACCGCCGCCGATGATGACGAGTTGGGCCTGATCCGGAATTTTATTGCTCATGTTTACCTCCTGAATTGATGGGTTGTTTTTGTTTTAAACCGCTGGACGCAGTTGATATCAATTCCCAATACATCGGCAATACGAAACTTGGCCTCAATACCTTTGGCGCATTCCGGAAGCGGTGTTAGCGCACCGATCTGAAGATCCTCACGCACCTCGGTCATTATGACGGGATCGGTTAATTCCGAAACCGCAATGCTTAACCTGTCGGCCACATAGGCTTTTGCCTCCTGAATTCTCATGCCGCGGGTCATTTGCATGCGAGCGACCAGATCTCCGGCAGCTCGCATTCCGCCCATTCCCGAAGCATGTGCATGCGTAAGGGCCATGCCAAGCGGGTCGCCGACGCCAACCTACAACCCGTCCAGGCGACAAATCTCCACCATGGCTTTGGATGCCCGCGATACAATGTCTATGGGAGGATGATCATTGACCGTCACCGCACCGACACCCATGCCCATGTTTACGTGGATGGGGATCGTGGCTGCCGCGCAGCACGCTTTCATGAAGGTAATCGCGCGCGAAAGATTCCAGGGGCAGGACTCGGATGTATTGGTATTGACCACGGGTCCAAAAATGGTGACGCCTGCTTTTTGTGCCAGTTTCACCTGATCATGCGGATACAATCCGGCCAGCCTCACCCCATCATATTCAAGCTCGCTGTGCATGCCTAATATAAATTCTCCGGCCATGCCGAGCTCGATGCAGATATCGGGGTATTTTTCCTTCAGCTTTTCGGACGCAATCAGAGAAGCCTGGAAATCAGCATCCCCGGCAGCGCCCACGGTATCAAGATTGATGCCGTCGGCTCCTGATTCATGCATGCCGCTGCTGGCATAGACGATGTCTTTGACCGCCGTTTCCACAGTCGCTTCATAGGATGCCTTGGCTTCTTCAATTTTTCCCTCAGGCAGCAGTTCGGCGGGATTGGGAAACGGACCGTCCGGTTGGCTGTACAGACCTAAATTGGGCATGGCGCCGTAAAACAATGGGATGTGCGTTGATAACAGGGCCTGTTCCATGATGGGTCGTTCCATTGTGACAATCGGCTTGATCGGCTTGAAGCTGTAATCGATGTGACAGAGTTCCATGGTATCGGCGCCGAAAAGCTTTTCGTAGATCTGCAGTGCTTGAATGCGATCAACGTTGACCCCCACGCGCCTGATTTTAAGTGTCCCGGCATCATAGCTTAGAATAACTTCATTGCCCCGTTCGACACTTACAAAATTATAGGGGGATTTGAATACATCGAGCAGATACTGCAGTTCTTCCTTGGAAAGAGCAGGTATATTACCCCGTTCGGCGGCATCCGAAGTTCCGTTCTCCAGATCTTGCATGAGATCTTTTTCGCTCATTTCTACCGGAGTCCCGTCTCCATAACGGGTAAATATTTTTCCCATATGCCCTCCTATCAAGTCCAACTTATCCTAACCCGGATAAACCGGAAATACGAAACTCGAAACACGAAATACGAAACAAATTTCTAATCACCAAAATTCAAATGACCCAAACAAAAAAAAGTTGATACCCGCTCAGATTCCTATGAATAATTGATAGGCAAAGATTTACAAAGATGCTAAAAAATTTCTTTGCACTAAAAACAACAAATTCACAACTAAGACTCTAAAAATCTATTGGAACTATAAAAGCCTCTTTACTCAATTAGGCGCTTATCTTGATAAATTCGAATCTCGCCTGATCTAATAAAATTGGCCGAAACAAATTCGAATATCGAATGACAGAAATTAGAAACGTTTTGAGCATTTGAATTTAGAATTTTTGAAATTGTTTCGAATTTCGAATTTCGTGCTTCGAGTTTTTACAACACATCCAGCAAGAGCCGTATTCTGATAAGAATTTCATACAGAAAATGAAATCATTATTTATTTGATATTTTTATGAGCCCCTCCTCCAGAATAGACAATCCTTTTTCCAGTTGGTCGTCTTCAATCACAAGGGGCATCAGCATGCGCATCACATTGCCCAGGGTTCCACATGATAAAACGACCAGCCCTTTTTCCAAACAGAACTCCATCAGTGCTTTGGCCTCGTCTGCCGCCGGTTCTTTTGTTTTGCGGTCCTTAACCAGTTCCAGTGCCATCATGGGGCCTAACCCTCGAACCTCACCGATAATCTCAAATTGTTCTGCCCATGCGTTGCACTGATCCGTCAACTTATTCCCCAGGGCTTCGGCTTTTTGCAGCAGGTTTTCTTCTTCAAAAATATCCAGCACCGCCAGGGCCGCCCGGCAGCATATCGGATTACCACCATAGGTACCGCCCACACCCCAGGGATGGACCGACGCCATGACTTCCTCTCTGCCCACCACCGCGGCCAGGGGCATCCCCGCTGCCAGGCTTTTGGCAACCGTCATCAGGTCCGGCTCCACATCCCAGTGCTCGATGGCAAACATTTTACCCGTGCGTCCCATGCCGGACTGGATTTCATCGGCAATAAATAAGATATCGTTGTCTTTACAGATTTTAGCGAGCTTGGAGAAATATTCGGGAGGCGGGGTGATAAAACCGCCTTCGCCCTGAACGGGTTCGGCAATTACGGCCGCACAAGATTCAGGCGCCAGATGCGTGCGCAAAAATTCTTCCAGATAATCGGCACAGGCCACCTCACAATTCGGATATTCGAGATTAAACGGACAGCGGTAGCAATACGCAGAGGGGATGCGGTAAATCTCAGGTGCATAGGGGCCAAATCCGAATTTATAGGGTTTCACCTTATGGGTCAGGCTCATGGCCAATAGGGTGCGACCGTGAAATGCATTTTCAAACGCGATGATCCCTGTTTTTTGGGTATGGTAGCGGGCAAACTTAACTGCATTTTCTACGGCCTCGGCGCCACTGCTTACAAAGATGCTGGTTTTCTTAAAATCGCCCGGAGCCAGCGCATTTAGTTTTTCCGCCAGTGTAACCGCCGGTTCATAAGGCAGGACCATGAAACAGGTATGGGTTAATTTTTCAGCCTGATCTTTGACGGCCGCCACCACTTTAGGATGGCTGTGACCCACATTCATAACGGCGATGCCGCCGGCAAAATCAATGTATTCGCGGCCCTCGACATCCCATAGCAGGGCACCCTTGGCGGATGCCACGTAGCGTGAGGTGACACTGGCCAGAGCCGGTGGCATAGTTTTGGCTCTTAATTCACTTAAAGCTTTACTGGTGGTTTGAGTCTCCATGGGTTTCCTCCTCCAAAAAATCGGCTCCAGAAGGTGTTAATGGGTCTTCACGATCCCGACCACCTCCGGGAAAAATAATTAGTATCCATCCGAAAATGGCCCTTTTTCCGATGAGCTGCGTTCTCCGCGGGCTTACTTCCTCGACGTACGATCAGTACGCCTCGTCGTAAACCCCAGCCCGCCATCGCGAGCGCTCAGGCGAGGCGGGCGGGCTTGTGTGGCCTTGCTCATCGAAAAAATTGCTCATTTCCAAATTGGAAACTAATTCGTGCCCGTTTTAATTTACGGATGGGCACTAATTAAGAAAATTGAACACCCCGGCATTTTCTAAAAATTGATCGATGACACTTAGAATTCGAACAAATTCGCGCGATAGGCTTTGAGATATTCCGCGCAATACTCGTCTTTGCCGGCCAGCGCTTCTGCTGTAATGATATTTGCCATCATCTTTTTATCCAATGGATTGATAATGGCACCATCAAGCCCTTTTGCGATGGCCATGCTCATAAATGTCTGGTTTATAAATTTCCTGTTCGGCAATCCAAACGAAATGTTGGATAGACCGCAAAGGGTGTGCACCCCCTTAAAGGTTGTCATTATCTTTTCAATGGCATTCACAAATTCCACTCCAAATTGAATATTCGTCGAAACCGGTTGCACCAGCGGGTCGACGTAAATGTTGTCTATGGCAACATTTTTTTGCAGAAGGCTGTTTACCAGTTTGTCGGCAATCGCCATTCGATCGTCGGTCGTCTCCGGCATGCCTTCGTCGCTCATGCACAGGGCCACCACTTTAAGATCAGTTCCGGCCACCACAGGCAGCAAACTCTCATACCGATCTTTCTCCAAGGATATCGAATTGATCATGGCGGTACCTTTGTGGACCGCCAGAGCGGTTTCGATAGCTTTAGGGTCCGGACTGTCGATGCAACAGAGACCTTCGACTGCGGATTGAACCGTTTTCACCAACCACTCGAGGTATTCGGGTTCTTTTCCAACGAATACACCGGCATTGACATCAATATAGTTTGCGCCGGCCTCGACCTGATCCCTGGCAACCTGCTGAATCTCATTCTGGTCCTGGGCTTCAATAGCTGTGGCAATGGCCTTGCGACTGGCGTTAATCAGCTCTCCAACAATAAGCATAGCGCGCTCCTTTTATTGACTCATTTCTAATTCTGGTTTCGAGTTATGCGAAACGATGAACCTGGCTTTAGCTTACCAGTTCTTTGGCTTTTTCAGTGGCCGAGGCGGCATTGGCGCCATAGGCATCCCCGCCGATTTTTTCTATAAAATCCTGGGTTACCGGAGCACCGCCGGCCATGATCTTAACCTGATCGCGAATGCCCGCCTCTTTTAGCGCCTGAATCGTCTCTTCCATGCGCGGCATGGTCGTTGTCAACAATGCCGACATCCCCAGAATGTCAGGCTTATGCTCCTTGACCGCTTCGACAAATTGCGGGGAACTTCATTTTTTTCTTACCCCCAGTTCTGCTTCCGATTCTTCGACTATAGATCGAATCGTGGCCAGAACGTTTTCGGGGAGGGGTTCGGGTTTGTGATTTTCTAAAATATATCGCGCTTCTTCCGACGCTCTTTGGTAAATATCGGTTCTGCCCCCGGCCTCCCAATCTTCGCGCGTCCTGCGGTCGATTAATTTCGGCTGGGATTGAGATCTCATATGTTTAAATGTATGGTCATGGCTGAGAAAATTTTTTCCGATACCGATTTCATGAATAACGTCTACTGCCAGGGTTTCGTCGTTGACCGGAATCCCCTGCACGATGTGTTTAATCATGCGGGCAAATTCGTTATCCATCACCATCTGGCCGTAATCAATTGTCATGCCCATCTCGATCATGCCCAGGCCGTAAATCAGGTTGGCTCCTGCCAACGCCGGTAACAAGCCTGTAATGGTTTTTTCATGACCGGATTGGGCGTCACAGACCTTGCTGTCACCCTATCCACCGGCGACCCAACTAGGAAGAAGATAGTAGGTCGCCATGTGAGCCACCGCGGCGTTAATCAAGGCACATTCAGGAGACCCCACGGATGCGGCGGCCAGTCTCAAATCCATCGCGGTTGTCGAACTGCCGTATATAAATTTTGAGCCCTTGCGGGTGAGTTGACTGAGGACCAGGCCCCCTAAAATTTCGGCATTATGATCCACCAGCGTTCCGGCCAAGGTTACCGGTGAGGATCCGCCGGCCATGGCCATGGATAAAACGTTGCAGGTCAACCCGGCTCGGGCGGATTCAATAATAATTTCACAGCTTTCTTTAACCAGTTGCAATGGACTGATCGGACAGGTGATAAAGGAAACGATCGGACGCTCCTGAAGTTTGTCCTTGCCGCCAACAATGGCCGCGGCCATTTCAACGATTTTTTTGAGTAAGTAACCATTGCCCGGCCCCATAAATCCGTGCTTGGATGTATTCGGCAGCCATGCTTCCGCATTGTGAAGCTGTACCGATTCAGGTGGTACATCACTGGCACCCACAGCGCGTTCATAGACATCTATTTCATCCAGATAATCAGCGAGCAGGGCTGAAGATGCAACGTCGGCCTTGGTGGTTTCACGATGCTCTCCGGTGTACGGGTCAATGATGAAAACACCTTCTCCGAAATTGGTGAATCCGACGCGGTTACTTTCCATAACAAAATCGTGCTTCGGATTACGACCGGCCAGCAACAGCTTTGAAGGCGCTGAACGGATGGAATCCTCCACCAGATAGGGGGGAAGTTTTGCGATTCGGGTCTTTTTATCGATGATCGCTCCGCCGCCGTCCAGGATTTCCAGCGCCTCTTCATCATCAAATCTCAGGCCTGTTTTCTCCAGTACTTCCAGGGTGGCGAGGTGAATTTCCTCCAGCTCCTCATCGGTGAAAAGCTTAAGGCTCAACCCGCCACTCTGCATTTTCCCGGCAAATATGTTGCGTTTCAAAGGCACACCTCCTTCCGGCTTTTGTTTTCCTGTCTGTAATCGGTCAAATTTCAAGGTTCAGAGGTTCTGGGTTCAGGGGTTCAAGGGTTTTGGCCTCTGGTCCGTGGGTTTAGTCGATTCGTTAATTGGTCGATTGGTCAAATAGTTTAAAATGGATTGAATCCTCTGACAAATTGACTATTCAACTAATCACTTATTTAACTGTACTCTTTGTCGTCTGTCCTCTGACATCTGTCTTCTGTTTTCTAACCTCTGAACCTGGAACGTTGAACCTGGCGATTGACACTTGACACCTGAAAACTGACACCTGAATTTAAGCGACCAGCTCTTTGGCTTTGTCGACGGCCGAGGCGGCATTGGCGCCATAGGCATCCCCGCCGATTTTTTCTATAAAATCCTGGGTCACCGGAGCACCGCCGGCCATGATCTTAACCTGATCGCGAATGCCCGCCTCTTTTAGCGCCTGAATCGTCTCTTCCATGCGCGGCATGGTCGTTGTCAACAAGGCCGACAATCCCAGAATATCAGGCTTATGCTCCTTGACCGCTTCGACAAATTGCTGGGCGGTGATATTGGTTCCCAGATCGACAACCTGGAAGCCGGCCCCCCTGAAGCATCATGGACACCAGGTTTTTGCCGATATCATGCAGATCACCTTCGACCGTACCGATCAGATAGGTGCCCAAACCGGCCGCATCGGCTTCTGACAGCAGGGGCTTGATAATATCCATGGCCCCATGCATACAGCGGGCGCATAAAAGCACTTCGGGGATAAACATGTCCCCGGCTTTAAAGCGCTGGCCGACCACATCCATTCCGGCCAGCAAACCCTTATCAAGAATATCGCGGGCGCTGGCCCCTTTGTCCAGGGCTTCCTGGGCCAAGCTTTTAACTTCAGCTTCCTTGCCTGCAATCAGCACTTCTGCCATCTTCTCAAATAATTCTTCCATAACCAATTCTCCTTAATTTGAAATGTGTACCAGATTGATAAGAATCATTATATTTGCCAATTCCAACTCTATTTTTTCTTTAGATTTACAACCAATTCTTTTTCGGATTCAACAACAATCGAACGAATTGTTTCACGAACAGCATCGGGCAGCGGGACTGGTTTGTAATTTTCCAGGATGTCGATCATCTTTTCGTGGGCGCGCTTGTAAATATCCTTCTTGCCGGCAGCTTCCCAGTCCTCGCGCATGCGCCGATCGAGTAAGTAGGCTTGTGACTGGGACTTCATGTACTGATACGTCGTCTCATGGGCCAGGTAATCTTTACCGATGCCCAATTTTTTGATGACATCCACTGCCAGGGTCTCATCATTGATCGGGATCCCATTGAGCGAATGCATGATCATGCCGGCGATTTCATTATCCAAGACCAGTTGTGCCAAATCGAAAGTGATTCCCATCTCAAGCATCCCCAATCCATAGATGACGTTGGCCCCTGCCAACGCGGGTAAAATGCCGGTGATGGTTTTTTCATGACCCGACTGGGCATCAACCACCTTGCTGTCGCCCTATCCGCCGGCGACAAAGCACGGCAGGCTATAGTAACGGGCCAGTCGCGCCACCGCAGCGCTAATCATCCCCGTTTCCGGAGAACCCACCGTAGCCGTAGCCATTCTCAAATCCATCGGGCACGTCGAACTGCCGTAGACAAATGGTGTGCCTTTTTGGAAAGACTGACTTAACACCAGGCTCGAAAGGAGTTCACAATTTTGAATTACCAGGGTGCCCGCCAGATGGACCGGGCTGGACCCGCCGGATAAGGCCATCCCGATGACAACGACCGCCAATCCGTTTACGGCAGCGTCCATAATTATGTCACAATGATGTTTGGGCAGTTTTAGAGGGCTGATGGGACAGGTGCTAAAAGTAAGCAGCGGGCGCTGTCTGAGTTGTTCCCTGCCGCCGGCAATTGCCGCACACATGTCGATAATTTTTGGAATCTGGTTACGGTCCACCGGGCACAGCCAGTGGTGCTTGGTCGTGTGCGTCAGAGATGCTTCGGCGTTGTGGATGGCTTGAACGGCAGGGGGTTTGTCGTGGGAGCACATGGCTCTTTCATAGGTTTCCACATATTCCAGACTGTCAATAATCAGGGCTGCTTTTTCAAGATCCGCCTTGGTGGTGTCGCGGTGTTCACCGGTATACGGATCCACGAACATGATTCCTTCTCCGAAATTGGTAAACGTCACCCGATTGTCCTGCAGAACGACGTCGTTTTCAGGTCTGCGTCCGCAGGCCACAAAAGTGGCCGGTGCCGATCGGATGGCGTCTTCCACCACCCAGGCAGGGAATTTTACGGTTTTAGACTTGGGATCGACGATGCAGCCCGCGCCATCAAATATTTCGATGGCCTCCTCACTTTCAACGAAAACTCCGGTATCCCTGAGGACTTCCAGGGTGGCCAGGTGAATCTCGTGGGCTTCATCATCGGTCATCACATTCAGGCTGAAACCTGAATTTCGCTGTTTGCCGGCTTTTAGTCTGCGTATCATTCATAGACCTCCTTTTAATTCTTTTTCGAATTCTTTTACGATTTTGCTCATCGCCTTGGGCGCATTATCGGGCAAAGGATGCGGTTGATGATTTTCAAGGATATCGATTGCCGTTTCATAGGCTCTTGCAACGATGGATTTTCCCTCGGTCGCCTCCAACCAGTCACTTCGGGATCTGCGATCGAACAGTTTCGCTTGGGATTGGCTCCTCATCGACAGAAGACTGTGTTCATGGGCGATATATGCACCCCCGGGCCCAACCTCATGAATTACATCCATTGCCAGCTTTTCGTCAGTGAGCTCTATCCCTTTAATGGCAATTTGAATCATCCGAATCATTTCGGCATCCATGATGATTTTAGCATAATCAATGGTCAAACCCTGCTCTAATACGCCTGAGCCAAAAACGATATTGGCACCCGCCAGCGCGCTCATCGTCGCGCTCAGCGTAAATTCGTAGCCGGATTGGATATCCGGTACCTTGCTGTCGGAAGCCCCCCCGCCTACAAAGCTCGGAAGTCGGTAGTATTGGGCCAGCTTTGCTAACGTCGCGTTGATCATCCCATATTCAGGTGAGCCGATTGCTGAAGTTCCGAACCTTAAATCCAGAATGGTGCTGGTACTGGCATAGGTACAGGGGAGCCCTTTTTTAGCGAGCTGGGCCAGAACGATACAGCTTAGAACTTCGGCATTGTGGGTCACCAGGGTGCCGGCTAATGTTGCTGAAGACGTCCCCCCGGAAAGAGACATGGGCATTATCATAACGCCCACACCCAGCCGGGCGGCCTCGATAATAACGTCACAGGTGTTTGTCGGCAAAGTGAGCGGGCTTATCGGACAAACGTTCGCCGTGAAAATGGGTCGCTTACGTAAATTATCCATGCCGCCGGAGCAAACTGCGGCGAGTTCGGCCATCACGCTCAGCGCGCGGGGCGAGTCGGCACCCAGAAATATATGCTTGCCAGTATTGCTTAATATGGCCTCTAAATTATGGACGGATAGGGTCCCTTCGGGGACATCCGTTGAGTTGACCACCCGCTCGGCCACGCATATCTCATCCAGATGATCACATACCCGGGCGATGTCCCCGCAGTCCTTCTTGGTCGCCCGACGAAGATCGCGCGTCAGCGGGTCAATGACATTGATGCATCCACCAAAGGTTGTAAACCCCACGCGATTAGGCTCGGCTACATAATCGTCATCCGGATTGCGGGCATCATAGACAATTGTTCGCGGAGCCCAGAAAACGCATTCTTCGACCACGTAGGAGGGAATCTTCACGATGCCGTAGCCTTCAAAACGTTCGATCTCACATCCGCCGCCATGGTATATTTCCAGGGCGTTTTCACTTAGAACTTTAATACCGGTATCCTGCAGAATCTGTAAAGTTGCATAATGAATGGAATCAAGTTCGTCCCTGGAAAATGCAGCTAATCCAAACCCGGCTGTGGTGCCGATACCGCTTCTTGAAATTCTTTTCATGGCATTACCCTCGCCATTTTATGTAAATTGACATGAAATTTTGCCCCTTGTAAATTGTTGACAGTTTACAGTCAAGTAAAATCGCACAAAATAAAAAATTATTTTTTATTCAGGGACTTGGCGCATAATGAGCTGCCAGATTGCTAAATTTTTAAAGGGCAGAAACAGCGTGCTGAGCTTGCGATTTCCTCACTATGCCTGAATTATTCTTTTCACCTGTTTTGTCAATCTTTTTATGAATTATGCCGTACAGCCGGGATACGGGGTGATGGGTTGTTTTCAAACCGGGTGGTTGGTGACTCAGGAGTTGAATTTCAGCAGAACCGCCGGTGGTGCCATATTTAATTCCTACCTTATTATATATATAGCGCTTACACCGATTACCGGGTATCTGACTGACAGATTTGGAGCCAGACGGGTTGTTACCGCCTGCGCCCTGATACCCGGTATCGGCCTTGTGCTGATGGGCACGGTTTAAACGCTATGGATGGCTTGCATGGTTTTACGCCATTGCCGCGGTGATGTCCTTTTTCGCAATTATTACGATCAGTTTTGTTCGCAAAACCAGCCATTGATGTTGTTTCAGCATATCTTTTGCTTTTTTGAAAGAAAACTTGACTTATTCGGTTTTGTCGGTAAATTGTTGACAGTTTACAATATAACTAGAAGCTGTCTCAAAATTAGCAGTTCATCTTGGGAGACAGATAAAAAAAGTTCGCAAGGTGCTCTAAAGTTAGAAGTGCCTAAAATGCCTAAAATGAGCTAAAATGCCTAAAGTTAAGGAATTCAACCCGTCGAGAGCCTCCCGTCGAGAGCCTCTGGGTCGAACGATCATCTAACAGAGGATGGTGAAGGGACTGCGCAATGTTGTTCCGAGGACGAGGACGACGACGAGAACGATGCATGTGAAATCGTTAATCCTACTCGTCCTCGTCCTCGATGCTCTATAGCTGGATTTGCACTATTAAAAAAGATGGAGCGCAGCGAAACCATAATTTTAGGCATTTTAGATCATTTTTAATTTTAGCTCATTTGTTGTTAGCATTTTTGAGATAGCTTCTATAATTCTCTACTTTGGTTTTATTCTGATATTTAGGCAAAGGAGACCTTATGGCTCGCGTTTTTTCAAAGCAAAAACGGCCCACGCTGATGAACCAGGCGTTAGAAGAAATCAGGGACGTCATTCGAAAAGGGAAGTTAAAACCGGGCGACCGGCTCGTCGAGATGAAACTGGCCGAAGAGATGCACATCAGCCGCTTTCCGATACGCGAAGCGCTGCGTTATCTGGAAAAAGAGGGACTGGTTGAAACAAAACCGTTTAAAGGAACCTATGTTACGCAACTGACTGAAAGGGATATGGAAGAACTTTATTCCCTCAGAAGTGCCATTGAAGAATTTGCGGTACGGATTCTCATCAAACATATCGACGAGGAAAAGATTGGTAAACTTGAATCCATATTCCAATCCATGCAACAGGCTTCGAAAAAGGAAGATTTGGACAAACTCATCTCCGAGGACTTTCGATTTCATCAGACCATCTGCGAACTGTCCGGGCATCGCAAGCTGCTGGAGGTGTGGCTGACGCTTGAAAATCAATTGAGGGTATTTTTAACTATCGAAAAACAATTGTTTGGAAACTCACTGCAATTTGTGAAGAGCCATAATCCCATCCTGGAAGCCATTCAGGGACGAAAAATAAGACCCGCTCAAAAAGCCATCAGGGACCATCTTGATTGGGCGATGCAGGTCATTCGGAAGGGCTATTGGGAAAAAGCTTCAAAACAGAATAAAACCAACGGGAGTAAAGGATAATAAATTTTCCTCATATGATTCGCGTCAAACAGAAATTCGATAACACCTCGAAGGGGGCTATAGATGACCCGGCAGACCCCACTGGATCTTACTGCTCAAATTATCGAAAAGGCCAAATATTGCCGGCAATGTGAGTTTGCCTGTCCGGTTGGTCGGTCGTTTTTAGAAATCGTATCTTTTGGGTCCACCCGCCGGGCACTGAAGGGGGGAGTCTATGCCGAAAACTGATTATCAGCCCGGAGAGAGTTATGCGTACCCGCTCATCATCAAGAAATTGCTCAACACCCCCCTGATTTATTCGCCGCAGCGTGAAATTGTTTACAGCGATAAGCTGCGCTATAACTATCGGACGCTGAATGAACGCATCCGCCGATTGGCCGGCGGGCTTGAAAAACTTGATGTAAAACCGGGAGATACCGTGGCTGTGTTTGACTACGATAGCCACCGTTATCTTGAATGTTTTTTTGCGATTCCGATGATGGGTGCCGTGCTGCAAACGATTAACTGGCGATTATCGGCCGATCAGATTCTTTATACGATCAATCATGCCGAAGCTAAAATGATCATCATCCACAATGACTTTCTGCCCATACTGAAAGATATCAGGGGCAAATTGGAGACCGCTAAAAAGATCGTGTTGATTTCTGAAGCTGAAGCCAGGCCTGATACGAGGTTAAAATTTACGGCCGAATATGAAGAAGTGTTACAGTCAGTTTCCGCCGACTATGCATTTCCCGATCTGGATGAAAACAGCAAGGCGACAACTTTTTATACCACCGGCACAACCGGCAATCCAAAGGGTGTACACTTTTCCCACCGTCAACTGGTGCTGCATACCCTTTCGGTTGCGGTCTCGTGCGGCGCGTATCACACCATTGGACGTTTCAGATCCAATGATGTGTATATGCCGCTGACACCCATGTTTCACGTCCATGCCTGGGGTTTTCCCTATGTGGCCACGATGCTTGGCGTCAAACAGATATATCCGGGGCCGTATGAACCGCGAAAGCTGTTAAAGCTCATCGAAGATGAAAACGTTACCTATTCTCACTGTGTGCCAACCATTTTGCAGATGCTCTTAAACTGCCCGGCGGCTCAAGAAGTGGATCTGTCGAACTGGAAGGTGGTTGTTGGCGGTGCCAGGCTGCCAAAAGGGTTGGCCAGGGCTGCCAGAGAGCTGGGTGTCGAGATTCATGCCGGCTACGGCATGTCTGAGACCGGTCCTGTCATGAGTGTGGCAACACCCCAAGAGCATATGCTGGATTGGGAAGAAGAAGAATTGCTGGATGTGATTATCAAAACCGGAAAACCCATTCCGCTGGCTGAATTTGAGGTTTTTGATGCACAGGGCAACGCGCTGCCCCATGATGGTGAATCTTCCGGTGAAGTCGTCATGCGATCGCCCTGGTTAACGCAAAGCTATTTTAAGGAGCCGGAAAAAACAAAAGAGTTGTGGCGCAGCGGCTGGTTGCACAGCGGTGATGTGGGCTACATCGATGAAGAAGGCTATCTCCAAATTACCGATCGCATCAAGGATGTGATTAAAAGCGGCGGCGAATGGATCTCTTCATTGGATTTAGAAAATTTAATGAGTCAGCATGAAGCTGTTCTGGAATCGGCGGCCATTGGCGTTCCGGATGAAAAGTGGGGCGAGAGGCCCCTGATGGTAATCACCCTTAAGCCCGGATATAAAGACAAGGTCAGCGCTGAAGATTTTATGCAGTTTATGAAAAAATTTGCCGAGGAGGGGAAATTGCCCAAATACGGCATTCCCGACCGCTATGAAATTGTGGAGCAAATTCCAAAAACCAGTGTGGGGAAATTAGATAAAAAAGAACTTCGGAGACACTATATAAAATAATTTCAAGCCGGCACCATCCCCGTTTCAGAGACTATTATGAATACCATTTGCTTTTTATGAAAAGCTATATCAGCATCGGGTTACCAAATGATCCAGAAAGCCGTCCGCATTTTAAAAGAACATTATGAGTTGGGAGAGCTGTTACATTCTGAGGAATTGCACGGCGGCTATGTCAACCGCAGCTTTGCTATGCGGGTGAAAAGAAATGACCGTCAACTTAAGTATCTTATTCGCAGATATAATCCGGCCATTGCGGAGAATGAAATCAGATTCGAGCACGCTTTGATCCGTTACCTTAAAGCAAACGGATTTGGCCTGGTTGCCGATGTCATTTCCGCTAAAACGGGTAACACCTACGTGAAACAAGAGCCGACAACAGCCGGTGCAACGCATCCCGCTTTTTGGGCCGTTTTTGAATTTTTAGAAGGTGAAAACCGCTATACCTGGGTTGACACAAATGTTGCGCCGGAGGATATGATCAACGCCGCCGAAGTGCTGGCAGATTTACATCAGGCCGGACAAAATTTCCGCACGCCGGAAGGAGCTGAGCGCAATCAACCTAAAATCAATGATTTCCTGCGGACCTTCCGGCAGGTTTATGCCGCATATTCCCAAAAAGCGGGCAAAACCCGCTTTGATCAATGCTTTCTTCAAAATCATGATCGCATTTTGAGAGCGGTCGAACAGGCCCTCATCCCTGAACAAGATCGCAACAGAATGCCCCGGCTCCCGGTTCACTGCGATTACCACCAGGGGAACCTGAAATATGAAGGCTCGCGGGTAATCGGCGTATTCGATTTTGATTGGTCTAAAATTGATCTGCGGCTTTTCGATATCGCCCTGGCGCTCGTTTACTTCTGTGCCTGCAGGGATGGTACGGCAGCCGGTAGTCTTATGCTGGATAAATTCGAATTGTTTCTCAGAGCTTACAACGATAGGTGCGCATCCAAAGCCAGCCCCGGCTCGCTGAGCGGGTTGGAAAAGGCATTCTTGCCGTCGATGTTGGCAGCCGCCAATCTTTTTGTACTCCACTGGACCATTGTCGATTTTTATAGCATTGAGAATCCTGACGATGATGAATACCGGGTCTATTTGAATCATGGCCTTAAACTGATGCACTGGATTGAGGCCCAAAAGGATCGGATTGCCGGCATTATCGATCAGATCTGCCTTTAAAACTTGATTTAGTTAAGATTTTATAGTTAGATACTGCAAATTTCAGATTGTGGGGGCTCCAACCTTTATCATTTTTCGTGATGCAGATGAAAAGGAGAGGATGCGGGGAAAAGCAGATAGAGAAAGACTTAAGGCCTTTGTTTTGTGTGCGATACCGGATCTTTTAACCTCATCATCAATCATGAAATAAGCGGAGGATTTTGCGATGCTTAAGGCCGTCAATATCACGAAGCGGTTTGGATCGCTAAAGGCGGTAGACAATCTGAGTTTTGAAGTTCAAAAAGGGCAGATATACGGCATTGCCGGACCCAACGGAGCAGGTAAATCAACTGTCTATAATTTAATTACAGGATTTTACCCGTACGAAGGTAAGATCGAGTTTGACGGGCGGGATATCACGGGGTTGCCGCCTTACCGAATCGCCAAAGCCGGCATTGCCCGCACCTTCCAGATCCCCAAAACCTTTCCCAGCCTCAGTGTACAAAGAAGCATTTCCGTGGGCAGCCGCTTCGGAGCACCGGGTGGGCTTGATTCGGCCCATGTAAATGAGATCCTCCACTTTGTCAGCCTTGAAACGGAACGCTATCAAAAAACCGGGCTTCTCAACCTGTTGGGCAAGAAAAAACTGATGATCGGGGCGGCCCTGGCCACCAAGCCTAAAATCCTGATGCTCGATGAGCCCATGGCAGGGCTGAATGCACTGGAAATCAAGGCGATGATGGGTTTAATCCGAAAGATCAATTCAGATCTGGAAATAACGATCGTTATTATCGAGCACTTCATGAAGGTGCTCACCGATTTAACCGAAACCTTATTGATCATCGAAACCGGCAGGATGATCTGTTGCGATGCACCTGAAATCGCTGCCAATAATCCACAAGTGATTGAGTGTTATTTGGGTGATACCTATGTTGAATGTTAACAATCTAAACGCGTTTTACGGCGAGTTTCATGTTTTAAAGGATGTTGCGCTTTCTGTGGAGGAGGGACAAGTAGTGGTGATGTTAGGTCCTAATGGTCACGGTAAGAGCACCCTCCTTAAAGCCATCTGTGGATTGGCTGGAAAAGTAAACGGTGAGGTCATTTATCAGGGACAAAACATTAAAGGCATGGCAGCGCAAAAGCTGGTAAATATGGGAATCACCTACATTGCTGAAAACCGAGAGCTATTCCCTTACATGTCAGTTATGGATAACCTCAAGTTGGGTGCCTACTCCAAGAATGCCCGGGCTAAGGAAAAAGAGAATCTGGAAAAGGTATTTAGCCTTTTTCCTCGGCTCGTGGATCGGAAAAAGCAAGTTGCCTCCACCATGAGTGGTGGTGAAGCCCGGATGCTGGCAATTGCGCGGGGTCTGATGTCGAATGCCGATTTTTTGTGTATTGATGAACCCTCTTTGGGGTTGCAACCCAGTCTGAGGCTCGAGGTTTTTAAAACCATTAAAGAGATCAATCGGCAAGGTAAAACGGTCCTTCTGGTGGAGCAAAACATCCCACAGATCACCGAACTGGCTGACAAAATATACGTTCTGGAAGAAGGACAGATTTCTTTTGAAGGCGATAAAGATGAAGCCCTGAGCAATGATCATTTAAAGGAAATCTTTTTGGGATTGTGAGAGGATAGGGATTAGGTGGAATAGAAATTGGTAGAGTACCTAACGGGTTGAATTCGCTTATCGGTGGAGAAAACACTAGATGCTGATAGAGATTATTGATGTTAGTATCAGCGGTTTATTGAACGGGTCGGTTTATGCCCTTATGGCCATTGGTCTTGCACTTGTCTATGGCGTAACAAAAGCATTTAATTTTGCCTATGGATCTTTCTACAATATGGGCGGTTATTTCGCCTGGGTACTCCTGATTTCATTGGGAATGAAGGGTGGATACTATACGGTTTTTTTTACAGCCGTTCCCTTTCTTTTTATTGTGGGGTTTCATCCTGGAAAAAGCATTGGTGTCACCTTTGCGAAAACGTGCCGATTGGGAGATGAAAGTCATGATGTTAACTCTGGGGTTGGGGGCTCTTTTTGGATATCGGATATATCGTTGTGTTTGGTCCGCGGCTTAAATCATTGCCCGAAATTGTGGAAGGCACCACTTCCATTGGTGAATTGGTTTTCTTAAACCAGGACATCGTTATCTTCATCATATCCATCACCGGCTTACTCTGCTTTGCTTGGATCTTAAACAATACCCGTGTCGGAATGGCGGTGCAAGCGGTTGCTCAAAACCCTGCCGGCGCCCAGATAGTGGGCATTCCCAAGGATTTCATTTTTGCCGCCACCTTTGCGATATCAACTGTAATGGTGGGGTTAGGTGGGATTTTACTCTGCCAGAAGAACTTTGTTATTCCCCAAGCCAGCTGGCCTATCATGATTAAGGCCTGGGTTATTACTGCTTTTGGCGGCATGGGGTCTATCCGCGGCAGTCTTTATGCGGCTTTTATTATCGGAATGCTGGAGGCTTTTGTCGGATATACTTTGGGATTGATATACATCGATATCGCCATTTTAACATTACTTCTAATCACCTTGGCATTGCGTCCCCAGGGTCTGATGGGGAAAAGAATAAAATATGAATTTAAAAAGTATGGTCACATTTCTTGCGGTTACGTATGGTTTGATCGGCATCATGCCCTTATTTGTGGGTGACAGTGTTATCATCATGAGGATCCTGACCATGATTTTGATATGGTCTATTGTCGCCTCTTGCTGGGATGTCATCATGGGGTTTGCCGGTATATTTTCGTTTGGGCAGGTGGCCTTTTTTGTCATCGGCGCCTATTCTTCGGCCATACTTTCTGTATCATTGAACGTGCCACCGGTTGTGGCCATGCTCATGGCCGGTATGATTACGGCAATGGTCGGTTTACTTGTGGGATTACCCTGTATTAAGCTCGCAGGACCCTATATTGCCCTGGTGACATTTGCATTTCATATGGCTTTGAAGCCTTTTTTTTCTGGCCCTCTGGGCAAGGCCATCGGTTCAGGAGGATCCCGGGGCATTCTCAGTGTTCCCCCGATTAAGATTTTTGGCATGGCATTTAGTTCCGCCGAGCTGGTACCGTTTTTCTATCTAGCGCTTTTTTTGACCCTTATTTGTAGCGGCGTCATTGTTGCGATTCTAAAATCCTATTGGGGTACCGCTTTTCTGGCGCTAAAAGATTCCGAGGATTTTGCCGTAAGCTTAGGCATTAGTGCCTTTAAATACAAACTCATGGTGTTTGGCATTACCTCATTTATCACCGGTCTGTTTGGCGCCCTTTATGTGCACTATGTCGGCATACTGTCGATTCGAGTGCTGAGTGGTCAGGTATTTACCACCCTGATGATCATGATTGTGGTGGGGGGTATTGGCCAATATCCAGGTGTGGTCCTGGGCGCGGTGTTTACTGTAACTGCTGAACAGCTTCTAAGACCTTTGGGTATATATCGTTTCGTGATAATGGGCGGTTTGGTGGTTGCAGTTGTATTACTGCTTCCAGATGGTATTACCGGTTTGATTCGAAAACTCTTTCCAGGTCGGCAAGAAAAAGAAAGCAGATCCATTGAAACACACAAATCAAGCCTTGAAGGGGTAGGATGAGGTTTTGTGTAATGTGCTGATACGTTATTCGGTTGAGTGTGATTCATCCCCATTTATCTCACTCTTTGAATGAGTATATGCGGCAAGGGGTTTTTTAAATCATCTCTAACTCACAAAAGGGAGGGTCTAAAATGAAAAAGATTGGTTTAATGTCGTTGGTTGTGGCCACCTGCATAGTATTGGGATCATGGGCTTTTGCAGCGGAAACCATTAAAGTGGGTTGTGCTTTCTCTTTGACCGGAGATTATGCCGGTTCTGGAGATAACTACTTTAAAGGCGTTCAGATGGCGGTAGAAGAGATCAATGCAGCGGGTGGTTTACTGGGCAAACAGCTCGAGATTGTTATGTTTGATCATCAGGATTTTGCGCCTGAAGTGATTATGCAAGGTGCCGATTATCTGGTCGGCCAAAAGAAGGTTGCGGTTGTGGTTATGGGCTGGGCCGGGGCTGGGGCGGATATCAGGGCTTATGGGAAATATGATGCGCCCTTTTTTGTTGATGATGGTTCGCAGGCATCGGTTGATGTATATAAAGAAAATCCCGTAAAGTATTATAATGCTTACTTTATGACCGATATTGCAGCGGATCAGGGGAGCAGTGTGTTTAGAGCATTGCAGAAAATACCCTATGAGTATCCCAACAAAAAGATCGTGATTATCAACACCGATGATGCCTGGGGAGGGGAAATCGGAGCTATTATAAACACTCGGTTTAAAGAAATCGGCTGGGAAATAGCGCTTCATGAGACGGTTCCTTATGGAACCAATGAGTGGGGACCCATTTTAACCAAAACAAGAAGGATCAAACCGGCGATTATCCACTTTGAAGTAGCGGCTTCTCAAGAACCGATTACGTTTGTCCGTCAATTCCTCAAGAAACCGACCAATACGATTATCAGTTTGGGCTGGAGTATCACCCCCCTTGAGGTATTAACCACTCTGGGTAAGAAAGCTGATGGTGTTTTGGGTGAGATGCCTGCGGGTGTGCCCGTACCTGAAACGCCCACCGCCGCGGCAGGGGCGTGGTTGGACAGATATAAGAAACGGTATAACCATAGTCTTCCGGCTGGCTCCTGGGTCACTTACACGAGTTTTATGGCTTGGGCCGAGGCGGTTAAAACTGTAGGTGATCCTTATGATTTTAAAGCGGTTAACAGACAATTCAAGGAAGCCGGGTATAAGGGAAACATGGGTCACATCAAGTGGGGTAAAAACAATACCCTGCATGCACAACCCGGTGCACCCATTAATCACTACCAGGTGCAAGGCGGTGAGCTGGTAACGCTGTTCGCCGATCCACCGCTAACACCTTACAAGAATAATAAATTTATTAAACCGCGCTGGATTAAATAGTTAAAAGCAAACGGATGGTTTGTTTGAAAGAGAGGATAAATAGAGAATAAGCAGTTTATTAAAACAAGTTTTGATTTGTACACAGACTGTTCCATTTGCCAATTGGTCTGTTCCAATCGGCTTCGGGGTGGATACAACCCGCACTTATCAGTAGGATGAACAGGATGTGTGTGCGGAAAGGACAACCCTAAAACCGTGTTGAGGTCGGTGTCCTTTCCGCCAATCCTATTAAATACTTACAAGTTGCTTTGGAACCAACGCCCCATGGACCGCGTGAAAAGGACTTTATCCACCAAAGATGGGCTGAAAGACGCGGATAAAGTCTCCGTCGTTTAGCTGCTTTTGGACCTTCACCAGTTGGCCGTTAATCGATACGATACCAATTTTCGATTGGGGGATATCCAGTTTTTCGATGAGATCCTCTACCGTCGATCTTACCGGGACCTCCAATGCAAAACCCTTCAAGGGATCGTGGTCGGGGACTTTATTTCCTAACGTCCCGAACAATCGTATATGCACTTTCATCGAATTGACCGTTAAAAATCGAAAGTTTGATCCATTTCTTTGTCACTGATCACCACAACTTTATTATGCGGCGGCAGGGGTTCCTCATAGAACATTTTGGGCAACCGGTCATCTTTGGAGGTAAAACCGGCTTTGCGGTTGAATGCCCTTTCCGCTTTAAGTATGCGGATCCCCAAAGCATGCCAGTCTTCCTCCGAAAAGGGTTTTCCCAGTTTTGCGGCGATCATATTGCAGACATTTGCCAGGCCTCCGGGTGCGCCGAACCCGCTTTGCGCAAAATCACAAATTCCAACGGTATCCACGGCCGCCATGTTGAGCTGACTGTTTCGGGACGTTTCCACCTGGCCTTGCGCTGAGAACCGGTCAAGCGTTCCCCCAAATTCCTGCAGGTTCTCGGCCACAACCCACCCGGCCGTGTGATCAGCGCCCATGGGCGACGTCGCATAAGTTACCGCCATTCCCTGAATCGCCCTGGGGTCATAAGCCGATATGCTCTGTCCCTTGACGACGGGGACTCTTGCATGATTAAAATGCCTGCCCACGGCAGCAGGACCGTTGCCAATAATTTTTCCGAATTCAGTTCCTTCGGCCACCTCCTCCAGCATCGTTACGGCCGCCTGACCTTCACCGAAAGGTTTGTATCCCGCATCCATGGCAACGGCAATCGCTACCCCGGTGCTAATGGTATCCAGCCCGATATCATCACAGAGAAAATCGAGTTTTGCGATGACATCCAAATCGGCATTACCGATCATAGCGCCCATGGACCAGATCGTCTCATATTCCAGTGATGAGGTGACATATTTCCCATCTTCATCAACATACTCATTGGAGCAGTTGATGATGCACTGGGCACACCCCTTATGTGTTGTTTTACCGCCGCGTTGTTTGATGATCTCGGCCATGGTTTCGCCGGTAATCTTGTCAATCTCTTCAAACTGTCCAAATTTTGCATTACAGGTCGGGAAAGCACCCACCGCATTAATCGGCGCCACGAGAACGGCCGATCCCAGTTGGGCCAATTCTGCACTGGATTCTTTAACAGCTTTGGCATAACGCTTCGCAGGCGCTTTGAACAATTCCGGGTCAGCCAGCGGATCGGTGGCTTTTCCCCCCTGCGCCACGATGATCGCTTTAAGACCCTTTGAGCCCATAACGGCTCCCAAGCCGCCACGGCCAGCCGCTCTACAGGGTCGCCCGTCCGCATCTGTGGTTTGAATGGAGGCGGCGGTCAACTGAAATTCTCCCGCCGGACCGATACAGGTTACACTGTTCTTTTCTCCGTATGTTTTTTTTAGCTTCGCAACCAGGGCATAGGTCCGCATCCCCTTGTATGCCGTGCCGTCGATGAGTTCCGCATTCCCAGCTAAATTAATTTTGAGGATGTGACAACCACCATGCGCGGGTTTGCCCTCGACGATGATGGCGGTTATCCCCAGATGCGCCAAGTCTGCTGCTATTGTACCGCCCACGTTGCTCTCTTTGATCCCCCCTGTCAGGGGACTCTTGGCGCCGATAGACAGGCGGCTTGAGTTAACCAGACTTGTTCCGCTTAAAAAGCCCGGTGCAATAATGAGTTTGTTTTCAAGACCCAACGGATCACATGTTGCGGGAACCTCGTTATCGATCATAATCGATGTCAGTCCCCTGCCGCCCAGACCCTCATATGCCTGCGGGACACTTCCCGTACGTATGGATCCGGATGCCATGTCTATCGTTACAAATTTCATTACAGTCTCCTTTTTAATTCTACTTTGTCACATTAAAAATACGCTACACAACTACTAACTCCGATTGTTCTCTAAGCTGTTTTCTATACGCTGATTCAATTGAAGTATGTCTTCGACCCTGAAGCGGATTAGAATCTATTGCAAATTCCCTTACTCAGCCCAGACCTTCTCCCGCTTATCGATGACTCGTGTGGCCTTATGAGTGGCGCGCTCAAGGGTGCCATCGGGCAGGATCTTTATCCGCGGCCGAACTCCAAGGCGGCTTTTAAGGTTGCTTGTAAGTTTGTCAGATAAGTTTTCATCTGAGATTTCAATCTCCGTCTTCTTCTCCACTTCCACATCAAATTTGTCCAGGTGCTTTTCACGATAGACCACAATCCGGTATTCACCCGTCAGTTCTTCCATTCCCCTGACAACTTTTTCAATATCGCTTGGGAATATATTCACTCCGGTAATGATGAGCATATCATCGATACGACCATGGATGTTGATTCTGGCATGCGTTCTGCTACAGGCACACGGTTCGGTGGTGGCGGTTACAATATCACCGGTCCTGAAGCGAATCATGGGCCGCGCTTTCTTTTTGAGGGTCGTTAAGACCATTTCACCTTTTTGGCCTTCGGGGACCGGCTCCAAAGTGTCGAGATCTAATACTTCAAGCAGGTGATGATCTTCGATGAGATGAAGTCCGTTTTGTTCTTCGCACGTCCCGGCATTGGCTCCAAAGATATCCGAGAGTCCATAAAAGTCATAAACTTTGGCATTCCAGAGTTTTTCAATGGCATTACGGGTGGAAGCGATCGATCCGCCGGGCTCGCCGGCCACAATAATTTTGTTAATACTCAGATCTTTGGCCGGATCGAGGCCTTCCTTTTGGGCCGTTTCCCCCAGGAACCAGGCATACGATGGGGTAGTCCAGGTGATGGTGGGTTTGAACTCTTTCATGATGAAAAGGAGTCTCTCAGAAGGGATGGTTCCGGCCCAGATACAAAGGGCACCGGTCTTCTGGGCGCCGATGACGTCGGGGCCACCCACAAAGAGCGTAAAATTGAGGGCATGCACATAACGGTCGCAGGGTCTCATTCCCATTGCCCAGAAAAGCCGTGCTTGGGCATCCTGAAATTCTTCGAAATCTTGCGCTGAAAAAGGCGATAGGGTGGGGACACCGGTGGAACCGCTTGAAGCGGAAACATAGACGATCTCTTCCTCCGGAACCGCGATCATATCGCCAAGATCGGGCACGGCCACCTGCCGGTCCCGTTCGACCTTTTTGTTGGTAAAAGGGAATTTGCGGACATCCTTAAGCGTTTTGAGAGAATCAGGCGTTACGCCAGCTTCTTGAAACGAAGTTTGGTAAAATAATGAGTTTTGGTAGGCAAAAGCAATTTCATCTTTCATGAGCCGCAGTTGGAGGACTTCCAGCGATTTTCGGGGCATGGTTTCGATTTCTTCATCCCAATATTTTTTCCATTCAGCCATCTGCGGATCTCTTTTGCGTTGATCAGTTCGTTATATTTTACCTTCAAAGGCTTTTTTGAAAAGCGCTTCTATTTGTTTCAGCGTCAAAGTCCGTGGGTTTCCGGGTATATCCGGATCTGTTAGCGCCCATTTTGCACAGACCGGTATCAACTTTGGATCAGCCTTGCATTCTGATAAGGTCGTTGGAAGCCCAAGAGATTTCTGCAATTGAATTACTGCAGCTGGTGCCTTCTTTGCAGCTTCGGTTTTACTCAATCCTTTAACTTTCTCTCCCATGGCGACCGCGATATCTACAATTCGATCTACGCATGCAATCGTATTGAAATTCATTACAATCGGCATCATAATTCCCATTGCGACGCCATGCTGGATACCGTATTGTGTGCTAAGCTGGTGACCGAGGGCGTGAATACCCCCACAATTTGCATTCATGGACAGTCCCGCTTCTAAGGCGGCCATTGCCATTCCCTCCCGGGCCTCCATGTTGCAACCGTCAGCCACGGCGGGACCAATATGCTTTACAATCAGTCTTATCGCCGAAAAAGCAAAAGCATCCGTTTGAGGCATAGCATAGGGGCTGCAAACGGCCTCAATAGCGTGGCTGAGAGCGTCCATTCCGGTGGTGGCGGTTACTGAAGGAGGCATGCTTGCCGACAACACAGGATCCACAAGGGCAACCCGGGGTATTATTTTCCATCCACCAGGGCACATTTTGTAATTTTTTTCAGTATTGGTTACAACCGCCCAGGCAGAAACCTCGCTTCCGGTACCGGCGGTTGTTGGGATAGCTATCAAAGGCGGAATTGAATTGACAACGGTATCATATTCCTCATAGTCTCGTATTGATCCGCCGTTATTGACTATTATTCCAATGGATTTTGCGCTGTCAATAGAACTTCCGCCGCCAACAGCTACTATAATATCCGAATTCATTTTTTTGTATAGTTCTGCGCCTCTATCTACCTGCACATCAGTTGGATTGGCATCAACATCTGTATAAAGATGGTATTCGATGTTTTTTTTCTTTAGAGATTTTTCCACTTCTTTAAATGAATCCAGATCTGCAACAACTTTGTCTGTTACTAGAAAAACCTTTTTCCCTTTTAGAGCCTTAACACAATCCCCGAGTTGCTCGGCAACTCCTTGACCAAAAACAACCCGTTCAGGGGATATAAAATCGTGTTTGATAGGCATTTTGTGTCTCCTTTCTTTAAATATTTCAGCTTTAAACCAAATGAACAGAATCTATCGTATCGTCATATCGGTTTATCGTCAATGGGTGGTGAGCGCTTCAATAAAGGATTCACCCTGTGCCAGCAACTCTGAGTGATTCTCCGGCGGCTTGCTTTCATTCAGTAACTGCCGGGTGTGATCTCTCAGCAAATCCTCGGCCCGCGGGCAGCCTCTGGCCTGCCAATCCTCCAGCGACAGGTTGTCGAAAATGTGGCTGAATTCACGGGCGTTGCGATAAAGCTTGAGTGTCATGTTCGACAGGAGGAAATTTCCGCCCGGACCCACCTGAGCAATTTCATCCATCCCGACGGAAGCATCATCCAGTACAAATCCTTGAGAAAAAAGACGAACCTGCCGGATAATCTCGTTGGCATAAACAATGATGGCCGGCGAAAAGCTCAAACTGAGGTGGTTATTTCCGACAAATGGGACCAATCCAACCTTGCCCGCGCAACTAATGAGATGATTCATCCATTGGTGGCCGCTGGCGATAAGGTCGGCTCCCCAGCCCATGCCGCTTCCTGAAGTGCCGGCATGGGGCAGGTTGTAATGCGCCATCATCTCTGCACAGGCCAGGTCTAACAGGTAGCTTGTCGGGTCGTAAAAATTACCTGTCCCTTTCATATCAAAACAGGCCGGCAAATTACCGAGAATCATGGGAGTGCCTTCCTTGATCAATTGACCGAGGGTTAACCCGGCCAGTATCTCAGCATTCATGAGCGCCAGCTGCCCGGCAGGTGTAATCGGCACCGAGGCGCCGGCCATCCCATAATTTGAGTAGATAAAGGGTAGGCCGCGTTGGATGGCCACCCACATTTTATCCACCGTTCCTTTGTTGATCACCAACGGGGTGATGGGGTTAAAATAGGGAATAATCGAAGGTTGTGATGTCAGATCGCCATGCAGGTGTTCCAAGAGATCCAGCACTGCCGGAAATGCACTTTCATCTGAAATCAGTATAATAAGAGGTTTAGAAGTGTTAGCGGCCATCTCCAGAGTTGCATACAGGTCCAAAACTTCCGGCGGAACATCCTGAACAATGCCGATTGTAGAAATAGCGTCAAAACTTGGCAGGCCATTTCCCAGGCGGACACAGGCTGCCATGTGTTTGCGGGTGAAAGGAACCACCTCGTCGGTTTCCGGATCCTGATAGTAAAGCGCCGTTACGCCCACGCCGAAACGTGCTTGATCCGGCAGGCGAAACGCCAGCGAGCCATTGCGATCGTAAACATCAATACGCGAAGGGGCTGTCTGGATGGCCCATTCGACCAGATCCGGCGGTATGCGCACGCGGTCACCATCAACAGCTTGCGAGCCGATGGCGCGGGCAAAGAGCTTTAGGGCCTCGGGCGAGTCGACCCTCAGCCCGACAGATGATAATATCTGAAGAGAATAGTCATGAACCTTTTTTATCTGCTTCAGGTCAAGTAGAGTGATACCGGGATGTACAATGTTTGCTTTTTTCATGTCATCCTTTCAGTTGTCATTTAAGGTTAACTCACACCAACAAGTGTCAGTCCTATAAAAATGATGACCACACCGATCACTTTCGGAACGTACCGAGTTTCTTTAAGCAATACCATGCCGAACAGCGTGCCCAGCGGGATGCTGAGCTGGCGAAATGCGGCGACATAGGTAACATTGGTCACATAGTTCATCGACGCAAGAACCAATCCATAGGTCAGGTAAATCCCGATTCCCGTAATTGCAGCTGCACCTTTGAAATCGTGTAGAACGTCAATTAGGTTCTTGCGTTCGCGGGAATCGAAAGCCACGATCAGGAACTGCCAAATCGAACAACTGATTCCTTCAAGAACCATATAAACGAGTGTCGCATCGACAGGATCCCATGGCTCCCCCGGGATTTCTCTAAGGTTGCGCAGGGCCGTATCATCGGTTATGGTGTAGCCTGCGATGCCGACTGCGGCTAACACAGCCAATAAACAGCAAAGATTTTTATAATTTGAGAACTGGAATTCGCGTAATACTTTTAGCGGTAGTATCGTACATCCGGCGACAACCAGGACGATACCGATGACAAACCATACACCCAGCGGCTTGCCTTTACCGAAAATAAGCGTGATGAGGAAAACAAAGATGACGGGCAGGGAACGGGCTAAAGGATAAGCAATGGATATATCACCGGCTCGATAGGCGCCGGCCAAAGCAGTCAGATAGGCCGCCAGAAAAAAGCCGGACATGACGATAAATATCCATACGGATTTGGGAATCAAAGGGATCTGGTTTCCGTAATACAGCAAAATAGGAAATACCCAGATCACGCCAATGGTGTTGGCGACGAGGTAGAAAGCCGCTGTCGGGTGCTCTTTTTTGCTGAGATAATTCCAGCCGGCGTGGCTGACGGCAGAAATTAGAAGAAGAATCGCAGCGGTTAAAGTCATATCAGTTCTTCATGTTGAAGGCGGAGCCCGGTACAGGGCGTTTGACAAAACAATTTATATAAAAGGTATTCCTATCCCTGACAATTCTGCCTTCACCTCGTCATACAGGCGCCTGTATGCTTCAGATGGCTTGCGGGTGTGAAGATCATAACATTCTTGATACTTTTTTCCGGCAGGCGCTTTGGGTATTTTATTTTCATACTTTTCCAGGAGCTGGTTGGCCAGTTCATTGGCCCGATGCGTTTTAATTCCAGTAACAGCTTTCGTCAATTCAACAGCAAACAGGGCCTCCATAGGGGTGACGGCGTCATCGATCACCGCTTTGGCCGGATGGGGAGTTTGGATCCCCGCGTATCCTGAAGGAACCTGAGATAATATCGTAGCAGCCGCTTCATAGAAGTACATTTTGGTGCAGGGGCCGGATGCGGCGAACCCTAACGCAATGGCCGGATAGCATGTATTTCGGCTGGCGGCTCTCCCGGTAATGGCAAACACCCAAAGAGCTTCTCTCATGGAGTTACATCCTGAATTAAAGTGAATCGGCAGCGTCAGGTGATAGGTTCCCTGAAACAGGTGCATGCCGACCATAAAATATGCGGTCATTGCCAGAGCCGTCCCGGGTGCCCCGCCGGCGTAGCCCCCGATGATCGGTACGGCCGTCGATCCGATATTGCCATTGATGATTTGGATGAACGCCAGGCGGTTTAAAGTTTCGAAATTGACTTTCATCTCCGCCAGCACATCAATCAACCAGCCGTCTGAGGGTCGAAGTCCGAATGCAGGGTAGCTTCCGGCAATGGTGCCCGTGGCTGTTGTGGAAGAGGAAAGCAAATTCATGATGGGAAGCCCCGGCCTTCCGCAGCGCCAAAGGGCTTTGCGTGCCGCCTGAACCGAATTAATGCTGGCATAAATTTCTAAAGGCGATCCGCCGGTCACCGGCATGCCTTTTACCCGGCTAAAGGCGGGTATGCTAACCGAATTTGCTTCCGGGATGCTGCCATAGCCTTCAATCTGGGCCATCGCAATTTCTTCAGATGAAGCAACAATTCCGGTTCCCACATGCAACCATGGCAATTGGGTATCCTCGGGTTTGCGGGATTTAAAATGACGACGATCCCTGCCGTCACCAAAAGAGGCAGCGCCCTCTCGAAAATCCTGTACGGATTGAATGATTTCTTTGCGATCCAGCTGAATGATGCGGTTTGTATCCTCACAATATATTCCCGTGCGAGCCAGAAGCTCGATTGCCGCTTCGTAAAGGCGGTCCGCCATAGCGTCATCAGATGAAATCGGGTTTTCTTTATCCAGGGATATGTCGTATTCTTTGACAATATTCCTTATGTTTGGAATCAAAGATTCCATGTTGAAATCTTTTTCCGTTAATATTGGACCGCTATTGGCGCGCTCAATAAAATCCAGAAAATTCGGCATTTTTTCCCCTTTTTAATTGTAATTTGTTAACTTAAAGGAATCCCCATCTGGATTAACTCCTCCACGACTTCATCGTACAGTCGATCATATTCTTCGAACCGTTTGTGCGTTTTTATATCATATAACTGCGAATAGGTTTTGCCCTGAATTTCAAGAGGGGCCATTTTAATTTCCGCTTCATATTTTTCAAGAAGCCGGTTGCAAAGTTCACACGCCGAATCCGCCTGCATTCCTGATTTTGCGATGGCATCGGCCAGGTCGGCATTAAATTGCGGCTCTGTCGGTGTGATGCCGTCTTTAACGATACCTCTGGCAGGATGGCAGGACTCGAATCCGGCAAAACCGGATGTCACCACAGCCAACAATTCTGCAGTGGCTTCGTAAAAATAGGTTTTGGTTGCGGGACCCCCCATAGCATACTGGTTGGCTAAAACACAATAATTTGTGTTGCGACTGATGGCCCGGCCGACGACGGAATATACCCAGAGCGCCGCCCGGGTCGAGCTGCAGCCAAGATTCATTTCCACCGGACCGGATAAATGATAGTCACCTTTCATAAAAACGCAGCCTGCTATCTGATAGCTGGCCATCACCAGGGCAGTTCCGGGAGCGCCACCGGCGTAACCGCCTAAAATCGGCAAATCGGTCGAACCGACATTTCCACCCATGTAGGTGATAAATGCCAGTTTGTTTAGGTTGCTAAAGTCAATGGTCATCTCGGCCAGATAATCAATTAACCAACCATCTGAGGGACGCGCCCCGGTAGACGGGTGGCAACCGGCTATGGCTCCGGCAGCTGTTGTGGCCGCCGGGCAAAGGTTTAAAATCGCAAGCCCCGGTCGACCGGCCCGCCATAAAGCCTTGCGGGCTGATTCTATTGAGCTGATAACACCATAAAGCTCCAGCGGTGATCCCCCCATAATGGGTAATCCTCTTACCGTGTCCGGGGCCGGTATGGTGACGGATTTTGCCTGAGGAATACTTGCAAACCCTTCCACCAGGGCCATGGCAATCTCATCCGAGCTGGCGACAATTCCATTTCCTAAATGACACCAGGGCTTTTTGGTGTCTCCCGGCTTGCGGGGCGTTAAAACCGAACGATCCCGGCCTTCACCAAAGGTGCCCGCCTTCTTGTAATCTCCCAGACCTTTTCTGATTTCTTGACCGTCAAATTGGATAATGCGGTTGGTCCCTTCGCAATAAAGACCGGTTAGCGCTAAAAACTCGATGGCAGCTTCAAAGAGACGATCTGCGAGGGCGTTGTCACCGGGAACCGGCACGGCCGGGTCATATGCGATATCGAACTCCTTGACGATCCTGCGCACATTGGGAATCAGGATTTTCATTTGAAAATCCTTCTGGGTCAGAATCGGGCCGGTTACGGCCCGTTCCAAATAATCAAATAAAGCGGGCATTGCCTGACTCCTTAATTGCCGCTACTTGCGAATTTATGATGTTTTGAGGCATCTTGCCTTCCAGGATTTCAAGGGCGCGCTGAAGCGTTTCGGTCTCAAGTCGTGCATGGGCTTCCCTGGTATACCAGGCGAAATGCGGGCTTAAAACCACATTATCCATTTCAAGCAGCGGGTGACCGGGGGTTAAAGGTTCGTGCACAAAGACATCCAGACCCGCGCCGGCGATCCAGTTTTCTTTCAATGCCTCCAGCAACGCATTTTCATCAATAATTGCGCCCCGGGAAACATCGACCAGAAAGGCTGTTTTTTTCATCTTTCCTGAGTTCATGGGCACCGATGAGGTTTCTGCGTTTCGGGAGTGAGGATACAGTGAATCGAGACCACATCAGCGGTTTCCAGCAATGTATCCAGGCTGACAGACTCAACTGTCGGCGTTTTTTTCAGCGCATCGCCGGCATAGGGGTCATAGGCGATGATCTTCATCCCAAACCCGGCAGCCTTTGCGGGCCAACGCCTGACCGATTCTTCCAAACCCGATCAGTCCGACGGTCTTGCCTGCCAAATCGATCCCCATCAATTCCGGAGACGGCCAGACCCAGGCCTTTTTTCGCATGCGCTTATCGATCTGCACCAGTTTTTTTGCCAGACATATGATTAATGCGAAACGCGTGTTCGGCAATCGTGTCGGACCCGTACTCCGGACAATTCACAACGAGAACGCCGTTGTGTGTAGCGGCCGCCAGATCGATGTTATCCACGCCGACCCCGTATTTTATGACAGCCTTTAGCTTTTTCGCTTTATCCAACACTCTGGCCGAAATCGTCGTGAAACAGCTCACGATAACGATATCGACGTTTTTGGCTGCTTTTATCAGCGTTTCTTCCCGGTTATTATCACTTCGGACGACATCCGCAACCGCCCTGAGATCATGCATTACCCCTTCGAGGTGAACCTCATCATCGGTTATCAGTATTTTAGGTTTCATAGACGCAATTCCTTAATGCGGATGCCGGCTTATGTCAAAGGTATTCCCATTTCGGTCAGTTCTGCTTTTACCTCGTTATAGAGCCGGATATAAGCATCTATCGGCTTTGCGGTGATCACGTCGTAACAGTCCTGATACCGGCTGCCGGGGGGTGGGTTTTTAATTCGGGATTCATATTTTTGCAGCAAGCGCTTGACCAGATTATTGGCTTCATGGCGTTTTAGTTTGCTGGCGGCTTTGCCCATTTCCACATTCCATCTGGCTTCCATGGGGGTAAAGCCGTCAACCATGACGCCCTTGGCCGGGTGACTGGTCTCAAAAGCCGGAGCACCGGATGGAACCACGCTGAGCAGATAGGCAGCGGTTTCATACATGAACATCTTTGTATTGGGACCGGCAGCGCAGTAAGGATCCCAAATAACCGGCATGGGAATATTGCGGCTGGCAGCCTGGCAACTCACGGAGTTGACCCAGATAACATCTCTGGTGGTGGTACAGCTAAATCTGAAATGAACCGGAAAATGAAGTTGATAATTCGCATTGTGCACGACAAGCCCCATAATTATATAAGCGGTGCTGGCCACCGCTGTTCCGTCCGGGCCGCCACAAAACCCACCCAGTATTGGCGCCGTTTCGGCGCCAACCAGACAACCGGAGCTTTTTAAATAGGCAATCTTGGTCATTACCCCGAAATCGAGTTTAAATTCGGCAACTGTTCCACACAGCCAGCCGTCGGTCGGACGGCATCCAAATTGCGGAGCACTGGCCGCAATGGCAGATTGAGCGGTTGCGGCGGTGGAAATCAAGTTCAAAACCGGCAAACCCGGCCGCCCGGCTCTTTTGATTGCCTGAAGGCCGATGTTGACACTCCGGATGGACGCCAAGAATTCGGCCGGTGTTCCTCCCACGGAAGGTAACCCGCGGATATATTCGAGGGCCGGAAACGAAATTGAATTGATTTCTGCGATGGTTGCACAGCCTTCTATCATATTGGTCATCAGCTCTTCTGAACTGAAAGCAATTCCAGTGCCGTTATGAAACCAGGGATATTTGGATTCATCCGGCTTACGCATACCGAGAACACCGGCATCTTTGCCTTTTCCGGGAAAACATTTTCCTGGAGCTTCCTTCAATACCTGGCGGATCTCTTGCTCTGTAAACTGCATTACCCGGTTGGTCCCCTGACAATAGACGCCAACTCTGGTGAGAAATTCGACGCCGGCTTCAAATAGATTGTCCGCCGCCGCATCGTCTGAAGGCACGGGATTCTCTTTGTCGTAGCGAATGTCATATTTCTTGACCACATCCTTCAAATTGGGCAAGAAGACCTTCATGTCGAAATCTTTTTCGCTCATGATCGGACCTTTTACAGCCCGATCATATATATCCAGCATATTAAACATGGGCATCGCTCCTCATAATTTTGGGACCAATTTTAGCCCTTTTTTTCTAATAGTTTTTTAGCCACGCCAACCGCATCAACGGCGGTTTCACCATATCCGTCGGCACCGATTTCATCGGCCCACTTTTGTGTGACCGGCCCGCCACCGACCAGGACAAAGAACTTTTCCCGTAATCCCATCTCCGACAATGTTTCAATAACCTCTTTCTGATACGGCATCGTGGTGGTCATCACCGAAGAAAGCCCAATAAAGTCTGCCTTGTGTTTTTGGGCGGCCTCGATAATATTTAGGGTTGACTGATCAATGCCGATATCAACCACTTCAAAACCATTGGTTTCCAAAACGGTTGCTACGATGTTTTTGCCGATATTGTGCATATCCCCTTTAACGGTTGCCAGCAAGGCTGTACCCAGCTTGGAGATCTTCTGCTTGTTGGCCTCGATCAGCGGATTTAAGATTTCCATGGCTGCGTTGAAACTGTCAGCTGCCATGAGAAGTTCCGGTAGAAAGGATTCGCCGGATTCAAAATTAGCCCCCACAACTGCCATTCCTTTAGAAAGGCCCCGGTCCACGGCCTCAAGTGGATCAAGCCCTTCATCAACCGCCGCCTGGGCGTTTTCTCTTGCCGAATTTTTGTCTCCCTCTACGACTGCCTTGGCCAACTGCTCAAGTATTTCTTGTTTGTTCATGTTTCAATTCTCCCTAATGTGCCTAAGTGTTTATATAATTATGGCTTGCTAAGTTAGCGTAATTTTATCTATCAGCCGTAAATTTTATTCTATACTTCACAAGGACAAATACCTTTTCATGGCACTTCAAAACTTATTAGAAGTTATGAACCTATGGTCATCCGAGTACCATCCGGACTTTGAATAAATGCCCTTGACTTAACTGTAAGCTCCGTGCTTATGCACCGCATCAACCGCCGCTTTGATATTTTCAGCAGGTGTAGTTGCACCGATATTGCATAGATACAGACTAAAGCGTCCGTTTTGACCGCCAACCTCTATGTAGTGTTTAACCCGCGCAGAGATTTCTTGCGGCGCGCTCAAGGCCAGAAAAGCGGCACCGACGCCGAGAATCAGCGGCACCCCTTTTTTCTCGGCATAGTTTTTATAAACAGCCGGCCCAAGTTCGGCGACATCCGGGTCCTGACATTCCAGAAAATTGGGGCAGGCCTGCAGTTTGAGCTCGAGCATTTCTTCAGGGTTCTTCAGGTGGCTTTCGCCCACCCAGTTCGGCACATATATTTCCGGACCGCATATTTCCCTGAGGCGCTGAACATAGGGTACGATCCAATCTCTGAGAATACCCGTATTAACGATCGGAAGTGAACTGGTGGCATCATTTCCACAGATGCCCCTGGCCCCGGGAAACTTTTCCTTAAGATAAAGGATCCAGGGGGCCAGTAATTCTTCGGTAATGCGATCAAAAAGCTCACTTGCGAAATCAGGCTCAACCAGGATGTCCATAATCAATTGTTCGATGCCCCTGATGTTCGCAGCCAGGCTGAACGGAGCGCAAAAATTAAGTGTAGGTGTTTCACCTACCAATTCACAGAACAGGTTGTTTATTTCAACCACCGTTGCCAAACGACCGTCTGAAGCAAAATCCGGTTTTTTTATTTTTTTTAGGTCATCTCGACTTTTAATCAGCGGATCCGAGCGATCCACATCCGGCATGTCATGCTCACTGTAAATAACGGTTTGTCCGATCGCTTCGGCTTCAATGTTGTACACATCATAATCAACCGTCGGAACATCTATTCCGAATCTTTCCAGGACAGACAGATAACCGCCCACCAAAAGATCCGGATTGGCAAAGAATTCCGTAGCATTCATGCCAAGCTCTTTCATGGCAAACTCATGCATCTGGACAAAAACGGGTACGCGGTCCGGAACTCCGTTCATGGCCGTTTGCAGGCGACCTAAACCTTTTTGAAAGCTGGAATAATCTTTTTTAAATGTCTTCATAAGGGGTGTTTCTTATAAAATTTCAATGCATTCTTGAACATAAAGGTAAGCTGAATAAAACCGATCTCGCTGATCTGGATGATCGGTTACATATAGATGCTTTACTGGCATACTGACATATCCAATAGATATAGGAAATGTAAAGAAAAGAATTAGAGTTTTTCTATTTTTTTATATTGACACTTGAAATTCAATCTGAAATGCCGTACCTCTTGCTTGCAATTTCAAAACAACGGCTTGATTCCGGGAAGGAGGTAAAATGCAATTTGCTGAATTTCTCACTGAACAAGAGGTTGAACAAATTCATGAGGCATCGCTGGAGATCTTAGAAAACGTCGGCATCCTGGTGCGCAACGAAAATGCGCGGATGATTTTTGCCAAACACGGCGGCCACGTGGATTCAAAATCTTTGATCGTCAAGATTCCTCGAAAAGTTATAGAAGAATGTCGGAAATCCTTCGTTCCCCAATTTACTTTTATGGGCCGGGACCCCCAATTTGACAGGACGATCCCCGAAGACAGGCCCGTGATTATAACCGGAAGCTCGGCACCCAATATAATTGATCCTGAAACCGGCGAAGAACGACGCGCGACTTCCAGCGACATCGCAAATATTGCCTTTCTGATTAACGAACTGCCGGGTTATGATGTCTTCTCGATATCAACGCTCGCCGACGATGCGCCCGAGGGTCAATTCAGCCTCTCGCGTTTTTACCCGGCCTTGAAAAATTGCTTGAAGCCGGTGCGCAGTAACACGCCCAATATGAAGGATCTCGTGCAGGTGCTTGAACTGGGTGCTATCATCGCAGGCAGTGAAAAAGCCTATAACGAGCGGCCCATCATCAACCACCATTATTGTCCGGTGGTATCTCCGCTTACCATGGACGTGGAGTCCACCGAAGCGGTGCTTTACCTCACGGATAAAGGATTGCCTGTCATAGGCTCCATTGTCCCCAACGCCGGCATGACGGCACCGATGACCTTGCTGGGGACACTGACTATCGGAAATGCCGAGTTTCTGGCTTTAAGTGTGCTCATGCAAATGATTCGTCCCGAAACGCCTTTGATCTACTCGGTTTTGTCCACTGTGGCTGATATGCGGACAGGCGATTATACACCCGGTGCGATTGAAACAGGCATCCTGCAAATGGCTCATAGCCAGATGGCGCGTTTCTATAATGTCCCGTCAGGCGGATACATCGGGTTGACAAATGCGCATACGAATGATGCCCAATGCGGATATGAAACCGGAATGAATACCACCAGCGCCCTTCTGGCCGGCGCCGATATGTTTAATATGGGAGGGCTTTTAAGCGGTCTGATGGCCTTTGATTTCGCCAAAGCCGTTATCGACAACGAGATAGCGCTAATGCTTAAACAAATCAACCGGGGACCGGAGTTCAATAAGGCGAATCTCGCTCTGGAGGTAATTGCAGAGACCGGCCCGGGCGGTAGTTACATGGACAAAATGCACACGATGGAACATATGCGAACCACGGGATTAATGTCCAATATTGCAACCCGTGAAATGCGGGGCCCGTGGGAGGAAGCCGGGCGACCTGATTCCCAGAAGCGCGCCCTGAATGCAGCCCGTGAAATTTTATCCAAAGATAATCCCGCCGTTTTTTCGGAAGATGTCGATTCAAAGATCCGGTCCCGCTTTGAGGGCCTGGTGGACGGTAATGCCCGCTGGCAGAAAAAATGACAATGATGAATATTTTTGCGGTACGGATTTTATGAGCGCGCTGGTCATGTTCGACTATGATGGGGTCATTGTCGACTCCTTTGAGCTATTTAGCGCATGCTTTATGAAGGCCTGCCATCAAAATAATTTTTATGAGCTGAATTCCCCCGAGAAGATCCTGGCCCTGTTTGAGACCAATGTTTTTGAAGCGCTGTTGGGTTTTGGACTGGATGACCATTCGATCAATCGGATCTTAGAGACCTTCCAATCTGATATAGGTGCATATCAAAATGATATGAGGCTATTTGATGGTATCTCGCATACGCTAAGGAAGATTTCAAAAAAAAATAAAATTGTCATTATTACTTCCAATATCTCGATGGCGGCAAAACAGGTTTTGATAAACAACGGTATCTACTGTTTTGAAGATGTGCTGGGCGCCGAAAAGGAAAAAAGCAAAGTAAAAAAGATCCGGCTTACAATGGCGCGATATCCGGGGTTGCCGGCATATTACATCGGAGATACCAAGGGTGATATGATTGAAGGCCGCAAAGCCGGCGCCATTACCGTAGCGGCCTTATGGGGCTGGCATGCCGTCAAAAAATTAGAAGAGGGTGCTCCCGATCATTTCGTTTGTTCGCCCGAAGCGCTATTGGACCTGCTGGACTGAATTAATGCAATAAAAGGTCTTCCGCTTTCCCCAGATCGTATATTTTCTTATTTGCCTATGTCGCCGATGCAGGTTTCGATAATATCAAGGGCCTGATCCATTTCTTCTTTGGTGATAACCAGGGCCGGTGTGAGCGTGATAATGTTTCCCATGGTGATTTTAAAACTCAGCCCTTTTGAAAGGCAGGCGTACATCACGGCCTCGGCTTCCTCCGCGGCGCGTTCGCGCGTTTTTTGATCTTTGACCAGTTCGATTCCCAGGAATAGCCCCAGTCCGCGCACATCACCGATCAAGGCGTGGCGTTGTTTCATTTCTTTCAAGCGGTCCAATGAATACTGTCCCAGGCTATCGGCATGTTTCACCAGTTTGTTCTTTTCGATATAATCAATGGTGGCCAATGCAGCGGCACAGGCCACCGGATTTTTTTCATGGGTGTAGTGGCCCAATGCCCGGTCTGCGGCAACATCCAATTTTTCCTGTGCAACAATTGCGGCGAAAGGCATTATGCCACCTCCCAGTCCTTTGCCCAGCACGACAATATCCGGCGTGACCCCGAAATTTTCAAAGGTAAACATCTTGCCGGTGCGGCCAAGGGCATGCGGGATTTCATCAAAAATTAACAGGGCACCATGTTTATCGCAGGCCTGTCGTATTTTTTGCCAGTATTGCAGCCTGGGGATATACGGGGTGCTGCGGATGGGTTCGGCAATGACGGCTGCAATGTCACCTTCCTTTTCAAGAATGTATTCCACGTAATTGGCACATGCCAGGTCGCATCCGCCGCGGTTGTTGCAGCCAAACACACAGCGATATTCATCGGCCGGTGGTACATGCTCTGTGCCTGGAAGCAGGGGCCCCATATCCTGGCGAAAGACGGCTTCACCGCCGATCGATATGGTATCCAATGTGGCACCGTGAAAGGAATCCCACATGGATATGGTTTTATGTCTCCCGGTGGCGATCCTTGCCAGTTTAAGTGCGATACCGACGGCTTCCGCCCCGCCCGGGCAGAACAAGGATTTATTCAATTGTCCCGGAGCGACTTCAGCCAGTTTTCTGGCCAGATCCACTGCGGTTTGATTGGTGTATCGTCGGGTGCAGAATGAAAGCGCATCGAGCTGTTTTTTGACGGCGGCAATGACCTCGGGATTGCCGAAACCGACCTGGTGGACATTGTTTCCATGAAAATCCATGTAACGTCTGCCTTGAAGGTCTTCAATATAAATACCCTGGCAAGCGTGCATCGTGTTTAGACACGGGGTTGAAAGGGATTGTTTTAGAAAATAACGGGCATCTTCGTCCAGCAGCGCGCGGCTTTTTGTGTCTAGATGATTTTTTTGCCACGCTTCCCTTTGCGGAGAGATGTTAATGTCGCCTTCTGATTTGTGCAGTTTTGCCATATTGGAACCCCTTTGCCTGAATACCCCGTCCGCCAGAGGCGGCAAGCCCCTCCAATAAGGCGGGGATGCTCAAGCTGCCTTTCTTAGGAAAAATTTAGGCATAAAATTTTCTTCGGATAACCTGCATCTACTATTGAAGCCAAATATGAGCTACATGTTGGCCACATGCTCATGCTTATAAATTAAATCCATCTTGAGGGTACAGACAGAGTGTATATAAAATGCCCGCAGCATTGAAAATATGTTGGAGATACCCTAAAGCTTTGAGCCCTGAACCTGCCAATAGAAAAATCGGGCGAGAATTTAAAATGCTGTGACAATTATACCGGCAATAGCTGTTATGATTCCAAGCCCCTGGAGTTTCGTGACTTTGTCTTTCAAAAAAATAATGGCCAGTGTTATGGTCACTATCGATAAGGCAGAAGCTATAGGCGTAATCAATATTGCATCTCCAATCGTTAATCCGTAATTAACGATTGCTACTGCACCAGCTTCAATAATACCCATTAATACAACCATACATTTTGTTTTAGTGGTAGCTTTAGTTAAGTCAAGCTCTCGTTTTATGAGAAAGGCGAAGAGCAGCAAGAACAAAATAATCCCAAACTTCACAAATAGGGTCGTTGATAGCCACCCAATTTCTTCAGATATAACCTCGCTAATGTTCCAAAAGACACCAAAGAAAAAAGCCCCTAAAACTGTTTCTTTGACACCTGATGAAAGTTGAAATCTTTGATTTCTAATATCGCTCCAATTTAAGGATGCTAAAGTAACACCAGAAATAATCATTAAGACGCCTAAGGACTGTATTGTAGAAAGCCGCTGGCCCATAAAGATAAAAGCAAACAGCATTGTAAATACAGCCCATAGATTCATGGTTGCGGCAACAATCGATACATTGCCTATCTCAAAACCTTTGAAAAAAAACAAGTATCCAGCAGAATAGACAATTGCTGCGATTGGGAGCAAAATGATTACCCAAATAGGGACGTTGAGGTTTATTGTAAAAGCGAATATAAGCAGAAGGGCAAATATTAAACCAGCCAGTTGTGACCAAAAGAAAGATTTAAAAGGTCCTATCTGTTTGGCATAAACACCTCCTAAAAAGTCGTATATTCCCCATCCAAACATACCTGCAATTCCAGATAATATACTTAAGAAGGCTGTACTCATAAGTGTCGTATACCTTATTTTTGATAATTTTGTAAGCGCGGTCTAACTGGATTTAGCAGAACTGGGATTGTGGTTTTTTAATTGCAAATACACCGGGTGTTACTGAATCCCGGTGCATGTTTGGTCAGATAACGACACATAGGTTTTACCATTATGGGCAGGTGGTATTCTAAATTCTCCGACCAAGATGTCTTGTTAAAGCCTGATCCTCCTATGCGCTCATATCAACATACGTATATCAGACTTTAATTAATATTTCCAAACTTTACTGGAGGGCCTTGCAGAGACGGACTGCGGGGAGATTATACCGGCAGCGGTATTTTTAGCTTGATTTGGTCTGCTTGCCTAACTACAGTATTGATTACCTAAATCTTGCATGAAAATTAATGAGAAACCGGGATTAAGTATAAAGGCCGAGGCATCCGCCTGAGGCGGATAGCCTCAACTTTAAGTGCTTTGCACATGAAAGCCTCCGGCTTGTCCGCCTCTGGAGGGCTCGTGCAAAATTCAGGTATTAAATTTTTGATTATGGTGTAATCCGCATTCATATATCAGACTGATAGTTATTGAAATAGGAGAAATTCACATGCAAAGAGAAAAACGGTTTGAACGCGAACAGGGGGATATCAATTTAACCCCCAACCGCAGAAAGTTTTGGGAGCGGAATCTGTCGGGAGCGGCCAGAAAGTGGTTTGAGGAAGATTCAAAATATTTTCTTCACCAAAGCCTTTCCACCCCGGTGCTGAATGTCATTTCCAAGGCCCAGGGTATCTATCTCGAAGACCTGGATGGAAAACAATATATCGATATGCACGGCAATGGTGTCCACAATGCCGGCTTTAATAACCCGGAAGTCATTGAGGCGCTAAAAATACAGCTGGATGCGGGAATGTCGTTTTGCCCCCGGAGGTATACCAATATTCCGGCGATCGAGCTGGCCCAAAAACTGGCTGAAATCGCTCCCGGTGATTTATGCCGATCTCTTTTCTGTCCCGGTGGCTCCGAAGCCATTGAAATGGCCATCATGCTGGCAAAACTGATCACCGGCAACTTCAAGACGATTTCTTACTGGGATTCCTATCACGGTACCGGAATGGGTGCCGCCAGCGTGGGTGGCGAAGAACATTTCAGCGGCGGTCTGGGACCGATGATGCCCGGAGCCTTGCATGTCGAGTTTCCCGGTTATTATCGCAATCCATGGGGCTTTGACAACAAAGAAGATGTGGATGCCGAATGCCTGCGGCAGATTGAAGTCGTATTGCAAAGAGAACCGGAAATGGCGGCGATCATCGGCGAACCCGTCTCAGCCACACCGATGGTTCCGACCCAAAGATACTGGCAGGGGGTCAAAAAACTGTGCGAAGAATTTGGCGCCTTGTTGATCTTTGATGAAATCATCGAAGGCTTTGGACGTACCGGTAAGATGTTTGCCAGTGAATACTATGTCACACCGGATGTCCTTGTGCTGGGCAAATCCCTGGGAGGTGGACTGGTTCCCTTTGCCGGGCTTGTCACCCTTGATAAATATAACACGCTGCAACACCGGTCGATCGGGCACTACACCCATGAAAAAAATGCCCTGTGCGCCGCTGCGGCCTTAGCTGAAATCGCATACATCGAAAAACACAAGCTCTGTAAGCATGCAGCTGAACTTGGCCAATACACGCTAAAAAGACTGAACGCCATGAAAGAACAGCACGCCTTGATCGGAGATGTAACGGGTGTTGGGCTGCATATCGGGATCGACCTGGTCAAAAATCCAAAAACCAAAGAACGGGCTGTGGATGAAGCGGAAATCATTATGTTCAAATGCCTTGAAAAGGGCCTGGCTTTTAAAACCATCGAAGGCAATGTTATCACCTTGAGACCGGCTTTAGTCATTACTCAGGAAGAAATGGACCGCGCACTGGGTATTCTAGAGGAAGCGATCGGTGAAGTCGAACGCGGGGAAAAGTACTAGTCTGCTTAAAAATTCTTATTTCCTGAATCTTGCATGAAAATCAATGGAGCGAAATAATTATGAAATCAAAAAATATAACTCGATTTTATTCCGTTGGATGGAATCTGATTCTTATCACCGTCGGTGGCATTATTTTATCCATCGGCATTAAATCCATTGTCATCCCGCATGGTTTTATCTCGGGCGGATTTTCCGGGCTAAGCCTGCTGATTTATTATGTTTTTAAGGGATTGTCTCCCGGCATATGGTATTTTGTGCTCAACATCCCTCTGTTTGTCGCCGGCGGATTGATCCTCAGCCGGCGATTTTTCTTGTACAGCCTCTTTGGAATGGTGGTGGTAACCTTTGCCATTGATTTGATACCGTTTGTTATTCCCATCAAAGACCGGTTTCTGGCAGCCCTCGCCGGTGGCGCTCTAATCGGAGCGGGAGCGGGTATTTATCTGCACTCGTTTGGTTCGGTCGGCGGAAGCGACATCATTGCCATCATTCTCAATCAGAAGTTCAACATGCGCATCGGCCGGTTTTTCTTTTATTTTAATCTAGGGCTGTTCAGCCTCAGCTTCGGATTTTTAAATCTTGATCTGATTCTTTATTCACTGGTCCTTACCTTTATTGTATCTCAAGTTACAGATTACTTTCTCGGTATGTTCAACCAGCGTAAACTGGTGATTGTGATTTCAGATAAGTCCGATGCAATCGCCCAGGGAGTTATAAAAAAGCTTCAGCGCGGCGTCACCCTCTTATATGGCCGCGGCGGCTATTCGGGTAGACCTAAAAAGGTCCTTCTGACGGTCGTCAATAATTATCAGCTTAAGCGCCTTGAAGAAGCCGTATTTAGCATTGATTCACAGGCTTTCTTCATTACCGAAAACACCTTCAATGTCATCGGGAAAGGTTTCTCCCGGCGCAAGGTCTATTAGCCCTAAAAAGGGAATCAGAGCGCATCGCAACTTAATCGGATACGATCAATTAGGGTATTACTTTTTATTATCAATATTGATGATCTCGTAAAAAGTCAGAAAAGCAACCTTTTTACGAGTGTGTTATACAAATTATTATTTTGACTTATTGGCTTTATATTTTTATAAAAATTAGGACCCTAGTGGATTTTCAAGACGAAGATTATATCCTTTGGATGTTGGCGGAATTTTGAAAATCAGCGCAGGTGGAGCGGAGGTGGAAGCGTTATCGAACCTATACTTCTCTTGATATTAGGTGCCGGCGCATATGTCGGTTGGAACATCGGTGCAAATGATACGGCCAATTGTGTGGGCACTTCGGTGGGTTGCGGATTAATTTCATTTAGAAATGCCGTAATTCTGGTGGCCATCTTTTCTATTTTGGGCGCCCTCCTGCAGGGCCAATATGTGATGAAAACCATCGGCAAGGGGATCGTTAAATCCGACCTGAGTTATCTGGCTGTTATTATCGCGCTGGTCTGTTCCGGTTTTTTTGTTACCCTGGCAACCTTTTTTAGAATTCCGACATCCACATCCCAGGCTATTGTTGGAGGTGTTGTGGGTATCGGTCTTGCAGTTAATGCGGAAGTTGATTTTTCAAAATTTATCGTTATTGCGGAAAGTTGGGTGATTTGCCCTCTTATGGTTATGGCCCTGTCGTTCGGCTTAATGCATTTGTTAAGATTGATTCTGCGAAGATTTGAATCCGGTTCATTTCTCTTTCAAAATACTCTGGGTTGGTTGGCGATCGGCTCATCATGTTACGTTGCTTTTTCGATGGGCGCCAACAATGCGGGCAATGCTGTGGGTCCGATCGCCAATCTTGGGATCCTTCCTCCCAAGCTGCTACTTCTCATGGGTGGTTTAAGTATGGCCGTTGGCGCGGCAACCTATGGAAAGAAAGTTGCGGATACGGTCGGCAAGGGCATAACCCCCCTGGATATACCAGGTGCATTTGTTGCCCAAGTATCGGCTGCTGTGGGTATGCATTTCTTTTCCTTGCTCGGCATACCGGTATCGACTTCATCGGCTATTGTCGGTGCTGTAGTCGGGGTCGGACTCGTGAAAGGTATGAAAGCCATCAGCAAAAGGACGATAACAACAATTCTTCTGGGATGGCTGTTGACACCAACTTTCGCAGCATCTTCTTCCTTTTTATTGTATAAACTAATAAAAGCCTTTTTCGCATAAATTCGGTATTTTGTTTTATTTTTATAATTTGCTAAACTTGCTGTCATTTAATATAATCTCAACTTCTCATTAATTTTCATGCAAGATTCAGGTATTAAATTAGATCTTGTGTTTGGGGAGCCAGATGATTTAAATCTATCCTCAGCACTTGCAAATCCAAGGAGTGATTATGGCATTTTTTAAAAAGGAAAAAGCGGTTATCGAGCTTATTTTAAAGCATCTTGATATGGTGGAGGATTGCGTGAAGGCCAGTCTCAATGCGGAAGAATTTTATTTACAGGATGACATAAGCCAGGCAAAGATCCATGCTCGTAGTTCTCGAAGTCTCGAGTCAGAAGCCGACTTAATTCGTCATGACATTCGGGATAAACTCTATTCCGGGGCCTATTTGCCCCTGTTGCGAGAGGATATCTATAAACTGGTCGAAAGTATCGACAGGGTGGCCAATGCCGCCGAAGCCTGCTGTGATTTTTTCCTGAACCAACGTCCTGCGGTCCCTAAGGAAATGAAATCCCATTTTCTTGCGGTAGCCCGGGAGTCTTTAGGGATTATAGTTTCCCTCAAACTGGCGGTCTTGTGCTATTTTAAAGGCGACTGCAAGATCGAAACGGTGCGCGACCACACCAGGGAAATCGGCTTCCAGGAATCACGGGTGGATAAACATGAATGGGATTTGACCAAAGAAATTTTTATATCGGAGATGGATTTTGCCCACAAGCTCCATTTGAAACTCTGCCTGGATTCAATAGTGGAGGTGTCCGACCGGGCAGAAGATGCCGGCGATCAGCTCGAACTGGCCACATTGAAGTCGATGGTCTAAAAATCGGCGTTAAATCACTTCCGCTTTAGTGAACCTCATGATCTCTTTTTCAGAATATCCAAGTTCCTTCAATATCGAGACTGTGCTCTCGCCAAAATCAACGGCCGCTCTTCGGACTGAACCGGGAGTTTCACTCAATTTAATCGGCACCCCGATTGCCGGTTGCTTTTTGCCGGCTGGGTCTTCTAATTCTAAAACCATTTCCCTTTCCCTGAAGAGTGGATCGTCAAGCATCTCGGAAAAAGTCTGAATCCGGCCCCAGCATATTTCCCGATGCGCCAGTTCGGCATCCCATTCATCCAGAGTCTTGTTTTTGAAGGTGGAGCGCATAAAATCGAGAATTTCCTTACGGCGGCTGTCGTCGTATTGAAGCGCTGCATACTCTGAAACCCCTAAATGATCACAGAGCCCTTTCCAGAATCGATATTCTACAGCTCCAATGGATAAAAATCGCCCGTCGGCTGTTTCGTAAGTGTTGTAACAGGCGTAACGATGAGAAAGAAGGGCGTCCGCACGTTTGGGATCTTTGGCGGTCAATTGTTGAAAATAAAGCGCTATGGGTAAAAAGGCGACCATGCCGTCGGTCATGGAGATATCGATATATTGACCTTTGCCGGTTTTTTCGCGGGCAAAAAGGGCCAACAGAATTCCGATAGCGGCGTTCATACCGCCGCCGGCAATGTCGGCGATCTGGATTCCCGGGATCGAAGGCGGGCGATCCGGCTCGCCAATAAGATTTAAAACACCGGCGTAGCTGAGATAATTGACATCATGGCCGACCCGCTCCCGAAAAGGGCCGTACTGACCATAGCCGGTTATGGAACAGTAAATAATTTTGGGATTCAGCTTGTGAACACGCTCATAGTCAACCCCTAAACGGTTCACCACGCCGGGCCGGAAACCTTCAAGAACAACGTCGGCCTTTTCAACCAGTTGGAAAAAAATCTGTTTGCCTTCTTCTGTTTTCAGGTTGAGCGACATGTGCTCTTTGTTGCGATTAATTGTATTGAAAAACAGGCCGTCAGCGATGAACTGTTTGCTTTCGATGGCAATCACCCGGGCACCGTGATCAGCCAGAATCATGGAACAATAAGGCCCCGGCAAGAGGCGTGATAAATCGATGACGGTTATATCAGAAAGGGCCCCTTTATTTAGCATTTTTTATCCTTCCCATAGTATTTTATCCAATTCATTAGCAAAACTAACCTTATTACCTTTCTGATGAGCGGCCCGTCGGGCCTTTAGGAGCGGCTCTTCAAGCCTTTAGGATCGTTCCTTTGGAACTTTAGGTTAAGGGCAAAATTAATTTTCCTTAAGCGTAGCGCTCCTTAAACGGAGTGGTCCTCAAGTTCCGCTTATAAGCGGAACGCTCTTCAAGCGCAGCGGTCCTTACCTGCCCTTAAACACCGGCTCTCTTTTTTCCATAAATGCACTAACTGCTTCAAAAAGGTCTTCTGACGGCAGCGCCGCTGCATTTTTCTGAGCAACGTAGTGCAAACCGGCTTCAATGCCATTGTCGCGATTGAATATAAGGGTCTCCTTGGTTCCCTGGACGGTGAGCGGCGGGCAGGCCGCAATCTGAGAGGCCAGCTTTTCGGCCTCCTCATAAAGAGTTGAAGGGTCATCGCATATTCTTGTAACCAATCCCATCTGTAAAGCTTCCTGGGCGGTGAAATCCCGGCCGGTCAATGCGAGCTCCCGGAACCAGCCTTGGCCAATGATATGCGGCAGGCGTTGGAGTGTTCCAAGATCAGCAATGATCCCCATGCGTGTTTCGCGGATGCTGAAAATCGCATCTGCTGTCGCCATGCGAATATCACAGGCGCAGATCATATCCACTCCACCACCGATGCAATGGCTGTGAATGGCTGCGATGACCGGTTTGCGACATCGTTCGATTTTAGTGAAACCTTGCTGAAGCTCTAAAATCTTATTCCGCATGCTTTCACGTCCATCCGCCGAGCCCTGACCGAGCAATTTTGCGGCTTCTTCAAGATCGGTCCCTGCAGAGAAGCTTTTGCCTTCGGCTTTAATGACCACCACGCGGATGTCCGGGTCCCGGTCAAAACCATCGAACAATTCTCCAATTTCTTCAAAAAAGGCGAGCCCCATTGTGTTCCGTTTTTCGGGACGATTTAAAGTCAGCCAGGCAATATGGTGATCTGTTTTAACCTTAAAATTGGATTTATCACTCATCGGTCTTCCTTTCTTAAATGAACAACCTGTTTTATCTTGCTTTATATTTTAGCATTTATGCAGCTTTCATTTTATTCCTGATTTCTTCAGCCTGGGACATCATGCCGTCAAAAAGCTTTTTTACCGGCAAAATTTCTCTGGCAAAGCATATTCCCTGTCCGCAGGACAATATCCCTTCATCCAGATCGCCTTCAGCATACATTTTTTTAGCCCGTTGGCCGGAGACGACCTCCAGGATTTCGGGAAAATCTGCACCGCAGGCTTCCAGATCCGTACAGGTACTGGCAGCTGCATTGCGCCAGACCCTGTGGGTCGCATTAAGGGATCGCATGATCAGGGTGGTGTCCAGTTCGCTGGCGCCAATCAAAGCATTTTTTAGATTATCGTGAATCGGGCATTCCCGGGTTACCAGCAGACGCGTGCCCATGATCACGGCTTCAGCCCCCAGTGACAGTACCGCCATTAAGCTACGGCCGTCGGAGACTCCGCCGCCGCCGATAACCGGAACCTGGACGGCATCCACCACGGTCGGCACCAGCACCAGGGTGCCGATATCCAGCTTGCCGGTGGCCCCACCGTTTTCATAGCCGACCACGGTAACAATATCCGCTCCCATATTTTGGACCTTTTGCGCATACCTTACCCCCACGCATTTGTGAATCCATGTCATGCCGGCCTCTTTGAAGCGCCGGCATAACTCTTCAGGAGCAGAATGCCCGGAGGTCTCTACGATTTTCACTGCTTTTTCTTCCAGAACCTCCATGTAAATATCGTTGTCCATCTGTCGCATGGCGGGAAACAGATTGATGTTAACCGCAAACGGTTTGTCGGTCAGTTCTCTGATACGATCGACGGCATTTGCAAAGGTCTCCCGGGAGTCATACATTGCCGACGCCAGGATGCCCAATCCGCCGGCATTGGATACAGCGGCTACGAAGTCGGCATCGCTGATCCACATCATGGTACCGCCGATGATCGGGTATTTAATTTTCAACATTCGGGTAATCTTTGTTTCTATCATGTGAGTCTCCTTTGATTGTTTCCTATAGATTGGAAGCTTGGAGGCTGGGATGCTGGGAAGCTTGATAGGATGAATTATTCTTATCCTCCAAGCCTTCTGGCCTCCCAGCTTCATAGCTTTCCAGCCTCTTGGCCCATTTTGCGCCTTCGTGGTGAACGCAGACTTCCTGGTTTCCGGCACTTCGGTGTTAGATAGTCTGTAATTTTAATGCTGATACGATAAATATGAGAATCATATTTTAATGTCAAACTTCTTTTCAATCCCATTAAAAAGCAGATTGACGCTTGTCTGGCTCTGGAGTATGGTGCCTGCAAAACAGATTGAACGATCTTGGTTCTTTGAGCGTTTGCTCGGGAGATAGAAAGACAGTTACTGAAACAATTCATATTCAACCGGAAGCTTTCTCAAAAATAACAGATCACGATCAAGGACCGCTGCATGACATCTAATGTCGAAAAATCGAAACCGGATACGGTATGGGGAGTGGTGTATGCGGCTTCTGCATTTTTGATCTGGGGGATCAGTCCGATTTACTGGAAGGCGTTACGGGCGGTTCCGGCCTTGGAGATCATATTACACCGCATGGTCTGGTCGTTTTTCTTTCTTGTGCCGCTGGTTATTATCATGCGGCGCTGGCAAGAATTTAAGGATGCTTTGAAAAATTACCGTACCTTGCTCATTCTCTTATTTACGGCCTTCATTATAGGCGGGAATTGGCTGCTGTATATCTGGGCGGTCAACAATGATTACCTGTTACAAGCCAGCTTAGGTTATTATATCAATCCATTGGTCAATGTCGTGCTGGGAATGGTTTTTCTTAAAGAGAGATTACGGCCGCCGCAGATTGTGGCCGTGCTGTTGGCCGCGGCCGGTGTCCTGTATCTTACCATTTACTACGCTGAGTTACCCTGGATCGCCTTAACACTTGCGATGAGTTTTGGACTTTATGGACTGATACGAAAAGTCGCACCCGTTGGATCGCTGGTGGGGCTGACCGTGGAGACCCTGTTACTTTCTATTCCAGCCCTGGGTTACCTTTTTTATCTGGACAGCCAGGGCGCGGGCTCATTTTTGCGAGTAAGTCTGAAACTGGACCTGTTGTTGATGGGCTGCTCTTTGGTTACCGCGATTCCGTTGCTTTTTTTTACTCTGGGTGCCAGGCGGCTTTACCTGTCTACTGTAGGCTTGCTGCAGTACATTGCCCCCAGCTGTATGTTTGTTTTAGCTGTTTTTTTATTTCGCGAACCTTTCTCAATGGCCCAGGTGGTGACGTTTATCTTTATCTGGACAGCGCTGGCTATTTATTCAACCGACTCCGTACGCTATTATAAACGCGCGGAGCAAAATCTATCCGATTAATTTCTGTTTATTTTAAAAATTAAAACGATCCAGGAGGAAATCTTTGTGGTTGAAAGAGAACAAAGTAAAGAAACCAATATTCCGATTCCGGTAGAATTGTCTGATGAAGATGTATACGATGCGATGAAACAGATCTCCGGATATCTTGATATCACACCGGGTGATTTTAAAGAGATCTATGGATTGGCGTTTCAACACGCCATAAGCCGCCTCACCCTTGCGGTGAAAGCGAAAGATATCATGAACCGAGACGTGCTGTATGTCACTCCAGTGACACCATTGAAAGAAGTTGCCGAGATCATGGGGCGCCGTGGTATATCCGGTGTTCCTGTTGTTGATGAAGGCCGGAAGGTGGCCGGAATTATTTCTGAGAAAGATTTTCTATCCCATATGGGAATGCAGAAAAATATCACGTTTATGAGTGTTGTGGCGGAATGCCTTATTGGAAACGGGTGTATGGCCGTCGATATTCGAGGCAAAAGTGCCGGTGATATTATGACCACGCCGGCGATCAGCGTTTATGAAGATACCTCAATCATGGAGATTGATAACCTCATGCGAAAACACCGGATAAATCGAGTCCCGGTGCTAAATAAAAACGATAAATTGATCGGCATCGTAACCCGGACCGACTTATTGCCCTCATCCTGTTTAACAGCCATCGTCTGATATTATTTACTGCACTTTGTTTATAGTTTCGTTAAGAAAATTCTTGATGATATTTGAATTATGGGTGAAAAACTGAATTACTTCAAGAAAATGAAAGGGACGACCAAAAGCCCGCCGGCAATTAGCCTGTTAGAGATTTTTTGGTCCTGGATTGGTGCCATGGCAGGTATCGCCCCTGTAGTTTATATCAACTACAACCTGCTGGAAGGCACAGATTTCGTCATGGTCATCGGCTCTTTTGGTGCTTCTGCCGTCCTTATCTATGGAGCCATTAAAAGTCCCCTGGCTCAGCCACGGAACCTAATCGGGGGACATGTCCTTTCGGCCGTTATTGGAGTTGCCTGCTTCAAATTGTTCCATGCGAATTTGTGGCTTGCGGGCTCGCTTGCCGTGGCTACGTCCATCGCTGTCATGCATGCAACCAAAACCCTGCACCCCCCCGGTGGCGCCACCGCCCTCATCGCCGTTATCGGCAGTCAGAAGATTCATAACCTGGGCTACCTTTATGCGATTATTCCGGCAGGAAGCGGAGCACTTATTATGCTCATTGTTGCTTTAATTATAAATAATATCCCCAAAAATCGCAGGTATCCGGAGTTTTGGTTCTGATGTTCAAACAATATGGCTTGGAAATACTTATTTACGGAATACCGTATAGCCGTCAAATGGGTTTAAGCGACTTCGCCCAGCGCCGAAATACCCTTGCCGCCGACGGTTTGAAGCTCAGACAGGTAATCCCGGGTTTTTTGGATGATCGACCCCGCCGTAATGCGTGCTCCTCAAGCTCGTCCTGGAACTCTGCGACCATATTTTTGATTATTTTTTCAGTCACTTCCATATGAAAGAGAAATCCGTACGCATGCCCCCCATAGCGGAATCCCTGACAGGGGGTCATTTCAGAGGAGGCGAGCGATACAGCGCCCTGCGGCAGGTCAACACGTCGCCATGCCAGTGATAGGCTGTAAACCGGTCCGGCAGTTCCTTCCACAGGGAATCGGTAGCAGCAGATTCCGTTAAGGTGACCGGGTGCCAGCCGATTTCTTTTTGCGCACCGCTTTTGACCTCAGCGCCTAAGGTGGCGGCCAGCAATTGAGATCCCAAACACACTCCCAGCACGGGTTTATCATCTTTCAGAGCCTTTTCGATCAAGCGCTGCTCATCCGGTAAAAATGGAAATTGCGCCTGATCGTAAACACTCATGGGACCGCCCATGACGATAAGGCCGGCCTGGGCGTCCAGGTTTGATGGGATCGGATTTTCTCGAAGGTTCGCACAAAACGCATGTCAATGTTTGCGGCTTGCAAGCAGTCTGAAATAATACCGGGAGTCTCGCAATGAATATGCTGCAATAGGGTTACGCTTGCCGCTGCCTTGCGTTTTTGTTCTGATTTAACCATGGAAATAATCAGATTCCTCTTGTCCACGTTTGATTTCTATCACGACTGCTGGTCGCTTTGATCTTCCGGGAGTAAAGCAGCAGTATCCGATCTTGTCACATTCTTTTTTTACCCGCTCCCACTCTTCTTTGCTCAGTGTTTGCAGCGCAATCTGGTAGATAATGTGTCTTCTTTAAAGATATGGTTTTCAAGTTCCTGTGTCAGATATTCGGCCCAGCTCAAGACACTGTTTCTTAAACGTGTTAAATGAATATTCTTCGTGATTATGGGAAAGCTGAAACAGCATCTGTTTTCTTTTGCGAAATTCTTCGTGATCCATTTTCATGATGGCACCCGGCTCCGCGATGTTATGGTCCTCCAATCTGGGGAAACAACGCTTCTTCTTCCCGCTGATGATGGCTTTCGGCTTCCACCAGGTGATGGGCAATATCCTTCAGCGTTTCCAGAGTCGCGGCCCATATCCTCAAAGCTTTCGGGCGGATTTGATGTTTTGCAACAGTGTGCCCAGCTGGTTTAAGTTCTCGATAATGACCTTGTGTTCCTCCATAAAGGAATGCACCGGATGAGGGGGCCTCAACTTCTACCTGTTTAGCCACCAGACTGTCTCGCAAAACTTCCAGGTGGATATCACAGAGATGTTTACGGATCTCCTCATGGGGTATGCCATCTTGGGTCAGCTCCTGTTCCATCATTGCCAGATCTTTGGCGTCCACGGCCTGAAGAAGCTGTTTGGCTTTGTCTTTGATTTTATCAGCAGAACCCCCTTCTCGAAATTCCCGCAGCATCGCTTTCAACTGTTCTTTGCGGTCCCTATTTTCAGCAATTCGCTTTACCGCTAAAATCCATTCTGTCGGCCCTTCTTTTTCATAGCGGATATCGAATTCATTGCGGGCTTCCAGCAAGTAAACCAAAGGGACGGGGTTAAACTCCATGATGATTCTCAGCTTCTCATCTTTGCCCAGTTCTTCGATGCTCGGAAAAATCAACGCTTCCCGATCATGATGCTCGAGCCCTCTGGGGTCGATTGTTTTGATTTCGCTCATTTTATGCTCCCATTTCTTCAATTTTTATCCATTTATCGATATCTTTTTTTTCCACCAGCATCTCCCGAACTTTTTCCATCCAAAGATCTTGAAATTCTATGCGCTCATCTTTCTTGGCGGCCTCCCAGATTACTTTTGGCATCAGCGCCTGCAGCCGTTTAGCTTTCTCAGCGGAGAACGGAATTTTATCAGGATATAATTTGACGGTAACGGTTTTCTTGTTATCCAGGCGCTGAAATTTGAAACACTGCGCCCCGGGGTCAAATTTTTGCGGACTGAATTTGAGCAAATCCTTGCGCTTGAATTTGGGACCCAATCCTCTGAATCCGGTAGCGGAAGCAGCACCGGTTAGCAGCGTAAATATCTGGCTGATGACACCGTAGACGCCCTCATCGGGTTCTCCATATACGGTAATAGCGATCTCGCCTCGGGTCGGGATTTCATCTAAATAGAGTTTAATCAGCGCTTTCTGACAACATAAGTAGGCGGCGGCAGTAGTGGGACAGGCGTGACCGGCCAGTTTGACGACATCAAGGAAGGTGTATTCCAGAATGGCGTTTTCCCTTTTAAAAACACCAAGCGTTTCGGCCAAAGGGTCTCTGAAACGGATAGGATCGGTGTCTAAAAGAAAATCTCTAAAGCTATCCCAGGGCGTATCAGTCTTCATTATAACCATTGCTTAATTTGCGTGGAATTTTAAATCCGCTTTATGTTTACGATCCAATCTACAGGCCCTTCCTGTTCATATTCCCACTCGAACTTCCCGTTCTGCTCGGCCTCAAATTGATAGCGTAACGGTTTGGGGTCATGATCATTGATAATCTTTAATGTCTCGCCGGGCGCCAAACTATTCCAGGTCTGAAATATTTTTTCGTGCCTTTCATAGGGAGGCAGCGGTCTTAAATCCAGGGTTTCTATTTTACTGTTCATGCTCTCACCTCTTTTGCCTGATTCCCAGCAACCGGACCTTGCCTTCCAGAACACATCCGTTCGCTGAACCATCTATTGAATCTGTTCAAGCCGCGGCCCACTCTTCCTGTAATATTTCGCCTTGAACACCGACAACCACATATTTGACGGGCACTTTTCTTGTGGCGCCCTCAGCGGCCTGCTGGGCTAAATTCAATAATCCACCGCAGCAGGGGACCTGCATGATCAAAACGGTCAGGGTGTTGATTTTGGCATCATCAATCCAGCTTTTGATTTTTTCCAGGTAGATATCTTGCCCCTGGTCCAGTTTGGGGCAGGCAATGGCAATGGATTTGTCTTTCAGGTATTCACGGTGGAAATCACCCAGGGCATAAGCCACACAGTCAGCCGTCAGCAGTACATCCGCGCCCTGATAGTAAGGGGCGGTGGGATTGATCAGATGCATCTGAATGGGCCATTGGGTAAGCTGGGATTTGATCTTTCCCACCGTCGGTTCGGTGTTATTTTCATTGGTGCTTTTAAAATTCATCTCCCGGGAGCCCGGACATCCTTCAAAATTTTCCATGATTAACCCTCCTGTTTTTCAAATTTTTTCTCTAACCGGTCAATAAAGTTTTCATACTTATCAATTGATACACTGATCTGTTGATCGGCCTCATCAAATTTAGAAAAAAGCTCACCCACCTGGTGAGTGGGAAAGCTGATTATCCATCCAGGGATACAATATTTCATCTTCTTTGCGGATGTGTTCGGTCAGCAGTTCGCGATAGGCCATTAAGTTTTTAGCGATGGTTTTCTGATCCCTTTTTTTCAAGCGCATCCAGCATTTCTTTGACAAGCGCTCTGGCATGTGTGTGATCCTCATGCATGACTTTGAGAATGTCTGAGTTTTCATCAAAATATTTAAAAAGAATGTCTTCTTCTTTGGCATGGTGAAATTTATCAGCATAGGAGCGTATCATATCGATTCCATCGAGAATCAGCTGGCGACCTTTTTCGGATTCAAGATCGAGATGTTTAACAACCTCGGGAATCAACGCAATCCATCTTTTGATCAGGATATGTTCGTCAACTAACTTTTTCATCGGTGGAGAGTATTTAAATTCTTCCGGCTGAGCCTCGGCCTTTTTTTCTATTTTGGGTATCTTAATATCCTGGTCCGGGCGCATGGCCTTGGTAATTCTGGCCATGAGCTGTTGCTCTTGATCTTCTGGTAGGCGATGGATCGCCACGATATCTTTAAGAAGGCATATTCCGACGTTGCACGGCCCGCAACCGATGTCATAATCGTTTAAAACATCCTCAACTTCGGGGAATTCTTCGATGATATCCTTGACGCCTTTATTTAAATATTCATCCATCTATTTTATCTCCTCTGGAACTAAAGCTGTGCTGAATGTCAAGCGGTTTTCCATTCAACAATGTCTTGCACTGGCGCTGCTTTATATGTAATTTAATAACCGCTTCTGAATATTTTCGATTTTATCAAAATCGCCATGGCTTTCATTGATCTAAGTCAAAAAATGCTAAATAGGCTGCTGTGGAACTTATCAAGCATATTGCTGCAATCTATCTTTTTAAGGACCTACCCGACGAACACCTGAATGATTTGGCCATAATCTTGACCGATCAGGTTTTCAGGAAAGGGCAGCTTTCAAGCTTATTGGGCACCGTTCCTGAAACGCTTTCCCGGATCCTGACCAAAATGATCAACTCGGGGCTGATTCGATCAGAAGGTACCCGTGGCATTCGTATTTTAGACCACAAAGGCCTGGAAGATCTGGCCGGCGGTGAAACCCGCTTACATTAATCTTTATTCTCATAGTCCTCAATTGCTTTGGCCAGCGCGTCGGCCCCCAGGTTGGAACAATGCATTTTTTCTTTCGGGAGACCATCAAGGGATTCGGCAACGGATTTTTTTGTGATCTTTTTAGCCTCTGATAGCATCTTGCCCATGGCCATTTCGCTCACGATGCTGGATACCGCTATGGCCGCCACGCAACCGAACGTCTTTACTTTTTCTTTTTTATATAAAATTTATAAAAGTCCGCATCCTCTTCGAAACCGATAAATTCATGACCACATTTTTGACACCAAGCCGGGATATCAGCCAGGGCGCCGTCATAGTCAGTCAAAACTTCCAGAACCTGGCCCTTTTTCATGCATTTGAGTTTATCGCCCGGCTCTAAAAGGTGCATGGGACACATGCGACAAACCAAATCCAGGGTCTCATCGGACGGCTGATTCTTTACAAAATTCATCTCTTGCTCCTTAATTGTTTATGGGAATTTTGGAACCAATTCTACGGGTGTGCTCTCATCTTCCTCCAACCCTCCTCATTAAACCGCTTCTCACGGTTCAATCCATCAGATGCTTTTTTTTATGTTTTTTAAATCTTTTTTATTTTTACTATCCAGTCTATCAGGCCTTCCTGTTCATATTCCCACTGAAACTCTCCTTCTTGCTTAGTTGCAAAATGATAGCGCAGCGGCTTGGGATCATGGTCATTGATGATCTTTAATGTCTCGCCTGATTTCAAGTTATTCCAGATCTGGAATATTTTATCATATCTCTCAACGGCTGGCATCGGCCTTAGGTCTAAGGTTTCTATTTTTTGGTTCATATTGTCACGCAATCGCGATGGATTTATCCGTTTTTAGATATCGGCAATGAGATCGCTAAACGGCTTCCACACTTAAAATTTCGGGTATCTCCTTTTTAATATGGGCTTCAATACCCTGTTTTAATGTCATTTGGGACATGGGGCACCCGCCGCAGGCACCGGTTAATCGAACCTTGACAATGCCTTTTTCCACATCCACCAGCTCGACATCTCCGCCGTCAGCCTGAAGAGACGGTCGGATATCGGCTAAGGCCTTTTCAATTTTTTCTTTCATGGTAGCTTCTCCTTTCTATTTACTAGCTGTTTTGTCTGTCAGAATATAGAGCAAATCATGTGCCAAAAAATATATACAATGATTTCAGTTATTTATTTTTAATGTTGTTATATTTACAACAAAAAAATGTTGCAATTTTTACAACACGTTGTAATATTAATAACTATGGATATGCTTGATACTTTGGTTTCAATTGCGCTAGATCTGACCGCAGTGCTCAATAAAAAGGATCGGTATCAGCGATTACTCGGGGCTTTAAACCGCATCATCCCTTATGATGCAGCGGCCTTATTGCGAATAGATGGAGGCACACTTGTTCCAGTCGCAGCACGTGGTCTTTCACCTGATGCAATGGGCCGCCAATATGCACGTAGCGAACATCCCCGCCTGGATATAATTTGCAATTCCAAAGAACCCGTGCTCTTTCCAGCCGATACCGCACTTCCAGATCCATTTGATGGCATGTTGGCAATTGATGCTGATGCTCTGAGCCATATCCATGCCTGTCTTGGTTGCCCTTTGTATGTAGAAAATAAACTTGTAGGCGCACTTACCGCTGACGCTCTCGACCACCATGCTTTTGACCATCTCGAACAACGATTTCTTACAGCCGTTGGAGCTTTAGCCGGGGCCCAAATGCAGACTGCCAACTTGATTGAAGCCTTAGAATACAGTGCGGAGCGCCAGGGGCAAATTGCCAGCGACCTGATGCGGGATATCCAGCTGCGCCAGGGCACACAGATTATCGGCAGCAGCCGTTTAATTGAGCATCTTCGACAGGAAATTGAATTGGTTGCACGCTCGGATTTTACCGTCTTGGTGTTGGGTGAAACCGGCGTTGGCAAAGAGTTGGTAGTTCGTGCTATTCATGCTGTCTCTGAACGGCAGGATATGCCGATGCTTTACCTCAACTGCGCCGCCTTGCCGGAGACCCTCGCTGACAGCGAGCTTTTTGGCCACATGAAAGGCGCATTTACCGGCGCAAACAGAGACCGAGTCGGAAAATTCGAAGTTGCTGACGGCGGAACGCTATTCTTAGATGAAATTGGCGAGTTGCCGCTCTCGATTCAGCCTAAATTATTGAGGGCCATTCAGCATGGAGAGATCCAACGGGTGGGGTCGGGAAAAACGATTTATGTGAATGTCCGTTTGCTCGTAGCCACGAATCGAAACCTTGAAGAAGAAGTTAAAGCCGGAAGGTTTAGAGCCGATCTTTATCACAGACTCAATGTTTATCCTATAGAGGTACCGCCATTACGTGAACGCAAGGCAGACATTCCGCTGTTAGCCGGGTATTTTTGTGAACTTACCCAACGCCGATTAGGAACCGGACCGGTACGAATAAGCAGCGACACCATAAACGTTTTGAGCCAATACCATTGGCCTGGAAATGTGCGCGAGCTGGAAAACATTATATCAAGGGCGATTCTGAAGGCATCTAAAGCGTATCCCAAGGGGCAGACAGTCGTCATTGATGCGATTCATTTGGGGGGTGATATTTCAATTGAGCCCGCTCATATGCCGCAATCGATATCTGAAACTGCTTTTTCGTTGCCGCCGGGAGGTCCTCTCAGGCAGGCCGTTGAAGATTTTCAAAGAAATTTGATCAGCCATACGGTGGCAAGCAAACAAGGTAACTGGGCAGCAGCTGCACGAGATTTAGGCATGCATCGAAGCAATCTTCATAATCTGGCTACGCGCCTGGGACTTCGGCCGAAAAAAAAGTAAATTTATGGGTTGAATAAGATCTCTTATTCGGATTCTTAACAGGCTGATTCTCTGTTTCCATTTATTTAAAATAGAAGGTTCCAAGATTTTTCCTGACCATCTGATGCTATCCGCAACGTTTAGGGTACGTGTTCATTTTTCATGATAGTAGAGCCCTGGTCTGCGATTGGGAAGAAAATAACGCATTCGATGGTCTCTTACCTTTGCTAATCCCTCTGCTTTCAGGTCTGCAATGATTATTTTTTCTTTTCCGCTTGTGTCCTTTTTTATTATCTGACCGGAGGGGTTAAAAATAACGGATAGGCCCGGAAAATTGAGACCGTTTTGATTATCACCGGTCTGGTTGCAGGCCACCACATAAAGGCCGTTGTCGAAAGCACGCGCGGGTAGATGGCGCATCCAGGAATTAAATTTTTGTTCCGGTGTACCCCGGGGAGATGCATGCGGCATAAAGATCACATCAGCGTCGTCAATAGCCATGCGAGTTGAAAGCTCAGGAAAGTGCACATCATAACATAGCTGGATACCCAGCTTTACACCCTGGATTTCAAACACGGGAGCAGTATCGCCCGCAGAAAACACATTGCCCTCCGGTGGAGCAATATGGATTTTACGATAGATACCGGCCACTCCTTGCGGCGTGACAACAAGATGACTGGCAAACACACGGCCTTTGGGGTCTTCTTCAGCCATTCCGGCCAGAATAACGATCTTGGATTCCCGGGCCATCGCTAAAATAAACTGACTGATTGGCCCCGGCACGGTTTCGGCTGAATCTTTGATTTCATCCCGGGTGCTGTATCCGGTTGTATTCATTTCCGGAAAACAGATAAGATCGGCACCCTGTTTTTTTGCAGCTTCGACCCATGCGGACATGCGATCCAGGTTGTCCTGGATCCGGCCAACCGGACAATTCATAATAACAGCAGCAATGCGGATGTCGTTCATAATGGGTGGTATTTGGCGCCAGACATCAGGTGTCAGTCGCCTGGTTCAAAGGTTCAACGTTCATAGGTTCAAAGGTTAATTAACAGAAGACAGATATCAGAGGTCAGAGGACAGAGAGTACAGTTAAATAAGTGATTAGTTGAATAGTCAATTTGTCAGAGGATTCAATCCATTTTAAACTATTTGACCAATCGACCAATTAACGAATCGACTAAACCCACGGACCAGAGGCCAGAACCCTTGAACCTCTGAACCTCTGAACCTCTGAACCTCTGAACCTAAACCTTGAATTCCGCTCTAATCTTAAACACCCTCGTCGCCGGCAGATTGAGGATATCGGTGACGCCGGTTTCCGCGGCGATCTGTTTAAGGCTCGTGTTAATTTCATCCATCGAAGGTGCAATAAATGTAAACCAGATATTGAATGTATTTTCCCGTCGGTAATTGTGGGTAACACCCGGATAGCGGTTTACGACTTCAGCAAATTGGCTGATTTTATCTTCAGGAACCTTTGCCGTGCATAGCGTGCTGACAAATCCAAGCTTTTCAGGCGTGAAATTGCCGCCAATCCGGCGGATAATGCCGGACGCTTTTAACCGGGAGACGCGTTTCAAAACCTCGCCTTCGGATAAGCTTAAATCTTCGGCAATAGTGCGGTAGGGTCGGGATGTGATGGGAAAGTCGGACTGGATTCGATTCAGTATTGCTTTGTCGACATCATCAAACTCTTGCATGTTAATTCCTCATATTATCTTAACCCTTAATTTAATTGACCCCTGAACACTGGTAAAATATACCAATATTTCACCCGTGTCCCTTTTATTTTATAAAACTAATCTGTGTAATCTGCGCCTGCCCAGTGGAATTCTGCGGAGCAGACCCCGCTACTTAGCGGGGATTCCACCGGGGTAATCTGCGGATAAACAAAAATTCCGCAATCCGCAATCAGATAACCCTGAAGCTTGAATGTTGCGCGTCTTATGCAAAGCGCTGCTCAATGATACGAACATGAACCTTTCGGGTTCGCGGACCGTCAAATTCACAGAAAAAAAGCCCCTGCCATGTGCCTAAAACCAGCGCGCTATTTTCAATGGCCACCAACTCCGATGCACCGACCAAGGTTGATTTTACGTGAGCCGGTGAGTTGCCCTCCATGTGTTTGTAATCCGCGTCCCAGGGAATGATCTGGTTTAAAACCATCAGGATGTCGCCTTTGACACTTGGATCGGCGCTCTCATTGATTGTGACCGCGGCCGTGGTATGGGGCACATACAGCATGCACAGACCTTCGTTAACACCGGACTCTTTTACCAATTTAGCAATTTTGGTTGTGATATCGACTAACTCTGTCCGGCCCGAAGTTTTTACTGAAAGGATCATTAGAGCCTCCTATTCAAACAAAAAGGGCCCTGCGAAAAAAACAGGGCCTTTTTTTAAAAATAATAAATGGGTCACGCTTTTGTATTTAAACACATCCGGTAGGTTTCGGAAGACCAGCCATTTTACATGCTCCCTTACCGGGACCTGACGGGAACAATTCATAAATATGTTTCAGTTTAAACCCGGTTACTTTGGACAGAACACGAACCATCGGGGCAATACCATTTTTTTCATAATAATCACGAAGGACCTCAATTACTTTTTGATGTTCGTCATTGAGTTCCTCGATGCCTTCTTGATTTTTTACCCATTGGACCCACTCTTGACACCAGTTGTCGTAGGAATCGATAAACCCGTCTTCGTCGATTGTAAACTCTTTACCCATGAATTCTACACTTGGCATTTAATCGTCCTCCTTCTTGATATTTATATATTATATATTTGTTTCTTTCGGCCGCAGCCTTATTAAGCTCATTTATAAAAAGAATTTTTTACCGTAATTGACATATCATTGTCAACATGAAAATATTTAAAGATATCCATTTTGGGTTTTTTTTAAAATTTCATGTAGTTAACCTGGAAATTCAGCGTGGGGGATTAATACTCCCGGGGTGTTCTGTTTAATTCTGCAAGTGTAAAAACCGGCCCATCTTTGCAAACAAATTCTTTGCCGATATTACAGCGACCGCACATTCCAATTCCACATTTCATGCGATTTTCAAGGGACATAATAATACGATCGTGGGAATAGTCGAGCTTATCCAGGACCGGCTGGGTAAATTTAATCATAATCGGCGGACCGCACACGACCGCATAGGTATCTTCACCGCCGGGCGGTGCTTTTTGCTCGGCCATCGTCGGAACAAAGCCGGTGTTGTACTTCCAGTTGGGATCATCGGTGCCGTCAACGGTAATGTGCATGTTGATGTCATCTCGTTTTTCCCATTCAATCAGCTCGTCCCAGTAGAGCAGCATACCCGGTGTCCGGGCGCCGTAGATGACGTGGATATCTTTGAATTTTGAGCGATTGGCCGGATCCAGCATGTAAACAATGGAAGATCGCAGGGTGGTGAAGGCAAACCCGCCGCCGATGATGACCACATTCTTGCCCTCCATCTGTTCCCACGGATACCAGTTGCCCAGAGGGCCTCGAACGCCCATTATATCGCCTTCTTCCATGGCATGCAGATAGGAAGATACCAGGCCCACCTTGTTCACGGTGAACGTGACAAATCCCTTTTCCGTGGGAGATGAGGCAATCCCGATGGGTATTTCCCCTTTTCCGGTCACGGAAAGTTCGGCAAACTGGCCGGAATGATAGTTGAACTTTTCTTCATCTTCCGGGTTTAAGAAGACAAAGCGAAATGTTTTTAGATTCTTATCTTCGGTTTCAACGGTGATATTATCGATGCGAACCGGATACGGCATATATGGATTTTGCAAGGTTAACCCCCCATACAAATTGAATATTGAATATTCAATCCTTTGCAGCGGCGTGGCTGTTCATCAATTCACAAACTCGACGAATGTCGATGTTGACCGGACAGAGGCGAACGCATCGACCGCATCCCACACACTGAATCCCGGTGTCATATTTATCAACATAATATTTTAGTTTGTGCATAAATCGCTGGCGGACCCGGTGCAATTTGGTGTCTCTGGGATTATGCCCGGAACCATGCGCGGTAAAAAGCGGGTACATGCAGCTGTCCCAATTGCGCATTCGACAGCCGCTGCTGCCGAGGTTTTCATCCTGAATATCAAAACACCAGCAGGTCGGACACACATAGGTGCAGGTGCCGCAGTTAATACAGGAAAAAGAAACCTCTTCCCAAAATGGTGCATTGTAAAGCTCGTTGGTTTCAATTTCGCGTAATTTGTCGGTGTTTACAGTGGAGCATATTTTATCCTCAGCGGCCTGTTTTTTGGCCTTAATTTCTTTAAGGGCTGTTTTTTCATCCACCGTTTGGGTCCATCCGGCGGCCTTTAGAAATGCTTTGCCCTTGTCTGTGATTATTTTGGCCCAGTATTGATCGCCGCTATCGATCAGCAGCAGATCCAGCTCTTCTTCATGATAGGGCCCGCAGCCCGCGGTAGTGCAGAAACAGGAACTGCACGGAGACTCACATGCCAGTCCCACCAGCGTTGTGGCTTCGTAGGCTTTGAGCCAATACGGGTCCTGGTGCTCCGGGGTGTCAAAATTGAGTCTGACCAGCGCAAAGGCCCTGGCATCACAGGGCCGGATACCGATAACCGCTTGTGGGGAATAGTCTTTTTTGACTTCCTTTAATATGTGATGGTCTTTCTGGTTTTCATCCAGAGTGTATTCGAACATTACTTCCGATTGGGGATAAATGATCGATTTGGGTGACAGGCGGGTGTTTAAACAATTTAAATCCGGCAACTGTCCCTGCTCGAGTTCCAAAAAATTATGGAAATCATCTTCTTTGACGGGACCGAAAAGGCGATAAATTTCGGATAATTTTTTAAGACCATCCGCCCAATTTTCTTTGTTTATTTGAACGATCTTCATAATCAATGACCTTGATCTGTCAGTTGTGATTGCAACGGACAACATGCGACGGACAACGGGCATTTTCTATTTTATAAACTCATCCGGATCACCCGGTCTGTAAGTGTCCAGGGGCGGCCGCACATCCGGATCCAGGCCGGCCTCCCATTCAAACAGCTCCAGGCAGTCTTTTTCCAGTTTTTTGGTAAAGACGCGCATATTGATGCCCACCGGGCAGGAACGCTCGCAGGCGCCGCAGTCGGTGCAGCGGCCGGCACAATGATAAGCTCTTAAAAAGTGAAATGTGCTCACATCGGTCGGGTCCTGGCCTTTACCGACCCATTGCGGTCGGGATTCATCGGTAAAGCAGGTGGGGCAGTAGCAAAGCGGACAGGCATTACGGCACGCGTAACACCGAATACAGGGTTCCAGGAGTTTCTCAAAGTGTGTTGCTTTTTCTTGCGGCGACAGGGCTTCAATTTTACGGACATCCTCGTAGCGGTCCACATCGATCTGCTCTTCGACGAGCTCACCCACCAGTTCATCGTGAATGACCGGGTTGCGGTGAATGCAGATGGCGCAGTTTTGCTGGAGCACATCCTTTTTATTTAAGGTCTTTTCAAAGCCATCGCCTTTAACCGTGATGTTATTTTCATTTTCGATGACTTCACCAATCTCCCCCTCGAACATGGCGGAAATCTTGCGCTTATCAATCATCCCTTTGCAGGGGACACCGATGATGACGAGCTGATCCCGTTTGATTTTATTTTCAATGATATGGGTGACAATATTACGGGAATCACACCCTTTGGCCAGAATGCCGATTTTTTCACCACGATTCGTGAGATAATTGCACAGGTTAATGCCGCAATTGCTGTCCCAGACGAAGTTTTCAACATCTTCAGGAGATTTGGCGAAGTGAGGTTCATTCATCATTGGAACGGTTCCCTTGCGGAACCCGATAACCATTTCCACCCGGCACTCTTTTAAAAGCCGTATGGAAATTTCCTTTATTTTATCAATGTAACTCAACATCTTAAGCGACCTTCGGCATGGTTTTGACTAAATTTTTATTCGGTCCCAGGTCTTTTATGGCCCGGGTGACTTCAGTGACCACCTGGACGAATTTGGTCGCTTCCGCGGAGGAAACCCAGGAAAACTGCAGGCGGTCGGGTTCAATTCCCATGTGTTCCATCAGGTTCTGAAATAGCGCAAATTTGCGTCGGGCATAATAATTACCTTCCAGGTAATGGCATTCGCCGGGGTGTCACCCGGATACCCAGACGCCGTCTGCGCCTTCACGCAGGGCAGCCAGGAAAAACTTAGGATCCATCCTGCCGGTACAGGGGATTCGAATCACCCGGATGTTGGATGGATATTCCATCCGTCCAACCCCTGCCAGATCGGCAGCGCCGTAGCTGCACCAGTTGCACAGAAAGGCAACGATTTTAGGTTCCCATTCGGACATGGTTGTATTCTCCTTAAAGCGAGTGAGCTAAAGTTGGAATTGATCTAAAGTGCCTAAAGTTAAGGAATACTGTCATTTTTATAAGAGATGGAGCGACACGCGGCGCAAGCGCCTGCGCTGCGCGAGCGACACCTTAACTTTAGTCACTCCAAACTTTAGTTCACTTTAGTCACTTTTTTTGCTTATTATCACACCGCTTTATTTAATGCAAAAATTTGTGCAAAGATCTGATCGTTGTCAAAGCCTTTCAGATGAATCGCGCCGGATCGGCACGAAGCCACGCAAAGTCCGCATCCTTTGCAAAGCACCGGATTAATCTGGGCTCGGCCGGCAAAGGGCCCCTCTTCGGCAAACGAGGGCGCTGAATACGGACAGACCGACACGCAAACCCCGCACTCACTGCACAGGGTAGGGTCGGTTTCGGCAATGGTTCCGCTGGTAAAAATGGTCTCTCGCGCCAGCAGCGTTACGGCCCGGGATGCGGCCGCCTGTCCCTGGGCGATAGACTCATCGATGGGTTTGGGATAATGGGCCATACCGCACAGAAATACGCCGTCGGTGGCAAATTCAACCGGACCCAGTTTGGCATGGCGTTCTACAAAGAATCCGTCGTCGTTTAACGGGACTTTGAAAAAATTCGCCAACTTCCCCACATCGTTGGGTAAGATGGCGGTTGCCAGGCTGACCAGATCGGTTTCGATTTCCACCGGCCGACCGATGACAGGGTCGATGACTCTGACAAACAGCTTCTGGCCCTCGGTGATTACTTCGGGTTTGGTTTCAAGGCTGAAGCGAATAAAAATCACTCCGACTTCACGTGCCTTTTTATACAACACCTCGCGCTCACCATAAGTTCGCAGGTCCCGGTACAGAACAAATACGTCCATTTCCGGATTGAGCTGTTTGAGTTCCAGGGCATTGTCAACCGAATGGGTACAGCACACCCGCGAGCAGTAAGGCCGCTGCGGTTCCCGGGATCCGACACACTGGATAAACACCGCCGTGTTCAAATTTTTCAAGGCAGCGTCATTTTCAATAAATTTGCGATCAAGCTCCAGGCTGGTGAGGATGCGCGGATCCTTACCGTAATTGTATTCTTCGGGTTGATACGGTGATGCGCCGGTGGCAATTACAGCCACCCCGTGTTCAAGAATCTCTTCATTTCCGTTGCTGACAAGGGTGGACTCGAAATTGCCGACAAATCCAACCACATGCTCGATTTGGGCTTCAAGATGGACATGTATTTTTTTGTTTTTCCGGATTTTTTCAACCAGGCCGGCCAGCTTCTCCTGAACACTGTCACCGGAAGCCGTACGGTTAATATGACGCGCCTGACCCCCCAGCCGGGTGTCTTTTTCAATGATGTGGGTTTCATATCCCTGACGCGCCAGGCTTCTGGCGGCGGCCATGCCGGAGATACCGCCGCCGACAACCATGGCGGTCTGATTGATTTCGAGCTCGGCCTCTTTTAGCGGCGCCATTAAAGCCACCTTGTGAACCGCCATGCGGATCAGGTCTTTGGCTTTTTTGGTGGCCAGATCCGGGTTGTTCTTATGTACCCAGGAGTCCTGGTTGCGAATATTGGCCATCTCAAACAGATATTTATTGAGCCCGGCGTTGATCAGTGTTTCCTGAAACAACGGCTCATGAGTTTTGGGCGTACAGGCTGCCACCACGACGCGGTTTAATTTTTTCTCCGCGATAATTTTAGCCATGGTGTCCTGTGTGTCCTGGGAGCAGGAATACAGGTTGTCGGTCGCAAATTCGACGTAGGGCAGGGTGCCGACATATTCGGCCACGGCGGGCACATCCACCACCCCGGCGATATTGATGCCGCAATGGCAGACAAATACACCGATGCGAGGCCGTTCATTGACCACATTGACCTCGGGCACCACTTCTTTCTTGCGGGTCAGCGTGTTGCGGGCGGCGGTTAAAATTTCACCGGCCGCCGTTGCGGCCGCGCTGGAATCAACGATTGATTGCGGGATGTCTTTGGGTCCCTGGAAGGCGCCGCAGACATAAATACCTTTTCGGGATGTCGCCACCGGTTCAAAGGTTGAGGTTTGACAGAAATTGTCGTCCGTTAGGTCGATTCTAAGCTTTTTGGCAAGCTGGATGACTTCCGGTGAAGTCTCCATCCCGATGGACAGTACGACCATGTCAAAGGTCTCGGTGATCAGTTCACCGCCTTCCGTCATATAGCGAATCTCAAGGTCATCGGTTCCCAGTACTGGATCGACGCTGTGCACCCGGCTTCTGATGAATCGGATACCGTGTTTTTCCCGCGCGTTGTCGTAAAAGCGTTCAAAGTCCTTTCCCGGGGTGCGGATGTCCATAAAAAAGACCGCGCAGTCCAGGTCATCGCCCACGTGCTCTTTGGTGATGACCGCCTCTTTGATGGCATACATGCAGCATACCGAGGAGCAGTAGGCGTTATCGCATTTGTTCATGTCCCGGGAGCCCACACACTGAAACCAGGCAATTTTTTTCGGCTCGCCTTTGTCTTTTGATTGACGGGTAACATGCCCCATTGTCGGACCGGATGCGGACAGGATGCGCTCAAACTCCAATGAGGTCATGACATTGGGAAGGTTGGCGTACTGGTAATTATCGAATTTTGAAGGATCAAAAGGCGAAAAACCCGGTGCCAGAACCACCGATCCGACCTGCAGGGTTTCGGTTTGCGCTTTTTGATCAAAATCTACGGCGTCAGTGGGGCAGATTTTTTTGCAGGCCCCGCATTTGCCTTTCTGGATATAAATACAGCTGTCTCCATCGATACAATATTTCAGTGGAACTGCCTGGGGGTATTCGACAAAGGCAGATTTGCGTTTGACCAGCTCCGTGTTGTAGGGATCCAGGACCTTTTTGGGACATTTTTCAGCACAGGCGCCGCAGGCGATACACAACGACTCGTCAATATATCGCGGGTGGCGCATCAGTTCGACTTGAAAGTTGCCTGCGCTGCCCTTGATTCCTTTTATTTCACTGAGCGTTTTGAGCTCGATATTTAAATGCCGGCCGACCTCGACCAGTTTCGGTGAAATAATTCACATGGCGCAGTCATTGGTGGGAAAGGTCTTATCCAGCTGGGACATAACGCCCCCGATGGATGAGCCTTTCTCAATCAGGTAGACATAGTAGCCTGAATCTGCCAGGTCCAGCGCCGCCTGCATACCGGAAATACCGCCTCCGACGACCATTACCGATCCGATAACTTCTTTTGGCATTGAATGCTTCTCCTGAAATAATTCTGTAACTACCTGTATTTATCAAATGGAATCCAAAAATCGCTTAAGCATCCACAAATTTTTAGAAAAGTTAGGCAGAATATATGCTTAGCACGCCTTTGTCAATGAATTTAGGCATGATTTAGGTTAAAACCGGCAGCGTGCTGAAAGCAGAATTACATGAAATATCAAAATCTTAGTCAATGAATAAATGACGGTCAGCTTTTTGCCCGCGAGCCTGAATCTCAACACCGAATCACAACCAACATTAAATCTTTTGCAGACGACCATGAAAGACGTCTGATTGACTTTCATTCCTCACCTGTGTCATTTAAACTGCTTGGAATATAATCCCCATAATGCATCTAACGTCCAATTGCTTCGTTGTCCCGTGAAGCGGGATTTGCGCCAATTTTATTACACTAAGGTGCATCATGAGTCTTGTTAAAATGCTCACATGATATGGGTTGAGCCGGTTGGCCCGTTAGCCCGTTTGCCCGGAAAAAATAAAATCAGAAATTTTTCCGATTTAAACCGGCTCAATCCCGCCTATCGGCGGGACCAACCTAAAACCGTTGCCGACTTATGAATTCTGCTACTGCAAGGCCCAAAATAATTATTATCTGCGGTCCTACCGGTATCGGCAAGACAGCGGTTGCCATCGTTCTGGCGCAGCATTTTAACGGCCAAATCATCGGCGCTGATTCCATGCAGGTTTACAAGCATATGGATATCGGTACCGCCAAACCCACTGCCGAAGAAAAGACCTGTGTCGTCCACCATATGATCGATATCGTGGAACCCGATGAATCTTTTGATGCTGCTCAATTTTCCGAACGTGCACGGGCTAAAATTTTTGAACTCAGCCGACAGAACATCATTCCATTTGTAGTCGGCGGAACGGGACTTTATATTAAGACACTCCTGTATGGACTGTTCAATGCGCATGTTTTTGATCCGGAAGTTCGCGAAAGGTTAAAGGCGGAGGCCGATACGCAGGGGATCGAATTTCTATACGAACGCCTCAGCGGGCTGGATCCCGATACAGCAAAGCGGCTGCACCCCAATGACACCTATCGCATCTTCCGAGCCCTCGAGGTCGTCGAGTCAACCGGTCAAGCCATTTCTAAGCATCATAAAAATCACGGGTTTTTAGAGCAGCCCTTTGCGTCTTTAAAAATCGGCCTGAGCATGGACCGGGCAGTTCTATATGAGCGCATTAACACAAGGGTTGATGCGATGATTTCGGCCGGATTTCTCGATGAGGTTAAAGGCCTGCTGGCCAGGGGGTACTCGGTAGACCATAAGCCCATGCAATCCATCGGCTATCGCCATTTGGTGGATTACATCGAGGGTCGATTAAGCTGGGAGGAATGCGTGCGAACCCTCAAGCGCGATCATCGGCGCTATGCCAAACGTCAATTGACGTGGTTCGGCGCAGACGCTGAAATCATCTGGAAAGAACCGGGGCA
>PVMK01114612.1_pt1 | contig 78364 bp, 77 predicted proteins | sample 1853481 | NCBI WGS metagenome assembly PVMK01 (sample SAMN08533507, study PRJNA380276) | Marine sediment metagenome, whole genome shotgun sequencing project.
CTGTCGCCTGCGCGCTGGACTCTGCCTTCGAGCAAATATACAACGCCCAACTCTTCACCGATCTGGCGCATATTTTTGGTCGTGTCGCGATATTCCATTACCGAGGTACGGGAAATAACCTTAAGCGCCGTAATATCCGCCAGCCGCGTCAACAGTTCATCGTGCATGCCAACCGCAAAAAACTCCGCGTTTTCTTCGTCTGCACTGTCGTTTGCGAACGGCAAAACGGCAATCGAATTACCGGCGGCCGTGGGAGGGGGAGGCGGTGTCGGTGGCCAGATCAGGTAGAGAACTACGGCCACCACGGCAAGCATCCCGCCAATGAGACTATAGGTGAGCGTGTTGCTCAGCGCCGGTAGATTCGTATCGTCGTGTTGCGCCCGAATGACCCCTTCAGGTGTCAGATCGAACATCCAGGCCAGGACCAGAGATACAGGCAGTCCCACAACCAGCAGGGTGATGATCATTTGCATCACCCGGTCCGGAGCATTGAAGTTGTCGGCAACAAGGTCCGCTGCCTGGACAAACACCCACGCCCCAATGACGTAGGCGATAGCTACCCGGAATACCTTGCGTCGTTTGAGTTCGTCGAATAAAGACAAGGGCTGGCTTCTTTGCGTCCACTCTTGCAACAAGCCTACCTGCAAGCCCGGCTAATGCCAAAATAACCGTCGAAAATTGCTTATGAGCTGCCGGCCGTGAAGGGTCTCGATATTATCTTCGAGCACTGCCGTACTCTGGCAGGGGGCATCTTTGCAATTTCATGGTGTCATCTACTGACTGAAGGAAAATTGCGGGGTCTGCCGAACCATGGCAGTGCTTAACGCCATAGACCAAAGTATAGAGAAACAACTGAGTTTAAGATCACGGCCTTGCCGGAATGTCGGTATTCTTGTGCAGTGTTTTAGTTGCCGCCTTGGGTCGAAAGCGGCCGTTACGATAACGATCAATCGTCGTTATTCACGTTGCTCGAAATTTCTGCCTCCCAGTCACTGCGCAATATCTGTCGGGTCAAGTCTCGATTATCACAACGTGGTGTCGCGACCGGGATGCGCATTGTTATAATCTTTGGCTGAATGAGGCTTATAGGTGAACTACGTGGCAGAGAGAACAGGAACAGTCGATCAGAACCTGATACCGGCTAACGCACAACACAAGTACGAGGTAGCGCCGGAGGATCTGCCGCTGTCATGCCCGATGCCGGGGATGTACCTGTGGAATTCGCATCCGCGGGTGTACCTGCCGATCAAAGAAACCGGCGAGGCGATTTGTCCTTATTGTGGGGCCGAGTACCACCTGGGAGAGCCTCGCAACTAAATTCTTAAAAAAGTAAGATTAAATCAATTAAATTCAGAAACTGTCTCTTAATTTCGATAAAAGTGGTATTTAATTCAAAAATCGCTCATTATTATCAAGAAAAATTCTACAAAAAGATATTCACGAAACTCTGCAAAATATTCTAATCTGGTAGCTAAAATCAGTAAAAGTCCTGCAATTGGAAAATAGTTCGGATTACAGTCAATTCTGAGAGCGTTTTCGAACGATTCTATTCGATGCAGGGTCATCTGAGAGCACCGCAGTGCAATCATTTCGCAGGATGATGCGGCTAAAATCCTCTAAAAACCCTTAAATTCAGAAAAACTATAACGAACTGGTTGATTTCCTGTCAAGGACTTCATCGATACTCTGCTTGACGCTGGCCAGCCGTATCAGGTCCATCGCTCCGGGATTCCGCACGCGCTGCCCCCAGCGAACCTGGTCAACAGTCTTGCCCAGGAATCGGCCCACGGCATCGGGATAAGCGTTCACGGTTATTGCTCGACTTAGATAGGGGCCGGTGCGCTCCGGGTTTGAGGTTGCATACAGTCCTATCACGGGCGTACTGACGGTAGTTGCCATATGTGCGGGGCCTGAATCCGGGCATATCAGTAAGTCAGCGGCCTCGAGCAAGGCCAGGAGTTGTTTCAGGTTGGTTTTGCCGATCAGGTTGACCAGGTCCGGACCACAAAGCTTGCTGATGTTTTTTCCATACTCGACTTCCAGCGCTGATCTGCCACCGGTCAGGATTACTTTGCAATTGTACTTTTGTTGCGCGTGGTTCGCGGCCGCCGCATAGTTTTCAGCGCTCCAATTGCGAAAATTTCGCGCCCGCTGGCTGCTGCAGGGGCTGATAAGCAGCAGCGGCTGAGCGCCAATGTGATACTGGGTTACGAAATCGGTCTGCGCAGGGGATAGTGGAATATCCCAGTGTGGTTTCCCCCCGGGTATACCCAGCGCACGCGCAAAACCCATCATCGCGTCGAGCGCGTGCTCTTTCTCACCGGCCTCGATACGCTGGTTGGTGAACAACCATTGAAAATCGCGGGCACGGGCGAAATCAAAGCCAAGTCGTATTGGCGTATTGATCATGCGGCACAGCCAGTTGGCACGCATCGACGCATGCATGCACAGTGCAACATCGAACCTGCGGTCGTTGAGCGCTTTACGAACGTCCGCGTAGGCAGCACGACCTTTGCTCTTATCGAAAATGATAAACTCGATGCCAGGGATATCGGCCATCAGTCCAGCTTCTGTTTTGCCGATAATCCAGGTGATTTGCGTTTTGGGCCAGGCGTCCTGAATTGCGCGAATGACGGCAAGTGCATGACACGTATCGCCAATCGCCGAAAGACGAATGAGACAAATACTGTCGGGTGGCGATTGCTTAAACATTTTTTCAAACCGGAAACTGAGACAATGTCAAAACGGAGCGAACGGGCTTGAACGACGCTGTCGAGAAAACCAGAAACGGCGCCATCGTATACGATACTGACCTTATCAACCAGATATCGGATGCGACATTCAACGCGGGCGGCTGGTCAACTGCAGAGCCGGTAACCGGCGTGCTGCGTTCTGCAGGAAGAGGCAACACCATGATCGTCGGTGACGGTCAGCAGGATTTCGTGTTGCGCCATTACGTGCGCGGCGGTCTGCCAGGGCGGCTGATTCGCGACAAGTATCTGTGGTCTGGTGAAGCGCAGACGCGCTCGTTCGTCGAGTGGCATTTGCTGGTCAAACTTGTTGCACTCAAATTACCCGTACCGCGGCCCGCAGCGGCTCGCTATTGTCGTTCCGGGCCCGTGTACACCGCCGACCTCCTGACAGTGCGGGCACCAGGGATCAGGTCCCTGGCGGAGAGAGTCGCACAAGCGCCAGGTGACGTTGAGTTCTGGCAAAACCTGGGTGCGGACCTGCATCAGTTTCACGCCGCAGGTGTCTATCATGCAGACCTTAACGCATACAACGTTCAGGTTGATCAGGATGACAAGCTTTTCCTGCTCGATTTTGATCGCGGGAAATTACTGTCGCCTGGAGTCTGGCAGCAAAAAAATATCAGCCGGCTGCATCGCTCAATGCGAAAAATAAAACGACTCGAACCGAGACTGTATTACGTCGCAGCAAACTGGAAACAGTTTCTTGACGGCTATTTCAGTGCATCGAGGTCGGCATAAACATCCGGCAGCGGTTCCGGTCGTCGTTTGAATTTTCGATGTACCCAATAGTACTGCTCAGGGCAACGTCGAATTTGCTCTTCGAGGAGCGCGACGAATTTTTCCGTGTCTGCAATCGGATCGTCACTTGGGAAATCTTCGATTGGTGCAAGGATACGAATTTCGTATCCGCCGTCCGGTAAACGCCGCGGAAAAAATGGCAGGACCTTTGCATTGCCAAGCTTTGCAAGCGTACTCGTCGCCGTGTTTGTCATCGCAGGAACGCCGAAAAACGGCACCAATGCGGACTGTTTGCCGTGGTAGCTCTGGTCAGCCGCATACCAAAGGATCGTGCCTTCGCGAAGGCTGCGGATCATGCTCTTCAGATCATTCTTTTCGATCATCTTTCGTGCAGTTACTTCCCTGGTGCTCGCCAGGAATTCTGTCATGAGACCGCTGCGAAAGCGCCGATAGACCCCGTCGATGGCTGACGTATGCTGGCAGATCGCACGGCCGCATACTTCAAGGGTCGTAAAGTGGGCACTGAGCATTAGCACACCAAAGCCCTGATCGAGTGTTTCCTGAATATGATGCAGACCGATTATGGTGGTCAAAGATGCCATTTTCTTGTCGGATGCCCAGCGGCCGAGGCCCATTTCCATAATCGATACACCGAGCGCCTCGAAGTGCTCACGGGCAAGCTTGTTGCGCTCTTGTGTTGTTAATTCGGGGAAACACAGTTCGATATTTCGCCGCGCTATGGCGCGACGCTCAGCACCGACACGATGTGCCAGGCGCCCGATAAATTTGCCGACTCCGATCTGCCACTGGTAGGGCAGATAGCAACTTGCACGCAAGAAACCAAAACCGATCCATGCGGGCCAGTAATTAGGTGTCCAATAGTGATATAGCGGCCGGCGCTCGTGTCGTTTCATGCAGATGTGTGTTTGTTGACAGACCCGAAGTGTATCGGCATGTCGGCGGCCTTGCGACTCGGAATGCGTCTTTAAGGAACCTCTATAAACCGTCACATTTGTGAGTAAAGGGAAGCGCCGCGCGGAGAACCGCAGTGACTATACGATACATGAGGATTCGAGCACGGCGCTGACGCCGCAATCGCGAAAAAGGGGCGGTTTAGAGAGGTTCCTTTTAGCAGCCCAAAGTGGCCGTAATGGACTACTCAGACAGACTGTCTTTGATGTCGCTATCATGCAGGTTCATTTCGTCGCCCGGTTCGTCGGTGGGAACTTCTGCCGCCTCGATACCGATGTGAAATGCAGCGAAGCCCGGCATAACCACCTGGTTTCTCGCCATACCGATAATTCGTCCCGAGTGCGGGGAGAACAGTTTCGTGCTGGCGTTACTCATCGGGTCAGTTATCGTGCCAAGCAAATCGCCCTCGCGCACCGTGCTGCCAAGCACTACGTCAGAAAGCAGGATTCCGCCGCGATTGGCGCGTACCCAGGAAGAGCGATAATAGACCGGTTCAGACTCGCCCCAAAGACGGATCTTTTTGACCATGCCAAGTGTATGCAAAAGTGTCTGGACACCTTTCACACCATGTTTCACTTCCTGTATTTCAAGTTCAGTAGGCCCACCGGCTTCCAGCGTGACAGTTGGTATACCTGCAGCGGTTGCCGCATAACGCAAGGTCCCTTCGGCCGGTTTGTTGTGCAGGATGACGGTCGAACCAAAACCATCTGTCATCGCTACTACATCAGGATTGAGCAGGTCGGCGCGTAGCTGCGGCAAGTTGGAGCGCTCGAAAGAACCGGTATGCAAATCAACCAGTGCGTCGCAATGTGAGACGATGTCATTGAAAAGGGAATACGCTATTCGCGACGCGGCGCTGCCATTGGTATTGCCCGGGAAATAGCGGTTGAGGTCCCGTCGGTCCGGCAAGTACCGGGATCCGCGGCGAAAGCCCTGCAGATTGACAATGGGCACACCGATCACGGTACCCGAAAGTTCATCCGGCTCCAGGTTGTGCATGACCCGGCGCACAATTTCTATCCCGTTGAGTTCGTCACCGTGTACCGCAGCGGTCAAACAAAGTGTCGGGCCCGCCATGTTACCGTTTACCACCAGAACCGGTGTCGCGATCGACACGCCGGCGAACAATTCAGTGGCTGACCAGGAGAGTCGCTCAACTGTGCCGGGCGGAATTTCCGCGCCGAGAATGGTTAGCGTTTTCGCGACGCCATCAGTATTGGTGATAGCATTTACAAATGCTGTGGTCGAAGCGCTGTCTGCGCCGTCACCCACGGAACCGTTGTGGTCAGCATCGGTCTGAGAACCAGGTATTGGTGACTCATCACTGTCGGTCGGGGCGGCGCCCGCCAGAGAATTGCCGGCGACCAGCAGCCATGACAGCACGGCCAGGCGCAGCAATTTCGGATACAGAGTCGCATTCATTTTCATCAATTTTGGCACGCACGTTTGGCAGGGGAAAATTGGGCTTGATCATTACCGTCAGCTCGGGTCAAAATACGCCTAACCGAGGCTATTTTCTGTGAACTATTCAAGTATTTAGAGCCGATTCCTAGATTGAAGCGATATTCTGACTAAATGACAAGTAAATTCCCCAAAATCCACGTTGCAGCGCTCATTCTCTGCATTTCCGGGTTGGCGTTTGCCCAATCTGAGACCGTTTTCCCGCGCCCTGCAGGGCTTGAACGTGATGTAAATTTCTGGGTTTCCATTTTTTCAAAGTATTCAACAAATGAAGGTGTATTGCATGACAATCGCAATCTGGCGATTGTGTATGAGACAGTGCCGCTGCCTAATAATGCGAGCCGCAGAACGCGGCAAAGAACCTCCGGCAATCGCCGCAAGCACTACCAGGCGATCTTGCGCACGCTGGCTGATGGCAAACGTGACAACCTGAGCGCCGAAGAGCAGCGCGTCCTCGATCTTTGGCCAGCCGATGTGACCAACAAGGAGCTTGCAGCGGCAGTTGGTCGTATTCGCTTCCAGCTGGGATTATCAGATCGATTTCGGCAGGGACTGCAACGCGCTGGAAGATGGCGTGATCATGTCAATGCAGAATTCACAAGGCTTGGTGTGCCAACGGCGCTGGGTGCGCTACCGCATGTTGAATCTTCGTACAATCCGGATGCCCGCTCGCATGTAGGCGCTTCCGGTATCTGGCAATTTACACGCAGTACCGGTCGTCGGTTCATGCAGGTAGATCACGTGCTGGATGAACGTAACGATCCATTCCTCGCTACGACCGCTGCCGCCAAGCTGCTTGCGTATAACTACTCAATCACCGGTAACTGGCCAATGGCGATTACGGCGTATAACCATGGGCTATCCGGCGCACGCCGGGCGATGCGCCGCCATGGCGATACCGCCTATGTCGATATCCTGCGCAACTACAATGGCAGAACCTTCGGCTTTGCTTCGCGAAATTTCTACGTCGCTTTTCTTGCCGCGATGCAAATCGATCAGGATCCGCAAAAATATTTTCCAGGCGTCGTGCCGGAAAAGCCGACTGACTACTCAAATTTCCAATTGACGTCTTTCGTTGCCGCTGACGAGCTTGCGTCGGCACTTAAGGTTAGTGAGCGTGATATCGCGCGCCACAACCCTGCGTTACAGGCGACCATCTGGCAGGGCAGCAAGTACCTGCCGAAGAATTACGCTGTTCGAGTGCCCACCAGTATGCTTGGCGCGCCGCTGTCGGACCTGATTGCAGGGATGCCTGAGGATGCGTTGTATGCCAAGCAGTTGCCTGATTTGTTTCATACTGTTGCCCGCGGCGATACGTTGTCCGAAATTGCAGATACTTATGAAACGCGAGTATCGACGCTGGTGGCGTTGAATGCTCTGGGCAGTCGCCATCGAATCCGCATCGGGCAACAAATACGCTTGCCGGCGGCAGGGCCCGCTCCGATCGCAGTTGCCAGTGCCCCTGTGGCTACCGCGACACAGCCGCCACCACCGCCTCCGCCACCCGCTGAAATCATCGCTGATGCACCGGCTATCGCAGTGATTGAAATGCCCGAGGAAGAAAGCCCGGGTGCGCTGGCGGATCAGGTCAGTGATTTTATTGCCGGCCTGCAGGCCGCATTGCTTTCCGATCCGAGCGACTACTCCGTTGGCGACGACCTGACCATTGAAGTTCATCCGCTGGAAACGCTTGGTCACTATGCCGACTGGCTCGGTCTGAAGACGCAGCGCCTGCGCGACATTAACGGTCTGGCATTTCGCACGCCGGTAGTTGTCGGGCAACGTATCAAGCTTGATTTCGGTATCGTGAATACTGAATCTTTCGAGAACTTACGCGCCGATTTTCATCGCCAGCAGCAGGATACTTTCTTCCGCAATCACACGATTACCGGTGTTACCGAGCACGTCGTCAGGCGTGGGGAGTCGATATGGATACTCTCGTTGCGCAAATACGATGTCCCTGTGTGGCTGTTCCGCCAGTACAACCCGGAACTCGATCTGGACAGCGTACAACCCGGCACACGCCTGAATTTCCCCATCCTCGTTCGCAATTCATCTGACTGACGTGAAATCTGTCGCGGGAATAATCTTTATCCGCATGCTCCCCGTGCTGTTTGTCACGATCGCTGCTATCGCCTATGCAGCATATGTTGAGGGTGCCGACACCTACCTGCTGAGAAACGCCATACCGATGTTGCTGGTAATCGTTATCTCTGCACTGACTTTGTATCGTGGCCGCGGACGTTGGACTGGCGCTGGCTGGAGCTGGCCGCTGGGCACACTGGGGTTTGCACTGCCTGCCCTGGGCTTGTCGCTCTACCTGCACTATGGGTACAGCGTGGATCTCAATGGTATGGTCAGCGAGTCGGTATATCCGCGTGAGCTGTTTCGTTATCTGCCCGCATACACGAGCGGCGCAGGCGCTATAGGTTTCGCAATCGGCTGGATCGTTGGACGAAATGTATGACGATAAATGTCGGACAATGTGCACAAGTCCGTTTTCACTGCGAGGCTGGTTTGTTAATATTTGACGTCAACGTTAGGAATCTCATTTCCTGAGGCGAGTATGCATATGGCAAGAAGCAGCTATTCCAGCAATTTGATCAGCATTTTCGTTGTCGGCACGATTCTTTGCTGGCCGCTTTTGCCAGCAGCGGCTGCGGACTTTCTCCTTGCGGACAAGATACTGGTGGAAAAGGGCAAACGGAAACTGCACCTGCTATTGAATGGCGAGGCATTTAAAACCTACGATATCGCTTTGGGTGTTGTGCCCAATGGTGACAAAGAGCGCGAAGGCGATCAGAAAACGCCAGAGGGCGTGTACAGAATGGATAAGCGCAATCCGGACAGCGACTATTTCCTGTCCATTCATATTTCGTACCCGAACCAGCAGGAGCGCCAGGAAGCAAAGCGCGACGGCGTCAATCCTGGCGGGCAAATCATGATTCACGGCCAACCCAATGAACCGAATTATTCCGCTGCGTACTACGGCAAGGAAGACTGGACCAATGGCTGCATTGCAGTATCGAACTCAGACATGATCGATATTTGGTTGATGACGCCAAATAACGTTCCTATCGAGATATTGCCGTGATCACAAGCCCAGGTTGCCAGATCGCGATCAGGCGCAGACGGGCCTGAGATTTTGCCAACTGTAGAAATTGTTACAGGATCATCGTTACGTGCAGATAGCGATGAGACCGTAGATGCAGAGGTCTGGCCGGAGGGCAGCCTCGAGGTTTTGTCCCAGGTTGAGGCAGAACAGCTGCGTAACCAGGGCGAGGGTGGCCTGCACTCATTGTTGCGCCTCTGCGTCCTCGCAGTCCTGAATTCCGGAGCGAACACTGACGATACCCGCGCAGTACTAGAAAAATTCAGCGATTTCGAGGTCGGTATCATTCAGCAGGACAGGGGCCTCCGGGTCAGTCTGAAGAATGCTCCGACGACGGCATTTGTTGATGGCAAGATGATCCGCGGCATCCGGGAATTGCTCTTCGCGGTCTTGCGTGACGTCGTCTACATCAATTACGAAATCATAGAAAGCGGCCGTTTCGATCTGGAAACTTCCGAAAATATAACCAATGCGGTATTTCATATCTTGCGCAATGCCCGCCTGCTGCAGTCAGCCGCCCGACCGGATCTTGTCGTTTGCTGGGGCGGACACGCGATCAGGACAGAGGAATATGACTACACCAAGCGAGTAGGTTATGAACTCGGCCTGCGGGCGCTGAATGTCTGTACGGGCTGCGGTCCGGGTGCCATGAAAGGCCCGATGAAAGGTGCAACCATTGGCCATGCAAAGCAACGCATTGGTACAGGTCGTTATATAGGCATCACGGAGCCGGGAATTATTGCAGCGGAATCGCCAAATCCGATCGTCAACTCGCTGGTGATCATGCCCGATATGGAAAAGCGACTGGAGGCGTTTGTGCGTACCGCTCATGGCATTGTCGTGTTTCCGGGCGGTGTCGGTACTGTCGAGGAAATACTTTATCTGCTGGGTATTCTCCTGCACCCAAACAATCGTGACCTGCCATTGCCATTGATCATGACGGGTCCAACCGCCAGTGCCTCGTATTTCGATAAAATAGACCAGTTCATTGGTGAAACGCTGGGTGCGGACGCGCAAAGCCGCTACGAGATAGTTATTGGCGACCCCGAGAAGGTCGGCCGGATGATGCTCGAGGGACTTGACGACGTACGCAAGTTTCGTGAACACCACGGTGATGCGTATTACTTCAACTGGCGCCTGACCATTGACCACAGTTTTCAATTGCCTTTTCAGGCCACCCACAAATCGATGCGCTCGCTGGATATCAGTGAAGGGCTGCCGCCACATGTTCTTGCCGCGAACCTGCGTCGGGTTTTCTCGGGGATCGTGTCAGGAAACGTGCGCGAGGATACGATGGCCGCAATAGAGGCCGGTGGGCCTTTCGAAATTCGCGGTTCGGAAAAATATATGCGGCTACTGGACCGGTTGCTTGGCGAATTTGTCGAGGACGGCCGTATGAAGCTCGCCAGTGATTCTTACGCGCCTTGCTATCGGGTAACTGCCTGAGTCATATAGCGCCCGGATGCGTTCTGTTAAATAGAGCACTCAGGTAGCAGCACGTCCCCACCGTATTAAGTAAAAAGCGACCTAAGCACTTGATTTAGTGTCAGAAAGTGCCGGTTTGCATTGTGATGCAGTTCCTGTGATCCGGGCCATTTGCCGCGTAGCCTTTCTCGAAAGGATTGCACGAGTACATACCCATGCAGGATCGCAAAGACATTTCATTCGCCAGTGATTACACTCGCGACGCTGAAGACCAGGGCAACACGACGGACCAGGGCAACACGACCAGTCGTGAAGCTGCTACCGGTTCGCCCGCGCCTGATCAGTCTGAACAGGATGGATGGCAGCAATATCGCCAGTGGATATCCAAGGCTCCCGCACCTCGTGGTCGGCGGGCTGGTGTTGATCCGTCTCTGTATACCTGGAAGGGATATCGAAACTGGACCGAGCAAGTCAAACGCAACTGGTCCGACAGCTAAAAAAATCGCTGCATAATCGCAAGCGACAATTTCCAAACTCCTGGATTCTCAACCGTCATGGTTGTCGAGTGTTTGCCACGCGCGACGAATATTGCTGCGTGTTGGTGCCGTTGGTACCATACTGCCGGATTATGTCGCAGACCCTGAAATAGCGATATGCAAGTCCGCTAAAAAGTTCGAACGGGTTCTCTCTTTTGCACATTAGTAGCCTCTGGTTGCAGCAGCGATTGCAAGCTGTGATGCGCCTCACGGTGAGTAATATTCGAGGTGGCTATAGTTCGTAATACAGGACCAATGACAAGAACACGGACGTATGTCAAACAATTATTCAGAAAATTATTCGCCGGCAACGGCCTTCAAGAATGAATCATCACGCCAACGTTGGGAAATGTTTCATCGTGCGATTGCGCATGCCAAGCAATCGAACAACGATGCGTTGCAGGAAGCTGAACAGCCACCGGCGGAGTGCGAACGAACCGGCCCGCTGCTGTCGATAGCTCGTTAGACAGGACTATTTACGCATGGAAGTACTGGTTCAGTATCTGGATGATCTTGAAGACCTGATTTACGCAATCGCGTTGCTGGCGGAAAAAATCCGCAATGCTGTTCAGTTTTTCCTATTTATGGTCGCCTCATTTGCACTGCAATTGTTCGGTGTATTTATCGCCCTCGTCAGCCCCCCTATAGCGGTCGCCGTCGCCTCCCTGTTGCTCGTTGGAATGCTCTATCGCGGCGTCGTGCGAGGTCTGCCACAGGCCAAAGCAACGTCCTAGCCCGGACTATTCATGAATGCGCTCGCGCCCTTGCTTGATCTTTGTTTACCCACGGAATTTTCCTCTCTCGGGAATACACACTGGTATTCCGCTCGGTCGGATAATCCCGTGGGTAAACAAATCTCTGCCCGCCGTGAGGGTTGTCGTCAGACAAGCCGAGGAAGTACTCTTGGGGTGCAATCATCGCGGCGATTCATAAATAGTCCGGGCTAGACCGGTTCGGCTGCCTCCCAGGCCGGACAACCTTGAAAATCTGCCATTAATCCCTATCGTGTGTTTCCCCACGGCGGTTAGTTTCGCCGTGACGACCAATCTCATCATTTATAAGCGCCGGGAGAATACGAAGTGAGCGACACGTCTGAGCGGGAAACGCTGGGTTTTCAGACTGAGGTTAAGCAATTACTGCAGCTGATGATCCGGTCGCTGTACAGCAACAAGGAAATATTCCTGCGCGAGCTGATCTCCAACGCATCCGATGCCGCCGACAAGCTGCGCTTTGAAGCGCTGGCCGCTCCGGAGCTGCTGGAGGATGACCCGGATCTCAGGATCAACATCACTTTCAATGGGAAAGACAAAACGCTGGCCGTGGCCGACAATGGTATCGGCATGTCGCGCGACGAGTTGATCGCAAACCTGGGCACGATTGCCCGTTCCGGTACAGCAGAATTCCTGGAAAAAATGAGCGGCGATGAAAAGCATGACGCGAGTCTTATCGGACAATTCGGCGTTGGTTTTTATTCCGCGTTTATCGTAGCCGACAAGGTAGAGGTCGAGACTCGCAGAGCAGGACTAACGGCTGACCAGGGTGTTCGCTGGACATCTGCTGGCGAGGGTGAATTTACGGTCGAGAGTGCGGAAATTGAGAATCGCGGCACAACCGTAACCCTGCACCTGAAAGACTCAGCGGCAGAATTTCTGGAATCGTTCCGGCTCGAATCCCTGATTCGCAAATACTCAGACCATATTGGTTTTTCAGTGTTGCTAAAAAACGCTGAGGAAGACAAGGAAGAAGCAAAAACCGTCAATTCGGCTACTGCATTGTGGACTCGATCCCGCGCCGACATCAGCGACGATGAGTACAAGGAGTTCTATAAATACCTGTCGCACGATTTCGTCGATCCACTTGGCTGGAGCCACAATCGTGTCGAGGGAAAACGCGAATACGTCAGCCTGCTCTTTATTCCTGGCACTGCGCCATTTGATTTGTGGAATCGCGAGGCTCCCAAGGGACTAAAGTTGTACGTACAGCGCGTTTTCATTATGGATGATGCAGAAAATTTCCTGCCGTTGTACTTGCGCTTTATCAAGGGCGTAGTTGACTCAGCTGATCTGCCGCTAAATGTTTCCAGGGAAATTTTGCAGCACAGCCCCCTCCTGGACGCCATGCGTAGCGCATTGACCAGGCGCGCCCTGGACATGCTGCGCGGCATGGCGAAGGATTCCACCGATAACTATGCGAAGTTCTGGCAGGAATGCGGCCAGACGCTTAAAGAAGGCGTGGTTGAGGATCAGGAAAACAGGGACAAGCTGATGTCGTTGCTGCGCTTTACGACAACGCACTCGGAGTCCGATAAACAGGACCAGTCGTTGCAGGACTACGTATCCCGGGCAGTCGACGGGCAGGACAAGATTTATTATTTGCTCAGCGATAACCTGGCGACAGCGAAATCCAGCCCACACCTGGAACAACTCCAGGCTAAAGGTCTGGAAGTATTGTTGTTGCATGATCGTATCGATCCCTGGATGGTTGATCATTTTGGTGAATTTGAGGGCAAATCATTTCAGGACGTTGGACGCGGCCAGCTGGCACTCCCGGAAGGGGATGGCGAGATGACCCAGGAAGTCATGAACGATGAGAACAAACCGCTGCTGAAGAAAATCAAAAGGATCCTCAAGGATCGGGTCGAAGCGGTCAATGTCAGTCAGCGACTGGTTGATTCGCCTGCTTGTGTGGTTACCTCCGAGCAGGACCTGACGCCACAATTACGGCGCATGCTGGAAGCGTCCGGGCAACAATTGCCGGAATCCAAACCGATACTGGAAATAAACATCGAGCACCCGCTCGTCACGCGGCTTGCGGCGGAAACGGACGACAAGCGATTCGGTGATTTGTCAAATATCGTGCTCGACCACGCATTGCTGGCAGAGGGAGCACAGCTCGAAAATCCGGCAGACTATGTGCAACGGATGAATCGCTACCTGCTTGATATCGAGGCGGGTTAGAATTCTCATCCGATTACCGGGAAAATGCACGATGACGGACGCGGACAACAAGAAAGCAGATATTCAGGATCGTCTGACGGGCGAACAATACGAAGTTACGCAGCAAAAAGGTACAGAAAGACCGTTTACTGGTCAGTACGTAAATAACAAGGAAGATGGCACCTATCTTTGTATCTGTTGCGGGTCTGAACTATTCAGTTCCGAGACTAAATACGATTCCGGATCAGGCTGGCCGAGCTTCTGGCTGCCCCTGGCAGGGGACAACGTGTCGGTTGTCCGCGACACCAGCCACGGCATGATTCGCGACGAGGTTCAGTGCAGCAAATGCGCAGCACACCTGGGCCACGTTTTTGAAGACGGTCCACAGCCCAGTGGTCTGCGCTATTGCATCAACTCAGCGTCACTTGATTTTGACGGCGCAGATTCAGATTCACAAAACATTAATCCAGAAAAGGTAGAGAAATGAATAAATATCGACTGACGATCCTGATCATGACGGCGTTCGCATTCACCGCTTGTAGCCAGTCCGGCAATGAGCCGACAGCAGATACTGTGGAAGACGCTGCCAGTGCAGACGATGGCATGGCCCCGGCCTGGGATATCGCTGGTATCGAGTCAGTCGAAATTGTTCCGGGGTTGTCAAAAAGAATCCTGGAGGAGGGTACGGGTGCCGTGGCCGAAACAGGCCATACCGTAGTCGTTCACTATACCGGCTGGCTTTTTGATGCTGATGCAGAAAATTTTCGCGGTAACAAATTCGACAGTTCGGTCGATCGCGACCAGCATTTCGAATTCCCTCTGGGTGCAGGCCGGGTGATCAAGGGCTGGGATCAGGGTGTCACCGGCATGAAAATCGGCGAAACCCGTGAGCTGACGATCGCACCGGAAATGGGCTATGGCGAACGTGGTGCGGGCGCCTTGATTCCACCCGGATCGACACTGGTATTCGTTGTCCAGCTCGCGGATCTTCGCGGTCTCGGCATGCCAGACCAACTGGACATGCCGACTCCTGCCGCGCCGGAACAACCCACTACGGAAAACTGATCGCAAACTCGATGCGGCGGTTTATTTGCCGGGCGTGAGCGTTATTTTCATCAAGCAGTGGCGCCGATGATCCGGCGCCAATAGCTCGCAGACGCATGGCAGCAATGCCGCCGGCGATCATATAGGTCATCACAGATTTGGCACGTGCTTCGCTGAGTTGCAGGTTATTCGACTCGTTACCGCTTGCGTCGGTATGGCCGGTAATGGCAACGGTCGCTGCAGGACAATCCGCAACAATCTCGATGAGTTCGTCAAGGATGGAGAAGGCAGTTGAGCCCAGCTCGGTGCTGTCTTGTGGAAACTCAATCTTGCGTCCCTGCAATGTCGAGTGGAATAAGGCAGCGCATTGAATTTCCAGAGATGCCCCTGGACTCAGCTCAATAATCTCCTGCAGAAATTCCGTTCCTGTCGGAAGATTCTTTTCGAGTCTTGCAGCAGCTTCATCCCACGCCGTTTTTTGCAGCGTAATGCCACGCACAATGACCCTCGATTCGTCAATGGTTGCGGTTGCTGAGTAAGTTTGCGCAACAGCCCGCAGCGTTAATTCGGTGAGTAGCGCCCAGCCAGGAGGCATCACCTGAACTTGCCGTAATTCGAAATCATGTCTTGCGTGTGGGAATGACTCCAGTGCAACCTGCCGCAGAATTGCCTCGTGCGCGACGGAGCTTGTATCACCCGTTATAGTCAGTCTCGACTTTTCATATTCGAAACTGATTCGTGGCGTCATCGACGCCGATTCCGCTGTCGCGATTTTCTCGCGAGCTTTTCCTGTGTTGTTCAGGGTGGATAATAAAATCGCAGCGAGAATAGCGGCGGAGACCAGCAGTGCGCGTCTGACCAACGAAACGTTCAGCAATTGTCGCTGTTTTTCCGGTACTGTAAATCACGGGCCTGACCAATCCAGTCCTCGCGATAAATACGGCTGCGAAAGCCTTTCAATTGCTGTGCAACGCGGTCGATATCGTATTCGCTCATCTCGGCGATCTGGTTGAAGCGATGGATGCCGAGGCTCTTCAGGGTTTTCTCGATGGCAGGTCCAACACCTTTGATTTTCTTCAGGTCGTCTGTCTCCGGCGAATCATCACCATTGCTTGCCGACATTGATTCGCTGTGGTCGATTGAGTCGGCATCGTCATTTACGGTGTAATTATCTACATCGTCGTCTGTCAGGATTTCTTCATCCTCAACGATCTCTTCCACTACCTCGTCAGCAGCGTCGTCGTAGATCTGATCCTGTAACGTCGCCACTTCATGTTCCGCCGTGCTGGCATGTGGTTCGTTGGATGCATCCAGGCCATCTGGTAAGGAGTCTGCGTCAACCGGTTCGATCCTCGTGTGATCCGACCTGACTGAATCCTCGAGTCTGTGAAGTTCTTCGCGGGCGCTCTCCAGCTCATCCTCAAGTGAGCGAATTCTTTGTTCACGTTCCTGATACTTCTCAACCAGCGGTGGTACCCGGTTCTGCCAACTCGTTAGTTCGCGACTAAGCTTGAATATTTTGTCGTCTTTGTCCTTAAGCGTACTGGCCGTTGCGGCTCCCCGTGATTGGTTACTGTCGTTTTCGCTTTTCAGGCGATTACGTTGTGCAATAGCGACTTCGAGTTTGCCGCGAAAGTCTTTTGCCTGGGCCGCCAACTCGTCGCGCTGGACGAAAGATTCCTTGAGCGACTCTGAGAGCTCTTTGGCACGATTGGTCGCCTCCTTGTGCGACGCCTGGTACTGGCTGATTTGTTCCATCAGGCTTTTGTTCTGTTCGGCAAGCCTGTTGTGCTCGGATTGTTGCGATTCGATCTGATCCTGCCAGCCGGCATTGATCGCAATTTTCTCTTTGGCACAGCGATCGCCTCTGAATAGCCAACCCAGAATAACGCCAACGAGCAGCATGGCCGCAATTATTCCGACATGTACAGCAGTCAACTCAGGCATCGCTCGTTATCCTTTAACCTGACTTATATTGGGTAATCTATGAGGCCAGACGCATCTTGTCCATTTCCTGCAGGACTTCAGTTATCAGCCCGACGGCCCAGTCAATCTGCTCACGGGTAATGACCAGCGGCGGTGCAAGCCTGACCACTGTCTCGTGAGTTTCTTTGCTCAGCAGACCGCGGTCCATCAGTACTTCGCAAATAGACCGTGCGCTGCCCAGCGCCGGGTCGATCGCAATACCAATGAACAGTCCGCAACCGCTGATGCTCTGGATCAGTGGGCTGTCGATATTGTGCAATTTGCCTAACAAATAATCGCCCAGCTCTTTGCTGCGCTCGGGAAGCTTTTCTTCGACCAGTATATTTAATGCCTCAAGTCCGACCACGGCGGCCAGCGGGTTGCCGCCGAAAGTACTGCCATGCGTTCCGGGAACGAATACTTCCATGACCTCACGTTTGGCGAGGAACATTGAGACAGGCAGAATTCCGCCACCAAGCGCCTTGCCAAGGATCAGGCCATCCGGCACGACATCTTCGTGGTCGCAGGCCAGCAGGCTGCCGGTTCGACCGAGTCCGGTCTGAATCTCATCGGCAATCAGCAGCACGTTATGCTTGCGGCAGATTTCCTGGCACTTTTTCAGATATCCCCTGGGTGGCATGACGATGCCGCCTTCACCCTGGATCGGTTCGACCAGGAACGCGGCCGTATTCGGTGTAATCATTTTCTCGAGCGCTGCAGCATCGCCGTATTGCACAATCCTGAAGCCCGCCGGAAACGGACCGAATCCCTTCTGATATTCGGGTTCGTCTGAAAACGCGATGATTGTCGTCGTGCGGCCGTGGAAGTTGCCGGTACAGGCGATGATTTCAGCCTTGTCCTTTTCTATACCCTTGACCTCGTAGCCCCATTTACGGGCTGCCTTGACTGCTGTCTCGACGGCTTCCGCGCCGGTGTTCATCGGCAACGCCATGTCCTGGCCGGTCAGTTCGCAAACACGTTGCAGAAACGGACCGAGCTTGTCGGTGTAGAACGCTCGCGAAACAATGCTCAGCGTGTCAGCCTGATCCTTCAGCGCCTGTACCAGCCGCGGGTTGGCGTGGCCGTGACTCACAGCGGAATAGGCGCTCATCATATCCAGGTATTTCTTGCCGTTTTCATCCCAGACAAAGACACCCTCGCCGCGGGTCAGCACGACCGGCAGCGGGTGGTAATTGTGCGCGCAGTAACGATCTTCGAGTTCGATTACAGATGACATTGAATTCGTATCTCTATTTATGGGTGCGTTGCATAAGGTCATAATTTTACAGCAATTAAAGTGTAGACAGGCCGGCACCGCTTGGCAAGTTGCCGACAGCTGCGAAAGCACCGCAAATGGGCTTGCAGACAAGGCCCGCCGGCAACGATAGGATTGGCTGCCGGCCCACGGTAGGGCTGTTTTTGCAGATTCCTGAACTATGCGACAACGACCTGTACAAGATCGACTCCGGATTACCGGCCCGGCCGGCGCCCTGGAAGCACTGCTGGAAACACCAGCGGAGGTTGCAGCCACTGGTTGTGCAGTTGTTTGTCACCCGCACCCGGTGCACGGTGGCACGCTCGAAAACAAGGTTACGCACATGCTTGCGCGCAGTTTTGTTGCGTCGGGATTTGCAGCCCTGCGTTTCAATTTTCGCGGAGTGGGCGAAAGCGAGGGCAGCTTTGATGACGGTAACGGTGAGCTTGCGGATGTCCTCGCGGCGGTCGCCTGGATGCGGGAGTCCGAGCCGCAGCTGCCGCTATGGTTGAGCGGTTTTTCCTTCGGTGCTGCGATGGCCGTCAGGGCGGCTGTCGAATGTGATCCCGCAGGGCTGGTCAGCGTTGCACCCGCCGTCTCCCGTTTCGCCGGCAACCTCGCCAGCCAGCCGACCTGCCCATGGCTGATATTGCAGGGCGACCAGGACGAACTGGTCGACATCGACGAGACCATCGCCTGGGTCAACGACCTGGATCCAGGCCCCGAACTGGAAATTTTCCCGGACACCGAACATTTCTTCCACGGCAAACTAATCCCCCTAAGAGATGCCGTAGAAAACTTCATCCAGAAAAACTCAATAGCACCACCGTAGGAGCCCGCCGTACGATAGATGCACATTCTCAATTCCGGAGATTCTCGATCTATCGGCACGGGCGACAGACTTTTGCGGGTCATTCTTCGAATGACCCGCAAAAGTCTGCAAAAGATTCCCCCGGCACACCCGCCATGCAGAACCACCCGCCCCACAAAACCCCCAACCCAAAAAAAACCGGAGCAAGCCCCGGTTTCTCTCATCCAATCCCAAAAAGGATCAAACCATATCTTTCAAACCCTTCAACGCGGAGACCTTAACAGTCTTCGATGCAGGCTTGGCCTTGAACATCATTTCTTCACCGGTAAACGGATTGCGCCCCATTCTTTCTTTCGTGGCAGCTTTTTTCGCAACGCGCATTTTCAGCAGGCCGGGAATGGTGAAAATGCCTGGTCCACCGCGGCCGCCAAGATTTTTCTTGATCTGACCGGAAAGTGATTCAAAAACCGCAGCGACGTCTTTTTTCGTCAAGCCGGTGTCGTCAGCAATCTGGGTGTAAATTTCTGATTTGGTTGGTGGCTTCTTGCTAGCACCGGCCGATTTTTGTGCTACCATGAAAAAAGTAACTCCTGTAAAAAAACAAAACGGGCAACAGGCCCGTACATATACGGGCCTGTTGCCCGCATATTCAGATTCGAAAAGCTGCGCGACGATAGCATAAGATTTACGGGGCGTTAACCCGAAAATCGCATTTCAGCGCTTTTTTTGAGTGGTTTTAGACAGTGTTTAAGGAGCCTGGGAGCCTGGCAACGTTGTCAGTTGGTGAAAAATTGTCTCTTGAACCTGACGTCAGTTGCTTCCGCCACACCATCCGGTGTGATGCTGATATCAAAAATCAGCGTTTCGCGGTTTGCAACAGGTGTTTCACCAATGTAGTAAATGGCTTCCTGCTCTTCAATCTTGCGCATCGTGACATTCTTGAGCTGGCCGGTCAGGTTGACAGTCTTAACGACCACGTCAGCTGTGACCGCTGTGTTGCTGCCTTCCTGCAGCACTGAGACATTCAGCATGGCCCGGTTTTTGCTCCGCACGATATTGTATTGCCTGGCCACTTCAGGAGGTAACTGATCTGTAGAAAGTGCACTGAAATGCACGATGTGCTCGCCGATATCGACGAAGGAGTTGCCCGCATCTTCCGCCTGAGGAACGGGTGTATCTACAGTGGGTCCGCCGCAGGCTACGAGTAGAGATATGCATACCAGAGCGATGGTTTGACTGATTGTTTTCATGTTCTGCTATCCCCCGTGACCTGCAGATCTGTCTGTGTCCTGACTATAGCCCATTGGCGGCATCAGTCCTACGCCATTTTCCGCTCCCGCTTTAGTTGTCGGGCTCAGGTGGTCCCCCGCCACGCACCACTTGCCGAACCCAGTCAGGTACGACCTGCGGGGTATCGATCAGGAAGGTCTTGTTGCATCCCGTCGCACCCTTTTTGAGCGTCACGCGGGACGGAGGAACTGCAAACGCCTTTGCCAGCTGTCTGATGACGTCTTTGTTGGCGTTGCCATCCGTTGGCGGTGCTGTTGTTTTTATTCGCAGTCGACCATCTTTGACGCCGATGATTTCGCTGCGACTGCCGCGTGGACTGACCCGAACGGCGATCAATAGTTTTTGGGTCACCGGCAATTCGCGATGCATCGCCTATACGAAAATCTCATCCGAATTACTCAAAAGGGAATGGGTTTGTATGTCTGCAATACGATTATTGCTGCCTGCAAAAGAATGATGACAAATATGGGCGAGATGTCGAGACCACCTATTGGTGGAATCATGCGGCGGAATGGTCGTAATACGGGCTCAGCCAGCGCATTCAACATAGCCGTAACCGGGCTGTAATTTCCTGGTGCGACCCAGCTCAGAACAATCCTGATCAGGATGATGAAAAAGAGCAGGTTCAGGCTGAGGATGACCAGCTCAAAAAAAGCTGTGGCGGCGATCGGTACGAAGCCAACGCTTATGCCGCGAATTGACAGCAGAAAGACCACCAGGAGGTACTCGATGGCCAAAGCAACCAGGATAGTGGCGGTGTCCAGGCGTCCAACAGGAGGGAGAAGGCGTCGCAGCGGGGCGATCAGTGGCGATGTCAGTCGTAACACGCCCTGCGCCATAGGATTGCGAAAATCCACATTGAACCAGGGCAGCCAGAAACGCAGCAGCAGCAAGAGCAGGTAGAGCTGCGCTAACGTTTTGACGATGAAATAGAGGGCTTGTGTCATACGGATACTGTTCTTTATGCCGATCCGGCGTCTTTGGCCAGTTCTGCGGCGCGTTTTTCTGCTGCGTCGATCGCTGCCGCTAAGATACCACGAACGTCTGCCGCATCGAGGCAATCAAAGGCAGCTGTCGTGGTTCCGCCAGGCGAGCGCACCCGTTCGATCAGAGACGACATCGATTCGGTTTCAGCTGCTGCCAGCGAGGTGGCGCCGCGTGCTGTCTCAACAGCCAGTGTTCGTGCAGTTTTTTCGTCAATGCCGTATTTCATTGCCGATTCGATCATCACGTCAATCAACAGGTAAAAATAGGACGGCCCGGTGCCAGAAACCGCGGTTACAGCATCCATTTTGGCCTCTGAATCCAGCCAGACAACCTGGCCAACGGCACTCATGATTTTCTCTGCCATATCCCGCCCGGCATCGCTGGTACGCGGGTTGGCAATCAAAGCCGAAATACCCTGGTCGATCAGTGCAGGCTGATTCGGCATAACCCGTACGACAGACAAGCCGCCACCCAGCCAGCGATCGATGTCATCAATTTTTGGGCCGGCTGCGATCGACATGATCAGAGGCTTTGATTCCTGAACGACACTTGCCAGATCCTCGCAAACAGTTTTCAGGATCTGCGGCTTCACCGCAAACAAAAGCGTCTCTGCTGCTGCTGCGACGGTTTTGTTGTTGTCCGTAACCATCGCGCCGTAGAGTTCCTTGCGCAGGAACTCGCATTGCTCGGCAATCGGTTCGGCGATCATAAGATCCGTTGCGTGCATGCCACCGCGCAGCAAACCACCGCCGATCGCACGTGCCATGTTGCCGCCACCGATAAGTCCTACCTTTGTATCAATCATTCATTATTCTCCGAACATTGCGGCAACAACATAGCAATTTAATAACGCCTGATCTGGCGCCGAACAGTGTAGTTCTCATATGAAAATCTCTTAACTTCTATCTCTTGCCAAATAAGGCAGTGCCAATACGGACGATAGTCGCACCTTCCTGAATCGCGGCAGCATAGTCTGCCGACATGCCCATGGAAAGCGTATCGAGTGTCAGGCCGGATGCCTGTAACGACTCCGACATCGACCGCAAAGCTGCGAACGGCTTTCGTTGCTCATCAACATCGCTGCGGATTGCCGGCAGGCACATCAGGCCGCGGAGTCGCAAACGCGGCAACTCTGCTATCGCAGCGGCGAGATTCGGTAGTTCAGCGGGTGATACACCGGATTTACTCTCCTCAGCATCGACATTGACCTCGATACAGATGTTCAGGTCTGCCCTACCCTCGGGTCGCTGCTGGCTGAGCCGCCTGGCAATTTTCAGACGGTCCACTGTATGTACCCACTGGAAATTCTCGGCGACCGCCCTGGTTTTGTTGGCTTGCAGATGGCCTATAAAGTGCCAGATCAGGTCGTCACGCCCACACGCGGCAATCTTGTTAATGCCTTCCTGGACGAAATTCTCGCCAAAATCGCGCTGTCCGATGGATGCTGCGGCCAGGATGGCCTCCAGCGGCTTTTTCTTGCTGACGGCGAGCAGACGTATATGGTCCGCAGGGCGCCCTGCATCTGTTGCAGCTTTCGCCAGCAAATCTTGGATTTTACGAAAGTTTTCCGTGACTCTTATCACGTTTTGCTCCGGGTGCTTCGCTATACTAGGCAGCCATCGGGTCCGGGTTATGGTAAGTCGGACCAGCCAAATCCAGAGGGAGAAGTATGGCAGTCGACGTTGCCCAGTTATTGTCGTTCGCGGTAAAAAACAACGCGTCCGACCTGCACTTATCTGCGGGGGTCCCGCCCATGATTCGCGTGGATGGTGACATCAAACGCGTCAACATGCCGGCGTTAACCCACAAAGACGTCAACAGCATGGTGTACGACATCATGAATGACAAGCAGCGTAAGGACTACGAAGAGTTTCTGGAAACCGATTTCTCCTTTGAAATCCCGAAACTGGCTCGTTTTCGCGTCAATGCGTTCAACCAGAACCGTGGCTCGGCCGCTGTATTCAGAACGATTCCCTCGGAAATACTGACACTCGATGACCTGGGTGCGCCGGCTATTTTCAAGGATATCTCGATGCATCCGCGTGGCATCGTGCTGGTAACCGGGCCAACCGGTAGCGGCAAGTCGACCACGCTTGCGGCGATGGTCGATTACATTAATGACAACAAACCCGATCACATCCTGACCATCGAGGATCCGATCGAGTTCGTGCATGAAAGCAAGAAGTCCCTGATCAATCAGCGCGAAGTGCATCGCGATACCCTGGGATTCAACGAGGCGCTCAGATCGGCATTGCGCGAAGATCCTGACATCATCCTGGTTGGTGAACTGCGTGATCTGGAAACGATTCGCCTCGCATTGACCGGTGCAGAAACCGGTCACCTTGTTTTCGGTACTTTACATACGAGTTCTGCAGCGAAAACCATCGACCGTATTGTCGACGTATTCCCCGCTGCCGAAAAAGAAATGGTGCGGGCGATGTTGTCTGAATCATTACGCGCCGTGATATCGCAGACGCTGCTGAAGAAAATCGGCGGCGGGCGAATAGCCGCACACGAGATCATGATCGGTACGCCTGCGATCAGAAACCTGATCCGCGAGGGCAAGATTGCGCAAATGTATTCGGCCATTCAGACTGGGCAGGGCCAGGGCATGATAACGCTTGATCAAAACCTGGCTGAACTGTTGTCCAAAGGCCTGATCAACAAGGAAGAAGCCAGGTTCCGCGCCGTCAACAAAGAGAATTTCTAAGGAGCGGCCGTAGTCCTGGCAGCCTGAGAGGAGAGACAAGGAAATGGAACGCGAACAAGCAGTGCGACTGACGCAAAATCTGCTTAAGAAAATGGTCGAAAAGGAAGGCTCGGACCTTTTCATCACCTGTGGCTTCCCGCCCGCCATCAAGGTCGATGGCTCTGTACACAAAGCGACCGACACACCATTGACCGCCGACCAGTCTGCAATGATGGTGCGCTCGATCATGAACGACAAGCAGGTCAAGGAATTCGATGCCACCAAGGAATGTAATTTCGCGATCGCACCGCAGGGCATCGGCCGATTCCGCGTCAGCGCGTTTATTCAACAAGGGCATGGTCGGCGCCGTCTTGCGTACGATCACGACGGAAATACCGACGCTCGAAGGTTTGGACCTGCCACCCATACTGAAAGACGTGGTCATGAACAAGCGTGGCCTCGTCATCGTTGTTGGTGGCACTGGCTCCGGTAAGTCAACGACGCTTGCGGCGATGATCGGACACCGCAACAAGCACTCCAAGGGCCACATCATCTCGATCGAGGATCCGGTCGAGTACGTACATCCACACCAGGGCTGCGTCATTACGCAGCGCGAAGTCGGCGTGGATACCGAGACCTGGCATGCAGCGCTGAAAAACACCCTGCGCCAGGCACCGGACGTCATCATGATTGGCGAGATTCGCGACCGCGAGACGATGGAGTATGGCATCCAGTTTTCCGAGACCGGTCACCTGTGCCTCGCCACGCTACACGCGAACAGCGCCAACCAGGCGCTCGACCGGATAATCAACTTTTTCCCGGAGGAGCGGCGCACACAGTTGCTCATGGACTTGTCGCTGAACACCAAGGCGTTCGTGTCGCAGCGCCTGATTCCACGCGAGGCCGGCATTGGCCGCATTGCAGCGATGGAAATAATGCTCAATTCGCCGCTAATCGCCGACCTGATATTCAAGGGCGAGGTTGGGCAGATCAAGGAGATCATGGCCAAGTCGACGCGTCTGGGCATGCAGACCTTCGACCAGGCGCTGTATACGCTCTACGAGGACGCGGATATTTCGTACGAGGAAGCGATGCGCAATGCCGATTCGAAGAACGAGCTCAGGCTGCGGATCAAGCTGGAGAGTAAACGCGAATCGTCGATCGCAGATCAGCAGTCCGAAAGTTTGCGAATTATGGAAGAAGACACGGCCAAGACTTACTAGCGCGAATTTTTGCGGATGACGGCAATAAACGGATTTGAGTAACTGATGAACGTAAAACCACTTTTCAAACTGATGGTCGAAAAAAAGGCGTCTGACCTTTTCTTCGCGCCGTTTGCACCGGCAAAAATTAAGATCGACGGTAAGATCATGCCGGTTAACAAACTCGAAATGACGCCGAAGATGGTAAAGCAGGCTGCCTTCGAATTGATGAGCGAAGATCAGCTCGACCGCTTTGCCCGTGAACTGGAACTTGATTTCGCCATCTCGGAACCAGGCCTGGGCCGTTTTCGCGTAAACGTTTTTCAGCAGCGCGGTAACGTCGCGATGGTTCTGCGCTACATCACGGCCGAGTTACCGACGCTTGACGAACTTGGCATGCCGGAGCAGATGAAGGAACTCGTCATGCTGCGTCGCGGACTGATTCTGATGGTGGGCGCGACGGGTAGCGGTAAATCGACAACGCTCGCAGCGATGGTTAATTATCGCAACGAAAAGACGTCCTCGCATATCATTACGATCGAAGACCCAATTGAGTTTTTGCATCCGAACAAGCAGTCAATAGTCAATCAGCGTGAGGTCGGACTGGATACCAAGTCGTACGGGCGAGCACTAAAAAGCGCCATGCGCGCGGCACCCGACGTCTTGTTAATCGGCGAGGTCAGGGATCGTGAGTCCATGCAATCCGCCATCGACATGGCAGGTACCGGTCACCTTGTTCTTGGCACGCTGCACTCCAATAACGCTCCCGAAACGCTCGATCGCATCATTAATTTATTCCCCCAGGAGCAGCACTCACAGGTCTTTATGGATCTGGGTCACTACCTGCGCGCCATTATTTCGCAACGGCTGGTGCGCGCCAGGACCGGTAAACGAATCGCTGCCGTCGAGCTCATGCTGAACACACCACACATCAAAGACCTGATTCTCAAAGGTGAAATTGCCGAAGTGAAAGATGCGTTGAAGGACAGCGGTGAGAAGGGCATGCAGAATTTTGACGAAGCGTTGCTCTCTCTGTACAAGGCGGGCACGATCACGCTTGAAGAAGCCATGTCGCACGCCGATTCGCGCTCCAATCTTGAAGCGAAGGTCAATTTCGGCGGCTGATCGAACCTAGCGGCTCGCAAACAAACCTCCTGTTCGTCCTCACTAGCATGAAAGGCGACGTCGTTATCGTCTGAGCAGACCCCGTAATCCTCGTTCTGAGTCATCCGTGTGTCAAGGGTAGTTGACATATGGTTAAGGTTGATTTACATTACGACCTGTAAAGTAAACTTGACTAAAAGACAATGAGGATTGACATGATGACGAACGACGAATTACCGCGCAGAAGCCTGCGGGAATTGATCCAGGGCTGCTCCGGAACCCCGCAGGATAGACGTAACAGTCGCCATTTTACCCTTTGGTGTCTCGCCTGGGCGATTGGCTATGTGGGTGCTCACTGGGCCCTGAAGGCGGATCTGGAGCTCGCGACTGCCCTGGTCTGGTTGCTGGTATCCACCCCGATACTGCTCATGATCGCCGCCGTTTTTTCGTATATGCACTTTCTACGCAATGCTGACGAGCTCCTGCAAAAAATTCAGATGCAGGGACTGGCAATGGGCTTTGGGGCAGGCGTGGTCTTCGTGACGGGCTATCAGCTACTGGAAGCCGCCGGCGCCAGTGAGATGCAAACGGATCACCTGCTCGTACTGATGATGTTTAGCTGGATGGCGGGGCAAATACACGGTGCATGGCGTTACCGATGAAGAACAGTCTGCGTGTATTGCGCGCCGAAAGGGAGTGGTCACAGGCGACACTTGCCCAGGAGCTTCAGGTTTCCCGACAAACCGTCAATGCCATCGAGACCGGAAAATACGATCCGGGACTGCCATTGGCGTTCAAAATTGCCGGCCTGTTTGAGCGTCGCATTGAGGATGTATTCGATCCCGACGATGGAAAAAATTCGCAGTAAGGTGAATACTGTCGGCTCGCCGCTACAGCACAGCGCGATGAATTTTTTCCAGTTACCAATCGGACCAGGTAATGCCGCTAAAACTTTATGACATGCCGCGTTCCGGGCACGCACATCGGGTGCGACTCTTGCTGTCATTCCTTGATGTTGAGTATGAGAAAGTGATGGTCGACATGATGAATGGAGAGCACAAGACAGCGGAGTATCTCGAACTCAGTCCGCTGGGCCAGGTACCGACCCTGGTCGATGGTGACATTGTCATCACGGATTCCACTGCTGCGCTGGTTTACCTGGCGAAGAAATATGCAGCGACGAACTGGTTACCCGAAGATCCTGCCGGAGCCGCTGCGGTGCAACGCTGGCTGTCGGCCGCATCCGGCGAGCTGTATCGCAGCGTGGTGCAGGCCCGAGCAGGCCGCCAGTTCCGCCGCGATGTCGATTTCGAGCGAGCCGAAGCTGAAGCAACCCGACTTTTCAAATGGATGCAATCTGAACTGGATCAGAGAACATGGCTGGCCGCCGGACACGCAACGATCGCGGATGTCGCAATGTACTCTTATCTCCGCGTGGCGGATGAGGGGGACCTGGATTTAACTGCCTATCCCGCGATCATGCGCTGGATGGAAGACGTAGAGAAGCTGGAGCGGTTCGAACCCATGGTGCGGCAGCCTTAAGCTTTGATTGAGTCTCTAAAAGCCGTCAATTTTCTGTGAGTGCAAGGAAGCGCCGCGCGGAGAACCGCAGTGTATAAGTCATACATGAGGATTCGAGCACGGCGCTGACGCCGCAATCGCGGAAAAGGGGCGGTTTTTAGAGGCTCAATCAGCCGTTGCGATAGATGTAGCTGTACCCATTGATAGCTGGAACGCCACCGAGGTGCGCATAAAGCACTTTCGATCCGGCGGGAAAGAAATCATTTTGTACCAGGTCAATCATGCCCTGCATGGATTTTCCTTCATACACCGGGTCAGTGATCATCCCTTCAAGTCGCGCGCAAAGCCGGATCGCATCATTGGTCTCATCTGAGGGCACACCGTAAATCGGGTAGGCGTACTCAGTTTTCAGGACGACATCGTCCGCGGTAATTTCCTGCCCAAGATCGATAAGCGCAGCAGTTTTTTGTGCGATATCCAGAACCTGCGCGTGAGTCTGTTCAGGTGTACAGGATGCGTCGATTCCGATTACGTTTCTGGCGCGACCATCCCTGGCGAAGCCGACGACCATGCCCGCGTGCGTAGACCCGGTCACAGTGCATACAACAATATAATCGAAGCTAAAGCCAAGTGATTTTTCCTGCGCCCTGACTTCTTCGGCGAAGGCAACAAAGCCAAGCCCGCCGAATTTGTGTACCGATGCGCCTGCCGGGATCGGGTACGGTTTACCGCCCCTGTCCTTGACGTCTTCGAGGGCGGCTTCCCAGCTTTCACGTATGCCAATATCAAAACCCTCGTCGACGAGCTCGATTTCTGCGCCCATGACGCGCGAGAGCAATATATTGCCAACACGATCGTATACGGCGTCCTGAAATGGCACCCAGCTTTCCTGGACCAGGCGACATTTCATGCCGATTTTCGCCGCCACCGCAGCCACTTGCCGGGTGTGATTCGATTGCACGCCGCCGATAGTCACTAACGTGTCGGCACCGGCCGCGATCGCATCCGGGACGATGTACTCCAGTTTGCGCACCTTGTTGCCGCCGAACGCCAGCCCTGAATTGCAATCTTCACGCTTGGCGAAGAGCTCAACTTTGCCGCCGAGGTGAGCAGATAAGCGCTCGAGTTTTTCGATCGGTGATGGCCCGAACGTCAGTGGATAACGCGCGAATTTTTCAAGCATGTCTTTCTCTTTCGCGATCAGGAAATACCGTTATTGCGTCGAATACCGGACCATCGACACAGACTCTTTTCATTGCCGGTCCATCCTTAGTCTCAACGAGTACTGTGCAACCCGCGCAGCCGCCGACCGCACAGGCCATGAACTCCTCAAGTGAAACCTCGCATGGTACGCCGAACTCACGGGCGAGCTTAGCGACCGCTGCAAGCATCACAGTTGGGCCACACGTAAATATTTCTGTTTTCGCAAGTTCATGCTTGCCGCGGCTTGCAAGCCATTCGCGTGCGAGGTCGGTCACATAGCCTCGATAACAACCATCAAAGTCAGACAAACTGGCGAGCCGCGTGGGAACTTGCCAGCTCTCAAGTAAAGGCATCGTTTTGTTGATATCAGCAGGCAGCCAGTCGGTGACAATGGTGGAGTCTTCAGGATCAAATGGAAACGGAATCTCCGAGCCCATGATCGCCAGTGGCTGCCAATCCATGTCGTCATTCTTAAGTTGTTCTGCAAGAAAAACCATTGGCGGTATGCCGACCCCACCGCCAATAAGCAAAGTATTGGGACGATCGGCAGTCGGCGAGAAGCCATGACCGATCGGGCCGATGATGCTCATTTTGTCGCCGGGTTTCTTATTGCTCAAAGAGCGCAGGCCTTCTCCAACAATTTTGAAGAGCACCTCGATCCAGCCGTCGGCAGAATTTGCGCGCATGATCGATAGCGGTCGCCGCATCGGGATGCTCTCGTCACATTGCACATGCACGAAACTCCCCGCTGTTGCGTGCCGGGCGCACTGCGGTGCTTTGAGGCGAACAATGAATTGCTCACCTGGAAATCTCTCTACCGCAATAACTGCTGCGTCTTCGACGAACAGGGTGCCGCGATTTTGCTGCGCGTTGCCGCCGCTCACTGCGCCTCCAGGGTTTTAGCGACAGCTGAGAGAACTGCCATGCGCACTGCTACGCCATTGGTCACCTGCTCGGTAATCACAGAAGCAGTGCTGTCAGCAAGGCTCGATTCAATTTCAATACCGCGATTAATAGGGCCCGGGTGCATCACGATGGCATCAGGCGCCGCAATTTTCATTCGTTCATGGCTGATACCAAAGTTGCTGACGTACTCCTCCATGCCCGGAATGCCATCAATATCATTGATGCGCTCGTGTTGTATGCGCAATGTCATGACGACGTCTGCATCACGAATACCGGTGTCGAGATCGTGCAGCAGCCGCGCGCCAGGGAGAGTATCTGAATCCAGAGCAAGCCCAGGCGGCGACACAAGCCGCAAATCGCCAACGCCCAGGGTGAGCAGGCCTTCCGCCGCAGAACGGGCAACCCGCGAATGCGCAATATCGCCGACGATGGCCACTGCCAGGTTTTCAAAAGAACCCTTGTGCCGGCGAATGGTCAGCAAATCAAGCAACCCCTGGGTTGGATGCGCGACTGTTGATTCGCCGGCGTTAAGAATACTGACGAATTCACTGGCATTGTCGGCGATGTACGCGGGAACGCCGGTGGAGGCGTCCCGCACCACGAAAATATCTATCTGCATTGCCTGTAGCGTGTAGATCGTGTCGAGAATGCTCTCGCCTTTTGCCCTCGATGATGTATTCACATCGAGATTAAGCACGTCCGCACCAAGACGCGTCGCAGCGAGCTGGAACGAAGCACGGGTCCTCGTGCTTGGTTCGAAAAACAGGTTCGCGATTGTTCTGCCCTGCAGCGCATTGGACCTGATGACAGGACTTCCGGGCGGGCTGAGGAATTTCTCTGATTGATCCAGCAAGTCCGTAATCTGTGCGCGACTCAAACCGCGCAGCGTCAGCAAATGACGCAACTGACCATTCGCGTCCAACTGCAGGTCAGCGCCGTCGGGCTTGTTGGAAAATTCTGAAGAGGTTGTTACGGACATCGCGCCGGCATTCTACTCTCATCTATCTTCTTTTTTCAGCCATCGTTCCGCGATTAATAGCGCTGCTGTGCTGTCAATCATTTCTTTGCTGATACGCCCACGGACACCCGCAGCGCGCCCGGAACGCAGTATCTGCTTTGCCTCGACCGAGGTATGGCGCTCGTCCACTGAGTCTATCGCCAGTCCGAACTGCGCCAGCTCATCTATGAAAGATTCTACAAGTTTGCTTACTGCTGACGGTGATCCGTCGGCGTACAAAGGCATGCCAACGACAAGCCGTGCCGGACCCCATTCCCGAATAAGGCGCTGGACGTGATCCCAGTCCGGCCCATTTTCTCCGTTATTGATAACCCCGAGCGGACTGGCTGAGTCGGTCACCTGCTGGCCTACGGCAACGCCAATGCGCCGCGAGCCAAAATCGAAAGCGAGTATCGTCTCAGGCGTGCCCGGCATGCACAGAAATCCGGCTGATGTCGATGCCGATGGTTTCCGCCGCTACGCTCCAGCGATCAGGGAAGGGCACGTCGAAAATAATATCCGGGCTTGCCGGTACCGTCAGCCAGGTGTTGCCGAGCATCTCCTGCTCGAGTTGCCCTGCATCCCAGCCGGCATAGCCGAGTGCGACCAGTGTCTGATCGGGGCCGCTACCGGCTGCCATCGCGTCGAGGACATCGCGGGACAAAGTAAGGTGAATATCGGGTGACACGACAATCGAGCTGTCATACGTTGCCGCCGGTTTGTGCAATACGAAGCCTCGTTCACGCGCAACGGGTCCGCCGCTCAATACCGGGTAATCCGCAATACTCTGGTCAGCATCAGTTAGATCGAGTTGCTCGAAAAGACTGCCGAGACTCAGCGGCATCGGACGATTGACAACAACACCGAGCGCCCCTTCGGCGTTGTGTTCGCAAATGAGTGTGACTGTACTGTTGAAGTTCGGATCAGCCATGCCCGGCATGGCAATTAACAGCTGATTGCTGAGTGAACCTGAAATTTCCATAACCCAAGTATCGACCCTGCAGTCCCCCGACACAACCAAAACCCGGGAAAATGCGCACTCAAAATTTACAGCCAACCCACCATACCCGAAGCCCAAAAATCGCAGCAAGGCCCCCGTAGGAGCCCGTCCCGACGGGCGACAAACAATTAAGGGCATGTTGAAAACATGCCCTTAATTGTTTGCAAAACTTCGCCAACTGCACCCGCTCAAAAATTTCTTTCATGAATTACGCGGATTGGTCGTTCACGCATCCACCATTGTCGGGGATTTCGGTGTCTAATTAGCACTAGCCGTAGCCTGCACCCCCGATTGATTAAACTGCCACTTATAGGCAAACCGCAACTGATCGTAATCCACCCGAATAGCCTCCGGAAAAGGATCAAACGGCGCCGCGCGCCGCAAAATATTCAGCGCAGCCTGGTCAAGCACCTTCGAGCCGGAAGTCTTGCGTACAACAACTTCCTGTAACTGGCCTGAAGCGTTGATTGTGACCTCAAGGGTTGGACTGCCGCTGATTCCATCGATCAGTCGCTGTTCCGGAAAATATTTCAAGCCAACAGTTTCGATTTTCGTTTTCCAGCTATTCAGATAGCCGGCGATCTTTGATTCCCGAGTGTCGACACTGGTGACCAGTTCGCGCGGATTGTCGTCGTGAATCGCGGCATTGGCCAGATTGTCCTGCGGTAACGGCATAGTGAATTCAACACCGGCTTCCAGTGCTGCTGCCCGGGACTCTTCAGGCGTTGGGTCTTCACGTGGATTGTCCTGCACCTTGAGTGACTGTTCTGTACGACTCGTTAGTAGCTGATCAGCAGCCTCCTGAGTCGCGGCAGAATCGTCGAGGCTGTCGCCATCTGTGAAACCCACGTTGTCGACCGGAACGACGCTTGCCATTCGCGAACTTGGCCGAGCCTGTTCCTGTGTATTGCCGGCTCCTTCCTGATTGGCCTGCGCGAGGTACTCGGCATCGTCGGGTTCGGCGGCTGCCGGGTCAGGATCAGCAACGATGGTTACCTCCAGCGAGATCGACTCAGAAAAGTCATCACCGAGCGCTGCATTGAATGTGACGCCAATAATCAGGATGCCGTGAACCAGGGCGGCGAGGAACAGCATAGGGGGCAGCCGGTCCGGCGCGGGGACGGACGCGAGCACGAATTGATCGATCGAACCGTCAGATTCGATACCACCAGTGTTTGATTTTAGTTCAGCCATTACCCAAGCAGGCGAGTCGAAAGAAAACCCTGATACCCCCATTGTGTCACAGGAAATCAACGATTTGTCCAGTTTACCTGTATAGCTTCGGTAGCAGTGAGACGTAAGTCACCCACGCGGAGGCCATTTTCAGGGCCGAACAGGGTTAATTACAGGCATTTAGAGGCTGCCAGCCTGCATATCCTTTTAACTAAGCCGATTTTCGATCGCAGCAAATAAATCCGCTGCAATATTGAGGTCAAAAGCCCGGTCCAGCTCGCGGATACCGGTCGGGCTGGTGACATTAATTTCTGTCATGAAATCGCCGATAACATCAATGCCTGCGAAGATTACTCCACGCTCTTTTAAGACCGGGCCAACCTGGGTACAAATCCAGCGGTCACGTTCCGTTAGTTCCCGCGCCTCGCCTGCCGCACCCATGACCAGGTTGCCACGGTTGTCGTCCGGCGGTGGAATTCGTGCCAGTGCGTAAGGAACAGGTTCGCCGTCAATGAGCAGGATTCGCTTGTCGCCCTCACTGATCTCGGGAATGTATACCTGAGCCATGGCGAATCGGTTGCCGTTGTCGGTCAGCGTTTCGAAAATGACGTTGGCGTTGTTGTCACCGTCAACGACAACGAATATCGACTTGCCACCCATACCATCGAGCGGCTTCACCACGATGCGTCCATGTTCCTGCATGAATTCCTTCATTTCCGCCATCGAACGAGTGATCAATGTAAGTGGTGCGCATTCTGCAAACCATGCGGTGTACGCTTTTTCATTCATGTCCCGCAGGGCTTGCGGCTGGTTGACGATTAATGCGCCGGCGATTTCAGCCCGGTCGAGAATATAGGTGGTGTAGATGAATTCCATATCGAACGGCGGATCCTTGCGCATGAGGATAACGTCCAGATCGCCGAGGTGAATCTCCTGCTGCGCGCCTTTCTCAAACCAGTCGTCATTGTCATCCCTAACCCGCAACAGGGTTGAGCGCCCAAGGGCAACACCTGCCACCAGCTTCAGGTCTTTCTGCAACAGGTAATGGATCTCGGCGCCACGCCTCTGTGCTTCAAGCAGCATCGCCAGCGAGCTGTCTTTTTTCGGTGTAATTGACTCGATCGGGTCCATCACGACACCGACTCGGAGGGCTTTTGCTGACATAGACAAGTCCCGGATACTTTTGCATCAGGCCATTAGTTCGAGCCGCCAACTATACAGCTCACGAGCCAGAATAATTCATGAGTGTCGGCTATCAATTGCACAAGGGCAGGGTCATCAATGTGTTGATCATTAGTATGCCGGTGTCCTGGCGTCACAGATTACGCCTGTCGAGCTGTCGCATCCTGTGCCGGTACAGGATGCGACAGTCCCGCCCACTCATGCAATGTTCGGGCTAGCTGAGTTGCCTGTCGTAGCGGCATTTTGGCCAATATGGTACAAGTCATTCCTCCCGGCAAAGATTATGCAAAATTTAATTCAATTTGGGTGTGTCGGGCCTGTTGGTGAGGGATACGAGCTCGACAGGGTTCGTTAATGGGCGAGGAAATCCGGTGTCAAAAAATGCTGCTCGAGGTCTGAACGGTCTCAAAATACTGGTTGTGGACGACAGTAAAACGATCCGCCGAACTGCGGAGACGTTGCTCTCAAGGGAAGGTTGCCAGGTATTTACTGCAATCGACGGCTTTGATGCCCTGTCAAAAATTGCGGATCATCAACCCGACCTTATTTTCGTCGACATCATGATGCCGCGACTGGATGGCTATCAAACCTGCTCCCTGATCAAGCACAACAAGGTCTTCAAAAAGACACCGGTGATCATGCTGTCGAGCAAAGACGGCCTGTTTGATCGCGCGCGCGGTCGTATTGTTGGATCTGAACAATACCTGACCAAACCGTTTACCAAAGATGAACTGTTGGGCGCGATTTCCAACCAGATCAACTGAGGAATTATAAATGTCAGTAATCCTGATAATTGATGACTCACCAACCGAGTTGCACCTGTTTCAGAATATGCTGGAGAAAAGCGGTTTCGAAACGCTGGTTGCGGACAGCGGTGAGGAGGGCATTCGCCAGGCGGAGGTGTCACGACCGGATTGCATCCTGATGGACGTCGTGATGCCCGGCATGAATGGTTTCCAGGCGACACGAAAACTTACCCAGGACCCAAGGACGTCAAGTATTCCGGTCATCATGATTACGACCAAGGATCAGGAGACAGACAAGATCTGGGGCATGCGCCAGGGCGCGGTCGAATACATCGTCAAACCGATCGGGCAAAAAGATCTCGTTGCCAGGATCAACGCAGTCATGGCTGACTGAATGAGTACTGCCCCGGATCTGGAATCGCTGGTTGAACAGCCTTTCGAGCTGCTCCAGGAACTGGAGCGACGCAGCCGCGTCGCCATTGCCGGTGTCGGTAGTGGCCCGATTGCCGATGAATGGGTTGGTATCGGCTTTCGTATTGGCGAGGAACAATTCGTTGCCAGCCGTGACCAGATTCGTGAGGTGCTGATGTTGCCGGAAACGATGACCCGCGTGCCTGGCGCGAAACGCTGGTTGCTGGGCATTGCCAATCTGCGTGGCCACCTGTTGCCGCTCATTGATCTGAAAATGATGCTGGGCAGTGGCCGCACTTCGATGCGCAGGATGACGCGTGTGATTTCAGTTAATCACCGTGACATACCGGCCGGGCTGGTCGTCGATGAAGTGCAGGGGTTCAGGCGTTTCATGGACAGTGAATATACCGATCAGTGGCCGCAGACTGCCGTTCGTTGCGATCGCTTTATCAGCGGTGCATATCAACGCGGCCAGGATAACTGGCCGATATTTGGATTATACGACCTGCTGGAAAGCAGCTCGTTCCTGCAAGCCGCCGCTGAATAGTGCGGCGATAATTTATTTTTGAATCTGGTGTTGCAAAGCCATGGCACGAACAACTGACAAATCCTCCGCTTTTACAATTCTCGCATCGTTGCTGGCGTTATCCCTGCTCGCGACGGCAGGAGTCACGTACCTGCAGTCATCCGAGGGAGGCACCGAAGGTGGTCCCGCACCGGCGCTGGCGGCAATGTCACAGGCAATGCCGTTGCACGCAGCCAGTGCGGTACATGGCAATCCCGGCAGTTTTGACCAGCTGCAGGACGACGTAAAGCGGCTGTCCGGATTGCGCCGCAGCGGCTCGAGTCTTGCTTTGCCGGGTGGTGCAGGCCCCTGGGGCGAACTTGATCAGCATGCAAGCGCTATCCTGGCTAAACGCGAGCATGTTAGGGCGATCACAACGGCGGCGGCGGCGGTAGAGCAGCACATGCCGCGAATGCTCGCGGCGTCGAATGAGCTGCTCAGTCGCTCCGGGTCGACCGCGGTCATCCAGGAGTTTCAGCGCCGCGGCATGGCTGTACAAACAGCTATTGCCGGACTTGCTGCAAACACAGCAAACACTGATGCCGGAGCGGTCGCGCAGACGATAGCGGTGGATATGGCTTACCTGCGGATGGTCACCGATGCGCTTGGCGGTGCAGCAACCAGTCTGGATGTCGCTGCTCTGGATGATGCAACACGAGAAGTTGCGTTAGTGCCGGTCATCAGCGAACTCATGGACATGGAAGGTCTGGTGCAGGCTGGCGTCGCGGCAGTAGCGAACCTGGACGGTCTGGCTGCAAGCCTGGCGGCACTGACTGGTGTTGCAGGATCATTGCTGGCCAACGAATTTTCCTCTCTTGGAGCGGGTGGCAGCGGAGTGTTGCCGCTGCCAATGATTCTTTTCGGTCTCCTCGGCGTCGCGCTTTTGCTATTGATCGGTCTCGTGGTAATTCATGCCAGGACCGCAATCTTCGAAAGAACTTCGCGGCAACAATCCGAACAGAACGAGCGCAACCAGCAGGCTATCCTGCGACTTCTCGACGAGCTTGGCAGTCTTGCTGATGGTGACCTGACGGTCGAGGCAACCGTGACGGAGGACATCACTGGTGCGATCGCCGACTCTATTAACTACGCCATCGAAAAACTCCGCGAACTGGTCGCGACAATTAATGAAACGGCCATCATGGTCGACTCCGCCGCCAAACAAACGGAAGGTACGGCTGTGCACATGGCGCGGGCTGCTACGACGCAGGCGGCAGAAATTGCAGCTGCCACCGGGTCAATTGTTTCAATGGCAGGATCTATTGAGGAGGTTTCCGGAAACGCAGAACGTTCATCAGATGTTGCGCGGCATTCAGTTGATGTAGCACATAAAGGTGGCGAGGCGGTGCGCAGGACGATCGACGGCATGAACGCCATCCGTGAAACCATTCAGGAAACCTCAAAGAGAATTAAACGCCTCGGCGAAAGCTCACAGGAAATTGGCAACATCGTAGAGCTTATTAACGATATCGCAGAGCAAACCAACATTCTCGCGCTCAACGCATCGATTCAGGCCTCCATGGCTGGTGAAGCCGGGCGTGGCTTCGCCGTCGTTGCGGATGAAGTGCAACGCCTCGCCGAGCGCTCGACCAACGCGACCAAGCAGATAGAGGTATTGGTCAGAACCATTCAGGCGGATACGAACGAGGCAGTGGTCTCGATGGAACGCAGCACGACTGATGTAGTTGGCGGTGCGTTGCTGGCCGAAAATGCCGGTGCGGCGCTTGATGAAATCGAGCAGGTCTCGAACCAGATCGCCAACCTGGTGCAAAACATTTCCGGATCCGCCCGGGAACAGGCGAGTGCTGCGGCAGATGTCACCAGGCGCACAACCAAACTCAAGGAGATAAGCGACCAGACTGGCAAAGCGACGACGGCGATGGCGGCTTCAACTTCCAAATTGTCCGGACTCGCATCCCAGCTGCGACAAACAGTCGCCGGATTTACGCTGCCCAAATCAGCGTTGCAGGCGAGCGCATTGTCGAGTACGTCAAGCAGGGCCGTAGCGGCGGCGCGAAGTCAGGCCGGGGAAAAAGCGGCGGGATAAGACCCGCCATTCGCGCCTAATTATGACTAGCCAGCCGGGTATCGAGAACAAGCCGGACGTTGACGGTTTTATCGAAGGTGGCGCCAGCGCGCTGGCGATGATCAGTCAGGAGCTGCTGGAGAGTATTCGCAATGCTCACCTGGCGCTTGAGGATTGTGTCGATGGTCGTGGTGGTTCGGCATCACTGGTCCGCTGCGGTCAGCTGCTGCATCAGGTCAGCGGTGCGCTAAAACTTACCGAAACGTATGGTGCCGCACTCCTGGCCGAAGAAATGGAGGGTGTCTGCGCCTATCTTGCCAGCTTGCGGGCCGGCAGGGGCCGTGAAGATGGCCTGGATGCGCTGACACGCGCGATGGTGCAGTTGCCTATCTATATAGAGAGACTGCTTAGCGGCGGTCGCGATATCGCGCTGGTATTGCTGCCGATGCTGAATGACCTGCGCGCAGCGAGAGGTCAACCGCTGTTATCCGAGGGAACGTTACTGCTCCTGAATTTGTCACCGCAGAGCAAACCGGGTGGTGACAAGGAAAGGAAGGCTAGCGGCGAAGATCCAATTTACGTTGCGCAAAAACTCAGGCCAAAATTTCAACTCGCGCTACTGGGCTGGATCCAGGGTGGCGACACCAACAGGCACCTTGCAACCCTGGCGTTTGTTACTCAGGCGCTGGAGCGATCGGCGAATCGCGACGACATGTATCAGCTCTGGTGGGTCGTCGGTGGCGTGCTGGAGTCATTACAAAACGGAGGACTTGAGACGTCGGTATCGTTGAAGCGTTTGCTGGGGCAAACGGATCGACAAATCAAGCGACTTATCGATGAAGGTCTGGCCGCGTTCGACAATCATCCGGTAACCGATCTCCTGAACAATCTTTTGTATTACGTCGCCCGTTCGAGCAATGCCGGAGAGCGCATTAGCGAGATTCGTGCGGCGTTTAATCTTTCGGAGTTGTTACCAGGCGACGAACAGGTGGAGCACGCACGAGAGGCGTTGTCCGCGCCGAGCGTGAAGCTCATGAAGACGGTCGCGTCTGCTATTAAAGAAGATCTCGGGCGGGTTAAGGATGTGCTCGATATTTTCGTGCGCACCGGAATGAACAAGTCGTCAGAGCTGGTGCCACAGCTCGACCTGTTAAAGAAAATAAGCGACACGCTTGGTGTATTGGGGCTTGGCGAACTCAGGGGTGACATCGATTCTGAAATAGACAGTCTCAAGAAGCTGGTCTCCCAGGGCGGTGCCGCCAACGAGGAAACCCTGATTGCGATAGCCTCGACGTTGCTGAGGGTGGAAGACCGACTCGATCAGCAGCTGGTCAGGCTCATTGCCCCTGCGGAGCCCGCAGAAGCCACCGGCGAAGCCGAATTGCCAGCGGAAGAAGACGCCGATTATCGGGGCGTCGCTGAAGCGGTTATGCGCGAGAGCATTATCAATCTCGCCCGTATCAAAGAAACCTTCAGCCAGAGCATGGCATCTGCTGGCAGTTCACAGGGGCTGGACAGCATCCCCGCGCTCATAGGCGGCATCAAGGCAGGCTTGATGATGCTCAACAAGACGCGCGCGATGGAGGTGGTCGAACGTATTGGCAATCTTATTTCGCTGACATTGCGTGGTGGTGGCCCCGGCAGGCTGACGCAAAAGGAAACCGATCGGCTCGCCGATGCCATAGTCAGTATCGAGTACTACATGGAGACGGTTAAGGCCGGTCGTAGTGAGCCGTGGTACATGCTCGACAATGCAGAGGCCTGTCTTGCAGTGTTGAGAGACCTCGAGCAACGCCTTGAAGCAGACAAGTCCTATCCGGCTCCAGTGGTGCAAACAGCAAGAATGGAGCGCCCCGATCTCGACGCCATTGCTGCCGCGGAGCGTGAAGAAGCAGCGGTTGCCGAGTCACCTGTCGCAGCTCCAGCGCCGGTAGTCGCACAAGATGCAGAGCATCTCGATCCGGAACTTCTGGAATTGTTTATAGAGGAAGCCAAGGAAGAAATCGCAACGATCAAACGCAACCTGCCGCAGTGGGCCGATGCGCCTGACGACATGGAAACGTTGATTACAGTACGGCGTTCGTTCCATACCCTGAAGGGCAGTGGCCGGATGGTCGGCGCTGAACGTATTGGTGAATATTCATGGAGTATTGAAGGCCTTCTCAATCGCCTGATAAATCGCACCCTGGTACGTACTCCACCAATGGTCCAGTTTATCCTGCTTGCTGCGGATGCTGTGCCGGAACTCGTCGAGCAGCTCGAAGTCGGGACTGAGCCGACAGCTGATATCAGCCTGCTAATGGCAAGAGCCAATGCATTTGCCGATGGCGACCCGAACGCGGCTGTACTGACGAGCGCAGCGACCGCGACGACAGAGACGACGGGGGAATCTGCCGCGCTGGAAATGGATCCGGTACTGCTGGATATATTTACCAAAGAGACGACGGGTCATCTGCAAGTTATCAACGATTACCTTGACGCGTGCGATGGTCATCACGCGCCGTTTCATGTGACAGACAAACTGTATCGCGCGTGCCATACCTTGCACGGCAGCGCCAATATGGCCAATGTCGAACGTGGCGTTGCGGTCGCCGGTGCGTTGAACCGCTTCGTACGCAGAGTTTACGACTACAAGATCGGTTTCCAGAAATCCGGGGCGGACGCATTGCGCGCAGCAGCGAAAGCGCTGGAGACCATTGTTGGCGATATCAACAAGGCTGACAAGAGTCGTTCCGATTTCGCTGTTCTCATTGAGCATCTGACCAATCTGACCAACGCGATTGAACCGACAACGGCGGGCGACGAATCTGTAGAAATCGAGGTGCTGGCCGCTCCCGAGGAACCGAGTGAGGCACCGGAGGCAGTGGCCTTTGATGCAGAAATTGCCGCGATTTTCTCTGAGGAGGCGGCCGAGCTGCTCGAGGCAGCTGATCGGGCCTTGTCCAGCTGGAAAACAGAGACCGATTCCCGTGAACAGGTTGAGGAGCTCAAACGTCATTTGCATACCCTCAAAGGCGGTGCGCGAATGGCCGGCATTACTCCGATGGGTAATCTCAGTCACGAACTTGAAGCGCTGATAATCAATATCGACGATGGCAGGATCGCGGCGAATACACAGATCCACGATATCCTGCAGCAGAGCATCGATGAGCTGCACCGTATGCGAGATACCGTCATTGCCGGCAAGAGTGTGTCAGCTGCAACACAGCTCGAGCAACGCATCAGAAGCATCAATGCCGGTGATGTGCCCGCGACAGAGGCGCCGCAATTCACTGAGGCGCCAGCAGAGGAATTACCTGAAGTTGAGAAGCCGGAAACCGTCGAATTTACGATCGAACCGGAAGACACTGTCAGCATGGTCATTGTTGATACGCCGCTCAATGACGAACTTGACGATATAGCCAGGGCCGCGAAACCGGTTCCGGTGGAGGATGCGTCGACAGAATTACCAGAGCTTCCGCCGATAGAAGCGTTGCGGCCGGTTGCGGAAAAAGGTCAGGAGCAGATAGAAGAAAAAGCAGCGGAAAAAGTCGAAGCAGAGCAAGCGGCGGAAAAAGCCAGGGCAAAGAAAAAGGTTACGAAGAAAGCACCTGCAGCAGAGCCAGTCGACCAGCCAACTGCAGAAGTACGTGCTGCGCCAGCAAAACGTGGTGGCGAAGCACGCCAGGAGTTCGCCCGCATCGATGCAGAGCTTCTCGAGGATCTCCTGAATGCGGCTGGCGAAATCAGCATTTATCATTCGCGACTCAGCCAGCAGATCAATTCAATCGAATTTCATGTCGATGAAATGGAACAGACGGTTGTGCGCCTGCGTGAGCAACTGAGAAAGCTGGAGCTGGAAACCGAAGCGCAGATAATGCACAGCCACCAGGACACGCTGGTCGCACAGGATTTCGACCCGCTCGAGCTTGATCGATACTCCAACATCCAACAGTTGTCGCGAGCACTGGCCGAATCTGCTGCCGATATGGACAGCCTCAAGAACCTGCTGCAAACGTTGACGTCTGATGCCGAGACCTTGCTGGTGCAGCAATCCCGCGTAACGGCTGAACTCCAGGATGGTCTCATGCGTACGCGTATGGTGCCCTTCCAACGGCATGTGCCGCGACTGACCCGCCTTGTCAGGCAGGCGGCAGCCGAGGCTGGCAAGCGAGCCGAGCTTGCCGTCGAGGGCGCCTCAGGGGAGCTTGATCGCCAGGTCCTCGACAAAATGTTGCCGCCGTTCGAGCATATGATGCGCAACGCTGTTGTACACGGTATCGAAAAAGCGGAAGTTCGCCAGGCTGCGGGCAAGCCGGCGACCGGCCGAATTACCGTACGACTGCATCGTGAGGGTGCAGAGATGATCATTGACGTGTCTGATGATGGTGCGGGCCTCGATGTAGAGTCGATTCGACGCAAGGCGTTTGAAAAAGAACTCCTTAAGCCGGACAGCAAGATTACAGACGATGAGATCATGCAACTGATCCTGACGCCCGGATTCAGTACGGCGGATAAAGTCACACAGTCTGCCGGGCGCGGTGTTGGCATGGATGTGGTCGCCAATGAAATTAAAAAGCTTGGCGGTTCATTGCAGATTTCGTCAGTCACCGGGCAGGGAACCAATTTCACGATTCGCCTGCCATTCACTCTTGCTATCACGCAGGCGTTGATCGTTAGAACTGGCGAGGAAGTTTATGCCTTGCCGTTGCCCACCGTAGAGGGTGTTGCGCGTATTGCCCGGGCTGAGCTTGAAAACATGCTCAGCCAGAGTGAACCAAGCTACGAGTATGGCGAGCAGGTTTATCGTTTTCGCCATCTGGGGATGTACCTGGGTGGCCAGTCAGCGACGCTGCCCGAAGACGATTCATTCGTGCCTGTGATCCTGGTCCGTGCTGGTGAACATTCGGCCGCCCTGTTGACCGATGAGATGCTGGCCAGCCAGGAAATCGTGGTCAAATCCGTCGGCCCGCAGCTATCAGGCATCCAGGGAATATCAGGCGCGACAATTCTGGGTGATGGCAGCATCGTTTTGATCCTCGATATTAATGCGCTGGTACGCACCGGGGCACCGGTTGCGGAGCTCAGGAGTGCAGCACCGGCACCGGCGGATGAGCGACCGCTGGCAATGGTCGTCGATGACTCGATCACTGTGCGTCGCGTGATGGAAAAATTCCTCGAGCGAAACGGCCTGCGTGTTATTACTGCCAGGGACGGGCTGGATGCGATCAGTGTCATGCAGGAAGCGAAGCCGGACATCATCCTGCTCGATATTGAGATGCCGAATATGGACGGTTACGAGTTTGCGACACATGTACGCAACGATGACCGGGTGTCGGATGTGCCAATAATTATGATCACGTCACGAGTGGGCGATAAACATCGTGCACGTGCGATTGAAATCGGCGTTAATGATTACCTCGGTAAGCCGTATCAGGAAACAGAGCTGCTTGAAGCCATTCGCAGATTGCTCGAAGAACGGGGAGTTACGCTGGCGTGACTGACGACACAGAAGAACTGTACAGCCTGCTCGTGCCACTCTCGGACGATCGATTGATTGTGCCGCGCGCCTGCGTGGCTGAGGTCGTGCGCTACACGAAGCCGACGGAGCAACCGGGACACCAGAAGTGGATGTTGGGCACGATTAACTGGAGCGGTCGCGAACTGCCGGTTGTATCCTTTGAAGGAACGATTGGCAAAGAGGCGCCAGCGCCTACAGGTCGGACCCGGATCGTGGTTTTTTTCTCCAGCACGGGTGCAATTAAAAGTGGTCATTTTGGCATTCTCACGCAGGGCTTTCCGCAACTGGTGAGAGTCAATCGTGAGGTACTAAAGCTGGATGCAACACAAGGCTGGCCTGAAGATGCGCCGGTATTGTGCCGGGTGAAAATGATCAACGAATATCCTTTGGTACCACACCTTGAGCAGCTTGAAGGGATGATCGTCAAGGAAACTGCACAGGCCTAGTTGCGGGCACCGCGGAACCGCCAAGAAAAACCAACGTCATTGCGAGGAGCGAAGCGACGCGGCAACCTCCAACAGGTTACCTCCGTACGCGATGGAGGCTTTACTATAATGTTAAGAGGTTGCCGCGCCCTGCGGGCTCGCAATGACGTTGGTTCTTGTTGGCGGTTTCAATGGCCCAGGTTTTTTTGCGACTCTTCCCCTGCCGCACTCAACCAAGATCTCCATGCAGGGATTGCAGGACAGCGATCGCAGCGATCGCCGCTGTTTCCGTACGCAGGATGCGCGGCCCGAAGCGCGCGGCCCTGAATCCGGCAATCTCCGCCTGCTCATATTCAGCGTCACTAAAACCGCCTTCCGGTCCTATGAGAAGCGTAATAGTGCCTTCTGGCTTTGCTACAGAACCAAGCGAGGTATTTGCATCCGGCCTTAGCAATATTTTTGTATTGACGCTGGCGAGATTATCGCCAAACCAGTTGCGCAATGGCTGCGGTGCGTCAATGACTGGCAGGATATTTCGACCACATTGTTCACAGGTGCTAATGGCAATGTTGGACCAGTGCTGCGCACGTTTTTCTGCCCTTTTGCCATCGAGTTTGACCACAGAAAATTCCGTCAGGACCGGCGTAATTCGTTGCACGCCCAGTTCAGTCGCTTTCTGCACCACAAAATCCATACGGTCACCGCGTGACACTCCCTGCAGCAGGTGGATCGCTAGTGGCGATTCGGCGTTTCTCTCCACTTTTGCAGCAGTGTTGATCTGCACCTGGGATTTGCTGACGATAGCGACAGTGGCCGGATATTCGCCCCCCTTGCCGTCAAATATGGTGAACTCGTCCCCGGGCTTAAGCCGCAATACCCGGCCTATATAACGAGCCTGATCGCCGGCAAGCGCGAAGTCCGTGTTCGCTGACAATGGAACAGGGCTGAATAGTCGTGTCCTGGACATGAGTTTCTGGTTGCTTCCTGGCGCGTTAACCCTGCGAATGCATCGTTGACATTAAGCACCGTTACAATCGAACATGTCAAAGTGTCTCGGCAATTACGCAACGTGAAAATATGAACGCCCCGGATCCTTCCATGTATGCCGTCAGCCCGGGTGCGGGTCTGCTACGCCCGGCGAAGCACTGTCCGTCGCCGAATCAGGATGACCGGCCCGCAGGCGTGGTTGCGGATCTGATCATTCTTCACGGCATCAGCCTGCCACCCGGAGAATATGGCGGGGATGCTATCGAATCGTTTTTTACAAACTGCCTGGATTGCGACTCCCACCCCTATTTTGCAGAAATTCGGGACGTTCGTGTGTCGGCACACCTGCTGATCCGACGCAGTGGAAATTTGATCCAGTTCGTCCCTTTTGCACGGCGCGCCTGGCACGCGGGTGAATCCAGCTTTCGCGGCAGATCATGTTGCAATGACTATTCGATCGGCATTGAGCTGGAAGGTACTGACGATACGCCGTATACCGATGAGCAATATACGAACCTGGCAGCGGTGATCAGCGCTATCTGCGAGTCCTATCCAGACATCTCGGCGCGACAGATCGCCGGCCATTGTGATGTGGCGCCGGGCAGAAAGACTGATCCAGGGCCTGCTTTCGACTGGTTGCGATTGTATGATGGGCTCAGGAGATGACAAGCTAACCATGAAACTACTGGCTCTATTAATCGGCCTCATCATTGAGCGCCTCGCAACGCAGTTTTTTCATCTGCGTCGACTGCGCCGGCTTGACCAGTTTATAGATTTCGGTTTCCGGCAAGGCGGGCGGTTTGCCAACTGGCCGCCATTAATTCCGGTTGTTATTCTTTCTGTGGTGCTGGTATTGCCGGTTTTTCTGGTTCGGCTTAGCCTGGGCGATACATTTTTCGGCTTTCCGTATCTCGTTCTGGCAATTATCGTTTTGTTTTTCTCACTTGGGCCTAAAGATATTGGCGAGGACGTCGACGATTACTGTCGTGCTATTGAAGCTGATGATGAGGAACTGATCAGAGCCACGTCGAAGGCCCTGATCGAGGACGACCCTCCGGCAGATCCGATGGAGCGCATCCGCAAGGTTGAAGAAGCTGTTTGCGTACAGGCAAACAATCGACTGTTTGCGGTGATCTTCTGGTTTGTACTTCTCGGGCCAGTCGGGGCGTGGGCATACCGGGTGACAGACCTTATTCGTCGCCGTGCAGTTTTTAACGCGACACGTGATGATTACGCATCAAGTTCGCCACAGACGATAGAGGCAACACAAATGCTCCAGGGTTGGCTGGCATGGATCCCGGCACGACTCACTGCGATTGGCTACGCGATGGCAGGAAGTTTTGACGGTGCGTTGACCGCGTGGCGCAATTCTGGAGAAAGTGAAGAGGCTCGATCCAATGAGCATCATGAATCGCTGCTGGCACGAGTCGGCGTTGGTGCGCTCGCACTGCAGGATATTGAGGGCGAGAGTATCCCGGACCGTGGCGTCAGAGGTGCTACGACTGCGAACGGCCTGGTTTTCAGATTGCTGTTCATCTGGGCAGCAGTCATCGCCGCGATGACCTTGTACGGCTTGTCTGTGTGAGGCGAAAGTCTTTTCTGACTATTCTTTTGCTTGTTTGCGTTTTCTGGTTGTCGGCATGTTCTGACTACGCTGCCGAATCGCAGACACAGGCAGGCACATCCGCACAGGAACCTGCTGAACCAAGAATAGTGTCGCTCGCTCCGCATCTGGCGGAGCTCGTCTTCGCGGTCGGTGCCGGTGACATGCTGGTCGGCGTCAGTGCCTATACCGATTATCCAGTGGCAGCAGCGCAACTACCGGTTATAGGCGATGCGTTCGGTCTGGACCAGGAACGCCTGGCAGTACTACGACCGGATGTCCTGCTGGCCTGGAAAAGCGGCACACCTGCGCATGTTGTCGATGAAATAAGGGCGCGCGGATATCGCGTTGACGTCATCAGTACGAAGAGTATCGACGACATCCCGATTGCGCTTAAGCAGATCGGCGCGATGACCGGACATGCGGAAGACGCCGACGCTGTCAGCAAAAAATTCGAGGACAATTTGCGCATGCTGGCGGTCAAGAACAACGATGCAGAATCGATAAGAGTTTTTTACCAGATCGCGACCCGGCCACTGTATACAGTTAATGCCGAACACTATGTCAGCGAACTGATCGAGATATGCGGTGGTACAAATGTGTTTGCCGATCTTGGCGGCCTGGCGCCGTTGATTGGAGTGGAGGCTGTGCTGCAACGGAATCCGGAAGTGATACTGGCAAGCACCGATGCGGGGCCGGATGCATTTCTGCACTGGGGGCGGTGGCCGGACCTGGCAGCCAACCGGTACGCTAACCGTTTCCTGATGCCGGCGGATGAAATCGGTCGGGCGACGCCACGTTTACTGGTGGCCGCGCAGGCGATGTGTAAAGCACTTGATCAAGGTCGCAGCAACCGGGCGGCGAATCGTGAATAGCGACCGGAATGATCCGGTTGTGCGTAGCGCTTGTGTCACAGACTGGAACGACATACGTAAATTGTTAAGCGACGCCGGATTACCCACTGATGACATTGGCCCGAATTTGCTGGAAAATTTTCTGATTGCCGGGCTGGATGCTGAAATCGTCGGCCTGGTTGGATTGGAAATTTATGACACCAAAGGCTTGCTACGCTCACTGGTCGTCACAAGTCAGTCGCGAAGTATCGGTTTGGGTAAAAAACTTGTCAGCGCACTCGAAGCTGCCGCACAGGCGGCTGGCATTAAAGATCTCTGGTTATTAACCATCGATGCTGATAGATATTTTGCGACACTGGGCTACATAATCGTCGCCAGGGACGCCGTTCCCGAAGCAATTCGGTCAAGCGAAGAGTTCGCAGAGCTTTGTCCGGACAGCGCCCACCTGATGATGAAAGATCTGCGCATCTCCGAGTCGTGAGTCTGCCAATAGCCCGTGCCGATAGAGCGATATTCTCGGAATTTGGGGCAATACATCTATCGTACGGCGGGCTCCTACTGGTGCTAATAAGAATTGTAGGAGCCCGCCCAGCGGGCGATAAAGATCAATGAGTCGATCGGCTGAATCTGACGACAATCTGGCCCCTTCAGGGGACACAAGGGAGCGCGCAGCGGTCCGTCTCGTTAAGCCGCTTTGAGCGGCTCACAAACCAAAGCCCCAGGCTTTGCCAGGGGATACTTACTGGACAACGGCAACTGACCTCCGCTCCGTTACCAATCTGTTGACACGCTTAACTCTTTATATAACAATACCGTTATGGAACAAATGAGTTATACGAGTAGCCCGCCAAATCTGGACGCTATCTTTTCAGCCCTCGCCGACCCGACACGGCGGGCAATACTGTCGCGACTGGTCGCGGGTCAGGCCTCGGTTAACGAGATAGCAGCCCCGTTCGAGATGAGTCAACCAGCCGTATCCAGGCATCTGAAGGTGTTGGAACGCGCGGGACTGATAGAGCGGGATATTGACGAACAACGTCGGCCCGCCAGGCTAAAAGCGCAAACGATGGCTGCCGCTGTCGACTGGCTGGCCGACTTTGAAGCTTTCTGGGGGACCAGCTTTGACCAGCTCGATAACGTCCTCTTCGATTTGAAACGAGCCCACAAGAAGGAAACTGGCCATGAGTGAAACAGCAGAATACAAACTGGACCGCATTTTCGACGCGCCACGTGAATTGGTGTGGCGCGCCTGGACCGACCCTGATCTGTTGCACCGCTGGTATGGGCCCGGCGCAGAAACGATCATCCATGAATTTGATTTACGTTCCGGTGGGATGTGGCTCAACGAAATGAAGTGGGGAGACAAATCTCATTTTCAGAAGGTCGTTTTCAAGGAAGTGACGCCACCTTCGCTGCTGGTTTGGCACCATTATTCTTCAACCGATTCTGACTGGAACAGCACTCCCAATCCCATGATGGCGGACTGGCCCAGCCTGCTCCTGACGACTGTGATTTTTGAGGACATGGGCGACAAAACAAATGTGCGCCTCTCCCAGGCGCCAATTGAGGCCACAGATGCCGAGATCGCCTGTTTTGCGGAGATGATGGCCGGTATGGATAAAGGCTGGGGTAGTGGATACAAAATCATGGATGAGATACTTGTAGAGTTACAGGCAGAAAATAAATAAGAGAATGGAGAATGCAATGAACGACGAGTCCGTTGGTCGTGTTCACTGGAGTTTCTGGGCGATCGGCGCTTTCGCACTGATCTGGAATGTATTGGGCAGCGTAAATTATCTCTCGCAGATGAATACAGACCTGGTCGCTTCAATGCCGGAAACGCACCGCGCAATAATCGAAGGTCGACCTGCCTGGGCCACCGGTGGTTTTGCGATAGCTGTTTTTGGTGGCGCGCTTGGCGGCCTTCTGCTTTTGCTCAGGAAGTCAGCTGCAGTTTATTGGTTTGTAGCGTCGCTACTTGGCACGATTGTGACAATGATTCATACAACTAACATTGCCAGATCGACAACAGACTTCAGCGCTGTCGAAATCCTGATAATGATTTTGCTGCCATTAATGGTGGCGGCATTCCTGATCTGGTATGCGAAGTACGCTCAGAACAGGAATTGGCTAGGTCAGAAATAAACGCCAGCCAGCGTATGACGAGAAACAGGGTGAAGGACCGCATCAGCTTGTAGCCGCTCACTCAAGAATGGCACGCATGTGCAAATTCAGTATTAACAATGTGATATCGCCTGCCGTCACCTGGAAAAGACGGTCGATTAATAAATTGGGGGAGTAAATATGCGTTCTGCGATTCTGCTTTCAGTAGTCATCTTATCGTCATCCGCAATCGCAGAGGAGCGCCTCCCCATCATAGACGTGCACATGCATGCATCAGGAGCAGGCGATCAGGGACCACCGCCGCTCGCAATGTGTACGCCAATAAATCCCATGCCTTATTGGGATCCTGCCGAGCCCTATGGCAATACCTTCATGAAAATATTCAAGGCCCCGGCTTGTGATGATCCGGTGTGGTCGCCCGAAACCGATGCAGAATTATTGCGGCAAAACATTGAGGTTGTAGAGCGCCTGAACATTTTCGGCATTCTGAGTGGTACGCCGGAACGTGTTGGCCATTGGGTAGATGCCGCACCCGGTCGCTTCTATCATGGTCTTGGCTTCAACGTCGGTAACAGTGACATTACACCGGATATGATGGCGATATTGCATGCTGACGGGCAATTGGATGTGCTGGCAGAAGTTACGAATCAGTACGCCGGAATCGCGCCCGACGATCCGCGCATGGAACCTTACTGGGCATTGGCCGAGCAGCTGGATATTCCGGTGGGTATTCACATAGGACCAGGCCCTCCTGGCGTCGCTTACCTTGGCTCCACCGGTTATCGTGCCAGACTCCATAGCGCTCTGACGCTGGAGGAGGTGCTAATCAGCCATCCGGGCTTGCGTGTATACATCATGCATGCGGGTTTTCCGATGCTTGACGATCTTCTTGCCGTTTTGTACGCACATCCACAAGTTTACGTCGACATTGGCGTCATTGTTTACACGCAACCACGCGCGACCTTCTATCGGTTCCTGCAGGGAATCACGGACGCGGGTTTTGCTCATCGCGTAATGTTCGGTTCCGATCAAATGGTTTGGCCGGGCGTGATCGAGCGTTCCATCCGCACCGTCGAAAATGCCCCATTTCTTAGTGATCAGCAAAAACGCGACATTCTCTACAACAATGCGGCTCGTTTTCTTCGTTTGAGCGACGAGGAGATCGCCCGACACCACAGTATGTAGTTCGAGCGGTCTCTCAAGCTGTTGCAATTCTCACTATTTTTCGTGGGACAATATTCAGAACCTGATGTCCGGTCTTTGCGACGGGCGGAAAAAGCATCAGGTCCGTTTTCGATCCCAGATCACTTCCTGTCCTGATTCCGCGCGTGACAGAATTCGCGCGATAACAAACAAGAGGTCTGACAGGCGGTTCAGGTATTTTAGTACTTCCTCCCGGACTTCTTCCTCTCGTCGCAGGCTGTTAACGCGTCGTTCGGCGCGGCGCACGATTGTTCTGGCGAGATGGCAGGCCGCTGCCGCCTCACCTCCGCCTGGCAGTATAAAATCCTTTAGCGGTGGCAAATCGACATTGAACTGATCGAGTTCGGCTTCCAGTCGGTCAATAAAATCCGCCTCGATCGCCTTGTGTCCCGGAATACAGAGTTCGCCACCCAAATCGAACAGGTCGTGTTGCACGATTGTCAGGCATCTGCGGACTTCACCCGGCACTGTTTCGACAGCCAGGACGACGCCGATTGCGCTGTTGGCCTCGTCAACGGTGCCGAATGCCTCGACCCGTAAACTGTCCTTGTCTACACGGCTGCCGTCACCGAGTCCGGTGGTGCCATCATCGCCGGTACGAGTGTAAATTTTGCTTAGTCTGTTTCCCACGATCCAGCCATCAGTTGATAAGCGCACGTAACCTGTGAGCGAGAAACGATAGAAGGCCAGTGATTTCCTGTCAAGAGCAGGCTTGTTTCTGCAACCCGCTGCGGCCATAGTTGCCACACACCGAAGAGTGAAAATCTTGAACACAATTGACACCGACAATATTTCCGTAGAACTGAAGGTCGCATTGCAGGCTGCATCTGCTGCGGCAGAAATAAGTCGTGGCTACTTCGCGGGCAATTTTACGGTCACGATCAAGGAAGACCGGACTCCCGTTACCCAGGCAGACGTCGAATGTGAGCAGGAGATTCGCCGCATCATTCTGGGAGCCTTCCCGGACCACGGATTCTTTGGGGAGGAAACCGGCAAGACAGCCGCTGATGCAGATAATCTCTGGCTGGTCGATCCGATTGATGGCACCAAGGGATTTGTAAGGCAGTATCCTTTTTTCTCGACGCAAATAGCACTCATGCGCGAAGGCGAGTTAGTCCTTGGTGTGTCGAACGGCACCATGTTCGACGAGCTGGTATTTGCCGAGCGAGGAAAGGGTGCGTGGCTCAACGGCAAGAAACTTGCCGTGAGTAACATTGACAGGCCCGAACAAGCCGCGATCTCTACCGGCAATCTCAAGTCACTCGCGAACAGCGATGGCTGGTCCCGACTGGGCGAGTTGGTATCTGCGGCAGACAGGATTCGTGGCTACGGTGATTTTTACCATTACCACCTGCTGGCGAGCGGCAAGATCGAGGCGGTTATCGAGTCAGACGTCAATATTCTCGATATCGCAGCACTCGCAGTAATCGTCGAGGAGGCGGGTGGCACATTTACCGATTTAAATGGTGACCGGCCAGGCCTTGAAACCCGCTCCGTCCTTGCGGCTAATCCGAAGTTACACAGCAGGCTTCTGCAGAAGTTTGCAGGCTTTGTTGCCTGAAAACTATTAGCCTGCGGCGACAAACAGGTTAGTGTCTCGCCAGCTTACTGACTCCATCGTCGTCGCATAGAGTTCAGTAAGCCGCTCTGTCGTCAGGACTGTCTCAGTATCACCCAATACCCAACGGCCATCGCCGTACAACAGCAGGCATTTGTCCGAGAAACGCGCCGCGAGATTGACATCATGCAGACTCGCAACAACGGCCGCGCCGCCGCGTGCCTTTTCCTTAAATATCCGGAGCACGTCGAGCTGGTGTTGTGGGTCAAGGTGATTGGTTGGCTCGTCGAGCAAATAGATTGCAGGGTCCTGCGTAAGGACCTGTGCTACTGCAAGTCTGCGCCGTTCACCGCCGGATAAAGTGCCGATATCGCGATGCGCCATATCATTGAGGTCAACTTCTTGCAGCGCGGCGCGCGCTATTTCCCTGTCGAGATCCGACTCCCACTGGAACTTGCCAATATGCGGATGCCGGCCGATCATGACCGTATCGATCACCGTCGCCGGGAACACGTCCTCGGTGTATTGCGGCAGCAGTGCAAGGCGTGCCGCGATCTGCTGCCGGGACAACGAGGAAATCTGCTGACCGTCCAGCTCGATCTGACCGTTGTCCGGAGGGCGTAATCCCGCTAGCGCATGCAGGCTGAGTGACTTGCCAACACCGTTGGGACCCAGCACTGCCAGGAACTCACCGCCAACAATATTGAGATCCAGCTGTCGGACCAGGGCTCGGCCCGGGACAGAGATATCAACTTTCTTGCAGGAGAGATTTATTGTGCCAGGTTCACCCATGGGCCGAGGTTAACAGACGCAATTAGCGGCCCGTACAAAAATCCTGCTTTCCACCTGCTTCTGTGGATTGTAGATATTCAATTTGCTCGGCATTCACTGTACGAGGGGCCGCTAATGGCCAGCAGCAGAGGGAACTCAGAATTATCCGCTGTTCCTGAACCAGTTCTTAGTCGACGAGGCGTTGTAGCATGTTGGTGGCGTACACATTGGAGCCGTCATGCGATAACGCCATGCGGAAGTTTTCGATCGCATTTACGACGTCATCCGCTCGTAAATACGCGTCGCCAAGAGCCTCGAAGGACTTCGCGTCATTCGGATTGGATTCGAGATTTAGTTCGAGGATTGCAATCGCATCGTCATAGCGTCCGTCGCTCATCAACTGCCCGGCCAATATTCGCAGTGGCCACGGAAAGAAAATGTAGTCGCGAGGGTGCTCCTCCCGCTGTTCGCGGTAGAAGGAAATTGCAGCGGCCAACGAATCTCGCTGCAGCTTGCGAAAAAACACATCACGTATGCGCGGCTGCACATCATTCGGTTTCAGATCGTACAAAACTCGAATAATGTTTTCGACCATTGATGAAAGATCAGTTTCGCCAATATTGTTCAGCAATATGATGAGATGCTCGTCAGCAGGTATCCGCACCATAATTGCATTGAAGCCATTGATCTGGCCATTTGTCGAAACATAACGTCTGCTTTCAATGGCGCCGCCCAGAGTCGACTGTCCTATGGTCCAGCCATACGCGAATGTACCGTCCACGGCCCCGTGGCGTGTCTCGAAGAGCACCTTTTTGCTGGCCACCGAAATCAGGCTATCGTAGTGCAGCGCCCGGTCATACAACACGAGATCGTCCACTGTCGCGTACATTGAGCCCGCGGCAAAAAGCGGATTGTGAACCGGTGCCGCCAGGCGGTAGCCATCGATCGCAATCTCATAGCCAGTGGCGCGTTTATCAAGGACCGCGTCATATCTCAATTGACCGGTGCTCTGCATGTGCAACGGCTGCAGCACTTGTTGCGCAACTGTTTCGCTATATCTCTTGCTCGTGACCTTCTCGATGATCGCACCAAGGATCGAGTAACCCGCATTCCCGTATCGATATTGCGACCCGGGCACAAACTCAGCGTCGCCACTGCAAAATCGTGCGATAAATTCAGATGTCGTGTACGGCACGCCATTTTCATTCGACTGCCAGAAGTAAGTGTCCTTCGTATAGTTGGGAATACCATCTGTATGGGTTAAAAGATGCCTGAGTGTGATCTCAGAACCCGTGTCCAGACGATACGCCGGGAGGTAGTCAGAGATCGTCGCGTCGAGATCGAGTTTTCCCTGCTCAACAAGCTGCATAATGACCAGCGCAGTGAAGGATTTGGTCACTGAGCCGATTGCGAAACGGGTCTCCGGTGTATTCCTGACTTGCCAGTCGAAGTTTGCGAGACCGTATCCACCGCGTAGCACCGTCGAACCGCCGTCGATGACAAGCGCAACACCATTGAACTGTTCCAGATCGTGGTAGCGCTGCATTAGTTGATCAAGCTGCGAAGATTTGTTTTCCGCGGTGACGACTGTTGACGCCAATAACAACAGGCATGGAAATATTATTCGCATCAGGCTTTACCGAGATCAATCTTCTGCAACATATTTTTTGAATTGCCTGGAATATTAATTTATTGCTGCTTCTGCAATGTCCAATTCGGGTCATCAGTAGCTTGCTTTGGGGAATTCTAGCTTAATGCTGCAGTCGGGAGTAAATCGGCCGAAATCCCGGGCTCCTGCGGAGCACCCGTATAAGCGGCGTTCACCAGCCATGCGGCGTCAGACATCAACAGCTAGTTCAGCAGGTTTATTTCCCCGGCAGTTGTGGTGCCGATCGTGACGTACTTGAGACTCTTTGGAATCATCGCGTCGGATTCTGATACTGCGATGCGGCCGCCCATGATTTCTGCAAAACGTTGCGGATAACGCGGTTGGCGTTCCGGTTCGGCATATCCGAGCGGAAATTGCGGCAAGCCGTTGGCCGGATCGTACTTGTCGGTTGCGCCGAGCGTGTGCAGGAATTCATGCGCGATGATGACGTTGTTGCTACCTGCGTGACGACGGCCGGCATATGCATTGACGATACCGACCATGCCCTTTTGCAGGCCGACCGAATTTTCGAGTACGAAACTATCCTGCGGCGCGTGATAACGAACAAAAATCCTGACATCCGGATCGGGGTTGTCCTGGGGTCCTGCCACACTCCCGGCCCACCAGCGCATCCTGACACTCCACAACATGATATCGAGCGTATTGGGTGCAGCATCGAGTGCCGGTGGTTGCTCTTTGATTTCCTGACCGAATTCCAGTCGTACAGGTCGCTTGACGTTGTGGCCGTATTTGTCAATCTCGCGGGCGATGAACGATTCGATAGCAGTGAAATCATCTGCTGTCAGGTCGGCGATATAACGCGCGCTGGCATCGCTGCCATCGCCATTGATCGGATAGATTTTGACCCACAGGCTGTTATTCCAGTCCGTGCTGCGCGCCTGCGTGAGCCAGCTGCTGACCGCGACAAAAAACAGCACTACCAGCAGGAAAGTTATGCGGATTGCTTTGAACATCGATCATCGGCCCAGCGGGAATAATCCCGACTGAGCTGATTAGGCCGGTTTCAAAAGCCTCTGAACAGTGATCCGGTCCCAGATCGGCCAAAAAAAAGGCCGATCCGGAGCAACCAATCAGGGCTTCCTGAATTTCATGACAAAGCGGTCAGTTTTGCCGTGAATCTGCTCATCGTACATACTCAGGCTGTGATCGTCTTCCATGTTGCGCACGATGTCACTTTTGCCGTCCAGGACGAATCCCGCCGCCTCGATTTCGGCGATGACAATACTCGGGTCGATACGATGTAATGTGCCACCGGTCTCCCGTGGCGAGCCCGCTGCTGCGTAATGATCGACGACAGCAAGCGTGCCGCCGGACTTCAGCCCACTAAGAAATTCGGCCAGCAGTTTTGGGCCGTCAATTTTCGGCCAGCCGTCTTCAGCGCTTACATAGTAAATATCGTGATACGCGAGCACCATCATTACTACATCAAAAGTATCCGCAGGCAACTCGAGTTCATTGTTTTCGGCCATCAGTATTTCAACATTGGCCAGTCGCCCATCGGCATAACGCACATTCGATTCGTCGCCGACAAACTGTGCATAAGCCTGGTTGCTGTGTGCGACAACCTTGCCGTGCGTGCCGACAATGTTCGAAAGCATCTCGGTGTAATAGCCGCCACCCGAGAACATATCAAGTACGGTCATGCCGGGCTCGATGGCGAAGAAATCAAGGACCTGTGCTGGTTTACGTCCTGCATCGCGTTCCCTGTCACTGTCCGTTCGGCCGCTACTTGCAACGGCATCCTCGTAAATCGAAGTTGCTGCCACTGGCGCTGGATTACTTTCAACCGCTGCTTCAACGATTGCGGCTGGGGTGCTTGATTCGCTGCAGCCAGCAAGTGCCAGCAGCGCGACCGGTAAAAATAATTTAACGTGCATGTGGCTTCCCCGATGTTGTGTAATGGCAGCTATAGATTGCGCCAGTGCAAAAAAGTGTGAAAATAAAAAGCCCCGCGTTTGACGGCGGGGCTAATGACTCTTTTTATTATTAAAGAGGTAACTGAGAATGCGGTAACCAGATACAGACTAATTATTATTATATGGATCTCGATTTATTATTATTATTATTTTTCTTCTGGCGTCTAAATCCTGTATGTACCTTATTTTCCGGTTTCCAACAACAGTTACACTTCGCTTGGGCAAGGTTATAAAAGCAAGTCCTGTGCCAGATACGCATAAACCAAGTGATTTCAAAGGCTTAAGGTACAACTTGGCACAGACGGATTAAGCAGCGCGGTCGGTATGTAAATAATATCGACGAAATGTTGCAACCGCACATAATTTGGTATCAAAATAAGAGCTTATAACTAATTGAAAAGACTGATATTGAATCTGCTGGCGGCTGAGCTCGACAGGCGCACCAGGAATCGATACTCAGATTGCCCGGCAATGACCGGCAAGCAGCGAAATTGCACAGTTTGTCAAATTATTCGACGTTCGGCGCAACGGCGGCCCGCTCAAGCAGGTTTACCAGGCTGAAGAGCCGACCGTTGCGGACCACTGCGACGATATTCAACGCGTCATTGACCTTCTCCAGCGGGTCGCCGTTCACCAATACCAGGTCCGCCAGCGCGCCGGGCGTTATCGTGCCGACCTGGTTTTCTAGTCCGAGGACAATTGCAGCATTTCTGCCGGCTGCGTGCAGAATCTGTTCGCCGCTCAAACCACTGGCCGCTAACGCACGCAGCTCGGCGTGTAACGCCAGGCCGGGCGGCATGCCATTCGGCTTGCTGCCGACAATAATGGACGATGCTGCTGTTGCGAGACGTGGCACCGACAAGAGCCGTCTTCCCGGTGAGTAGCCATGATTGAGCTCAATGGCTTGCCGCGAACTGAGGAGCGCCTGTATTCCTGGTGTTCCTGCATCGGCAAGCCCGGAGATGAGCGTAACGGGCTCAATGGTCGTTGCATTTTGCAGGTCCTGGTAGCTGCCAACGAGTGACGAATTTGGTAGCGATGCGGCACCGAGGAGCAGGTCCGCGCCAACACGGATACGCATGTTCCAGTTTTCGGCAACAACCGGAATGCCGCGCTCCCGCCAGCTACTCGCCGCATCGCGTGCGGCTGTGTACTCGGCCTCCGGCTCGGCGTTGGAGGCCGTAATTTTCACCAGGTAATATTCCTGATCTGAGTCGGGATCCGCAGCGTCACCGCCATGGATGACTTTTGCCGGAAGAACCCTTGGGCCTGGCGTGTTTTCGTTTTCCCAAAGACCGAAGTCGAATGCCGGATCAAATTCATCGGCTACGATCGTTGTCACACCATGGGCCAGTATGCGTGCCCCGTTCAGCGCTTGTGATCCGGATCGCAGCGCAGACCAGGAATCGATAAACCCGGGAAGGATGGTGACATTACCGAGATCCAGAATGATCGCGTCGTCCCAGTTTCGTTGTGGCTCGATAGCGACGATTTTGCCGGCGTCGATAAGCACGTCCATGCGTTCGCGATAACCGCTCCAGATGCCATCGAACAGTCGTGCTCCACGAATCACCAGCCGGCCTGCTGGTGGGCTCGAAACAGTCAGTTCATGTTGTGCGACGGCCAGCGGCGGTCGCGTCTCTCTGCTGCGAACGATTGCCCGGAATGGCAATGGCCGGGAGCGTCGGTCACCGAAAGCACGGGTCTTGATCATGCCATCCGCGGTATACAGGTGTCGCGATCGATCCTGCCAGGAAACCGGGAACGCAAATACCTTTTCTTCTTCGGCAAACTGACGAACTAACGGCGGCTCCGACAGAATGATCATTTGCTGCGAAAGTTCGCCCCCATCGTCGCGCACGAACGTCAGCAATGTGCCATCCGGTCGCCATGACAGCGATGACAGTGGCTGGTCTGACACCAGCACGTCAGTTTCCACTTCTCCGTGGCGTCGCAGCACGATTATGTATTGCTCGTCCTGTTTTTTTATGTAGGCGAGGTTGCGACCATTGCCCGACCATGCTGGCTCCAGCTCATCACCGGGATGATTGCTAATGCGCCAGCTAAGACCGGTTGGCAGATCTGTTTCCCAGATATCGAAGTCGTCGTTATTGCGCCCGGATGCGTACACGATCCTGGTGCCGTCCGGATGCCAGGACGCGAGCTGGTTATGCAGTGCTGGTGCGCTGACTCTGCGGCTGGTCTTTGTTGCAACATCCAGAATCCACAAACTGATGCCATCGGCCGAAACGGTTTGGTAAAGAACTTGTTTGCCATCGGGCGACCAGCGTGGTCTCGATGCCGGCAGCAATCCATCAGTTGCAAGTTCGGCCTGGCCGCCGCTCGCGGGCAGAATCCAGATACTGCCAAGGAGATCCATTGCAATTCGGCCATCGACAGATGAGACATCAACAGCGAAATTTTCACCTTGCGTAAGAATGACGTCGGCGCGCAGCTCTGCGGCCGTAGCGACCAGCACCAGCAACCCCAGAAAAATGCCGCGACCTTTATGCACCACACTCCACCTGCAAACTGATGTTGTCCTCATTTCCGGCCTGGGCATCCATGTCATGACCTGGCAAATCGTGCAGCACGAAGCTCACCTGCATTGGCTGACAGCAGACCTGGCAATCTTCAATATATGACTGATCGCCGGCCGAAAGGTCCAGCAATATGTGCATTGATTCTGCGCAAAACGGACAGCTGATCCTGCGTTCGACGATGGAGTTATTCATCTCGCCCGATGTGCTGGCACGGGAACCGACAGCCCGGCAGGCGTTAACAGTAAAGCTTCGAAATGAGCTGATAAATGCTGAATCGTTTGAATCACTAACTATTTTCCTCACTGGAAGCCGCCACTCGTGAATTATTCGGGCTAGTCAGGGTTGTAGCCTGCATCCGGACCAGGGCGTGGTCGAAAAGCCGTTGCCCGACGTGCGGATTACATCCCGTGTCCACCTGGCGCGGTCGTGAATGCGATCACCCCCTTCTATCCAGAGCTCGATTGCCGTCGCCCACAAGCGAAATCCACCCCAGTGCGGTGGCCTTCCTATGTGGGGAATTTCGCCGTCGGTGAGCGATTGTGTGTCGCCGGCAAATTTCAGACCTAAATCGGTTCCTCTTGCTCGTATTTGTGCAACCAGTGCTTCCCGTGACTCAATTTCCTGACTCTGGTCACTGCCCCAGGCGCCGAGGCGGCTACCCCAGTCACGCGTTGCGAAATAGGCATCATTTTCCGCGTCGGGTGAGCGAACCGCGATTCCTTCAACTCTTACCTGTCGCCCGAGCGCATCCCAATGGAGCACTGCGGCGATCTTCGGGTTCTCTTCGATTTGCAGTGATTTCTGTGACCCGTAATTGGTATAAAAAACCAGGTAACCTGGTTCCGGAACAATATCCTTGCACAAGACCACTCTTGCAGAGGGTTGGCCATCTGCTGCAACCGTTGCGACTGTCATCGAGTTCGGGTTGCGCTGAACTTTCGCGGCAAAAGCTTCTTTCAGCCAGGCGTCTGCCCAATGCAGCGGATCTGCAGGCAGAGTTTCCGGCAAGCGGTCTGCAAGTTTTTCGTTACTCAATTGTTACTCCGGATTTTTGTTGCTGCGATGTGCGTGGCAGATTAGCAGACCGCATCGCGGCCGGCATCATTCGTTATGCGCTGATGAACGTGCCGCCCTCACGGCGTGGATCCGCCGCCACGTCAAAACCTTTTTCTGCACTGAAGAGGGCCGCAACCACACCGCCGAAATACATGCCAATTTCCGGGTAACGGGTAATCGGTATTCCAATATCGGGAATCTCCAGGCCTGGTTCGACGGCAATATTCGAGCTCATGTCATCCAAAACCAAATGCATGCGTGGATGTGCAACTGCATCATTGAGACTGAGACCACGCTGTATGAAGTTGATCAGGAACTGATGCAGCGCTGTTGTTATCCGGTCAGCGCCGGGCGATCCCATGGCGAGAACACGATCTTCACAGCGTGCGACGCCGGGCGCCATGTTGGACGGTAGCCGCTTGCCTGGCGGTCCGGCGTTGAAGCCGTCCCTGTTGAGTTCCAGTTCGCCGAGGCAGTTGTTCAGCCACAGTCCGGTGCCGGCGGGCATTTCGCCAGAGCCGTATCCGGATGACGCGGTGATTGCACACGCCAGTCCCGCATCGTCGACAACCGAGGTATGCACGGTCGAGCCCGATGCCCATTTGGATATCAATTCACCGGAGCCGGCCAGCTCCAGCATGCGGACGGCCGCTTTCATCACATCCGGTACCGCGTCCAGGTTCTTTTTTCTGTACGAAAGGGCAGCCTGCTGCACACGTATAAGGCGTTGCAGTGAATCGCTATCCCATTGAACGACCGGATCATTGGCAAATGCCAGCAACATGGCAGAAAGGACTACACCACCAATGGCAGGCGGTGGATTTGTTGCAATCTTCCAGTCACCTGTTTCAACCAGCAATGACGGACGAATAACGGCCCGGTAGCGTTTCAGGTCTTGCATCGTCAGCAAGCCACCGAGCTGCTGAACGTGGTCGGTGATGCGCTTGCCAAGGTCACCCTCATAAAATACCTTGCAGCCTTCTTCGGCGATCGCATTCAGCGTGTCGGCCAGGTGCGGAATCACAATGTCGCTTCTCACACCCCTGAGCAAGCCATCCCCGGTGTGCAGAGCTTTGTGACCATCGTCGCTACGGCCGAAAATAATGTCTCCGGAATACCCAAGGTAGTAATGACAGGCGGCCGATAGCGGGAATCCGTCTCGCGCAGCACGTATCGTCGGGCGCAGCAGTTCACGCCATGGCAGATGGCCAAATTGCTCTGATGCCAGATGCAGGGCTGCAAGAGTACCGGGTACGGCAACTGACGTTGCACCGATCATCGTCTCAACTCCGCCGCCGTACTCCATTTGAATAATTTCGGCGGCAGGATTCAGGTCTTGCGGCAGACCTATACCCGGTATTGCAACGTTGCCATCGATTGTTATCGGGTCCCGACCGGTCGGCCAGATCGTGACGTACGCGCTGCCGGCCAGCGCGCAAACGCCGGGTTCGGTATTAATAGAAAACATCGCCGCGGCAATCGCACAATCGACCGCGTTGCCACCGCATTCCGCGATTTCGGCGGCGGCTTCTGCTGCCAATGCCGAGGTTGTGGCTACTGCAATTTTATTTGCTGTCGCTGGCATGCTGCACCTGCAGCCCAGGTGTACTCGTTAACATTCAGAAATGTACGACCGAGCGAATACTTTTGCCTTCGTGCATCAGGTCAAATGCGGTGTTGATGTCCTCGAGCGGCATTGTGTGCGTAATGAATTCATCGACTTTAATGCTGCCATCCATGTATTGATCAACCATGCCAGGTAATTGCGAGCGGCCCTTGCAGCCACCGAATGCAGTGCCGCGCCAGACACGACCCGTCACGAGTTGAAACGGTCGCGTCGAAATCTCCTGGCCGGCGCCGGCAACGCCGACAATGATCGATTCTCCCCAGCCTTTGTGACAGCATTCCAGCGCCGCACGCATCAGATCAACGTTGCCGATACATTCAAATGAATAATCAACGCCGCCGTTGGTTAGCTCGACAATAACTTCCTGGATTGGAACGCTGTGATCTTTGGGGTTTACGGTATCGGTTGCGCCCATCTGCATCGCGAGTTCAAACTTGTCGGGGTTTATGTCAATACCGATGATGCGACCCGCTTTGGCCATCATAGCGCCCTGGATCGCACTAAGGCCTACGCCACCGAGACCAAAGACCGCCACGGTAGAACCAGGCTCGACTTTTGCTGTATTCAACACCGCGCCAATGCCCGTTGTAATTCCGCAGCCGAGCAGGCAGACTTTTTCCAGCGGCGCTTTTTCACTGATCCTGGCAACGGCAATTTCCGGGAGAACGGTGTACTCGCTGAAAGTTGATGTCCCCATGTAGTGAAAGATCTGTTTGCCATTGTGTGAGAAGCGAGAAGTACCATCAGGCATCAGGCCCTGTCCTTGTGTGACGCGAATCGCCTGGCACAAATTGGTCTTGCCTGATGTGCAAAAATTACACTCGCCACATTCCGGTGTGTAGAGTGGTATGACGTGATCGCCCACCTTTAAACTCGAAACTCCAGTGCCGATTTCTTCAACTATCGCGCCGCCTTCGTGTCCGAGCACTGCCGGAAAAAGTCCTTCCGGATCCTCGCCCGACAAAGTGAATGCATCTGTGTGGCAAATTCCGGTAGCCACGTTGCGTAACAAAACCTCGCCGGATTTTGGTCCGTCGATATCGATTTCTTCAATTTCAAGTGGCTTGCCTGCTTCCCAGGCGACCGCGGCGCGTGTCTTCATGTTCTTGTAGTCCTTGAGGTCGTTGTTGTCCGCGCTGATGTTCGCACGATTACACCAGAGACGGTAGCCATGGCGGGGGCGGTGCCGACAGGTGTTCAGCTGGCGTTCATAAACTTAATAAAAACAATGGCTTGTGTTAAGGCGTGGTTCATGCGCAGTGGCTTATTCTGTGTGTGAACCGTCAAAAAAGGAGGCGGCTATGAATAACGTAACGGACGACCTGATGAAACGTGTAACGCTCCCGATCATAGTTGGACTGGGAATATTGCTGGCCTATGCGCCCGCAGCCCAGGCGCACAAAGCCGACTATCGGCCTCGTGTCACACACGATTACTACTTCGCCTATGACAGGAGTGTCGCGGTGCCGCGCTGGGTGCGCAAAGATCGCGGCTTTCGCCAGTGGTTTCTGCACAGCCGCTATCGTTATGCACGTCGGCAGAACTGGCACAGACTCTACGACCTGTATTTGTATGACAGGCAAAAGCACCGGCACAGTCGTAGTTATTACCGGAGCGGAACCAGGTATCGCGACTATCGTGCTCCGCCGCGTCGGCACAAGCACTAATCACGTACTGGAATTAACCCGGGCCAACAGCTGGCCCGGGTTTTTTTGCTTTGGCGTTTCGTCCCGGACTGCGGTAAAACAGCTTGAGGCCTGAATTCGGCAAAACAGGAAGTGCATGACCATGAATCTTGAAGAGCTTCGCAGCGATCTGTCGTCAATCGACCGACAAATTATCGAACTGGTCGCGAAGCGGCAGCATATTGTTGGCGAAATCGGACGACGCAAACAGTCGTCCGGGCGCGCTACGCGCGATTACGAAAGAGAAAAAGATGTAATTGAGATGGCGCGTAGCCAGGCAGAAGCCTTGCAGGTCGATCCGAACCTGGCCGAGGATCTCATGACCTTGCTGATCAGGTCGTCGCTGACTCATCAGGAGCGTGACCGGGTGGCTGCGGAAGGCAAAGGCGATGGCCGCAGCGCACTGATTATCGGCGGCATGGGTAAGATGGGTAACTGGTTCGTCAATTTTTTCAATTCACAGGGATTCGTAACAACCATTGCCGATACCAGCGCTGCGTCAGGCGAGGGCAGATTTGCAGACTGGCGAGAAGCGGGCACGGACTACGATGTCATCGTTGTGGCAACGCCGATGGTTATATCAGGCAAGATCCTGGAGGAGCTTGCAGCTACAAAACCCGAGGCACTGATCTTCGATATCGGGTCGCTCAAAACGCCACTGAAGTCCGGCCTGAAAGCATTGGCGGATGCCGGTTGCAAAGTCACCTCGTTACATCCCATGTATGGTCCTGATACCGAGCTGTTGTCAGGTCGACATATGGTATTCGTCGACGTCGGATCGAAAAAGGCGACAGATGAGGCCAAAGAACTGTTTGCAGCCACGATGGTCGATGAGCTGGATATGGGGCAGGATGAGCATGATCGCCTGATCGCATATGTACTCGGACTGTCCCATGCCCTGAATATTGCCTTCTTCACAGCGCTCGCCGAGAGTGGCGAAGCCGCGCCGAAACTGGCGAAGCTGTCATCGACGACTTTCGATGCGCAGCTGCTCGTGTCTGCCGCCGTCGCACAAGACAATCCGAGCATGTATTTCGAAATTCAGCATCTCAATAAGTTCGGGCGCGAGCCACTCGATGCATTGTATGAATCCGTTGGGCGAATTCGCGACGCGGTCGTGAGCGGTGACGAAAAGAGCTTCATAGACTTGATGCTCAATGGTCGTGACTACCTGGCAATCCGGCAATAATTGCGGCAATCGCAGGAATTACGACTTCGGCAACCACGCTGCAGCTGAAAAAGTGATTTAGTCATGCACAGAACTTCGATGGATTTTCGCCTTTGGCCAATGCGTGTCATCTTCCTGGTGATACTCTTTGTAGCCGGTTGCAGCGAAGACAATACGCCAACACAACAGACAGATGAAGAAAGCGAGGCCGTCGAGCCAACGGCTGCCCGCACCCGGCCTGTTGTCGTTTATGCCGCGAGCAGCAACGCGCAAATCGGCCCGGTGCTCGAGGCTTACACCGCAGAAACAGGAACCAAAGTAAACCTGGTGGTTGATGACTACGCGAAGCTGCTGGCGAAAATTGAACGTTCGGGAAGTGGCTCGGTTGCAGACCTGTTCATTGCTACCAATGTCGGCGATCTTTGGCTCGCCACTGAAAATGATGTTTACCGGCCTGTTTATTCCACGCTTGTCGCAAATCAAGTTCCTGAGAACTTGCGCGATGCAGAAAAACTCTGGCATGCACTATCCGTTCGAGCACGGATTTTTGTAGTCAACACGAATCTTGCAGACGCAGCACAGGTGGCTACGATTAGTGACTACGGATCGCTTGGCGATGAACGGTGGCGCGGCAAGCTTTGTTTGTCGTCGTCGAGCGTGCAAGGCAACCGCTCGCTGATTGCCTATCTTATAAAATCCCATGGTGTCCGCAATGCCGAGTTGATTGTTCGTCGTTGGCAAGCGAATCTTGCGACCACGATTTTCGACGATGACAGCGAACTCTTACAGGCGGTTGCCGATGGTCGGTGCCCGATCGGCATCGTGGATTCGAACGATCTGGCCAAGTTCACACGCGACAGACCGGATGCGCCTGTAGCAGCGCAATGGTTCGCTGCAGGATCGCCAGTCTATCTTGACGTAACCGGTGCCGGGGTAACGCGGCATGCAGAGAATCCTGACGGTGCGACGGCGCTTCTCGAGTGGCTCACGTCCGGGCAGCCGAACGCGTTGTTTGCTGTACTCGGCCTGGAATTTCCGGCGAATCCAGATGCGCCACTTGATGCGTCGATTGAACGGTGGAGCAGGTATGTAGCCGAGCCGATGCGCGTGTCTGAGCTTGGTTATTTCCAGGAAGATGCGGCAAAGCTTGCGGAGCGCGCGCACTATCCTTAGCTGGTCTCACCAATTCGCGGCAACTTCGCTGTCGTACATTCCTAAGCCCTGGAACATTAGTACATCCATTCAGACAGCCGCTCCTACAGATTGTGCAAAACCGTAGGAGCGGCTGTCTGTATTTTCGCACTTTTGTTGCAGTGCTTAATTGAGCGTGAAAATTGAGACGCCGCGAATAGAGATGACTTTCAGCATAGAGTCTCCTGTGGCTATCCGGTTCGCCGCGAGCGACTCATCAATATCAAAAACAGCGGCACCCCAAGCGCAGCCGTAAGCGCACCCACAGGAAGCTGGCGCGGCGCCAGCAGCGTTCTTGCCAGCGTGTCGGCAAGTACCAGCAACGTTCCTCCGGCAAGCGCCGATGCCGGCAAAACAATACGATGATCGCTGCCGGCCACTATGCGAATAAGATGGGGTACCACCAGGCCGATAAAACCGATGACACCGACAGTCGTTACAGAAATTGCAGTTGCAAGCGCCGTCACTGCGAAAATTATCAGGCGAAACCCGGCGACGGGCAGACCTACGATCGCGGCCTGCAGGTCGCCACGCGCAAGGACATTCAAATGCCTCGCAGCGAATACGCCGGCCGTCGTTATTGCGGCCAGTAACCACAAACTTCGGGCTGGCGTATAAGCGTAGTTCAGATCGCCCATCAGCCAGAACAACATGCCACGCAAATTCTGGTCCGGGCTCAGAGCAAGCAACAATGTGGTCGCCGCGCTAAAGCCTGCTGCAAGCACGACCCCGGTTAACAGCAACCGCGTTGGCGTCCAGCTACCGCTGCCCTGTGCAATAGCAAATACGAGCAAGGTCGCCGCCATTGCGCCGCCGAAGGCCGCGAAATCGACGAAGGTGGCGCCAAATCCAAACATCATGGCGAGTAATGCAGCTACTGCCGCGCCCCCTGATGTGCCCAGGATATAAGGTTCAGCCAAAGGGTTGCGCAGCAGAACCTGCATGAGTACACCGGCTACGGCGAGCAGTCCACCGACGCCAAAGGCCGTCAACGCGCGCGGTAACCTGAGGTCAATGACCAGGGTACGTATGTTGTCAGGCGCGGTTCCGGCCAGGGACTGCCAGACCTGCTGCGCAGTGATGTCCGCGCTTCCCGAGATCAGCGCAACAATACCGGCCGTTACAGACAGGCCTATCAGCGCCGGAAACAGTAGCTGTGGACGAACCAGCGTCACTCTTGATCTCCATCAATATGGTGGTAATACGTCTACGCCGTTAATCGATAATTGTAATTGATTGGCGGCTGCATCTGGACAGGCTGTCCGAATAGTGGAAAATTAGCACATGCTACCGAGTACATCATGAGTACCGATCACATAGATTCAGAGGGATTTCGTGCCAACGTTGGCATCATACTTTGCAATGGCGAGGGCAAGCTTTTGCTGGCGGGCCGCGTTGGCAGCAAAGGCTGGCAGTTTCCACAGGGTGGAATGATGCAGGGCGAGAGCTCTGAGCAGGCGATGTACCGCGAGTTGCACGAAGAGGTGGGGCTTACCGAAGCAGACGTAGAGATCCTTGGAACAACCAGTGACTGGCTGCGTTACCGACTACCGAAAAAGTTCGTGCGCCAGCACAGCATGCCGCTGTGTATCGGCCAGAAGCAGCGCTGGTTCATTCTGCGACTTACCGCAACCGAGGACCGTGTCCGCTTCGATCGATCAGAGACGCCCGAGTTTGATCGCTGGCGCTGGGTCGAGTTTTGGCACCCGGTTACAGAGGTTATTTATTTCAAGAGGCGCGTTTACGTGCGTGCATTGCACGAACTTGGACCGCACCTTTATCCGGAGGGTTTGCCGCCACGGCCCAGGTGGTGGCCCAGGCGTTGGCACGCAGCCTTCGACAAAGATCTTGCGCGCGCCGAAAACCAACAGGCAGATATCGGTTCAGAAGGGTTTGACGATCGCGAGACAAATAATCCCTAGCAGGAATACGACCGGTATCTCGTTAAACCAGCGCAGCCATTTCGTGTCTGCCGGAAACTGTTGCGCCTTGAGAGCCTGGATCCATCGATAACACCTGATGTGATAGACGAACAGGGCGGCAAGCAACAGCAACTTGAGATTGAACCAGCCTTGCGCGAGCAACGCCGCGTTGGACCATAAAAGCGCCAGGCCAAAAATCGTCGTCAACGCGGCACCGATTGTCATGATGATGAAGAGGCGCCGCTCCATTATCGTAAAGCGTTCCCGGTCCGCATCCGCGCTGGCCTCGACGTGGTAGATAAACAGCCGTGGCAGGTAGAAAAGCCCGGCAAACCAGGTGACCATAAAGGCGATATGCAACGCCTTGACCCATAAATACCATATACCTAGCTGCATTCAGCCAATCTCCTGCCAATTTGCCTGTTTCGGGGGCCGTGCCCCATATATTGTTTTATAACGAATTCCGTGACTTGTCGCACTTTTGTTTATAGGGGTCTCCGCGTAACATAACGCTTCTGGATGGAGTAGAAAACCGACTAATCGCATATGAAGCCAAGGTCATACATGCCCGGAATGGGCCGCAGCGGGATTATGCGTGCTGCGGTGGCCATTGCCTTTGTGGTCGGTGTTTACCTGGTGTTCGAATTCGGCCGTATCCAGGCTGATTACAACATCGTCGATGCGATTGAGGAAAAACAGGATCATAAAACTGAAATCGATGGTCTTGAAAACCGCATTATCGTACTTAAACAGGAGATCGCGCTGCTAAAAACACATCGTGATATTGATCAGGAAGCCTACAAGGTTGTGGAGGACGATCTGATTGATTTGCAGCGAAAGATTCAGGAACAGCGGGACGCGATCGCATTTTATCGCGGCATCGTATCCCCCTCAGACGGGGGGCGAGGCTTAAGAGTTCAGGATTTCAAGGTTAGGAAAGGAAAGGACGAGCGACAGTTTCATATGCGGTTGGTGCTGGTACAGGTCATGCAACACGATCGCAGCGTCAAGGGTAATGTAGAGTTTAGCCTCGAGGGCTCTCAGGATGGCAAGGCCAAGACCTACAGCCTGAAAGATTTGCTGCCAACGGACGCGAAGAGTAACTGGCCGTTTGCTTTTAGATATTTTCAGGATTTCGATCGCGAACTGATATTACCTGCCGGATTTACGCCGGAAAAAGTAAATATCGAAGTAAAATCGCGGACCAAGTCAATAGCGAGTGTGAAACAGAGTTTTCTCTGGGAAACAGCGCAGAGTTAAAGCAGGGAGTGACATAATATGTTTGGGCGTAAACAACAAAGCAGCAGTGTCGTCGACACGTTAGTAGGGTCAAAGTCGAGGGTTAACGGTGACCTTAATTTTTCTGGTGGTTGTCATATCGACGGCAGCGTAAAAGGCAACGTAAATGCAGATCTGGATACCAATTCGACCCTGAGCATCTCGGAAGACGGTAGCGTCGAGGGTGGTGTTTCGGTCCCTTATGTAGTGCTGAATGGCATAGTGCGCGGTGATGTGGTCGTCAGCCAGCGAGTTGAGCTCGGACCAACCGCGAGAGTAATCGGTAACGTGTATTATAATCTGATCGAGATGGCGATCGGTGCCGAAATAAATGGCAAGCTCGTCCATCAACCGGAGGGCCAGGTGCCGTTGCTTGAGAAGTCCGGCAACGAGGTGAAGTCGCACGTAAAAGCTGTTACAACCGGTTAAACAACATATTGACGAATAAACGGATTATTGAATGATGAATACTGAAACCCCGGTCATCGGTTCGGCGGCGGCGCCGACACCCATAGTCTTTACGGACGCGGCCGCAAAAAAAGTGCACGAATTGATTCAGGAAGAGGACAATCCTGATTTGATGTTGCGTGTGTTTATTTCAGGTGGTGGCTGCTCCGGATTCCAGTACGGTTTTACGTTTGACGAAAAAACCGAAGAAGGGGACTCAAGCGTCGAAAATCAGGGCGTTACGCTGGTCGTCGATCCAATGAGCGTGCAATACCTGATGGGTGCGGAGATCGATTACAAGGAAGACCTGCAGGGTGCGCAGTTTGTTATTCGCAACCCCAACGCAGCAACGACCTGCGGTTGTGGTTCCTCTTTTTCTGTGTAACTTCAGTCGCCGCTAAATTACCGCCGTAGGGAAAATCACAAGGCCCGGTACAATAAGTAACGCCCCCGCAGATTCTGCCATCGACCCAGCCGGTCTCGATTCCGCGCCCGAAGTTCTGGCAGCCGTAGATTTAGGTTCCAATAGTTTTCACATGATTGTCGGCGAGCTGCGCCATGGCCAGCTGGCGATAATTGATCGCCTCAGGGAAACCGTTCGCCTGTCCGAGGGCCTGACGGATAACGGTGCGCTGACCGAGCCCGCCAAACTCAGAGCACTCGAGTGCCTGTCCCGTTTCGGCGAGCGACTGCGCGATATGCGGGCATCGAGCGTAAGGACGGCCGGCACCAGCACGCTGCGCCGTGCCAGCGACAGCAAGGCCTTTCGCAAAGAGGCAGAACAGGCGCTCGGTCATCCAATCGATGTGATCTCCGGTATTGAAGAGGCCCGCCTTATTTACAATGGGGTCACACACAGCCTGCCACCAACCGAAGGATTGCGGCTTGTGCTCGACATTGGTGGCGGCAGCACAGAGCTTATCCTGGGAAAGGCGGCCAAACCGAGCGCGCTCGAAAGCCTGAATATGGGCTGCGTCCTGATGACAGAGAAATATTTTGTCAACGGCGACATAAGCGAAAAAAACTTCGCCGCGGCGCGTCTTGCTGCGCGGCTTAAATTGAGACCCATTAAGGCGTTCTTTCGCGATTCACTGGAAATCGAGGCGATTGGCACGTCGGGCACGATCATCTCGACAGAGGCTGTTGCTCGAGAGCTGGGCATAATCGAGTCCAGTGATCTGCTGCCGGGGGTTGTCGAAAAACTGATAGAGCAGGTTCTCGAATTCGGCAATATTGCTGATCTGTCATTGCCGGGGTTGTCAGAACGTCGGGCGCAGGTATGGCCAGGCGGATTGGCGATCCTGGTTGAGCTTATGGAAGTATTGCGTATCGACGGGTTGCGAATATCCGACGGCGCCTTGCGTGAGGGGCTTCTTTACGATCATCTCGGACGACTGCAACATGAAGACGCTCGTGAAAGAAGTGTGCAGGCACTCGCTTTACGCTACAACGTCGATCAGGCTCAGGCGGCGCGCGTCGGCGCGACGGCATCACGACTTCTCGCACAATGCGAGCAACCATGGCAACTTGATTCATCACTTGCATCGATGGTGTTGCAGTGGGGCACTCGCCTGCACGAGATAGGGCTCGATATTTCTCACAGCGGGTTTCAAAAACATGGCGCCTATATTGTTGCAAACGCCGATTTGCCCGGCTTCCCTCGCTCTGAGCAACTGTTCCTGGCGTTCCTGATCGCGGCGCAAAGGCAACGTATCGATCAAAGTATTCTGGAGCAACTACCGGCGGTGTGGCACATACCGGCTTTGCGCCTGTGCATATTGCAGCGATTGGCAGTACTGCTGAACCGTAGCCGCAGTTCGCTTGAGTTGCCTGAGATAAAGGTTGAAGTTGGGGAAAGCAGTATCAGGCTGGAGTTTCCGCAGGGCTGGTTAGACGACAATCCGTTGACTATTACCGATCTGGAACGGGAGAAAGATTACCTTGAGCAGGTTGGCTACGACCTCACGTATTCTTAGTTTTATCGCCCGTGCCGATAGACAGAAAATCACGAGAATCAAGTAATTGCCACTATCGTACGGCGGGCTCCTACATTGCTAATTAGAATTGTAGGAGCCCGCCCAGCGGGCGATAAGGCATTAGAATACAGATCAGCTCTTCGCCGCGAGCCGTGCCAAAAATGTCTGCTGCGCCGAGACCGGCTTGTTTTTTCCGGGCGTAAGCCTTTTGTAAGAACCATCCCCACACAACTCCCAGGCCTGGCAGTTGTCGGCAAGAAAGAGTTCCAGGTCCTTCTTCAGTCGTTGTTTCAGGGGCTTTTGTCGAATCGGGAAACAGGTTTCGGTACGGCGAAAGAAATTTCGATCCATCCAGTCAGCGCTTGAACAGAAAAACTCTTCGTCACCCTCGTTCAGGAAATAATAAACCCGGGAGTGTTCAAGGAAACGTCCTACCACCGAACGAATAGAAATATTCTCCGACAAACCCGCGACCCCGGGACGCAAAGAGCAAATACCACGCACGATCAGATCAATTTTGACGCCGGCCTGTGATGCCTGGTAGAGCACGTCAATTATCTGCGGCTCAATCAAAGAATTTATTTTCGCGATAATTCGCGCTTCTTTTCCGGCAAGAGCATTGGCTGTCTCACGCTCAATTCTTCTGACGAGTTCATCAAAAAGTGAAAATGGTGCTGTAAGCACTCTGTCGAGATCTACAGCTGCAGTCAGGCTTGTTAGCTGCATGAAGATCTTGTGCACATCTTCGCCGAGTTTCCGGCTGCCGCTGAAGTAGCCGTAGTCCGTGTAAACGAGTGTCGTGCCGCTGTGATAGTTGCCCGTACCCAAGTGCACATAGCGACAGACTTTCTGTCCCTCGCGCCTGACGACCATCGCCATTTTGGCATGGGTCTTGTACCCAACCAGCCCATAGACAACGTGGGCTCCGGCTTCCTGAAGCCGGTTTGCGAGTGAAATATTGGCGGCTTCGTCGAATCTCGCCATCAACTCGATCACGACGGTAATTTCTTTGCCCGCACGGGCTGCTTTGACGAGGTGATCGACGATCGGCGAGTTCGAGCCGGTGCGGTACAGGGTTTGTTTGATTGCCAGAACGTCCGGATCATCAGCGGCCGCAGCAATGAAATCAGTGACCGGGGCGAATGACTGGTACGGATGGTGCAGCAAGATATTTTTGGTTTTGAGAACCTTAAAAATTCCCTTGTCGGTTTTCAGCGCGGCTGGGATGCCCGGAGTAAACGGCGGGTAACAAAGTTCCGGTCGGGTGCCGGCATCGCAGACCGTTGCCAGACGATTCAGGTTAACGGGTCCGTCGACATGGAACACATCTGCCTGATCGAGCGAGAAATGGTCGCGCAGGAAGTCACACAAATCCTCTGGACACTCTTTGGTGATCTCCAGTCGTACCGCTGCACCATAACGGCTGGCCGCGAGCTGGCCTTCGAGTGCGCGTACGAGATCATCTACCTCTTCATCGTCAACATAGAGATTGCTGTTTCTGGTTACTCTGAACTGATAACAGCCCTCGAGGGTTAATCCCGGAAACAGGTCGTCGACATGGGCGTGGATGATTGATGAAAGGAATACATGATCTTCGCGACCGGGTTCGCTGAGCTCGGGCGGTAATTTAATGACTCGCGGCAATGACCGTGGCGCCTGTACGATCGCACGATGTCGCCGCCGGCCGAAGGCATCTTTGCCATTCAGGCGCACGATAAAGTTAAGGCTCTTGTTGAGGATGCGCGGAAAGGGTCGCGACGGATCCAGGGTTAACGGGGTCAGGACCGGCACAACCTGCGCCGCAAAAAAATTAGCGAGCCATTTTCTTTGCTCATCGTTCCAGTCGGCGCGCTGCAGAAAATGGATTTGCTCACTGGCGAGTGTCGGCAGGATGTTTTCGTTCAGCAGTTTGTATTGCTCGCCCACCAGCACGATCGCCCGATGACGAATTTCATCCAGCAATTGCTGTGGGGTCATTTTGTCCGGGCCCGGTGCAGGGGCGCCTATCTCAAGACGTTGTTTCAGGGAGGCGACCCGAATTTCAAAGAACTCATCCAGGTTTGTACAAGATATACACAAAAACCGGAGTCGCTCAAGAATCGGTACGGCTGGATCCCGCGCCTGATCCAGTACACGCCAATTGAACTCGAGCAGGCTGAGCTCGCGATTGATGTACTTGTCAGCAGGCGGTAGAACAGGCGCGTCCACTGGAAGTCCTCAAGGTAGCGGGCCGGATAGTATATCAATCAGGGAGATGTAAAAGGATTGCCGGTAACGCAACTTAAGCAAATATTGCGCCCAGCACCACTGCTTGTGTTGCGCCCGTTACCTCCGGCAAATTGCCTGGTTTGCCTTCGATGCGGCGTTTTGCCAGCCAGGCGAAAGCGGCCGCTTCGACCCAGTCAGGATGCAGGCCGAATTCCTCGGTTGACTGCACCAGGGTCCCGGACAGGTAGCTTTGCAGGCGTTGCATCAGATTTGTGTTGTGTACACCGCCACCGCAGACCAGCAATTGCTCAATCGCTGGTGCATGTTCCAGAACGGATGTCGCAATCGTGCGGGCACTGAGTTCTGCGAGCGTCGCTTGCAGATCTTCGGCCGCGACGCCATCTTCGCCGTATGCAGCCAGTCGGTTTTTTATCCAGGCTCTATTAAAGTATTCAAAACCCGTACTTTTAGGCGGTGGCAGTTTGAAATAAGGGTCGGCAAGCATTTCGTCCAGCAGTGGTTGCAAAACGCTGCCACTCCCCGCCCAGGCACCACCTTTGTCATAAGGTTGGTTGCGAGATTGGCGACACCAGGCATCAAGCAACGTATTGCCAGGCCCGGTGTCAAACCCCAAAACGATCGTTGACTCCGGAAGCAATAATGTAACGTTGGCTATTCCACCAATATTCAGTACAGCGCGATTCTTTTCACGGTCGGCGAATAGCCATTGATGAAACGCTGGCGTCAACGGTGCACCTTCACCGCCGAGCGCAACATCACGGCGCCGGAAATCTGCGACTGTCGTTATGCCGGTACCTGCTGCGATAATATTTGCATCACCGATTTGCAACGTGAACGGTCTTGCGGCGCGCGGCTGGTGGCGGAGAGTTTGCCCATGGCTGCCAATTGCGCTGACTGAATCTGCTGCAACACCTTGTTTCTCCAACAGTGTAATGGTGGCATCTCTGAAACACTCACCGACCCATTGGTCCAGTTGCCCGATGACGTCGACCGTACACTCGGCCGGTGATTGTGCCGCCGTAATCAACTTTTCGCGCAATTCATCCGGGTACTGAGCTGCCTGCGTTGCCAGCACGTTGCATTGGTGATTACCAAACTCGACCAGCGCGGCATCGATGCCATCCATACTGGTACCGGAGATTAGCCCAACATACAGTGCTGGAGATTTATCAGGGGTTTGCATTGCGATTATTAGTCGAGCGTTAGCGAAGCAACCAGTGTTCTTTTGTATTGCAGCAACTCGTTCAGGATCGGTTCAACCGTGGCCAGAAAATCGTCACGATATTCACTCTTTATTGGTGCCGCTTGCGGGAGCTTCACGGTACGGGGATTTCTGTGTACGCCATTCAACCGGTATTCGTAATGCAGGTGAGGCGCAGTGGCGAGGCCGGTTTTGCCAACATAACCAATAGTTTGCCCCTGGATCACCCGGCGACCGACGCGTGCTGAATTATTGAATTTAGACATATGCGCATAGAGCGTCGTGATGTTGCCGCCGTGCTGAACGATTACGGCATTGCCATAGCCATTCTTGACGCCGCGGAAAATAACTTTGCCATCACCGGCCGCTTTGATCGGCGTGCCGCGCGGTGCCGCATAATCAACCCCGCGATGTGCGCGGATTGTGTTGAGGATAGGGTGACGCCGTCGCGGATTAAAACTTGAACTGATTCGCGAGAAATCCACCGGCGCCCTGACAAACGCTTTGCGAACGCTGTGACCGTCCGGTGTGAAGTAATCGGTACGGCCGGTGCTATCCACATAACGGATCGCCTGGAATGTCCGCCCATTGTTATTAAACTCGGCGGCGACTATTTCGCCATCGGTTATAAATTTCCCGTTTTGATAAATCTCTTCAAAAAGAATGTAGTAATCATCGCCACTACGGATATCGAGCACGAAGTCGACATCCCAGGCAAATATGCCCGCGAGGTTCATAATGGTTTTGTCAGGAAGTCCGGCGTCTGTGGCACTTTGAAACAGTGACGAATCAATCCTGCCGTACGCCAGTTTTGTGCGAATCTCGATCGGGCGATCAATGATTTCGGCAGTAAACAGATCGTCTTCTTTAGTAATTTTGAGCGCGCTGGTCAAACCCAGTTCGCGATACAGGCTGACCAGCTGACCATCGTCATGCTCTATCTCAAATTCATCGCCTGGAATCAGCCGCTTGAGATGTGGCGCAGCTTCGGGCAGGCGAATGATCATCGCGAGGTTAGCAAGATTGAGATTGTTCCTGCGAAAGAGGCGATCGAGTGTGTCGCCCCGTTTGATTGTAAGGTGTAACTCGTCGTATTCAGGCGCAAGACTAAGCGGTGGATGGAATGCCGGAAACGGCAGCGGGGCTTTGTCAATTTCGATGTCGGACATCGACTCGCGCGTTGCATCAATGACTGGAACGACAGGTGACAGCACTGTAGCCGCAACAGTTGTATTTCCGATAGCTTGCGCTACAGGTGCAGCATCAGTGCCTGACGCACTTTTTAACGATAACAACAGGGCAATGCCAACCAGCGGCAGCCCCAGTCCGACAATGAACCAGTGCTGTGCCCTGAACTTTTTGGCCTCTGGTCTGGCTGGTGATTTGTAGTCGTGAAGTAATGGGCTCACGGGACGATTCAAGTCTGCGGCTCCCCAATCGCTCGAAGCGGCTACTTTACAGTGAGTCTGTGGGAAGGTCAAAGAAAACTGTTATAACTCATAGTCTTAAACTAAAATCGTAAGTGTGATTCTCGGCACAAATAACGTCTGAAAAATCGGCATTTGTCGCCCGAAAATCGATTCGGAGTGATCTGCACCCACACCCCGGCCTGCAGGTAGCCGTGAAAATTCGTCAAATCACCACGCAGCGCTTTCCTCTGCGGTTGAGAATGCTAAAGTTCCGCTGCCGCTCGCTGGAATTGACAGGGAAATGACAAGTATTAAAGAACAAATCGTAGAACTGACCCGTGGAACCGACGAGATTCTTCCCGCCGGAGGACTCGAGGAGAAGCTCAAGCTCGGACGTCCGCTGATTGTAAAGGTCGGCTTCGATCCCACGGCACCGGATTTGCATGTTGGCCACACTGTGGTTATCAACAAAATGCGCCAGTTCCAGGAGTACGGACACGATATTGTTTTCCTGATTGGTGATTTCACCGGCATGATCGGCGACCCAAGTGGCAAGAATGCGACCCGGCCGCCGCTCAGTCGTGAGGAGATCGATGCGAACGCGGCCACCTATGAGGAACAGGTCTTCAAGATTCTCGACCCGGACCTGACCAGGATCGAATTCAACTCGCGCTGGATGGGTAAAATGGATGCGGCCGGGCTAATCAAGCTCGCGTCACAGCATACTGTTGCTCGAATGCTTGAGCGTGACGATTTCAATAAGCGCTACAAGTCCGGCCAGTCCATTTCAATTCACGAGTTTCTCTATCCGCTGGTGCAAGCGTACGACTCGGTCGCACTCAAAGCCGATGTTGAGATGGGCGGCACCGATCAGAAATTCAACCTGTTGGTTGGCAGGCAACTGCAGCAGAATCTCGGCCAGGAACCCCAACTGGTGCTGACCATGCCCTTGCTTGAAGGGCTCGATGGGGTGCAGAAAATGGGCAAGTCCCTCGGCAACTATATTGGTATCACTGAGCCGGCCGGCGAGATGTTTGGCAAGATCATGTCTATCTCCGATGAGTTGATGTGGCGATATTTCGAGCTTCTCAGTTATCGCCCACTGCAGGAAATTGCGGCGCTCAAGGCGGCGACGGAAGATGGCAGAAATCCGCGTGACGTCAAATTTGAGCTGGCAGAAGAGATCATTAGCCGTTTTCACGATAAAACGGCGGCGGAAAAGGCTAAAGCCGAGTTTATCTCGCGCTTTCAAAAGGGCGCCATGCCGGAGGAGATCGAGGAAATCTCTGTCGCGAGCAACGGCGGCAAGCTTGGCATCGGACACCTGTTAAAGGCGGCTGGCCTGGTCGCCAGCACATCCGATGCCTTTCGCATGATCAAGCAGGGCGCGGTGCGCATAGATGGCGAGCGTGTGGAAGACCGCAACACGGAGATCCCGGCCGGTAGCACTCATGTATACCAGGTCGGAAAACGAAAATTTGCCAGGGTCCAGCTGACCTGATACGGTCGAAAAAGGCTGCGCAAACTGGTTCACCAGCCGCCAATTTACAGCCCATTCTGGAAATTATTCGTCGGCTCGACAAAGGAGCCCTGTCTCACCGCCCGGGAGTTCGTGGAAAGGGTCGCCACAAACTGCGCAATTATCCACGCCGACCTGCACGGTGAGGTGATTTGCGGCAGGGACCGTTCTGGAGCCCTGCCGCAAAGCAAAGGCAAAAAAGTGCTTTTTCCCCGGGAAAAACAACAATTTCCGATGGATAGCCGACCGCCGGGATGACCCTCGAGGGAGTGTTTCAATCTCCCTGAAATAAAGTGTTGACGACCCGGGATTCGTCGCTATAATGCCCCGCTCTCTGAGGGAACGGTGTCCTTCAGACAGACTCCGAAAATCTAGACATACATGCAATGCGGGCTGTCAATTAAACCCCCGGAGCATGTATACTTGTGGGTCTGCTTGATTATGGGGACAGTGACCTTAATTGAGCCGTTTGCGTGTTAACAAACGGCTCAAT
>PVMK01126045.1_pt1 | contig 78348 bp, 71 predicted proteins | sample 1853481 | NCBI WGS metagenome assembly PVMK01 (sample SAMN08533507, study PRJNA380276) | Marine sediment metagenome, whole genome shotgun sequencing project.
CGTACGTTGTATCTCGCAGTGTCCAGTATTTGGATAGGTCTCTGCATCTACGGGCACTTTTTCCCAAAGCTCCAACGGAGCGACTTCCCCCCCTCAGCCAACGCCCGAGCTTTCGCTGGGCGCTTTCTCCTCTGGTGCCCCTGTCTCAATCAATCTTTCCTTATCCATGTGACAGTCAAGGCACGTATCCGAAACGCTGGCAATTTCCTCCGGCGTTGCTGTCGGAATTGGGGTTGAGCTTGGAACGGACGTAGCTGTTTCGGTTGGCGCAGTCGTTTCTGTAGGTGCTTCGGTGATAGTTGCTGTTGCCATCTCCATTGGCTCGTCAGTAGGCGTAGGGATATCCTGAATGGCTTCTGGCGTGTTAAGGGACGCTCCTGCACCTTCTGGCTCATCGGTAGGCGAGCAGGCCGCTAAAAGGACAGCGACGACTAGGGGAATAACAATCAATCTCAGTTTTGTCATCAACGGTACCTCAGCGTCTGTGATGATTGTCGCTTTAACTGATTTCACCTCGATGGTGTCACCAAGATGGTGAATTCAATTAAAGAAAAAGGATATTTTTGGATCGCAGTAAATAAGCAATCTTTGCAAGTCCGGCGTAACGGGCCAATACTTTGTGAAATTTGTAACAACCGAACTTATTATATAAGTAATCCAACGGCTAGTACAGCTTTTTTATAGGTTTTGCTTATCGTTTTCGCTTATCTTCTGATATAAGAAATACTGATTGATGCACTCAATTATTAAAATCCAAATGTATAGATAGATACTGTCTGGGCCCACAAAAAAAGAGGGCGTTCTCTTGAACACCCTCTTTTGGCTTTGTCCTTAACGGACTGTAATTAGATTGAATAATCTAAATAGGATCGACTTCTGGAACTACCATAGATATTTCGGTTAGTTTCGCATGAATACTATCGGCTGCTTTATGGGCTGAAGCAATTGCCGTTATTACCAAATCTGGACCGTGGACATTATCTCCGGCAGCGAAGAGGCGTTCAAGATTTGTCGCTCCTACCTCTTCATCGGTCTTTATCAAACCCCAACGATGGGTTTCTAGATTGGGTGTTTTGTCTCCCAAAAATGGATCGGGCCAATAGCCAACTGCCAGGATAACTGTGTCAACATCTTTAATGAATTGCGAACCTTCAATACGAACCGGTCTTCGACGGCCAGATCGGTCAGGCTCGCCAAGTTCCATTTTGATGATCTCCATTGCTCGAACGCGGCCTTGTTTATCTTCAAGATATTCGATAGGAGCCTGAAGATAGTCGATCACCACGCCTTCTTCGAGGCAAATTGCACGTTCTGTCTTATTTCCGGGCATTTCTGCTTCAGTTCGTCGATAAATGATTTTTACATCTTCAGCTCCGAGCCGGATAGCCGAACGGGCGCAATCAACAGCTGTATCCCCGCCACCTATGACCGCCACTCGCCGGCCGACCCAAGGCTGGGTTTGTCTATCCGTAGGTAGCATATCGGAAGGGACATTGGCCCTTATCAGGAAGTCTGTTGAGGTATAGACATTTTGTAAATTCTCTCCGGAAATGTCCATTGTGGCTTCGACACCGGCGCCAGTACCGAGAAATACCGCGTCGTAATCGTCCAAAAGATCTTGGATGGTGATATTTTCACCGATTCGAGTATTGGTAAGGAATTTCACGCCCGCTTCTTCTAGATCAGTAATCTTGTTCAGAACAACCCGCTTATCGAGCTTAAAACTTGGAATCCCGTATATGAGAACACCACCAGGCACGGGCCAAGCTTCAAATATTGTCACCCTATGTCCTTTCTTAATTAAGTCTTCAGCGACTGTGATTCCAGCTGGTCCTGAGCCGACGATTGCCACATGTTTACCTGTTTTTTCTTGTGGTACAGATATTCTGAGCGTGCCAGCGAGACGAGCTTCATCCGCAACAAATTCTTCTAACTTGCCGATGGATATCGCACCATTTCGTCTACTAAGCGTGCATCCTTCCTGGCACAGGTTAGGACAAACCCGGCCACAAACTTCGGGCAGTGGACTGGTTTCGGCGAAAATTTGGGCGGCCGCTAAAAACTCGCCGCGACTTATATGCCATAGAGCAGTTGGTAAATCATTACCTGCTGGACAGTTTAGAGTACATGGTTGAGGATCGGGGCATTGTAAACAGCGCATCGCCTCAGCTTTGGCCATATCTTCATCAAAGCCGAGGACTACTTCTTCAAAATCGGAAACGCGGTCCTCGACCGCTCGTTTGTAATACTTTACCGGAACCTCGTTGGCCCGCGTTTTTCGGTTGATGTCCCGGAAGGCTGTATTGCCTAATTCCATGATGCTTTCCTCCCTAGGGTGTTGCTGCGTTGCTCTGGAACATTTAACTAAAAAAGATTTATGGCGATAAACGCAACTTGCCAAGCCTCATCTCAGCCGTTCCATCTCGCCATATCAAGTCTATTAATGCTCGGCTGGAATTGCCCGAATCTTACGCCATCGCTCAAGAGCGCCGGTTCTGAAGAGCGCTGGATCAAAATCAGCCAATACTTCCCATCCTTCTACACTTGCCAGTTGCCGCTCTTCTTCAGATAGTTCAATTTCGATAGTTCGGTTATCTGAATGGAGCAAAATGGTCAGGCTCTCTTTGCCATCCTCTTCAATATCCATGATACACGGTCTGTCCGTGCCTTCTGGATGACGGATAAATGCAGCTGAGCATCGCTGACAGAAGGGTAAGCTTGCATCGCACAAATCACGCTCTATTACTACTTTCATGTTGCTCTCCTGTATTGTTAACTTTGAAAATAGGCCGGTTCATGGTCATGCGTACTGATTTATTAAACTTGACTTTCGAATAAGGGCATCAAACATTACCTGTCCCATTAAATCCAGCACGTTTATGATTCGCCGGTCTGATAGATAATAGACCACTGACGAGCCATCTCGCTCGCTCATCACGAGCGAATGATGACGCAGGGTGCGTAAATGTCTTGATACGGTAGATTGGGGAAGATCTAGCTCCTCAGCAAGTGCGGTCACGTGACGAGGCTGCTCATCCAATGCATATAGGATCAGTATTCGCTTTGGATCAGCCATGGCTCGGCAGATGCTGGCATGTAAGAGGGTAAGTTCCTCTATTGGTGGATAGCTCATTACTTTATTAAATAGCCAATTCAAAGCTCCTGTCGGCTTGATCTGTTTGAATTATTTTCGGCCACAGGTGCGTTTCTATCGATCCATGTATCCGGCTATCCGAATACATGTCTGAAGTATAATGATTCGACTATGTGATCGTAAGGGACATCTGTCACGTCTTGTGTATGACAACTGTCATGGGCGAGGAGGGTGGGCGCTGACTGTTCCTTCGAACAAAGAATTAGGAGAATTTAAGGTAGGAGATGTAAAAAAATCCCATTCGTAGGTCACGCCGTTGATTACTAGCATAACCTGGTAGTTTTTTCCAGCCTGGAGTGGTTGTCTAGGCATCAAGACGATTGCATCCCGATTACCTAGAACCAGTCGTCCGGTGATCTGATTCTGACCATTTGGATTGGTGTAATTCGTTTCATCATATTGGCAGTTTTCAAGCAAGCCACCGCCAGAAATTCTTAGCTCGTGAGTCGTGACAACCGGCGTCACATTTCCCGGTCCTATTTGAATCAATATCGGTGCTCCGGTGGGGGCAACGTATCCAGGACAACTTGCCAGCGGGTCAGGAAATTCTCCCCCGTTATATTTCAGAAGATCTATTTGGCTGTCAGCACCAGGAAAAAGAACTGGGAATTCAAAAATTGGTGGCAAGGCACCCCGACCTCTTAAAACATCCAATGTTGCTGCCATTTTCCACAACCCCATCTCCTCACGGTACGTTCCAAAACCTGTCTTCTGTAATTGAGGATCGAGTATAGATATAGCGTGAAATGGGGCCGTCATCCAGAAGTCTATCGCTGTATTATCTGAGCTTCCAGACCAAGAGGAAACAAAAACATTTCCGTTTCGAGCGGCAATATCACCTTCTGACGTATACCATTCATTTCCCGTTGTTTCATTGTGCCCGACATAATCGTTCTTGACCATATAACGGCTATGCAGCCAATCAGAATTAGACCAACGGGTATCCTCCTTTAATAAGGGAAGATCGCTAGACCGGCGAAACGTATTTAAATGAATTAGCCATGGGGGCAGCAACTCTTCCGAGCTGCTAATCAATGGCAGGTAAATTGTATGGCTGTACACCGAATAAGGAGCGATATTTGAATTTGATTTGGATGGATCGGTAATGACCTCTAGGCCAGTCCTTTTGGATGACACCCCGTCGCTGGCAATAGCGGAAGTTTGAAACTCGCCGACACTACTTAGGACTAGAGCTATAAGCAGAACGAGTGTGGCTATGCCCAAGACAAATGGCGCTCTTCCGTTACGCCCAATCATCGAACTCTTCACCTGATTGGCTTTCCGGCAGCGAGCCCTCCAACTGGATCCAGGCAAGCTCAATAACTTTTTCTCGAAAGGGGACCATCTGCAACAAACTTTTCCATTTTGATTTGTCTGGCTCTGAAGGAACTTGGTCAGACGCATCGCCCTTTATTGCTTCTACAAAGCCATCACCAAGGAGGTTATCACCAATAACATCATCCACCTCATCGGCTAATTTGACTCTAAATTGCCGCTCAATATACTCCTGGCCTTTTTCTGGTAGCTCTTCCATTATGTCAAGTATATTATTCCAGTTTAAGCTCTTAATGGATCTGAGATCCTCTTCCACGGCTTCAGAATGGAGGCGCGTCAAGACCTCATCACCGCTAACCCAGGTATCGATGAATTGGCCATCAGGATGTTGATAACGGACTTGGATCTGATCGGAAAAATCGTGCCTCATCTTGGTTCTTCGTTTAAAATCACCAATTGTTGTCATTGAACTTTCGCCTCTATTGCCGGACTTTAACAGTTTCTATTGTCCGCTAAGGAGATACCTGGGGTCAAGGAGTACTACCGTCATGGAATTGAAATGAATACAGAGAGAACGTTGAGTAATGGTCGAATATTCTGGAAATTCGCGATAGGCTCTGATCGACTGAAACATAGGAACTTAATAGTTTTTGGGAACCAAAACTGGTAGCTGCTAACATGAACGAAAAACAACTCAGAGTCTGGCTTAGGGCCACTCGGCCGCGAACGCTTCTCCTGGCTATATCCAGCGTCTCCATGGGACTATTTCTAGCTGTAGGCACTGATGGTCCAATACGTCCAGGTACTGCTATCTTGACCTTGATAACAGCGATCCTATTACAGATTCTATCTAACCTAGCTAACGATTATGGTGATTCTGTCCATGGAGCTGATCATGACCAGCGTAGGGGACCATCACGGGCTGTCCAGTCTGGCGATATTTCAGCGGAGTCAATGAAAAAAGCCATCTACTTGGTTGTTTTGCTTACTGTTATTCTCGGCACAATTCTAGTGCTGGGCTCGATAGGTCTGAAGGGTAGTGCTGGGCTAATGCTCTTTCTTTTTGTTGGGGCTTTTGCAATTTGGTCCGCAATATCGTACACGGCTGGAAACTTGCCCTATGGTTATGCTGGCTTTGGCGATCTGGCCGTTTTTCTTTTCTTTGGTCCAGTGGGTGTTTTAGGCAGTTATGCCCTGCAAAAGTTGCCGGTGGCTCCATCTCTATTGTTGCCTGCAACGAGCATCGGCTTATTTTCTGTTGCTGTATTAAACATAAATAATATCCGAGACATCATTTCTGATCGGCAAGTGGGAAAGAATACGATTCCTGTCAGGTTGGGGCTTAAGCGAGCAAGAATATATCATGCGTTACTTTTGCTAATTGGATTCTTGTTAACATTATTATTCGTTGCTTTGGATTTTTCTTCAATCTGGCAATTGCTCTTCGTCATAACCTTGCCCTTATTTGTTCGAAATGGCTCGCAAATTTCACGGAAGCCTTCAGCTGCTCTAAATCCATACTTAGGGCAAATGTCACTGACGATTTTTCTTTTTGTGATCACATTTGGGGTTGGGACAGTTCTGGCGCTTAAGTGAAGTTAGTCTAAAAATTTCCACCGGCAAAAACGCCGCTCAAGCCTGTCCACGGTGAAGTAAAGGCCAAGACCAAGAATACTCATAGCCAGGACTCCAGCGTACATCGCTGGATAGTCAAAAAGGGTATTACCGTTTAAGTAGATGTAGTAGCCAAGTCCTCGTCGCGTCGCGAAAAGTTCTGCGATGTAGAGAACAGCTACGGCCGTCCCTACGGACTGACGCAAGGCAGTAAGGATAGCCGAAAGACTTGATGGAAAGTAGACATAACGAAATAGAGCTCTTCGACCAGCTCCAAGACTACGTACTGACAACAGCAACTTTGGCTCGATGTCGACCGCGCTGTCTCTTACCAGCACCAATATTTGGAAAAATAGGATTAAAAAGATGATGATAATCTTGGGAAAATCGCCGATCCCGAAAAGAAGCAGGATAATCGGAACCAACACCACTTTGGGAATCGGATATAACATATAGATAACAGGTGAGAAGATTCGGTTCAAACGTTTGCTCTGACCAAGTATGAGGCCCGCCGGGGCAGCTACCAACACAGCCAGTAGGATACTTGCCAGAACCCGCTTCGTACTTGCCCAAAAATGAAAAATCAGATCACCACCTAATTCCTCATAAAAGGCTTGGACAACTATTAATGGCCCCGGTAATATCGGCTCATTCACCAACAAGGAAGCCACTTGCCAAATAGTTATTAACGCAAGAACAGCCAGAGCGATGTCACGTCGTCGCATTACTTAATTTTCCAGGTGTTGTCGTAGGATATTGCACATCTCATAATATGTCGGCTTATGCCTATAATCTGATTCCCCGGCGTGCTGATTGGTTAGGAAAACGGGTTGCCGGTTTGGAGGCTCGTTGAGGATCATTATCTGCGACCCTAAGATTGCTGCTTCTTCGATGGCATGGGTGACGATAATTGTGGTTAGATTTTCCTCAGCACGCAATTCGAATGTCAGATTTTGCAGCCGCTCACGAGTTGGGGCATCTAGAGAAGAAAACGGTTCATCCATTAGTAATAGGTCCGGATTGAGAGAAAGGGTGCGCGCGATGGCGACTCGCTGACGCTGACCACCGGATAATTGGGCTGGATATTTCTCGGCATGAGGCGTTAATTTAAGTCGATCTATCCAATAAGCCACTCGATCTTTATGATCCACTGTATTTTCATCAGCAGGTGAATGTTTTCCGTCTGGACCGTAAAAACGACGGATCTGGAGTCCCAAGGAGACATTCTTATGAGCGGTCGCCCAGGGAAGCAACCCATAATCTTGCAGAATCAGACCTGTTCGTGGACGAGGGGAATCCTGCTGGCTCCCGGCAATGCGGATAGTGCCTGCTGTGGGTAGGCGTAGTCCGGCGAGGAGATAAAGTAATGTTGTCTTTCCACAACCGGATGGCCCCAATACAGCCCAGGCGTCACCTGGTTCTACTCGCCAGTTTAATTTCTCAAATACTGGGTCATGTTCCGAGTAGGAAAATGTGAGATCTTCTAATACGACCATCATCAATTGGCCGGCTTTTCACCAGTAATCGGAGATTGAGACAATATGGCAACTTTCTAATCTGAACTAAAAGAGTCTCAATCTCCATTGATATTAAGTTTACCACTACAGAGGCTGCATCTTACACACTTTTTATGAACCTCATAGTATCGGGTGCTGGAACTAAGGTAAAAAAGAATCGTCAATCGAATCATCGTATTGAAGTTCAGATTCGATATAGCCCTTAGTCAAAGCCCAATCTAGCACATCATCCCATTGGGAGACAGGTGGAACACTTGCCTCGGGAAAATCCGGGACTGTATAAGATCCTAAAAGTGGTTCAGGAACCAGACTTCTTTCGCTGAGTAAGCCGCTAAATTGCTCCTTGTCAGCATTGATATCGATGACTGCCTTTTCGAGGGCAGCCAAAAAGCGCTCAATTGCTTCAGGATTATTGTCAACCACTTCATTACGGAAGGAGATTACACTGTGTCCAAATTCGGGGTGGCTTGAATCGTCAACTAGCACCTTGGCGCCACTTTGAACAGCTAAAGAAGCCAATGGATCGGGCAAGTTGGCTGCTGGCAATTCACCGGAAGTCAATAGGGCCATACGATCTGGTATCCGAGGAACGGCTATTGTACTGATATCATCAGGCTGAAACCCCTCTGCTTCCAACAAACGGTCAACGGAATATTCAATAATCGTCCCTTCCGATATGCCAATATCCCGTCCCTTCAAATCCTCAAGCGTTTCAATTCCGCTATCGCCAGCGGCTAAAATAAAGAATTGAGGATAATCAGGGTATGCTACACGCGCGTAGCGCACTATTGTAATTTCTGGCGCATCTTTATTATAAAAAAGCGTTGACAGGATTTCATTGATCATCCCGTCAGCCTGCTTTGCCTGAATAATCTGATCCCGCTCGGCCGCAGAAAATACAGGCACGAATTCTACGGTCAGATTTTCTTCTGCAAAATAGCCTTGCTCTTCCGCTACATACATGGGTAATGCATCAAGTATGGGTAATACGGCTATTCTCAATGTAGCTGGTTCCTGCTCGGATGTACATCCAAGAAGTAGCAGCGCGCCAAAAGCAAAAAAAAATGCCCATTCTTATTGGCTGTTTAATAAACTTCAATTTAATCTCGGCCATTTTTCTCATGGTTTATGTCCTCCTCCAATTGTGAACTAAGATTTACTGTGCATAGGGTTTTTACTGAACCAACAATTTTTAATCGGGTCTGCGTCGGTCTCCTAATCGTATTACTTATTGATTTCTGAGATCTCCTCAAGCATTCATATTCGTCGTCTTCCAAGACAAATCTTGATCCTAAGCTCAAACCCAATAATCAAGCTTTTCGGCTATAGGCCATAAGATCGCCATTTCTTATCTACTAAGGTCCGGATTTCTTCCGACATTTCTAACTCTCCTGGCCAACCTCTATCATGCCCATCTTCAGCGTGCTTTTCAGTGGCATCTATACCGATTTTTCCGCCAAATGATTCACGCAAGGCAGAGTGATCTAACTGATCAACGGGGCCGTCCACGATGGTTATATCTCGGCGCCAATCAACGTTGCCTAAGACCCGCCATGCAACCTCAGACAAATCATGGACGTCAACATTTTGATCAACGACAACGATTGCTTTGGCCAAAGCCATTAAGCCCAACCCCCACAAGCCATAACACACCTTGAAGGGATGGCCGGGAAAACGCTTTTTGACACTGACTATGATGAGGTTGTGAAATACTCCTTCGGCGGGCATGTTGACGTCGACGATCTCCCCCAGGAATAGCTGCATCAAAGGCAAGAATAGTCGTTCCGTAGCTTTGCCCATCCAAAAGTCTTCCATCGGTGGCTTGCCAACGATCGTAGTAGGGTAAACTGGATCTTTCCTATGGGTAATCGCCGTAACATGAAAAGTGGGGAAAGTATCGGCCGGTGTATAGAATCCCGTATGATCACCAAAAGGACCTTCCAATCTCTGATCCGTTGGATCGACGTAACCTTCGATGACGATTTCAGCATCGGCCGGCACTTCTAGCGGCTGTGATACACAATCAACAAAACTAACTGGTTTTCCTCGTAGCCATCCGGCTAACAAATATTCATCAATACCGGGTGGTAATGGGGCACTGGCACACCACATCTGAGCCGGGTCTCCCCCAAGTACAATGGCCGCCGGAATTTTCTCTCCGCCTAATTCAGTAGCTTTTCTTTCATGTTCAGAACCACCTTTATGCCGCTGCCAATGCATAGCCGCCGTCTGGTCATCAAAGATTTGAATGCGATACATTCCAACATTTCGTTGATTTGATTCCGGGTCTCTGGTGATAACTTGCATCAGTGTAATATAGCGGCCGCCATCTTCTGGCCAGCAGGTTAGAGCCGGCAGCAAGTCGAGCGTGGCATCCTCTGTATGAACTACTTCTTGACAAGGTCCACTACGAACTTTTGTCGGCTTTAGTCCGACTGCCCGAAATGCACCCAGTAATTCAGCTGCCCTGCCTAAACTAGCTCCGAACCCATCGGGCAGTTTTACGTCAATCAATTTGCTTAGGTTTTGCCTCAACTCCTCAAGATTATCAACGCCAAGCGCAAGAGCCATGCGTTTTTCATTGCCAAACGCATTTATTAGCAAAGGCATATCAAATCCATCGACGTTTTCAAATAATAGGGCCTTATTCCCTTCGTTTGGACCTTTACTTATTCGATCGGTTATCTCAGTAATTTCTAGATCTCGGCTGACAGCAGTGGTTACCCGTTTCAACTCGCCGGCATTTTCGAGAGCAGAGATAAAATCGGATAAATCTTTATAGGCCATTGTCTAAACTTCTTTGTTGAGAGCTAACTTATTAAGCAACAATAATACCCAAAGCTTCATTTCATTCAAAATATATTGAAAGTTCTATAAATAGTAGCACACACAATTTCATAGGACAATCAATATGATGGTCCTTTTATCTACTAATCAGCCAAGTGATTGCGTTCCACGATAAATCTATGATTGACTTCTTTTGATAGAAAATCATCATTGATGTTCATCTCATAAACCTCATTGCGATTTCAAAGAATACTCCCTATACAGCTCACTATTTGAGCTAAGAACTCAGCGAATCTCAAAAACACCGGATTGCAGAGATCAGAAGCTATCAGAAGTCTCACGGGATCTGCAAAATAGAATTCAGTTGAGATCTCATTCCGGCAAAGATGCGTTATTGATTCGAGTAGAATCTGAGATAGCCGTTATTTTAATTTGTAGAGGTGAACCTTAGGAAAATTGGGCAAGACTTTGGCTACATACGGAAAGTGCCGTAGCCCTCTTCTGAGAAAGGAGCATTTAATGAGGCTGAGAAAGCCAAACCAAGAGCCATACGGGTTTGACTCGGGTCGAGGATGCCGTCGTCCCAGAGACGCGCAGTAGCATAATATGGGTCACTTTCTTTTGAATACTGTTCCAACACTGGAGTCTTAAAATTAGTGGCGGCTTCTTCAATTTGCTCTTGGGAAGGATTATCCATTGAAGATAGTATTCGTTTTTGGGCGACCATCCAAAGGGTGCTGGCGGCCGAGTCGCCACTCATGACGCTAATACGGCTATTTGGCCAGCTGAAAAGGAATCGGGGATCGTATGCCCGGCCGCACATGCCATAATTTCCAGCACCGTGACTGACGCCATGGAGCAAGGTTATCTTGGGCACATTGACATTGCTGACAGCCATCACCATTTTTGCCCCATCCTTAGCGATTCCTTCATTTTCATACTTTTTACCAACCATAAAGCCAGCAATGTTTTGCAGAAAAAGAAGAGGAATTCCGCGCTGCCCACATAGTTGAATGAAGTGTGTCGCTTTTAAAGCGGACTCGCTGAATAGTAAGCCATTGTTGGCTACAATGCCGATTGGTATTCCCATAATATGAGCAAATCCGCAAACGATAGTTGTTCCATAGCGCGCCTTAAACTCATTTAGTTCAGAGCCGTCGACCAATCTGGCTACGATTTCGCGGACATCATAGCTGACCCTTGGATCAACTGGAATTACGCCATAGAGTTCTTGAGGATCGTAGACAGGATCTTCTGCTGTTCGCACGACTACCGAAGCTGGTTTGCGCTTATTAATAGAGGCAACCAATTCCCGAACCTTCTCCAGCGCTTGTTTTTCATCTTCGGCAAGATGATCGGCTACACCGCTTACCCTCGTGTGAACATCAGCTCCACCCAGCTCTTCGGAGGATACGACTTCGCCAGTTGCAGACTTTACTAGCGGAGGACCGGCTAGAAAGATAGTGCCATTACCTTTTACAATAATGGTTTCATCTGCCATTGCTGGGATGTAAGCTCCTCCTGCCGTACATGATCCTAATACTGCCGCGATTTGAGTAATACCCTTGGCTGACATTCGGGCAATATTAAAAAAGATGCGGCCGAAATGTTCCCGATCTGGAAATACATCGGCCTGAAGATGTAAAAATGCTCCTCCAGAATCAACAAGATAAATGCAAGGCAGGTGATTATCTTCAGCTATACGCTGCGCCCTGACATGTTTTTTAACAGTCTCAGGAAAATATGTTCCGCCCTTGACGGTCGGATCGTTGGCAATGATCATTACCTCTAGACCGCTAACTCGGCCTATTCCAGTTACTATACCAGCGCCTGGAGCTTGACCATCATACATATCATAGGCAGCTAGAGACGAGAGTTCTAGAAAAGGACTTCCTCCGTCCAATATCGTTTCGACTCGCTCATGAACTAAAAATTTTCCTCTGTCGCGCTGACGTTCAATGATACGTTCACTCCTCTGGTGGGCAGCATACTGTTGGCGTTCATTCAACTTCTCTGCAAGCAATCGATTATGCTTTTCGTTTTGGATGAAATCAGGGGTTTTGGTGCTGATTTGGCTCAAGATCTGGGACATTTTATAGCCTCGCTATTTCCGCATGCTATTTTATCTAACTTTTATTCGCTATTTAGATCACTCTGCGACAGTAGTCAGAGATGTTAATTTTTTTGGGAGTAATCCAGCCTGGATCTGACACTTATTGTAGCAGAGCCAGGTCTCGATCGAATATCGGCTATTACTTTTCCGTGGACTCGAATAGCACCTCGGGTGGAGCGTTACTTGGATCCAGAAGCATGGGCTGCTGACTGTCAAGAAGAAACTGATTAAGAAAAGCCAAGCTATAGTCGTTAGTGATCTTTATGCCGGCATGGCGATCGATTGATCCGGCAAGTCCAAGAACAGGGGTTAAAGGGGATAATAATGGGATATCGGTGAAGTTGTTGTGATTCATGCCCGTAACAGTTAGCTTAAAAGTTGATTCTTTTTGAGCAGATATGAATTGCTGGCCTAGTATTTGGTTATCTTGATTCAACCATTCCGTCGTGTTAATCAACATCGTCGGTCTTCCCAGATCTTGCTTCAATGTCTTTTCGCCGACTGGTTCCAGCCATCCGTCGAGAGCAAACACCGCCTGGCAATCAGACGATTGGTAACAGTATGATATCGCAGTGCCTCCGCCCGTAGAGTGTCCCCCTGCACCTATCTTCTCAAAATTAATGGCCATGGCTATAGGATTTTCCCTCTTGTTTGCCAGATCTCTCAATTCATCAACGATTAAATCAAGGTCTTGGGTACGCTCATTAACAAGTTGGTGCCCAGCTTCAACCAACGAAACGTCCTCAGGGAAAATAGATTCTCTTTGGTGAAGAGTAACACGACCATCTGGAAACACTGTGAATATACTATCAAAGGTATGATCTGCACTGGCGACTATGTAGCCATGACTAGCCAGATGTTCAAATAAGGCCGAGTTTTGCATACGAAGTCCCGCTAGTCCATGGGAAAACAAAATCAATGGAAATCCGGCATCGTTAGTTACTGGCTGAGGATTATTATAGGAATGAGTACGAACTAAGTTCAAGTGCTGCAAGAGAAAGGAAGGCAAACCTAATCGCTCAGCAATTATCGGAGCAGCTTTATCAAGCTGTTCAATATAAGCCGCCCGAAAATCGTTCTCACCCAGCGTTGCCGGATACCACAACTGGACCATTATCTCTCGCGGGGCATCCGAGTTTGTGCTGTAACGTTCAATCCGGTCTTGGTCGACTAAGTGAAGTGTCATTGTGCCAACAGCATGAGGTCCCGTAGGTTTCTTTAAAGTAGGAACTGGAAGCAGCACTGGAATCAGAGCGGCTATCAACAAAGTGACCAAGGCAATGAACCCGATCAATGCCGCAGACCAACCCCGTTTGTCTGACCTATTTGAGTTCTTTAGCCCTGACAGACTAAGAAAAACGAGAATTGTAGTTAGAAAAAAGGCGGGCATCATCTGCCAACGATAACCATCCACTGTCAGATTTAATAAGACAATCAGAGTTGCAGCTCCCACAATAAATGTCACCAATGACTTCGATCGATTTGAACGAAACAGCAAAAGCAACATTATTGTGAAATCGAAGGCCAATAAGACAATTTCACTCGGCCTCATTAATATGTGCCTTCAATTTTATTCACAGCGGCCTTTCGGAGCAGATTGGCCGTATATCTATTCACTACTATCCCATTTTTGGCATCGTTCAGTAAAGTTTGCCATTATTCAACGTTCGAGGCCAAGGAACCCCAAAACGATCTAATAAGATAATGTTATTCCGCATCCATTTTTTGTCGCTGGTTCCTCCCAACATATATAACGAGAACTAGTCGTCCCAAACTTCGTCCAAGTTTTCCCGGTAATAATCAAGAGCTTCGGAATAGGCCAGGATTTGTTCATCGTCAGTGGTGTTTAGAAGAAGTTCTAACAACAACTGGAACGCATCTGTATATCGTTCATCACTGTAATAAGCCAGAGACAGGAATGCTTTGATTCCAGAATCCTCTGGAAACTGTTCACGAGCGGATTCAAGTACAGTAACTGCCTTTTCAACCTCACCAATCGCTCGCTGAGAACTTCCTAGACAAATCAAACATTCCTGTAATTCAGATCCTTCTAAGCCTGCGTCGATTGCTCCGCTATAAAAGGGTATTGCCTCGTCTTCATACCCCATTACATCGTACGAACCACCAACTTCGAAAAGTACAGTTGGATCGTCAGGATACTCGTCAAGCAAAGACAATAATAATTCCTGCGAAGTTTCCAGTTCATCCTCATTTCGCAATTCTTTTGCTTTCTCAATGGTTGTTGCTTTGTCCAGGCTCATCTATCGGATATCTCCATAAGTATTTTCCCAAAATTATCAAGCAGGTGATGCGGGAATCATAACAAGAGTGGCTGATTTTCAAAATAACTTGCGGTTTGTGTCTCTATGTGTATGTGAGTAAACTAATAATAAAAGAGAACAATTATTTAATTGTATTTACCGTAAACACATTCCAAGCATAAATGAGTTGGCGTAATTTGACAGAACCAACCTATGATTGTTCAATCGCCGAGCGACTCCCTTGAAATAATTATTTTTAGATACAGGAGAAGATAAATGCAAGACTTTGGCCCGTTTCCCAGTAAGTTTGGAATCGAAAATCATGAACTTCATAATGCCAATACTATTTACTGGCATCTAACGACCCCAATGCTGTATGAACAAGTGGTACGTAGGCGCGAGGGTGAGGTTATGCATATGGGCCCGTTAGTGGTGCGTACGGGTGATCATACAGGACGATCTCCCAATGATAAATTTATCGTTCGAGAGCCATCAACTGAAAATGAAATATGGTGGGGTGACGTTAATCGAGCCATAACTCAAGAACAATTTGATTACCTATATGGACGAATCCAGGCTTATGTACAAAACACCGACGTGTTTGTATTTGATGGTTATGCCGGCGCTGACGAGCGTTATCGGCTTCCTGTTCGAATAATTACGGAATTTGCCTGGCACAGTCTATTCGCACGCAATATGTTCAAACGGGAGTTTTACCCGGAGAAACTGAGTAACTTTGTGCCAGAGTTTACAGTAATTGACATGCCCAATTTCCATGCCGATCCACGATACGATGGCACTAACAGCCAAACCTTTATCTTAGTGGATTTCAAGAAACGTTTGGTATTGATAGGAGGTACCCAGTACTCAGGCGAGATTAAAAAAAGCATATTTACGGCGATGAATTATTATCTTCCAAGCCGTGGTGTATTACCTATGCATTGCAGTGCGAACTATGGAAAGAATATCGACGACGTCGCTTTATTCTTTGGTTTAAGTGGAACCGGGAAAACGACCCTGAGTAATGACCCTGACCGGGTACTGATCGGTGATGACGAACACGGTTGGAGCGATGACGGGATCTTTAATTTTGAGGGTGGGTGTTATGCAAAGGTTATACGACTTGATCCGGAGGGAGAGCCAACGATTTATGATACGACTAGAAGGTTTGGCACCATTTTGGAAAACGTTGCTTATTCTACGGATACAAGGCGGGTTGACCTTGACGATGATACGCTAACGGAAAATACGCGCGCCAGCTATCCAATCACCCATGTAAGCAATGCTGACCGAACGGGAATTTCTGGTCACCCAACCAATATTGTTTTCCTTACAGCCGATGCTTTTGGGGTTATGCCGCCTATTGCCCGGTTAACCCGTGATCAGGCAATGTATCATTTCCTAAGCGGTTACACTGCCAAGGTTGCCGGAACAGAGCGTGGTGTTAAAGACCCTCAAGCTACCTTCAGTGCTTGCTTTGGCGCTCCGTTCATGCCGCTTCATCCAACGCGCTATGCTCAACTATTGGGCGAAAAAATTGACCGACATAATAGCACAGTCTGGTTAATTAATACGGGCTGGACAGGTGGACCATTCGGGACGGGCGAGCGTATGAAATTGGCTTATACAAGGCAGATGGTGTCAGCCGCTCTAGCTGGCGATTTAGACGAAATTGATACTTACACAGATGCCTACTTCGGTTTGCAAGTGCCAATTCAAGTTGAAGGCGTTCCTAATGAAGTATTGCGACCCCGGGAGACTTGGTCACGTGGAGATGAATATGATAGTCAAGCTGGAAAGTTGGCCAATATGTTCATCGAAAACTTCCAGCAGTTTGCCAATAGTGTATCTACAGAAATCATGGCAGCGGGGCCACCAAAATAAGGTACTATTTGACTTCCAACATCGATTTCCAACCAATGGAATGTCTACGCTCCATGCTCGCCGATCGGCGAAATTCTTCATGCTGCGACGATCGGTTAATTACACTTTGATGGAGTTACCGTGAGTGAAATCCTATCAAGATTGCGGGCTCAACTTGTAAAAACAAATGATCGTACAGCCATAATCCTGGATGATAACTCCATTCCAATTTGGGTTAGTTTTGCATTTATGGAGAGGGAGACGGAAAAACTCATTCTTCCTGAGTCGATATTGGATGACTGGGGACGCGAGATTAGATCGTTGGCCATGTATCATTGGGTAAGTGAGAATGGCCAACAATTTCCGCGTGCAGAAATCTTTGGTTTTAGGCCAAGTGGCAAACGAGTGCAGCGTTTTCTGCGGGAAATCGACCTTACCGCAAAATATCCATGTTTTGCAAGGAAAAACCCTCTGGATTCGCTGGAGTCGATGACCCCTGTAGACGCGGTCCTTATAAGAGACGAAACCGTCGATGGCCCAAGACGAATCACTCCCCCTCAGTATATTCCCTACCCGTTCAGCCAAATAAAAGCAGATTGGTGGAAGATTCCCAGCTCTGAGATTGTGACTTTAGAGACAAAATTTTCTCAGCCTCCGAATATCTCCTCTGAAGCAACATAGCATAAAAATAATAATTCAAGGTTAATACGATATCAACTTGACATAATATGTTGACATGATGTACGCCCTTTGCTAGAATGCGTGCAAAAGCCGAGATCGAGGTACCTTGAAGAAACCTTGTACATGGTAGATGCTTTCTGGTCCTTGGCCAATTGAATATAATTGGCATTGATCGGCCCTACCCGGAGCGGGGGCGGGGCTTTATTGATATTATAATAATGTTCTTTAACCCTGCGTTTGCTTTATTGATAATGCGGTCTTTCTAGGGAGAGCGCAGAAATATTTTTGCAAAGGGTAGGTTGTTGAGCGTAGGAGTGAACATCTTATATGCGTAAGATGATTGTTGTTTTGGTAGTAGTCTTGATCATGACATTGCTACCAACTAATCTTTTTTCGAGTACCAGCGCGACGCTTTTCGCAGATGGCAACTCAAATATATCTGATAGCAATGAAGTTACAGAAATTCTATCACCGGTCTGGGGCATCCGAATTAGACAATGGTCAGAGCTAATCGAGCGAGAAGCGAAGGCCAGCGGCCTTGACCCCGATTTTATTGCCGCTGTAATGAATGCTGAATCAAACGGCGATCAGGATGTTGTCAGTCGGGTCGGCGCAGTAGGCTTGATGGGCGTAATGCCGACTGGGCCTGGACTCGAATGGCGGCCGTCACCTGAAAGTCTTAAAGATCCAGACATCAATATGAGTTGGGGTGTGGCGATTTTGACTGCCATAATTCGCCAATCAGGTGGTGACATCGGAGCGGCACTTGCTGCTTATAGTGGCGGTTGGGATCAAGCAAGCAGCCGCGTACCGATGGCGTATGCAAGTCGCGTATTGAATGAATATGGTCGAGCGGTTGCTGCCCGATCGAACGTTTCTCCTGATATAGCCACTCAATGGACGGTGGCCACAGAAATTAGGCGTGGTCATATACCTGTTGAGCGGCTGATTTTGAGCGACGAGCCGATTTCTGGACTTCGAACTTATGGTGAGCATGTTGTTTATCATAGTTCTGATGATAATGGTCGAGCATTGTTTGTTAAAGGATTTGCTGTCCCACTTGCGGTCATCGTTCCATTGAATGACAATGCTGAATACTCTGAGACTGTTGATAGAAAACTTCTGGCTCGTCTTGGTATGTTCGATAATAAGATAAGTGATAGTAACCCTGAGGTCATTAAAGCCTGCTTACCTAGCCTCAGCCGGCTCAGAGGTCAATTGGCCACACGCTGGTTTGCACCTTCCGCCTGTCCTGCCTGGCATCGATAAATCCAGATTTAGCGTATAAATAGTTCGAGCGAGCACACTCTCTTGCTCCTCATACTATTTCTTTCGCTTTTACCAGGGTTGCTTGATAGGATATTTTTGATTTCAGGTTGGCTATCAGAGAATAGTTCTTAGCACACGAGAAATAATGTCTATTGCCAAATCACTCGTTAGACAGGACATACAAGTTGTTTTCCCGGATGGGAAGGCATTTAATGGTCCTATAAACTCAACAATTGAGTCATTCTTAAAGGCGGCAAACCCCGAAAATAGTCATTTCGTGGTTGCCGCATTGGTCAATGGGCAATTGAGAGAATTGTCCATACGACTTAACAAAGATGCCGACATCATACCCGTATCAACGGCCGATTCGGATGGTTCCCGAATATACCGGCGCTCGCTTAGTTTTTTGATGATAGCTGCTGCCGACGAAGTGTTTCCTGGTGAAATAATCACTGTGCAACATTCAATGCCTTATGGTGGGTACTATTGCGAGAAGAATGGCGGCCGTCCATTGAGTGATGATGAATTATTGGTTCTCCAATCTCGTATGCGGGAACTAGTTGATGCCAATCTTCCGATAGAGCGGCTAAGGGTTCCATTGGAAGAAGCGCTTGAATTATTTAGAGCTAGCGGAGATCACGAAAAAGCAGACCTTTTTGCTAAGCGTCGCAAAGCCTATCTAACTTTATACGAACTCAACGGCGTTCGAGATTATTTTCATGGGTTTATGGTGCCCACCACCGGTTATCTCAACCTATTCGAACTGCGACACTATGGCGATGGATTTATTCTGCAATTTCCGCGTCGCCACCAAAATGAAAAATTACAGCCCTTTGAAGATGAACCCCGGTTGGCGAGAATATTTAGGGAGTATAACGATTGGTTGAGTTTAATTGGTGTGCCTAGCGTTGCGGCATTGAACGAGGCTATCAAACGCGGTCGTACCCAAGAAGCTATCCTGGTAGCTGAGGCTCTTCACAATAGGCAACTGGCTTCGATTGCGTCCGAAATTGCAGAAAAACGCCCAGAAGTTCGTGTTGTCTTGATCTCAGGACCTAGTTCCGCAGGTAAAACAACCTTTAGTAAACGCTTGGCCATTCAACTGTTAGCTCTTGGAATTCAACCAGTGGCTATCAATATGGACAATTACTTCGTGAACCGTGAAGATACGCCTATAGATGAAGATGGCGAATACGATTTTGAAGCTATCGAAGCACTTGATGTTGCACTCTTTAGTGAGCATCTTCTCGATCTCTTTGAAGGTCACTCGATTCAGCAACCTAAGTTCAACTTTCAAACTGGGAGTCGAGAACCGGGATCAGATTTAGATTTGGCTGTTGATCAAGTGCTGCTGATTGAAGGCATTCATGGCCTAAATCCGCGATTAGTGGCGGGCTTACCTGAAAATGCCACTTACCGTGTTTTTGTTTCGGCATTTACGCAGCTTAATCTTGATAGGCATAATCGTGTACCCACAACAGATACCCGGTTGTTGCGCCGCATCGTGCGGGATGCGGCGCGGCGTGGGTATTCGGCCGCGGAAACACTGGGTCGCTGGCCAAGTGTAAGGAGAGGGGAGAAAAACAACATATTTCCTTATCAGAACAACGCCGACGTATTTTTTAACTCCGCCTTAGTTTATGAACTTTCGGTTCTTAAGCCTCTTGCCCAACCGTTACTTCTTCAGGTCGAACCCGGTACGGCTGAAAGGATTGAGGCAAACCGGCTTTTGGCCTTTTTGCAGTGGTTTGATCCAATTGGCGGCGAAGTTATTCCAAGTGACTCGATATTGCGTGAATTTATCGGGGGTTCTATCTTGGAGAAATTTGAACCTTGGCAAGATAGATCAAACTAGATCATTCCCTTCCAGAGGATATTCGAATTCACAAGATTGCTGACCAGAACTAATCGATTCTTGCTGACTCCTTTTTACCCCTTTCAGACATTTCCAGTCGATAAGGCCATTTTTACTTCGGCTATTGCTTGCGTAACCTCAATATCTCTTGGGCAGGCACTGGTACAATTAAAAATTGTCCGGCACCGCCATACTCCAAATTGTTTGCCCAAAATATTGAGCCGTTCTTCATAGGCATCATCTCGACTATCAAAAATAAATCGATGGGCTTGGACGATGGTTGCGGGTCCAACATAGCGGTCATTCGCCCAATAACTTGGACATGAGGTCGTGCACGCTGCGCATAGGATACATTTCGTTGTGTCGTCAAATTTTGCTCTGTCGGCTGGCGATTGCAGCCTTTCCCGCCCATTTTCTGGAACAGGGCTATCGCTAATGAAGTATGGTTGAACAGATCGATAGTGCTCGAAAAATGGCTCCATATCGACGATTAAATCCTTAAGGACCCTCATACCCAGTAGTGGTTCCACTTGGATACTAGCTGTTGTGGCCCCTTGTTTTGCCAGACGGCTAACCAGTATTTTACACGCTAATCCATTGACCCCGTTTATCCTCATCGCATCTGAACCACATACGCCGTGCGCGCAAGAACGGCGCAAGGTAAGGGTGCCATCAATCGTCCACTTCACCATATGTAGAACGTCGAGTACCGAATCTCTGGGATCAACATCATTAATTGTGTATTCTCCCCACCAGGACTTTTTATCTTGTTCGGGATTGAAGCGCCGGATTCGCAATTCTACTAGCATTAAAGACTCCTCAGGAGAGATGAACAACCACGATCTGTATGCACAACAGTTGATGTTGATAATAAGGGCATTAAATCAATATACTCTCGGCTTAGGTTCATAACGACCTAACGTTACCGCTTTGTATTCAAGTCGAAAATCGTTCCCATTCTTATAGCATAAGGTGTGCTTTAGCCATTCGTCATCCTTGCGTTCAGGAAAGTCATCTCGCGCATGGGCACCACGGCTCTCATCCCGAGCAAGCGCTGATAGGGTGGTAACTTCGGCCAGCTCCAACAAACAACCCAGCTCCCAGGCTTCGAGTAAGTCAGTATTAAATTGTTGACCTTTGTCATCGATCTCGATGTCCTCGAACTGATTTCGGAGAGTTTTTATATCTGCGAGGCCAGATGATAATGTCTCCTGAGTTCTAAATACCCCGACCTGGGTTGTCATTGCCCGCTGCATTGCTGAACGTAATTCATACGAACTCACGCCACCGGAGCTATCACGGATGCGGGCAAACTCAGCCATTACTTCCGCTGCAGAATTTTCAGGTAGAGGCAAGAGAGATGTCTCCTGGCAGAAGTCGGCCATGTGATTGCCAGCCCGGCGCCCAAAAACGATTAGATCGACCAATGAATTGGTGCCTAGACGATTGGCGCCATGTACAGAGACGCAGGCTACCTCACCGGCTGCATAAAGACCGGGCAAGATTTGATTCTGCGAATCCAATAGCACACGTCCTTCCATGTCAGTAGGAATACCACCCATGGCATAGTGGGCTGTAGGCTGGACGGGCATCGGTTCTTTTACCGGGTCAACCCCAAGATAAGTTCGGGCAAAGTCCGCGATATCTGGAAGCTTTTCTTCAATGTACGCTTCATCAATTCTTTTATCTTCTCCCGCCTCTTCGTAATAACGATTCACTGTTTCCGGACGTACGTCAAGATGGACATAATCACTACCGTCAATTCCACGACCTGCCTGAATTTCCAGATAAATTGCCCGGCTCACGACATCACGACTGGCCAAATCCTTTATCGTTGGAGCATATCGGGCCATAAATCTTTCGCCATCATTGTTTATCAGCACACCCCCTTCGCCACGAACAGCCTCGGTAATAAGAATTCCTAAGCGAAAAATACCTGTTGGGTGAAATTGGAAGAATTCCATATCTTCCAATGGGATATCGCGTCTCAGACAAATAGCAGCCCCGTCGCCTGTCAATGAGTGGGCATTAGAGGTAACATCCCAGCAGCGTCCCCAACCACCAGTGGCAAAAAGCACTGCCTTGCTATGAAAGATATGGAAATCTCCAGTGGCTATAGAAATGGCCACAATACCTCGTATGGTGTTTTCCACTTTAATGAGATCTACCACATGATACTCATCAAAAAAATTAACTTCGTTTTTAATGCATTGTTGGTATAAGGTCTGCAAAATCATATGACCGGTTCTATCCGCAGCATGACAGGCGCGATAAACCGGTTTGCCAGTTTCATTGTTGGTGTGTCCCCCAAAACGGCGCTGAGATATCTTTCCTTCTGGCGTTCGATCAAAGGGTAACCCCATGTGTTCCAATTCAATAACTGTATCGATCGCTTCCGTGCACAACACATCTACTGCATCTTGGTCGGCTAAATAGTCTGACCCCTTCACTGTATCGTAGGCATGCCATTGCCAATGATCTTCCTCCAAATTGCCCAGCGCGGCTCCAATACCACCCTGGGCAGCTCCCGTATGCGATCGCGTAGGATACAACTTCGATATGACAGCCACGTTAACCGATCGACTGGCATAAAGTGCCGCCATGAGACCAGCGCCTCCAGCACCAACAATAACTGCATCGAATGAGTGAGTGTGGACATTATTGGCCATAGAAATTTATCCTGCGGTTGAACTGTAGATGAAGTAATTATTTATGGGAGTCGTTTTTGGCACACTTAAGCAATAAGACCTGCTAATTAACGCTGCTCATTACTGCATCTGGATTAAAAGAGAAGATTGCTACGGCAGACCAGATGATTGTAATAATGATTGCAATCAATATTAGACGATTAACTATCTTCACTGTTTTCGGTCTGTGAATGTAGTCCTCAAGAATCTGGCGGACGCCGTTGAAGCCATGGGTAACGGCAAAGACAAGTAACAATAAGTCGTATGCTCGCCATCCCCAAGAACGCCAGATTTCCTGAACAGTTTGCAAAGTCAAGTCATGGACATCTCGAAACACATGTTGCAACAACATATGTCCAACCGCCAATAGCAGTAGCAGAACACCCGATAGACGCATAAATAAGAATGCATAGCGCTCAAAGTTGCCCTTTGGCTGAATGTGACGAGTCGTGGTCATTATCGATTCTCCCGTAGGTGATCAACTCGCGAGTCAATAAGCCTAGTTAGGGTGTAGGAAATGTGAGGCAGCTTTCGCCGATGGCTGCAAGATCATTGCAGTGTCCAATCGTAAGACTCAACATGAAAATGGCGATTGGCGCAAAAGTTATGATGAACAAAGCCCATACCAAGATAGCACTTTGCCTTTGGTATTCCCACCACGATGGCTTGAAGTCAAGCAATGTAATCCGAATACCATTAAAGGCATGATAAATTACAGCTGCCATTAACCCAATTTCACCTAAACTAAAGGGTAGCCATTTGAAAATCTCTACGGTGTAGTCATAGGCTTCGGGCCAAAAGGTTGCATTGGCCGTATCCCACACATGGATAATCAAAAACAAGAGGACTGCCACACCCGACGTTCGGTGAGCAATCCAACTCCAATGCCCCCATAAACCGCGGTATCGGACGGCTTCCCGCAACGTCATTTTTAGGCTCGATTCTACTTCCATCATTTACCTCCAGAATACATAGGAGTTACTTGCCTATTGAGCATGCACCAATAAATCCTTGGGCCAACCTTCTATTTGAAATAATCTGTGCCAGAAATCATATGGACTTGGACCAACATAGACTGGTTACGTTATGTTAACACATTGAACCGATGAAATTAATCAAGGGAGGCCAATCTGGAGCCGTATCTTAATGGAGCAACAATAGAAATTTCTACTAACAACAAATATTTCGATTGATTTTCCGACTAGACTTAGGCAGTGCAAGGTTGTTGTATTGAGCCAGTTTGTCTTTTTCAGAGATGGTAATAATTGGTCGACTAAAAAACCAATCCGAAAATCGAAGTTTCCCTTCCGATTTTTCCCAATCTTGCTCAATCGTCACCATGTTAATATAACACAACGAATTCAAATAAAAAACAGAAACGCCTAGTAATGTGGTTGACATAACAATACCCTTCCATAAGATTCATAACTTAAGATATCGATTAATAGGGTAAGCTGATGGCGTCATGTAACCAAAGATTTAACGTTTAGGCTGGCTCAATTCAAAAGCTCTCGTTTGATACGATCGCCACGAATTTCCATTTTGCGGGCTTGTTTCCGAAATGATAGATCTTGCTTTGCTGAATGGGCCTTGCTAAACTCTAATCAATGATTCGTCCTTTTCATTTGCGTGACATAGCTCTGGTTCATAGGCTTGGTGAACAGGGTGTCATCCTCCAGACTCAAGCGGCTCTAACGAGAATCTCGCACCCAACTAGACAAGCCATGATTCATATGTTTGGGCGTGGGAGATTTAATACCTTTGTCTGGAAATCCGAAAATCGTGAGGCGGTAGGTTTTGCCCAACTTAGTATGGATTCGGGCAATACCAGCGCCCATCTCACATGTATTGGGGCCCAAGGGGGGGGAGAATCTGCTCCAGACAATATCGAGGTTGATGAAGACATTTGGCTATCCTTGTTGGACGATTTGGCCCGAGAAGCTGGTCGGCGAGGAGTACACAACTTGGTAGCTGAGGCAGACGAAGAAGGGCCAGAATTATCTCTTTTGCGCCGGGCGGGTTATGCAGTATACACTCGGCAGGACATATGGATATGTGACCAAACACCAGACGCTGATTCAGATAAGTTATTGCAATCACGTCAGCCAATTGATGATTGGGATATCAGTGTACTTTATTCTAATATCGTACCTGGTCTAATTCAGTCCGTAGAGCCTACACCTACGGTATTTGCGGGTGAGAATTGGGTGTTGCGTGAAAATGGCGAACTGTCGGCATTTGTTCATATTTTATCAGGCTCCGTGGCTAATTGGATGAGGCTTTTAATCCACCCCAATGCCCATACCAAACCAAGAATCATTATTAGGGGCGCCTTAGGACTGAAATCCCCTACACCTGAACATCCGATATATTGCTGTGTTCGTCGCTACCAAAGCTGGTTGCAAGTACCGTTGGAAGAGGCAGGATTTCGCTATTGGGGCAGCCAGGCAGTGCTGGTAAAGCATATGGCCTTGCGAGCAGAAAAACATGCTCCGGTAAGGCATGCAGTGTTAGAAACTCAAGCCGTGGCAGGTAGTTCATCTCCATTTGTTCATGAGACTGGGGTGCGCAACGGCCGTAAGAATAGCTAATTAAGAAAACTCCTAAATGAACGAAAACGAAAGACAATTACGTGAAGATCTGCGACTCCTACTTGGGATCTTACCACAAGATGTGCGAGTTGAGGTCGATGCTATCGATCATAAGAATGAGTTACTCGAAGTCGTCTTGGATTTGGGTAGAAGGCCGGTCGCTCGCTATGTTTGGGGAGAGCGAACTCTTCGCGAGACAGAGGTAAGCAGATCGGAAATTGAAGCAATTGTCAACAAAATTGGCGATTTCGATGACGATAATCGAGCAGGTATCACACGAACGCTCCACCGTTTGGCAGCCATTCGTAATCGTCGAGCGGAGGTCGTAGGTTTAACTTGCCGCGTTGGTCGAGCAGTTTACGGCACGATTGACATCGTATCGGATTACCTGGACGACGGTAAGAGCATTCTTTTACTTGGCCGTCCCGGTGTTGGTAAGACGACCATGCTGCGAGAAATGGCCCGCGTTCTTTCTGAAAACAAGCGTGTAATCATAGTTGATACCTCCAATGAGATTGGAGGGGATGGCGATATTCCTCATCCAGCTGTTGGACGCGCTCGGAGAATGCAAGTTCCGAAACCTGCCTATCAGCATGAAGTGATGATAGAAGCCGTTGAGAACCATAATCCAGAAGTGATCATCATAGACGAGATTGGTCGTGAGCAGGAGGCTGCAGCGGCTCGAACGATCAACGAACGAGGTGTCCAATTAATAGGTACAGCTCACGGAATTAGTATTGAGAATCTCCTTCTAAATCCTACTCTGTCAGATTTGGTTGGTGGGATTGAAAGCGTTACTTTGTCAGATGAGGAAGCGCGCCGGCGTGGAACGCAAAAAACTGTACTGGAAAGACGTGCCCCACCGACTTTCGACATTTTAATTGAGATCCAGGATCGTCAGCGTTTGGCGATTCACAGGGATGTCGCCACGGCAGTGGATTCAATGCTGCGAGGGCAACCACTGGGAATTGAACTTCGCTATCGCAACGATCAAGGAAAAGTAGTTGTCGAGCAAGAAGAAGCCTGGAAAGTTCCTTCACCCGAATTTTCTAGGCGCCGTGGTGCCCGAAGGCAGCGAAATGATAAAAATGGCGGAGCGGTTAGAAGTAATGATTTAGCTGCAGGCAACGATAAAAAACGCAATTTAGAACTCACGCCAGAACGACCAGGCAAGACTACTCGTACGTTGAAGGTATTCCCCTATGGAGTGGCCCGAAACAGATTAGGCCAAGCAGCCAATAGTATTGGCATATCGATTCAGATTGTGGACAAGTTGGCCGATGCCGAGGTTTTTGTAACCTTGAAGAACCACTTCAAGCGGCAACGTAAAGTGATTATCGAAGCCCAGAACCAGCGAATTCCGGTTTATGTGCTGCGGGCTAATACGCAGGCCCAGATTGAAAATTTTTTGGCAGAAGCTACCGGAATTGATATTACTCCTCCCGATCCTTTTGAAGAAGCGATTGCTGAAACAGAGCGAGCCATCAATAAGGTTAAATCCGGGCAACCGAGCGTGGATTTGCCACCCGTGAGTAGCGCTGTTCGACGATATCAACATCAATTGGCTCGTCAAGCTGATTTGGTTTCTCATAGTTATGGTTCAGGCCGAAATCGTCATGTGCGTATCTATAGGACTTCCCGTAATTAACGGTCATCGATAGTGTCTAGTGTCGAGAGTATGCAGGTATTTTAATGTTCATTACTTTCGAAGGATCTGAAGGTAGTGGGAAGTCTACACAGATTCAACTTCTGGCCGAATTCTTACGGGAACGGGGCATTAAAGTAACGACAACACGAGAGCCCGGGGGCACGCGGATTGGCGAGCAAGTCCGTGCTTGTTTGCACGACGTGTCTAATAAAGAAATGACCGCGCCGGCCGAAGTCTTGCTATATTCAGCTTCCCGTTCACAACTTGTTGAACAAATAATTAGGCCCGCCTTGGCGAAAGATCATGTAGTCTTGAGTGATCGTTATGCCGACAGCACAATTGCCTATCAAGGTTTTGGTCGCAATTTGGATTTGGATACGTTATTTAGAATTACCCAATTTGCTACTGGAGGATTGATACCCGACCTGACCTTGTTTTTGGACGTAGATATTAGGAATGGTTTGGAAAGGCGATCTTCTGGCGGTGGTGAAATGAATCGAATGGATCTACAGGCAATCGCCTTTTATGAAAAAGTGCGGGATGGGTATCTGCAATTGGCATCTAAGGAAAGTGAAAGGTGGAAAATAATTGATGCCAACCGTTCAGTGAATTTGATTCAGAAAGGGGTCCGTGAGGTTGTGCTCGATAGGCTTAACCTAGAATGATCCACCTTCATCTGCGAGATCAGGCATCGTTTTTTCAATTGAATCAGCCGACTCGCCGCCTTCAAGTCGTTCAACAACTTCATTAAATTCTTCCCCCATGTCTTCTCCCATTTCGTTACTCATCTTGCGCATGAATTGACCGAGGGAGCGTGGATCATCTTCGTCGACGCCAGCCATCAAATTGTCAGGATCGAGCGAATCTAGACGAGAGTCTTCAGATTTTGCTAGAGCAACGCGACTGATCACCCGCTTCATTTTTATGCTTCCACAATGTGGACAGATGGGTACGGCCTCATCATATTCTGAATAGGTAAAGAACAGCTTCCCAAAGCGACGGCAGTCGTTACAGCAGAAATCGTAATCTGGCATCGGTTTTTGTCTGGTTTATGACCCAATCTGAATGATATAATAATCGGATGAATCTGTCTGTTATTTGACCAGATCGGGATGAATTCATTATACGCTCGGTTAAATCAGGTGCAACATTTACCATGAAAGATCTTTATATACGACCAAACTACCCACGGCTGTTCGTCATTTCTGGCCCTTCTGGGGTTGGCAAAGACACTGTGGCACGCTTGATGCTTGATTCTCGCGACTCATTTTATTTTGTGGTTACGGCCACAACGCGCCCTCCCAGAAAGGGGGAGACAGATGGCCGTGATTATTTTTTTGTTAATCATGATGAATTTGCCCAGATGATTGAGGATGATGAGTTACTGGAATATGCTGTGGTCTATAACGACTATAAAGGAGTGCCAAAACAACAGATCCGAAATGCGTTGTCAAGCGGACAAGATGTGATCATGCGAGTGGATGTTCAAGGGGCAGCAACGATACGTAAGTTAATCCCCAACGCGATTCTTATATTTTTGACAGCTGAGAATGAAGAAGCCTTGATCAGACGACTTAGGGAGCGAAAATCAGAGACAGCCGAAGGACTCAAACTGCGCATTGCAACCGCGCGCAGGGAGATGATGCGACTTGACGAATTTGATTATTGCATCGTAAATGCAGAGGGTCTTGTCCCAGAAACTGTACAAATGATAATGTCTATCATAGATGCTGAACATAGCCGAGTAGATCAGCAACCTATAACACTCTAGGGTACTATCATTGTCTTTAGCACACTAACTGGTATGTGTTGGCAACTGCCCCTTTCCTATTTGAATTGATCCCGTAGTTCTCAGCAAAATATTATGTCAATAGATATAATCTTATTTGATGTCGGTGGAGTAATCTATACCCCTTTACGCGATATGATTGTTCGAAGGCGGAGAATGATTCTTGCAGAGCAACTCGGTTTTTCGAGTACAGATCAAATGTGGCAACGATTTTACACGGGATCGGAATGGAATCTAGCTAAAACAGGTCGAATAACGGAAGATGAGATGTGGCATAAATTATTAGTCCCGTTTGGGCTCGAATCAAAGCAATCTCAGGCTGCTTTTGTCGCGCAACTCTATCGCGACTGCGGTCTAAAAAAAGAAATGCGTGAATTAATCTCAAACCTTCACAAGCATTTCCGTTTAGCAATCCTAAGCAATGCGACTGATAGGCTAGGTGCGATGCTCTCGGATCAACTGGGAGTGTCTGAATCTTTCGAGTTAATAGTAAATTCGTCTGAAATTGGCGTAGCCAAGCCTGACGAAAGTGCATATTCTATTGCCCTCGAATTGCTGGTAGCGTCGCCAGGGCAAGTGCTCTTCATCGATGATCAGTTGCGAAATACGAGGGCGGCCGAAAAATTGGCTATCAAAAGTCTGGTTTTTACACAAGTTAATCTATTTAGATCGGACCTGATCGGGCTAGATCTCCTAAGCCAGTAAACCACCTTAATTCCCCTTCAAAGTTTTATCAAACGGTGGTCAACGAAAGAATAAAAACCACGATACCCAATATAGTTAGAATTAGCAGCCCATAGCCGAATGCCCTTTTTAATACCTGACCCTCTATGGCCCCCTCTACAGTGCTTGCACCGACTATTACTTTCGCCGGAGCAAATAGACTCCCAATTGCCCCTCCCGCTGTTTGACTAGCAAGAATTAAAGCAACTGAAAGACCAAGCGTAACCGCGGTCTCCATTTGAAGTTGACCAAAAACGACGTTGCTATTTGTGTTGCTGCCAGTCATAAAGGCGCCAAGTGCACCTATAAAGGGACTTAGCGAGGGAAAAATCGGTCCTAAACTTAGGCTAAGCGCTTGTGCGAGTAGCTGGGTCATTCCTGCGTGTTGCATCGTAACAGCCATGGCAACTAGGGTTATAATTCCAATCGTTGAATTGACTGAGCTACGAGCTGTTTTGCTGGCAATTTTACTAAACCTATAGTCTTTGTTCTCGACAAATGCTCCTCGGGAGCGGAACCATATGAAACTCAGGATACTTGTGAAGAGAAGAAGCGCGCCGGCGTGACCAAATAGGCTAATTGCCCTTCCAGGCCCCTTTGCCGTCTGCCAGCCAAAGCTCGTACTGACTTCAGGAAAAATCGGATCTAATGTGATAACTGATAGAGGTTCCTCCAATATTAACTGGCCTATTATGATAATAATGGTAAGTAATAAGTACGGAAATAAAGCGATCATAAGAGATCTTGAGTTAACCCCTATTTTAGGTTGAGCTCCAACCAGGGATATTTTCTTGTCGGACAATTCCTGCTTTTCTGAGTGGTCTGGACTACTTGTCGTTGCCTGCCCCATGAGAGGTAGAAGTCGCGATTTCCAGGACTTAAGGTCGAAGATCCCAACTCGAAGATCAAGTATTATAACTGCCAATCCAGCGAGCGCTGCGCCAAAAGCAGCAAGACTCCATAAGCCAGCGACCGCTAGCCCAAATTGCACTGCTGACATGATAATCCCCACGCCGATGAGCTGGCCCAACTGGCTTTTTATTGCTCCAGATCTTCCCGTTTCCCAGAGTACAGCGAGACCACATAGCAAGCAGCAGATACCCAGCAAAACGGCTGACGGCGCGGCGAATACCTGTCCAGCCAAACCAGTAGCCGCAATCAATGAATAGAATGAAGAGCCCAAAGATCCAAAGGTAACGGCCCAAGCGTGTCCTACGAGAGCAATTACCACAGCAGAAATTGGGCTAAATCCTAGCCCGGCCAATAAGGGCGCAACAACCGCTGCTGGAACGCCAAAGCCTGAGGCGCCCTGAAGGAAGGAGGCGAATACCCAGCCAAGTAGTAAAGCTTGAGATGCCTTCTCGTGGGCAAGCAATGGAAGTTCTCTGCCAATGACATCGATGGCTCCCGCCTGGCTAACTACCTGATATAACAATAATGCCATCCAGATGATATACAGGACGAAAAGGGACAAAAGCAAGGATCTACCAAAGGCGACAATTAACAATTGTCTGTCAGCACCGAAGACAATTACCGCCACTATCACGGATACAATCCAGCCAATGGGTCCGGCTTGGTTTCCACGCCAATTACGCCCGATCATCAAGTACAGAACGACAAGTAGGGGGATAGCCGCAGCAATTGTGTAGAGTAGGTTAAGTGGTGGCAGCGACATGGGTGTGAGTATAGCGAAAGAAAGTGCACTTACCAGTCAGAAAAGAGGTGCCCTTCATGATATAAATGGTCACAATGGGCCATTGCTCGTTAAACAAAATATGTGCTAACATTCTAAAATATTTCTGAAAGCAGTTCGAAAAATATAATACTCTTACGCATAGCGATAATCTAGGGCCGGGTAATAACTCATGTTTGAACAAATTAACTGGCAATTTGATGCAATCTCGCTGATCATCGGCATACTGATAGGGATTATCCTGTCAGTTCTATTATTGACTGTCAGTGCGCCTATTCGGCGAAGTTGGCATAGATTCACCGTTTGGGTAAGCAATAAAAATGCCTGGATGCGCTCCGGAGTAGAAACAAAATTTCGGGCCGAGATGGGGTCCTATGTTAGAACTCATCATCTGGTCGGTCCAAGTGCAGATATCGAGCGGCTATTTGTCGCCCCTCGATTTATAGCGCCGCAGGCTCTCATCGATTTGGAGAAGCGCCACGAAGATGGCAGCGGACGATTATTCTACTTGTGGCCTGAAATGGCCGAAGGTGTAGGTCTCACCCCTCCTCCCAGTGTAACTTTGCGTCAATTACTTCAACGAGGTCGCCGTGTTGTTATTGCAGATGATCAGGGTAGGGGTAAAACCACAGTGTTAGCATACGTAACAAGGATAGGTTCGTCCGGGGATGGTACGGGAACATATCACTTCTTGGCTGAACGGTTGCCAGTATTCGTTCACCTAGCGGAATTACAGTTGCTCAATACCTCCAAGGGTCGGACTCCATTGGAAGATTCAGATCCTCTGATTCCTTTGTCACTTGTGATGCGTGAGCGCACGAAAGCCGTAGATCGGCAGAGTGTCCAAAATTTACTCAAGAGCAAAGCCGAGCAGGGATCTTTGTTTTTGTTACTTGATGGCTGGGATGAAATCACAAATGAACAGATTGAATGGACATCAAGCTGGCTCCAACTTCTCCTCACTAGTTATCCTGAAATCTGGGTTTTAATGGCAGGACCAAAGATGGGTTATGGTCCATTAGCAGACCTAGGCTTCAGTATCACAAGTATCTTGCCTTGGCGAATTGGTCAAGTAGAAGAATTAAGTACGCTATGGGGCAACGAGTTAAGTTCAGGTGAAAATATTCCGGTAGATATATTCTGGCGTCCTGGTCAGTCAGCTATTACCACCGGGCAACGTCTTATCCAAGCACTTAGTCGCGATGGTTATAAATCAATGGTAGAACCTCAACGGCAAGTTGAATTGTTCGAGGATTCTTGCCGCCAATATTTAGCCACGATCGCTTCCAATTTCCAAGATTCTTGGATAGCTCCTGCAGCTCGTGAGTTTTGGCAGGCGCTAGCCTTACAAATGCTCTTGGATGAGACGACCGTATTGACTAATGACCGGATCACGGCCACAGCCGAAACAGTATTAACGGAATACGATGCGCTTGGTTCGCCGAAAGCTTTAACAAAATTGAAAACAACATTAGTTGATAATCCTCTGTTTGTTCAATATCCTGGACAAGCATTCGGCTTCTTAAGTCCCATTTGGCGTGATTTTCTGGCAGCCAGTCATTTAGCTCAAACCGGCACAAAAAACACGCTATTAGCAAATCTCAATCAGTCTTCTTGGGAATCAGTAATTCGCTTTTATGTTGGCCGATCAGGCGCCGCAGATCTAGCAAATGAGCTTCTTAAGCAAAATGGATCTCCATATAATGTGGGCCTCTTCCAAATGGCAAGCTGGCTTTCAGAGGCGCTGGATAAAAGCGAATGGCGGCGACAAGTTTTGGTTCGACTAGGTCGCCTGATTGTCGACCGAAAGTTGCCCGTTTCCTGGCGCCAACGGGCAACACTCGCTCTGGCAGAGACAGACGAAGAGGGCGTGGGACTTCTTTTAAAACAACTTCTCCAGGAACCTGACCCTGCTGTTCGTCAAGTTGCAATGGCCTCTATGGCTCGCATTAATTCACCGGATACGGTTGGAGTGATTGAGAGAATGATAGGTGACAGTGAACAAGCAGTCCGGTCGGCCGCTGTGCATGCGTTGGCCTGGATGGATGAACCTGCTGCTGAATATCGACTGGTTGAAGCTTTGCTCGAACCAGATGAACCTATTTGCCAAGCGGCGGCAACTGGGCTTGCTCTAAACGGTACATCCGAATCGTACAAAATCTTACGGGAGGCTATCAGCGATGATTCGATGAGTGTCCGGCGGGCAGCCGTAGCTGGATTGTCACTTCTAGATGAATCATGGGCAAATGAGTTGCTCAAAAGTGTCGCACATGAAGACGAACAAAGGGCAATTCGCTCTGCTGCTGGAACAGCGCTTCAGGCTACAAGTGAAGAAGATGATTCAAACTATTGGCGTCCTGCTCAACCAGGTGATCAGCCCTGGTTGATAGATTGGGCTATCAAGCATGGCCGAGTCGTCCCAGTTGGTAGTGCCGCCATCCCTATCCTGTTAGAAGCGCTTAATGATAGTGAGGCTGAGATTCGATTTTCTGCGGCTTCCACCTTAGGAGACTTGGCTGTTAGAAGTTCCAGAGATGCCTTAACCAGTGCTCTGGATGATTCCGATCCAGATGTACGTAATGCCGCTTTCGACGCTCTGTGCAGAATTGAACGGTATTGGACGGTCGACGGCAATCTTATTTCCGCGATATAATCTATCGTCAAGTGGTTTAGGATTAGAAAAATACACCCGGTTGACGGCAATTATTGACGACGCGGATTACCCTTTATTAGATGGCCGAGAAACCCCTACTTGGAGTTGAACTCAAACGATTTTTGCGAAAGTATCGACGTGAAAACCCACCTGATCGTGAAGTTGCACTCCTTCTCCAAAGCGTTGAATATCCATATAATGTAGGCGCCATATTTCGGCTTGCCGAAGGGGCCGGTGCCAGCCAAATAATTCTAAGCGGCCTCACCCCCCGGCCGCCGAATCCTACGATCGAAAAAGTTGGTCGTTACAAGAACCGGAAAATGCTCTGGACATATATCCCTGATCCATCAGAGGCGATTGGAAACATGACGGATGCTGGATATAGTGCTGTTGCTCTGGAACTGACGTCATCAGCAGTACCTTATTTTGAGTACGATTATCCAGATAAAGTATGTCTGGTCGTTGGTCATGAGGATCATGGAGTGACAAAATCCACCCTAACAAAGTGTGATGGGGTCGTCTTTGTACCGATGTATGGTAAGGGCCGTTCCCACAATGTTCAAACCGCATTATCGATTGTTCTTTATCACGTGCTTCACAATCCAGGACCCCGCTAAGGATATCGAGCCACTATCATTATTTTCAGCTGAATACATTTTATAAACTACATATTGCTAGCCTGCTTTTATTTCTGGTATACTAATTCTGCAGATCAGGCGGGCTATTACAACAATTAACTAGGAGATTGGCAATGAAGGTGTCCTGTTTACAAGAAAATCTTGCCAGCGGTTTAGGCATCGTTAGTCGAGCTGTAAGTACAAGATCTACCTTACCAGTGCTAGGCAATGTGTTACTTCAGACCGATGATGGACGCCTAAAATTATCCGCCACCAATTTAGAGATCGGTATTACCTGTTGGATAGGAGCCAAGGTAGAAGAGGAAGGTGCGATTACAGTGCCTGCCAGAACCTTAAACGACCTTGTAAATGCCATGCCCGCTGAACGAGTAGATATTGTTTTAGATGGCGAAAAACAACAAGTGCATCTAGCTTGCGCAAGAACCGAAGCGAATATTAAAGGAATCGACGCTTCTGAGTTTCCCTTGGTTCCGGAATCTGGTGATGCCAATCGACATCAGATAGAAACTGAATTGTTCAAGACGATGATAAATCAGGTTGCCTTCGCGGCCGCAACTGACGACGCAAGACCAACACTAACCGGTGTGCTGACACGAATAATAGATGGCCAAATAACAATGGCAGCTACTGATGGATTCAGATTGTCCGTAAAAAACTTTGAAATTCCTGATACTGCTGGTGACCCGATCGAAGTTGTAATTCCGGCGAGGGCATTAGCCGAATTGGCTAGAATCGCTGACGACGATTGTGAACAGATATTTGTGACGATGCCGGAGGGTCGCAACCAAGTCATATTTGATATGGATAATATCGTTTTAGTTTCTCAGTTGATTGATGGAAATTTTCCGGAATTCCAGCCGGTAATTCCTGAACGCTATTTAACGAGGACGGTCTTAAACGCAGGAGAATTCGCTCAAGCATGTAAAATGGCCGAAATATTTGCTCGGGAAGTCAATCATACAGCGCGAGTTCATATTGAGCCTGGAAACGAGTTGATGCCCGGGTACGCTACTATTTCGGCGACAAGTAAAGAAACAGGGGACAATGTAGTCCAAATTGATGCCGATATTCAAGGTGACGAGGTTGAAATAGCCTTTAATGTCCGGTATATGAGCCAAGTTCTAAACGTAATTGATTCGGCTCAAGTGGCCTTAGAAACGACACGCTCCACAGAACCAGGAGTTATTAGACCAGTGGGAGATGACAGCTATCTGCACATTATTATGCCTATGCAATTTGGAAGATAGTTGCTAGACAATTAATCCCCCAGCCGATGGGATCCGAGAGTATCGAATAACAACTCATCAGTTTGCTTATAACGACTCCAAGACTTTGTGATAGAGGCTGTTCGCGTGAAGATCCTCAAGCGTATGGCAGGGTGCCGCAAGATTATCAGCGAGCAGTTTAGCTAATCCTTGATCAAAGGCTGCGTGCTCCATATTGATAACTATCGATCGGATTCCTGCATCCTTTATTAGTTTTGCGATTCGGTGAGCTTCCTCTTGAGGAGGCAATTCAGTCATACTCACATTTCCTGCCCCATCGGTAAGCAAGATCATCAGGGGCATCACCTCGGGATGCACATTTGATTCTTTGCGAAAAACGTCGTAAGCAGTCATTAAGCCGGCCGACAATGGCGTTTTGCCACCTACAGCAATATCTGCCAGAGCTTCTTTAGCCAATTGAACGGAATTAGTCGGTGACAGAACCATCGTGGCATCATTTTTATTAAAAACGACCAATCCTACTCGATCCCTCCTCTGATAAGCGTCGGTCAGTAGCGACATAATCGCTCCCTTGGTTGCTTCCATACGCTCGGCAACGGCCATACTCCAGCTCGCATCGACTACAAAAAGGACTAAGTTTGCAGAGCGCCGAACTCGCACCTTTTCTCGCAAGTCGCTTTTGCGTAACGCGAGGGCCATTTTCGAGCGATCTCGATGAATTTGTTTGGGTGCAGCCGCCCGAAAAGTGGCGTCAAATGCTAGGTCGGTCACTTTGTCTTTTTGTGGAATCCGCGCTTGTATGTAACGCCCTCTCTTGCGGTCCGTTTTGGTCCGCGAACGCCTGCCAGCTGATTGTCTCGTGAGCCTGTCGAGCTGGGTGTCGAGTCTTCGGGCGTTGAATTCTTCTGTGGAACTAACTGATTGGCCGCCTTCCCACCATTGACCGTCCTGAGGAGTACCGGGCACAGTTTGCGGCCCGGCTTCAGTTTCACCTACCTCTGTCTCAGAGGTCTCATCCCCTTCGCTATCCATACTTTTTTTTTGCTAACCGGGCTCTCTTCCGTTTCCTCTGCATCTTCGGATAACTCACCCCCAGCAAACTCGCTTTGTACCTGTTCAAGCCGTTCTTCGAGCTCGTAAGCTGAAAGGGCAGAATCCTGGAATGGACGGGTCTTTATTCGGTGAGGTAAAGCTAATTCGGCTGCTAGAATAATATCATCATCAGAGATCGCGTCGCGGCGGTGAAAGGCTGCATGTGCCTGGGCGCCTCTCAAAATAACCAAATCAGCTCGGTGACCATCTACTTTCAATGAGGCTGTAAGACTGGCAATAGAAGCAAGATCGCGCCGCGAATAACGTATATTATTTACCCGTGGTTTAGCGTGGGAAATCTGTTCAGTTAATTGCATTTCCTTGTCTGACCAACTATTGCTAAACGACTCTGGGTCACTTTCAAAGCTAACTCGGCGTTCCATAATCTGCATGCGTTGCTCCGGATCGAGCAAGCCTTTGATATTCACAGCGAAGGCAAAACGATCCAATAATTGAGGGCGCAGATCACCTTCTTCTGGATTCATTGTACCGACAAGAATAAACTTTGCAGGGTGACTGAAGCTTATACCCTCGCGCTCGACAACATTTACACCCATTGCAGCCGAATCTAATAACAAATCAACCACGTGATCGTCCAACAGATTGACTTCGTCAACGTAAAGCAGTCCCCGGTTGGCTGAAGCAAGAACACCGGGCTCGAACCGTTTCTGGCCTTTTTGTATTGCTTTCTCGATGTCTAGAGTTCCGACGACCCGATCTTCAGTTGCACTAATTGGTAAGTCGACAAATGAAGTTTGCCGTATCACCGATTTGAGCGGACCTTCTGCATGTCGCACACGGCAATCATCACACCACTCATTTGGTCGGAATGGATTGCAGCCGAAATGACAATCAGAAATTACCTCAATCTCAGGTAAAAGGGCGGCCAAGGCCCTGGCGGCCGTTGATTTTGCTGTACCACGTTCCCCTCGAATTAGCACACCGCCTATTTGTGGGCTGACAGCATTTAATATTAGCGCCCGTTTCATTCTTTCTTGACCGACAATAGCGGTAAATGGAAATATCGCTCGAGACATTCATGTACTCCAGTTAGATTACTCGAGGTGATTATACTGGAAGGCATCTGTCCGACCAACCGGGGTCGAAATACCAAAGATTGTAATGCTAAATCAATTCACAAATCACAATTGTTCCGTTTTTCGAGTTGGATAACCATAGATGTTTGTCATGCCATGCTAACCCAGTCGGCAAAAATTCAAGGCGATATTGAGCTGATATCCGACCATTTTTCGGGTCAATTTGACTTAATAAGAATTGTTGCTCACCATCAATCCAGGCGAAACTGTCTGTTGATGAGTTGTACTCCATTTCATGGGCGTAGCTAATCCAAAGTCGGCCATCATAATAGTCAAGGCCTGTTGTAGCCAGAGGCGTCTTAATGGAACTACGTTCCTGGCCAGTTTTGGGATCGATCGCTATCAATTTGCCTTGGTTCTGTGAAGTTACCCAAATTTGCGTACCGTCCCAGGCAGCATCCGTCATCCTGTTAGCTGCTGATATCGGTAATGTTAGGTCGAAATCGAGCGATTCTGGATTGATGCGCTGTATCCAATCTTCATCCATTCTTGTTTGCCAAAGATATTCGCCATCCCAGGCCAGTCCACTTATGACACCTGGGCACTGCAACGAATTGATAATTTCTCCAGTCTCAATGTTGATCTGACAAAGCTCGCCCGTTGAATAATCATTGAGCCAGATATCGTTCTTAGACCAGGCCAATCCAGCCGGCGTTTGGACGGGAACATCCACAGTTCTAACGACACTTAACTGAAGGTCCATGGTTATTTTGCCTTCTTCACCGAATAAGGGTACTCGCCCGAACCATAATCAGCGAACATTTTTCGGTATTTCTTGCAACTACGTATTCAAGTCAGCCCTGACCAAATATTTTCAAAAATCGACTCAATCGCCATTGCTATAGGCGATTCCTATGGTAATGTGCGGCCAATAGCTTCGGCAATTGCCTTCATTTCAGTGACGAGGTCGGCAAAACGTTTTGGTTTCAATGACTGCGCGCCATCAGATAATGCTTGGTCGGGATGTGGGTGAACCTCGATAATAAGACCATCGGCACCGGCTGCAACACTGGCCTTGGCCGCGGCGGCTACATATTCCCATTTCCCGGTTGCATGACTGGGGTCTGCAATAATCGGTAGGTGGGACATCTGTTTAATCACAGGGATTGCGTTAATGTCGAATGTGTTACGCGTATATCTTTCGAAAGTTCGGATGCCGCGTTCGCATAGCATCACCCGCGTATTGCCATGACTTAAAATATATTCAGCAGACATCAACCATTCTTCCATAAGGCTGCTCATACCGCGCTTCAATAATACAGGATGTTGTGATTTTCCAACCGCATGCAACAATGCATAATTTTGCATATTTCGAGCACCAATTTGGAGGATATCTGCATATTCAGCTACAAGTTCCACCAGGCCTGGTTCCATAACCTCCGTTACAATCGGCAACCCTGTCTGTTCGCGGGCTTCTGCAAGGTAGCGAAGTCCATCTTCGCCAAGTCCTTGAAATGAGTAGGGTGAAGAGCGAGGCTTAAAAGCACCACCCCGTAAAATGTGGGCTCCCGCCTCTTTGACGGCATGAGCTGTCTCGATTATTTGACTTCTATCTTCGACCGAACATGGACCAGCCATTAGGACAAGTTGATTACTTCCGACTTGGTGATCTCCGATCGGAAAAGTTGTTCCTGCAGGTTTAAAGTTTCGACTCGCTAATTTGAACGATTCCAGGATTGGCACACACCGTTCAACATCAGGCATGCGCTCTAATTGACCACGTTCAATAGGCCTGCCGTCACCAATAACTCCGATGATCGTCCGCTCCTCACCTTCTGATAAGTGGACCTTGAATCCGGAATCTTCGATACGAGCTATCACGGCCGAGATGTTCGCCATCTTTGCCTCTGCCTTCATTATCACAATCATCATCTTCGCTCTCTAGTTGCAAATTGTGTGGTCGAGAAAAACCACTGGCCTCGTTTTTCTACCTTGGCTGGGCAATAAACCGACTCAGCTGTCAACATCTACCTTTTCGAAGTTAATCGCCGATTCAATCTCTTCAAAAGGAATTTGCGGTAATTCCTTATGGTCTGGACGTAGGTCGCTAGCACCATGGATGTAAACATGAATAATATCCCCAGGGGCTTTTGTAGTATTCCAGTGTATCAGGATGCGTAGGCAATGATCCAATCCTTTTGGCACCTCCATCTCATGGCCGCAAAGCAAGGCGACATCATACCAGCCCAATTGACGTGCAGCTAAGGCTGGATAAGTTGCATTAAGATCGCAAGTAGTGGTGAAGATTGTGCTTGCCACATCGTCGCTTTTGATATCATTGGCGCGTATCATGATAAACAATAACTCTCGAGTTGCACGAAGAATTGCTTCAGTTGTGTTTTCGTCAACCGTAGTTGCTCCCCGAATCCCGCGACATCGATAAGTTGAACTCTCTTCATTCCTCAAAATATCACCATTGTTTGATATCCGTTTCATCTGTACAAACCTTTAAATTTGGAGTCTAGAAACAAAAAAGACGCGACTTCTGTGCCGCGTCTGGTAGAGTAAAAATGGTTTTTTGCATTCTAAAAGGTCAATGCAACTCTCCCACGCGGCGGTAGCGGCGAGCCGATAAAGAAATATCGCTGAGTGCTAAAATAAATGTCGATTCTCTGCCTCATAAGCCATGGCATCATATCATCTCGGAATGTTAGCGTCAAATGTATTGGCTTATCCAGCTGCGCCTTGTCATCGCTTATGGGAAAAGTGGTTATGGAGTAGGAGTAGGAGCGACTTCAAATGGAAATTCATAGCCCACGATAGAATCAACAATCGTGGCGTACATTTCGACAATCGTCTGACTGCTTGTGAAATAACCGCTTAACATATCCTGAAGCAACGGGGCCAAAATCAATTCTTCGTATAGCGAACCCATTAAGCTTCCTTGTCCATTCTCAAAGGCCCATCTATTTGCAGAGGCAACGCCGTCGCTTAGCGCCTTGACCAAATCGTCGTCCAGCTGCTCACTTATACTTTCAGAATCTGGTTGTAATGGCATTTCGACCCAGGCATCGGAGTAGACAGTTGACTGCGAACTGGTGCCGTGCCTCATTGGTACTTTGCGTTCTGGGTTTACCCTTAGCCAGTCCAAATAACCATCGCCAAACCAATAGTCGACAAAAGATTTTGTAAGCTCCGGGTTAGCCGTCTTTGTGATACCTAATGCAGTTAATCCAGCAAAGTCGGCTGATACTGCGGATTCTCCGTTACCCATGATATTGGTTACGAAACCACTGTTATTAATTAGATAATCAGAGCTAACGCAGGCGTCGCATGAGGGATACAAAGAGTCATCCAATCCTGCGATGATTGGAATCGCAGAAGGTGAAGTAACAATTATACCAGTGCGGCCTGATAAATAAGCGTTTAACGCGCTAACATCAGTTTGGTATCCGATCGGGCTATATTTGTTGATAAGTTGCCGATAATATTCTAGTGAATCTAAACACGCTGGATGCAGGATTGATACTCTGCCAGAATTTTCAACAAGGTCACAACCATTTGCCATAGCGAAATGCTCAAACACTTGCTGGGTGGTGATCAGATCCGATTCAGTTGGAACCACGATTCCAGATATGGACTGTTCCGGATCATGCATGCCTTCGGCCGCTGCAAGCAGCCGGTCAAATGAATCAGGTGGTGCTAGACCAAGCTCCTGAAGCCAATCAGAACGGTAGATCAACAGTTGCTTCCATCCCTCGCTCGGAAGGGCGGCTACCTGGTTTGATGATTGATTCATGGTCAGTTTAAGAAGGCCATCTTCGTAAAATGACTCGCGATCCAGATCATCTAATAGTTGAGTGGCCAACTCTGCATCAAGAATACCAACCTCTGCCCAACCAATACTGAACTCGAGCGGATGAAGTATAAGGTCTGGAAGTGTGCCAGAAAGAACCGCGGTCTGTACCAGCTCAGGCATCAAGTTTGGTGATACAAGCTGAACCTCTACTTGAATTCCGGTGCGGGCGGCAAATGAATCTGAGATTTGACTCAATAGTAAGCGATGCTCAGGTGACGTTTCATTTACCCATAACGAGAGAATCTGGTTATTATCCGGAGCGTCTGATGGGTTATCAGATTGTACGATTGGTGCATTTGGCGTGGCTGTTGGCGCTTCGGAAAATAGGGGAGTGGGTTGGGGTGTAGGTGAATTAGTTATTAGGGCTTCTCTTGTGGCCAATCTAGGGCTATTAAGGACATCTTGTTGACAGCCCACGACGAGCAGGACACCGATAAAAACCAATAAAAGCCAGATCAGTTTAATCGTCCGGCTCCGCATTGTTTTTGATTTAGCAATAAACAGATTAATCACCCAATATTGACCTACAATAATCCGTTGTTGATCTCGTAAATAACTCTCAGACCAGTCAAAGTTAACCATGGCTCTACATGATCGATGATATTTGTATAGGGCGTGATTCGTTTAATCAATCCTCCAGTTCCAATAACCGTGATATTTGGTACGTCTAACTCCGATTTTATCCGTTGAACCATCCCTTCGATCAAGGCAACGTATCCAAAGATCAGACCAGATTGCATTGCGTGAACTGTATTCCGCCCTATGGCATGAGGTGGCGCTTCAAAAGCAACACGGCCGAGTTGAGCGGCCCGATTAGCCAGAGCTTCAGCAGCTAGCTCTAAACCAGGAGATATAGCGACACCGAGAAGTTCGTCACGCGCTGAGATGGCATCGAAGGTTGTGGCTGTACCCATATCAATGACAATGCTGTTTCCCGGATAAAGGTGGACTGCTCCAGCCGCGTTTACAATACGATCTGCCCCAACCTCAGCTGGATTCTCCGTTCGAATATTAACACCGGTTGGCGTCGTTGAGTCTACCAACAGCACCTGTTGATCCAGATATTCACGGCATACCGCGACGAACGTGCTCGTTAATGGGGGGACAACGCTCGATAATACAGTGGCTGATACCTTTTCTGAAGCATCAGCCTCGCGTAAGAGACTTTTCAGATAGACGCCATACTCATCGATAGTGCGATCGTGCACGGTTCGAAGACGCCACTGTTCGAGCCAATTATGTCCATCCCAGAGACCTAAAGTAATGGTCGTATTTCCAACATCCATAGCTAATAACATGGGATTGATTTTAACTGACATGAGATACAGAGGCCAAGCCCTAAATTCCTTCTCTAATGTTCAGTTTTTGCTGAAGAAAACGGATAGGGTAAACTTCTTTGGGGAATTGAATTGGTGTCAGAAAATTATTCCTATTATAGGTGATTGTATTCGAGTTCTTATTCAATGATAGACGGCACTGGCTGGCCATTAGGAAAGGTCTCCACAGTGAATGCTACTTATCAAATATTCAGGAACCCTCGCGACATGGATAAAACTGAAAACATTCTAATTATTGATGGCCATAATGATACCTTATTAAGGCTTTATCAGGCCGATAGCAACAAGTTGAATTTATTTTTTAAACGGAGTGACCAGGGGCATATTGATCTGCCTAGGGCCTTAGAAGGCGGGTTTGGTGGTGGCTTTTTTGCCATGTTTGTTCCAGCAATAAAAGATCATTCGACTCCGCCTGCTTCGCAGACAAGTGGTCAGACTACGACTGCCGATTGGGATACATCTCGCGGCGTGCCATTAGATTATGCCCAGAAGACGATCGCGAACATGATTGAGTTGCTCAGGGAGCTCGAAGAGGAAGCGGCCGGGGAATTTAAAGTAGTGCATACAGTAGAAGAATTGGACGCTTGCTTGAGTAGTGGCGCGGTAGCGGCCATAATGCATATAGAAGGGGCCGAAGCGATCGAGCCAGACCTGAGTAATCTTGCGGAATATTATGAGGCTGGATTGCGGTCTGTGGGAATCACTTGGAGTCGTTCAAATGCTTTTGGCCATGGGGTACCCTTTGAATATCCAAGCTCTCCCGATATTGGTCCAGGTTTAACCAAAGCCGGTCGAAATCTGGTCAAGTCCTGCAATCAGTTAGGAATTATGATTGATTTGTCACATCTAAATGAAAAAGGATTCTGGGAAGTTGCCTCGCTCTCTGACGCACCGTTGGTTGTTACCCATTCTGGTGTTCATGCTCTTTGCCCAGCCAGTCGCAATCTGACAGACAAGCAGCTTGAGGCCATTGCCGACAGCGATGGGTTAGTCGGCATCAATTTCCATGTCGGATTTCTTCGCGCTGACGGAAAGAATGACCCAGAAACCCCAATAAGTGACATTGTCCAACACGTTGACTATGTCGTTGAAAAAATTGGCATCGAGCATGTTGCATTCGGATCAGATTTTGATGGAGCCACGATGCCCAAATCACTTGGAGATGTATCCGGATTTCCAAAGCTAATGAGCGCTTTGGAGGAGAGTGGCTATAGTAATCAGGAATTGAAACAAATTGCTCATGAGAACTGGCTGCGGGTGCTAAGGGAATCATGGATTTCCTAAGAATTCGGCCGAATTGAATTTCTTACTGCGAAATTCTTTACGTCCTGACAATTCAACTTCCATCCACGATGCCCTCAGCATCAGCAGATAGAATTGTCGCAACACAATGGATATTGCTGCTAGTCACATTTATCTATATTAATGGATGGATATGTGCAGATTGAATTGCCCATAGGAGTAGGTATATGAATACATTAACGGCTAACTATGACGATTTGAACCTTCATGATCGAATCGTAGGCTACGATCAACAAGTACCCTTGCTAGATGGCAGCCTAGTTCGTTATGTCAACTTAGATAATGCTGCCAGTACGCCTGCCCTTCGCGATGTTACTGAAACCATTGATCGATTTATGGCCTATTACTCTAGCGTCCACCGAGGTGCGGGCTTCAAATCGCGTGTTAGCACAGCAGCCTATGACCAAGCACACCAGATCGTTGCCCGGTTCGTTGGTGCGGATACACGTTCAAATACTGTTATTTTCGGTAAGAATACTACTGAAGCCATTAACAAACTTTCCTACAGAATACCGTTGGCAGATGATGCGGTAGTTGTTTGCACACAGCTTGAACATCACTCAAATGATCTGCCCTGGCGGCGTCGGGCTGAGATGGTTCATGTTCGGGCCCTGCCAGATGGACGACTTGATGAAGATGCGTATGACCGGATATTAGCGAAATACGCGGATAGGGTGGGATTAGTTGCCCTTTCGGGTGCATCCAACGTCAGTGGTTTTATTCAGCCTATCCATAGATTAGCTAGGAAAGCTCATAATGTGGGAGCAAAGATACTGGTTGATGCTGCTCAACTGGCGCCTCATCGCCAAGTTGACATGAAGCCTGATGATGATCCTGAACATCTGGATTTCGTTGCTTTATCGGCTCATAAAATGTACGCGCCTTATGGTACCGGGGCTTTAATTGGCCCAAAAGAAGTATTTTTGCAGGGTGCTCCTGAATACCCAGGTGGCGGTACAGTTGATGTAGTTACTTTAGACGAAGTGCATTGGGCTGGGACACCTGACAGAGATGAGGCAGGTAGCCCAAATGTGGTTGGCGCGGTGGCCATGGCCATAGCCGCAAAAACGCTAATGGATATTGGAATGAAAAATATCGCTGCCCATGAGGAACAGTTAATTGCCTACACATTATCGCAACTTCGCCACATAAAGGGCATACGCATATTTGGCCAAACAGATCCTTCACGCTCTCATGAAAAAGTAGGGGCCATACCATTTGCCTTAGAGGGTTTATCGCATTTCCTGGTTGCGGCAATTCTTGGTTACGAGGGGGGAATTGGGGTGCGCAGTGGCTGTTTTTGCGCCCACCCCTACGTTGTTCACTTGTTACAGTTGGAAGCTGATGAATGGCGCCGGCAAATGTTGTCCGGAAATAGATCGAGCATGCCAGGCTTGATTCGGGTCAGTTTTGGCTGTTACAACACAATCGAAGATATCGATCGTCTCCTGGAGATGTTAGAAAGAATTTCAAACGGTCATTATAAGGGCAATTATGAGTTGATGCCTGAGACTGGCGAGTATCTACCAGCTGGCTATGAGGATCCTCTGGAGGATCATTTTTTGCTCGAATCAATACCAGCTGTAGGATAGGGAGATGGCCCATATCATTCTTCTTCTGGTCGATTAAGTCTAATGAGGATCTTAACAGAATGCTGTAATGAGTGACGATCCCGAATATGAAAGACTATTAGAACGTTATCAATCAGGTAATGTACCCTGGGATGATCCTTTGCCTCCACCCGAAATATTAGAGATCGTTCCCACGTTAGTTCCTGGACGAGCGCTTGATATGGGTTGTGGCTACGGCCGGGCGTCAATATTCATGGCCGAAAATGATTGGGATGTTGATGCCATCGATTTCATTCCTGAGGCGATTGCTGTAGCGCGCAAACGAGCAATCACGGCAGGCGTAAAGGTTAAATTTCATCTTAGTGGGGTAAATGAGCTTTCGTTTCTTACCGGGCAATATGACTTGGCGGTCGATGTGGGTTGTTCACACAATTTGAGCGATCTTGAATTGGCTCAATACCGAAAGACACTTGCCAGGCTTCTGCGCCCAGGAGCGATTTTGCTGCTTTATGCTCGTCTCCGACCGAATACCACGGAATCAATTCAGAACGGGCCTCGAGGACTCCACGAGGCGACCCTACTTAAGATATTCAAACAGAGTTTCAATCTTCTTTGGATTAGACGAGGTGAAACAGTGGTTGAAGACCAGCCACCATGGCCTTCAGGATGGTTTCAGTTTCAACGAAGCTGAAATATCTTGCCATGGTTATTGAGTGAGCATCACGGATCACAATATAGCCAAGGCATCTGTCCTGTTTTGTGGCCGAAAAGCTTAGCAGCTGTTAGGTGCATCAAAGGGCGAAGTGTATGTATTAAACGCAATGTCATGTAACAAGTGCCCCTAACTTCCTTGTTCAGCGATAAGACTTTCAATTGCTTGTTCAAAAAGTGCAAATGGCTGAGCACCGGACAATAGATAACCATTGATGAAAAATGCCGGTGTGCCAGTGACTCCCAGCTCGATTCCTTGTTGTAAATCTGCATTTACGGCATCTGAATATTTGCCACTGTCCAAACAATCGCCAAATTGATCCACATTAAGTCCTAAATCTTCAGAATATCCAGCAAAGATTTGGCTTGGTCTGCCGCTTCCCCACTCACCTTGTCGCTCAAATAATAGATCGTGCATATCCAAGAAGGCATCCTGATCGCCTGCACAACGGGCTGCTTGAGCAGCCAAGAATGCCTGCGGGTGAATATTATTTAGCGGAAAGTCTTTATAAACATATTGGACTAGCCCTTCGTTTACATAAGATTCGAATATCTGAGGATATGTCTCTTGGTAGTGTCGACTGCAAAATGGGCATTGGAAATCTGTAAATTCGATAATGGTCACCGGTGCATCAGCGTCACCAATAGCGAAGGCGTCACCAACGAGTACCTCGACCGGATCTGAAGGCTGCGGCGGCTCAGCTTGGGGAGGGGGAGCGAATGCCTCAGCGAGTCTGCCTTCTTCCGCAAGTTCGACTGCGATCTGGAAATGTTCGGTTGGTCTGGCGCCGTTTAAAGGGTAGCCATCGACAAAAAAGAAGGGTGTTCCCTCAATACCAAGTGCTCTTGCTTCATTAACATTTGTTTCAATAGCCGAATCAAAGCGGCCGCTGCTTAAACAGCTTGAAAACTCATCGCCATCAAGACCTAAATCGTTGGCATAACCTAAGAAGAGCTCATCTGCTTGGGACCCAAGACCTGCCCAATTGGTCTGATTAACGAAGATCGCATCGTGCATTTTCCAGTATGCATCCTGATCGCCGGCACACCTTGCAGCAGTTGCGGCTGCTCGTGCATCTGGATGTATCTGATCAAGCGGTAGGTCTTTGAGCACATAATATACGCGGCCCGAATCAATCATCTCGCTAATAATAGTCGGCATGGTTTGGGTCGAATGTCGAGCACAATAGGGGCATTGATAATCTGTAAATTCGACAATAGTCACGGGTGCTCCTGGATCACCCATGACCCCGGCAAACTCCTGGTTTATCGTTGCCGGTGTCGGTGCAGCAGTTGGACCTGTGGGCTCGGGTGGGTTGTTGCTGGCAAGTTGACCACCTTCACTAATAGTTGCAATTGCTTCATTAAATACAGTTAAGGGCTGAGCACCTACCAGGAGTTGACCGTTTATAAAGAAACTGGGTGTCCCCGATACGCCGAGAGTAACCCCCGAATCTAAATCAGCCTGAATTTCCTGTTCATACTTATTGCTCAGAATACAAGCCTGGAAGGCCGCAACATCATCAATTCCTATAATATCGGCAATGGAAATAAAAACGTCCTCGGCTGCTTGATTGGACCAACTGCCCGGATTTTTAAAAAGTTGATCATGCATGGACCAATATGCGGCTGCGCCGTACTCCCCTGCGCAACGAGCTGCATTTGCAGCTGCGGTTGCCTGGGGATGAATATTATTAAGCGGGAAATCATAATAGATGAGCACAATGTTTCCGTTTGCTATTTGATCCGCTTCAATCGCAGGCAGAGTTTGCTCATAAAAACGGGCACAGAAGGGACATTGATAATCAGAATATTCCTTTATAACAATAGGGGCATTCGGATCACCGCGAAAAGCATGACCGTCCTCTGTAAATCCGACTTGGATACCAGAGGCTTCCAGCTCTAAAGAGTCTTGCATCGTCCCTAAGCCGGAGGCTTTGCCAGTCGTCGGCACTTTATCCTCCTGAATTGGTTCTGGCGATTTAGCTTGAGAAGATTCAAGGGTTACGTCCGTTGTTGAATTTTTTTCGGCATTATTATCTTCGGCTAACAGGTCATCAATTAGGGAAGGCTCATTGAACGTTTCAAAAGCGCTCTCTTCGACAGAAGTTGGGAGATCCGTCCCACTTTGACAAGCTGCAAGAAATACAGCCAAAAAAAGTATCCATATTACCTTTAAGGAAATCTGACTTAGGTTAGACTTCATTTTCTTTCAATCGCTCTCTAGAATACTTGGCAAAAATCTGGGCGTTCGCTGCAAAACAATTGCTTCTAATATAAGCTTTGCAATTGATTCGCCGTTTTAGCCGACCTGCAAGGAAGATGTTCTTCTTTATCAAATCATGACAGTCAAAAGATTCTAATCATCTTACTTGCAAAAATTGCAATATAGGCAGCTAAACTTAATTGCCTATATCCGACTGGTAGCTGGAACTATGACTCTTTTTGATTATCACCTTCGCTGAACAAGGTGACAAGCTGCATTAGTCCTAGCCATACTTCTCTTATAGCTTACTCACAATAGAATCCACAACGGTACAAGCCTTTCTGTAACCAGATGGTCGTGAAGGCCAAGATTCTGACTTTAAGAATCCCCGTTTCGGCGCATCATTTATTTGAATAGGTAGACATGGTTCGCGCTAACACTTTGTGTTAGACTTCAATGTTTGGTGTTTCGGAGGTACCTTTTTACGCGAGACCGTCTGGTGAATGGTAAAAGTTTAACTAGACCCCTGAGCATCTCGTTCGTTTTGATATCTGGCTTATTAGCCATGGCTCTGTTTGTGGCTGAGGCTCGAGCCCAGCTTAGTAACGGTATTTATGAGCCGGAAAATGGCGCTTCAGTGTCGGGCATTGTTGTTGTGCGGGGAACGGCCAACGACCCTGAATTCTTGCGCTATGAGTTAGCTTTTCGGTCCGAATTTGCATCAAGGTCCGACTGGATTGTTTTTGCTCAGGGTGAGAGACCAGTTACAGATAGCACCTTAGCCATTTGGGATACAACTGTTGGTGGTGAAATATCTCCAGTTTTTCCTGATGGTCGATATCGACTCCGACTCAGAGTCGTCCGCAGCGACTATAATTATGATGAATATTTTACTACCGATCTGTTGGTAGCTAACTTATCTTTGACGCCAACAATAACCGGTACACTAACTCAAACCTTGGAGACAACATCTTCGACTCCATTACCGGCGACTATCATTGCCGCAACACGCGGTGCAAGCGGCGGAATATTACCAACGCTTACGCCTTTTCCATCGCCAACTCCTGGACCGACACCCGCTAATGCAGCCTCATCTCCCAGTTCCCAGAGAGACGATGGTGATAACGAAGGTGGTTTACTACGACAAATAACAGACATCGATCTCGGTCGATTCGGCAAAGCATTTTGGTATGGTGTGACGATCGTTGCGATTGCCTTTGCAGCATTAGCTGGCTATCTGCTAATACGCACGCTGGTCCGGTGGATGTTAAGACAAGCGAATAATCGGTAAAATCGATAGTTTCAGCTACTCAGACGAGGTAAAGTTAATAGCGATTTCCTCACTTGAACATGTGACAAAACCTGTATGTTAGATAAGGGCGATATAAACAAGAGCGATCGTTTTCTAATTGTAGGTCTGGGAAATCCGGGCCGACAGTACCGTGATAATCGTCACAACGTCGGCTACATGGTTATCAATCGTCTATCCGAACGATTAGATATTGCTATCTCTCGCGTTCAACAAAAAGCCCTAATTGGAGATGGACGACTCAATGGCAACCGGGTTTACCTGGCGAAACCCCAAACGTTCATGAATCTTAGCGGTGATTCGGTTGGGGCAATATCCAAATACTTTAGAGTGCCGATGTCCAGGTTATTAGTCATATACGATGAAATCGACTTGCCGTTGGCGACGCTCAGATTGCGGGAGCGAGGCGGGTCTGGCGGCCACAATGGAATGAAATCAATCATTAATCAATTGGGTCAAGATTTTCCACGATTACGTATTGGGATTGGTAGACCGCCTGGTCATATGGAACCGGCCGCATTCGTACTCCGTGATTTTGGAGCTTCAGAGAAAGTGATTATTGAGGAGGCGATAGAAGAGGCTACTTCAGCCATAGAAACATTTATTTTAATTGGGTTAGAGGCGGCAATGACTCGCTACAACGGTCCAATAGAGGGGGTTTAGCAAGTTGCAGGTAGAATCACGCAACCAAGCAGCTAGCTCAGCAGCGAATCACTTAAAGCTAGCTGGAATCTTGGAATATTTGAAAACAATTCCCAGTTATCGGCAATTAATTCAAGGAATTAGTGCTGGAGAGGTTCAGCAGCCATTAGGATTATTGGAGAGTGCTCGTGCCCCTGTATTGGCTGGACTATTTGAGGCCACTAAACGCCCCATCTTGTTGGTTACTGGTCGTGTGGATGCAGTTCCGGTTTGGCAACAAGCTCTGGAAGCCTGGGTGTCTGATTCATCCAAGTTAATCCGCTTTCTTGAACCTACTCCTTTGCCGTACGAGCGCGGTCCATGGAGTGAGCTTTCTCGAAATGGAAGACTTGCTGTTTTTGCACGTCTAATGGCATCCCAGCATCCCTTCGCGGCTCATGATGATGGGCAATTATTGGTCCTAACATCGATGAGAGCCCTGCTGCAAAAGACTTTGCCTCGGCGGCGATTTGTGGCCGCTACTCGAGCTATCCAAATTGGACAAATCATCGATTTGGAAACCTTACTGAAGGATTGGCAAGCCTCAGGATATCAACGCGTCAGCGTGGTCGAATCAAGAGGTCAATTCAGCCAGCGTGGCGGAATACTCGATATCTTTCCTATCGGTGCCCCATTTCCGACTCGTATTGAACTTTTTGGCGACGAGGTGGAATCGCTCAGAATATTTAATCCCTCAACACAAAGATCGGAATTGCTACAAGAGTCTGATAGCCGCATTGTCATTTCTCCCGCCAGGGAAATGATGCCAGGAGATGTTATTACCCTTGGAAAACATATAGCTCAGCAGAATTTGGTATCTGATGGAAATTTACCCAGCTGGCGGGATGATATTCCTGACCTTGCCTCGGGTAATCTCTCGCCAAATTTGGAATATTATTTGCCACTTGCATATTCCCAGTCAGCCTCTTTACTAGATTATCTACCTGCTGATACCTTAATTGTCTTGGATGATCTCCCCACCTTGGCCTCAGCGGCCAAAGAAACAGAATCCCACGCCGAACAAATCGCGCTAGAACAACTCGATATGCCACCTGAGTATCCTCACCCATTATTTATCTGGTCTGATTTGCAGGACAAATTGAGCGGCCGTTCTTGTTTGGTATTAGGCGAAGGAGAAGGGCAGGCATTTCGGCAACCGTCATTATTGTCCGAAGTATTCCAGCCCGGTCCAAGATTTGGTGGACAGGTCAGGCCATTTCTACTTCACCTGCGGTCGGCGAATCTAAATAACGAGACAACCCTCATAGTTAGCAGACAAGCTCAGCGACTGGCTGAGATGTGGCGTCAGGACGGCTCTCGTAAGGCAATCGGTCCTGACATGGATTATCGGCCGGTGAACTCTATCAACAATAAACCTCCGGACGGTAGTATTACATTTGTTCAAGGCACATTGCCTGGCGGCTTCTCCCTAGAGTGGACGGCGGAGGAAAGGCAGAGCAAAAATGGGCATTCTAAAAGCGTTTTGCTAAATCTTTTGACAGATGCTGAGGTTTTTGGTTGGAGTAGGCCGGTGCCGCGGCGCCGAGTCCAGCCGCGCCCGGTTGCCCCTGAAACATTTTTTGCTGATATCGTCCCCGGGGATTTTGTGGTTCATCTAGAATTCGGAATTGGTCGATTTTTTGGTCTTGTTATTCGGGCTGTGGGAGGAATGGGTCGCGAATATTTGAAAGTCGACTTTGCAAAAAGTGATGTGCTTTATGTACCCGTGCATCATGCGGACCGTCTGAGCAAATGGATAGGACCAGATGATCGTCACCCTGCGATTCAACGTCTAGGAGAAAAGAACTGGCGAAGTGCCAGGGCAAAGGCTCAAAAAGCTGTGGATGAACTCGCCGATGATTTGCTGGACCTCTACGCGGCTCGCGAAACCATAGCAGGTCATGCCTTCGCCAAGGATAATCAATGGCAACATGAGCTTGAAGCCAGTTTCCCCTATCGTGAAACGGACGATCAATTGCACGCCTTGGCGGAAGTGAAAGCGGATATGGAAAGACCGTCCCCTATGGATAGGCTAATATGTGGTGATGTTGGTTATGGAAAAACTGAAGTCGCACTGCGCTCTGCCTTTAAGGCAGTTATGGATGGTAAACAAGTTGCCATGCTTGTTCCGACGACCGTTCTAGCCCAACAACATTACAATACATTTCTCGATCGTTTGAAGCCCTTCCCGATCAATCTTGAAATGTTATCGCGTTTTCGCACCTCATCTCAACAAAATAAGATTCTCAAGTCAATTAGAGAAGGTCAGGTGGATATTGTAATTGGAACACACCGGCTGCTCTCGGACGATGTTTCATTTAAAGATTTGGGCCTACTGATTATCGATGAAGAGCAGCGTTTTGGAGTAACACATAAAGAAAAACTGAAACAACTGCGAACAGAAGTTGACGTATTGACCCTCACAGCCACTCCTATACCTCGCACCTTGTACATGAGCCTAGCTGGAGTACGTGATATTAGCCAGATTGATACGGCTCCCGCCGATCGTCTTCCCGTTCAAACTTATGTTGGTGAGACGGATGATGGGCTCGTACGAACTGCCATTTTGCGAGAACTGGATCGTGGCGGGCAGGTATTTTACGTACACAATCGAGTTCAATCGATCAATAATGCTTACCTAAATTTGAGTAGTCTGGTACCTGAAGCCAGCATAGCGATCGCTCATGGTCAGATGAGTGAGCGACAGTTGGAGGCTGTAATGGTGCGTTTCGTGAATGGTGAGATTGATGTCTTATTGAGTACGACGATTATCGAGAGCGGATTGGATATCCCCAATGCAAATACCCTAATTGTCGAGAGAGCTGACTGGTTTGGCTTAGCTCAACTTTATCAGTTGCGTGGACGTGTTGGGCGTGGCGTCCGCCAAGCTTTTGCTTATTTTCTGCACGAGTCCTGGATGCAATTAACGCCCGATGCTAAATCACGACTAGATGTCCTAGCAGAGCAAACTGAGTTAGGCGCCGGGTATACAATCGCAATGCGAGACCTCGAAATTCGGGGAGCAGGCGATTTGCTGGGATCAAGGCAAAGTGGCCACATCGCCGCTGTTGGCTTCGACCTCTATACACGATTGCTCGCCCAAGCTGTGAAACGTAGAAGAGCCGAGAGGGCAGGTCAAAAGGTTATTGTTAAACTACCTGAGGCAATTTTAATAGATTTACCTCTTGCGGCTTATATCCCAACAGACTACGTCCCTGAGGCGTCATTGCGGCTTCGACTGTATAGACGAATGGCTGTGCTAGAGACACTTGGGGAAATTGATGAAATGGTTGCCGAACTCACCGATCGTTTTGGAGCAATTCCAGACCCGGTCGACAATCTGATGTATCAATTAAGAGTCAAAGCCCTGGCTCAGAAGGCGGCTATTCCGTCTATTACAAGCGAGTCGGGTCAAATTCATATTCGTCTCCCTGATGGCGTGTCAATGAATCAGTTCGATTTTCATCGACAAATTAGTCCCGGCGTTCGTGTCAGCCGGAGAGGGCTTTGGATCGACAGAGAAATGTCGACCCGGGACTGGCAGGTAACCCTTGTACAATTGCTCGAGAAAATTCAGTCAATTAATGTGATTGCTGAGGCAATAGCTGACTAAGTTGCCGATTCAATCCGGGTTCTTAGCGTCAGTGAGAACCGTGTTGGTCGCCTAGGACGACAAGATACGTAGGATAAATACATTGAAAGGAACAAACATGCAGTTTTGGCAGTACCTTGGTAATTGTCATAAATATAATATGCGCGATATAATTCGCCCATGAGGATTCAGTTTTACGATGAACCAGTCGGGGGGACTTATTCTCGAGACAAAGTTCGTTTCAACCAACTTGGATTGTTTGTTTATGAGGATGGCCGTCGGATAGCAGTAGGTTTTGATATTACTCCTTTTCAAGAACGCCCTTCTATTGAAATATCTGTGATAAATGGGGCTGGCATTGAAGCTGCCAGTCTATCAGTAATAGAAGCTATTGAACCCCAATTCAATCTTACAATGCACCTTCGGGATACCAAATCAATCAATCCGTACACAATTGAGGCAATTCTTTACTATCGGTCGCTTGATGACGACCGCGCCGTTGTCGATAAAATAGCCAGAATCTTTGATTCCACCAAGTCAGGTGAACAGTAAAAAAAAATATGACTACCAAGTAACGGTGGTCCATCCATGGCAGCAAAATAATTAATCTATATGGTAAAGCAAACCCTAATCGGTCAAAAAGTCGGAAAATATCAGGTCGTTGAGGTTCTCGGTCGTGGGGGAATGGCCGAAGTATATAAAGCATACCAAGAAAGTCTTGAACGCTATGTTGCGATCAAGGTAATGCATTCTTTTTTGGCTGATGAAGAGGGGTTTTTGGTCCGATTCCGGCGGGAAGCACGGGCAATGGCCTCCCTTAATCATCGTAATATCGTCGGTGTGTACGACTTCGATGTTCAAGAAGGCATGTATTACATCGTCATGGAATTTGTCAGTGGGGGAACTTTAAAAGACCGTTTGTCGGAACTAGCCAGAGATAGCGACCAGATGCCCTTAGGGGAGTCAGTTCGCATCGCTTTGGAAGTTGCCGATGCCCTCGCCTATGCGCATGCCCGTGGGATGGTTCACCGCGATATTAAACCCGGCAATATTATGCTTGATGAACAAGGGCATGGGGTGTTGACTGATTTTGGTATAGCCAAGATCCTTAGCGGACCTACAGTTACGGCCACCGGGGCTATGATTGGTACGCCAGCTTATATGTCGCCGGAGCAAGGTTTAGGTCAGCCAGGCGACGAACGAAGCGATCTTTATGCTTTAGGTGTCTTGTTCTATCAGATGGTAACCGGTAGATTGCCTTATGATGCTGATACCCCTTTGGCTGTGATTCTTAAACATGTCAACGAGCCGGTTCCTCAGCCTTCAGAATTAAACACAAATATCCCAGCAGCCATCCAGGCGGTTGTTGTAAAATCGATGGCCAAAAATCCGGCTGAACGATTTCAATCCGCCTCGGCCTTGATTTCTGATTTACAAGCCGCCGCTGCCTCAAGCGATCTCGATCTAACCGCCGGGGTTGTCTTTTCCGCTGTCATTGATAGGCCAACTCCACCGCCACCACCTCCCCTTGTAGATGAAACACAACTTGCAAGACCTGCAGCAACGGTCATGTCGACTCCCGCAGCCACCGTCTTATCGACTCCTGCTCCCCCCTCGTCTACGCCAGAAGCAACAAAGGTGGTCGTACCATCAGAAGCTATTTCCGCGACAGAGATTGCCACCCCAGTCATGCCCCCCAAGCCACAAGAGGAAAAGAAACGGCCGTGGGGTATCATTATCATCGTTCTATTGCTTCTAATTGTCGGAGGAGCCGCCGGTGTCTTTATTATTTCTGGAGGGCTGTCTTCGGATACACCTACACCAAACCCAGAGCTAGGTGTAGCAGTAATAGAAACGCCAACCAGCGAGCCGACAGATTCGCCGACTGAGGAAATACTGCCAACAGCCGATAATGTATCTACGGCCGTGGCCTTAATTGCGGCATCATTAACAGCTCAGCCAACCGGAACGGCGAGCCCAACTGGCACTCCGACCCCGACATTTACACCACTTCCAGATGCAACAGCTACTTTCTTGGCCGGATGTGAAAGCGATTTCGAGTTGGAAAACGCATATACTTTCCAAAATGAAAATTCCAGTTCTACACCAGGTGGAGTTAATTTCACTATGAATTGGGTATTGAGAAATACCGGTTCTTGCCCTCTTCCGGCCGGTTTATTATGGTTATATCAAAGCGGAGAGGATTTTGGCCAGCCAGAGCCTGTAGAACTTCTAGAAACCCTCGCAGCAGGGGACCAGATTGTTTTGTCGACCTTACTTTCAGCCCCAACTAATCCAGGGCGTTATGAAAGTGTTTGGCAGCTTGTTGACTCAAGCCAAGAAGCTGTCGGCCCGGAAAGATCATTTGAAATCCTCGTTTTTGAGCCGGTTACTGCCACACCACAGGCAACTAGCACGCCTGAAGAATCCCCCACCCCAGCAGTAATTGAACCGTTTGGCTATAATATCTCCGCTGCTGTATGTGAGTACATTGAGAAAGACTGGCAATGCCAGCTATTCATCAATCCGTTTGGTGGAATTGGACCTTATACGATTACGATTTCAGATGCCGATCCACCAAATCAATATCAAGGTGAAGGACCCTTCAGCCACCCCATCCTTTCAAGTCGCTGCAATCCTTGGGTAAATACTGTAAGTGTTCAGGATGATGGTACCGGGGAGGTTCTGTCTGAAGCTAAGTTTTTCGATCCTCATCAGCTCTTCGAAGGTGGCTGTACTCCCCCACCATAAGATGTCCTGGATAGGTAACAATGTTTGGTCAAATTGAATTATCTACATACCTAGTCGAAGTTATTCTGGATGACTATCTTGTGCGTGGGGAATTACAACCTCGCGGGGAAATATTGACCTATATTAATGATCGAAGCTGGGACTTCATTGCCTTTCGAAATTGCGAGTTACTTTCATTGGCCAAAGACAGTCGAGTTGGCGCAATCAACCAAGACCAATTAGTGATTAACAAGAACCACCTTTGTGCCATCAGTGTCCTTGATAAAAACCAAACAGAAAAAATTCGCCTCCAGGAAAGCGCTCGCCCTTTGATTTGTTACCTAAATCAATTTGCCATTCAAGGTAAAGCACATGTGCATTCAGAAGCCCCGGATGAAGATATGCTCGATGAAAGGCAAGATTATTATGCTCTCAGCGAGGCTTCGATTTTCCCGATTCGACCAGTTGCTGTATCTCCCAAACAGAAGGTTCCCCTGTTAATAATTAGACGCGGTCGAATTCAGGTATATCACGTACAATCAGAATCTAGCTGAAAATAATTGGCTTAATCTGACCGATCTTTCGCCTGTCTCTCCTTAAGTTTTTCTAATTTTGATTTTGTCTCCCTCCAAGTGATTTTTGACAGCCCCAATCTTTGTCTGATCTCATCAGGCTCGGTTCCATTATTGTAATCGCGCAGCGCCGATACCCAACGCAGATTCTCAAATGATAGACGCCCTTGGTTAAGGCCAGTCGCATTCCCTACACCACTCAAGATATATTCTAGATTCCGGTCGGTACAGGTAAACAAGGTATCATCGGGAGCGTATTGTTCAAGATACTCATCCAGAATATCTATCCAAGATGGCTGTAAAGTTATTTTTCGCTCTTTATAACGCAAGCGTGGATTCTTGTAACGGACAAATAAGAAAGGAGAATCCCGTTGATCTCTGTCGATATGATTAGGAACGATGGCCATTGCTTCGCTCTTTTTTATCCCGGTTTGCAGAAGTAATGTAAGTAACATAAGCGGCCGCACATCGCCCGCATTCTCTTTGTCTCCAACGCGGATATTTTCAGTTACCTCTATCGCGCTTGCTACTTCTTCCTCAGTCGGAATTTCTGGCAACGGACTGCTTACACTTATTTGGATTACCGCATCTGCTGGATTGGAAGGCAATATGGCCTTTTCTAAAAGCCAGCCAAAAAACACTTTCAATGTAGTGACCCGCCGGGCGTAAGATTTACGGCTACAAGGTACGCCCCGCTCATAAACTAACCAATTTAAGAAATCATTCAAATTATCGGTGCCGATTTCACCAATAGGCTGTCCACTACCCAGATATTTGCCTAACAATCTTATGTCGCTGGCAAAGGCCCTACGCGTATGGATTGAAAATCCTTCGTCCTCCATGTGTTGTTCAAACGCACCCAGGGCCGCCTGTATCGAGGCATCTGCTGTTATAGTTCCAGTAGGTTCAATAGGAAATGCCTCAGCCGGAAAAAGAGGGTTTTGACCGTCTTCACTCATTTCGATCTCCTGAACAGTCGTAACTTACCAAACAGTAGATAATATTAACATTCTTCATTTCGCATAGTTAAACCTTCAACTGAAGCATAGCCTACGAATCATCCGGCGTCAAGCGACTGAATCTAATCACATCAAGGCATCTTCCTAGAGCGATTCTAATCCCTAAAGCTGGCTTGAATCGATTAACTTGGATTCAGGCAAGATGATTCATTCGCCTATTGGAAAAGTATTCTGAAAGTAGATAACCAGATAACTCGGTATATGAACTTGGATCAAAAAGTCAGCCCCAAATCAGTAAATGTTTCGATCAGAACACTTTCTTCTATCATCATTTTGCAATTCACTATTTGGCTGCTCTTCCATATATTCATGGGTTAAAATCGTGATCTGCTTCTGTTTTTTTCCCAAACAGTTCTAAACAACCAACCAGTGCCCTGGCAGCAACATACAGCAAACGGTGTATTGATCTTCTTTGAAAACTTTCGAACTCGTTCGACATTATTGCTGGATCCAATAGATAAGCCTGGTTATTGCCCTCAGAAGGTAACGGTGGGCCTACTAATTTTGTCTCAAACAGCAACATGAATGAAAGGACTTTATTAACCAGCTGCCCCGGAGACTTATTAAAACTTGTCACCCGATTTTTTCTTACACGCTTGATGACACGTCCGACAAGGTATGAAGCTGGCATGAGGGGATCAAAAACTGCTAGGCGGTCACCCTTGGTGATAAGATATGGCTTATCGTCTAGATGTCGAGAATCCCAATAACGATGCACGATCAATTCTTGTTCTGTGTGCAACACCACCAGGTCGCCGGCTTTAAGCTTGTTAGGCTGGGTCTTAACAAGGATAATGAGGTCATCTCGCCGGAGAAGAGGCGCCATGCTATTGCTAGTTACTATTGCACTCGATTGTCCCTTTTGGTGCAATGATTCCCTTAGCAGTAAAGCAGATAGATTATGATGATTCTCGTGCTGGTTCGCCAAAATACTTTTACCAAATAAGCCAATCGTGAGCGCGCGGTATTAGGCAGTCAAGTTATCAATTATTATATGAACGTTTGCGTTATAATAGAATCAGCGACGTTAATAAATTAACAGTTTCAGGAGATCGTGCTATGCATATTCGCTGCTCATATTGCCGCAACAGTTTTAATTTGTCCCGAGACTTCCTGGAGATTGCCGTAACATCAGCAAAGGAAAAACGGCAGAAATATTATTCTGTTGAATGTATCAATTGCCGGAAACAGATCAAGGTGCCGATCTCTCAAATGCAACGATACTTGCCGAGGAAAGAGAAAATTGAAGAGGAAAGCGACGACTAAGACATGAGATACGTAAGATATGCGTTTAGCTTTTCTATCCTTCTGGTTTAGAGGTCAGGTGGTAAAGATTAAATAACCACAATGAATGAATGAAGGAATGATCATTATTTCCTGTTGATAAGCTACCAACATTAATATTTTCGGTTCTTATTCACTCCATTGTAAAGTTTCATTTCCGATATAAACTGTATCCCCTTCAGATACACCAGCAGCCACCAGGGCTTCACTGATGCCCATTCTCTCCAATATATGTTGAAAACGGCGAGTCGTGGCCTCGAATTCCCAATAGGTCATGGAGGCAATTCGTTCGATGCTCGTTCCGTGTATGCGCCAACCGTCGATTTCTCGTTCGATCGTAAAATTGATCTCATCTGGCTTTGGGCGAATAATAATCAAGGATTCAGTATCCTCATCCTCTTCAGGGAGTTCATCAAGCATGCTTTTGGCTTTATATAACATAGTCTGAATCCCTTCTCCGGTAACTGCGGATATGCTGCAGAATGAAAACCCAGCGTCTAAGATCCGCTCCTCAACAAGTGGTTCCCAGGCGATAGCGTCTGGTAAATCCATCTTATTCATAACAACTAGTTGTGGTTTCTCTTCGAGTTTTACGTCATATTGTGCCAGCTCCTGATTAATCAGGGCCCAATCTTCAAGAGGATCCTTGGCACTGCCGTCCAATAGATGAATAAGTACCCGAGTTCTTTCAATATGGCGCAGGAAATCGTGGCCTAATCCCGCACCAGAAGAAGCCCCCTCAATTAGACCCGGTATATCGGCCAACACAATGGTTTCAAATTCTTCTAGCTTCGCTACACCCAAGTTCGGCTGAAGCGTTGTAAATGGATAATCGGCTATTTTTGGTCTGGCCCTGCTGACGACTGAAAGTAATGTTGATTTACCTGCATTGGGTAAACCAACGATTCCGATGTCTGCAATGAGTTTAAGTTCCAACAGGAGCCAGAATTCTTCCCCTGGTTCCCCCCGTTCAGCCAATCTCGGCGCCTGATTTATACTAGAGGTAAATCGCACATTTCCGCGTCCACCACGACCGCCTTGAAGTATAATTGCTTCTTGGTCGGGGAGGACAAGATCTGCCAATAACTCGCCAGTTACTGCATCCTTAATGAGGGTGCCAGCTGGAACATCAAGACGTATGCTTTTGCCGTTTGCACCTGTCTGGCGCTTGCGGCCGCCATGCCTGCCATTTTCGGCACGAAAATGCGTGTTTCGGTGAAATCTAACCAGACTGTTGGCGTGCCTATTGACAACGAATACGATATCACCGCCTCGACCACCATCACCGCCGTCGGGCCCACCTTGCGGGACAAATTTTTCTCGGCGAAAACCAATCATGCCATCGCCGCCACTACCGCTTATTACAAGTATTTTGGCTTGATCATAAAACATTAGGGATAGTCAAAATAATAAATTCCAAGTATTTATAAGATCTGAATATCGAAGGTCAACGGTTTTCATATTTACTTATAATCCACTGCAAGAACCAGTCTAAGAGTAAAATGGACCATTTGAATAGTATGAATTGTAAAATCAAGAACGATAAATGTTCCCAACATTAGTCCTGACGATCAAGGAGTTTGCGAAGAGATTCCAGCCGTGGATCGATATCATCGTGTTCACAATAGCATTGTTTTGTATTTAATTTTTGACCACACACATTGCATAGACCTTTACAATCTGGCTGGCAAACAAGCTGCATAGGTACTTCAAGAAGACTCAACTGTCTTACAAGAGGTCCTAAGTCTAAAAATCCATCTTCGCCGACGGAAAACTCTCCTTCCGGTGCACTGCTTGGGGGATAGTAAAAAAGGTCATTAAGCTCGACTGAAATGGAGAGATTAACAGCTTCTAGACAACGGGCGCACTCAGCCTCTATCACGCTATGAAGCCGGCCGCTTATATATATACCTTTCGAATTGCGGATTGCTTGAAATGTGCCGTCTAATGGCGTTAGCGTCAGGTCGCCTTCGAGTAATATTGATGGAAAACTTAATTCAACAGAACGACTAGTTCCGACGCCTGCTTCGATTAGAAAGCCAAAATTGAAGCGCAGGTGAGCTGCTATATCTCCGTTCACAATAACACCAAGTTTTGGGAAGTTGACAAGCCAGGATTCGGCTGGACACTAATCGCTGAGTATAACATGTGCATCTGAAACACCCAACGACTTAAAAATCACGCTAACTAGTCCGTTAATTCAATGTATTAGGAGCATTCATGGACAAGCAATTATTGATTGCCTCGCATAATCAAGGAAAAGTTTCGGAAATTAAGGAGCTGTTGGCAGAACTTAATGTTCAAATTATACATCTTAAGGAATTGGAAATACATTCAACTGTTGATGAATCAGGGAAAACATTTAAAGAAAATGCCATATTAAAAGCAAAATATTATGCAAAACAGGCCGGGGTGCTTACCATTGCCGACGATTCTGGATTGGAAGTTGATGCCCTTGGCGGACGGCCTGGCGTCAAAACGGCACGTTTTGGTGGGCCAGGTCTTACCTCCGTTCAGAGATATCAACATCTACTAAGGGAATTACGTTTTGTTCCCCTGGGGAGCCGCATTGCTCGCTTTCGCTGTGTGGTGGCTTTAGCCCGTCCCACAAAGCTGCTCGCCACGGCCGAGGGTTATTGCGAAGGAACTATAAGTCTGGCACCATCAGGGAGTGGCGGTTTCGGGTATGATCCTATCTTTTTTCTTCCAGATTTGGGATTGACAATGGCTCAACTTGAACCTAAGGATAAGCAAAAAATCAGCCATCGGAGTCGAGCAATAGAAAATATCATACCTGCTCTACGCAAAGAAATTCAGAGATAAAGTTAAGTATTTGAGAATAGTTTTTATCGTGATGGAGGTCAAATAATCCTATAATATGAACAATCGAGATTTATTGGCGATGTGGGTAGTAAATGCAAGGCTTTAAGCCGTGATCAATATCTCTCTCCCTAGCGGAAAATGTCTTTAGCATCTAGTAATACGGTAAATGAGATTATTGTCTCGACCAAACATTCATCACCGTAGTCGGCTGAAAAACAATATGATGGTCTAATCTGCCGAAGGGTTATCGTCGGTTGACCCCCATAATGGCGCTAGCTAGAATTCGCTCACTATCCAATCTAGACTAAGGAAACGGGCATTATGAGTCGATTAATTATCGAGGGCGGACATAGATTAAAAGGCACGGTCACTGTAAGTGGGAATAAGAATGCTGCTCTTAAATTATTGCCAGCCTGTTTGCTGACCGACGAATCAGTAACACTGCACAATATCCCAGAAATTGATGATGTGCATACTGTCAAGGCCATCTTAATGGATTTAGGCGTTGAGATAGAGCAGCTAGGCACCGGGAGTTATCGAGTTACTGCGGCAAATATTCGAAAAACTGCAATTAATGCCCAGTTAGCTAGTCGAATTCGTGCTTCATTTGTGTTTTCCGGTCCGATGTTGGCCAGAATGGGAAAGATAACTTTACCCGGTCCAGGTGGCGACGTGATCGGAGGAAGACCGCTTGATACGAATGTCCGAGGATTGGAAGCTTTGGGGGCAGAAGTAAATTTAGACGAGCAAGGAACGTTTCACATTAGCGCCCCGCAATTAATAGGAGCGGGCTATCATTTGCAACCCGAAGCTAGTGTTACCGCCACCGAAAATACAGTGATGGCTGCTGTGTTGGCTAAGGGTGAAACAGTGATAGACAATGCCGCCCGAGAACCACACACCCAAGACTTATGTCACTTCCTGAATAATCTTGGCGCAAAAATTGAAGGTATTGGAACCAGTCGGCTGATGATCCAAGGTGTAGAGCGTCTGCATGGTGGAGAATTTAGAATCGGCGCGGACTTTATGGAGGTTGGGAGCTTTATTGGGGCAGCAGCGCTAACAGGTGGTGAAGTTCGGATTCGAAACGCTGAACCAGACAATTTGGGTATGATTGGTCAAGTTTATGAGCGTTTAGGTGTCTGCTGGTTGAGTGAGGGTGATGACATCATCGTGCCAGGCCAACAGTCGTTACAAATCGAGCCTGCTCTTGGCGGTCGCATACCTGAGATCAAGCCCCATCCCTGGCCCGGTTTTCCCCCGGATCTCATGAGTATTGCCGTGGTAATGGCTACCCAAGCTCAAGGCTCTGTACTCATGCATGATTGGATGTATGAAAGCAGATTTTTCTTTATTGATAAACTCGTATTCATGGGTGCCCACATCGTTCTTTGCGATCCTCACAGAGTACTAATACAAGGGCGAAGTTCCTTGTATGCCAATCCGCAAGGAGTGACCAGTCCCGATATTAGAGCAGGAATGGCTATGGTTCTTGCAGCCTTGTGTGCCCGGGGAACGAGCACGATTCATAATATTCAACAAATTGATCGTGGGTATGAACGAATCGATCAAAAACTGAAAAAACTTGGAGCTAATATTCGTCGCGAGAATCATCAGAGTGATTCTTTTGTTTAATTTGGTTCTACAGGACGATTCGTAACCAAAATCCTTCGCTAAAAAATATCGGCTTGGTGTCATTTTACCTCTCTTCATGGCTTATTATTCCCTAAGGATTTATGCGTAGCCGATTTGACACCTACCACTGGTACTGTATAATCGCCTGTCGTCTTTATGAACGGCAAAATGCCAAGTAAGTAACCTGATTTGGTTTTTGGCATTGCCTATTCATAAGTGTAAGAATGTGATTACAAAAGGGGCTATAGGCCCTTGTTTTTTTGGGAGAAATTAGATTATGCCAAAACGTACATATCAACCGAAAATTCGGCGTCGTGTCCGAGTTCACGGTTTTAGAAAGCGTATGCGTACCCGAGCTGGGCGAGATGTCCTGAAGCGACGACGAAAAAGAGGCCGGAAGTCTCTAGGTGTGTCGATGAACAATCATGTCAAGCGCATTAACTGGAATGGTACCCGAGCCGCAAGTTATCGAGCAATTAAAAAAGCCGGTGGCGGCAAGAACTTGTAAGGATGCTACGTCGCTACCGATTGCGACACTCGGCAGATTTTGACCTGCTCCGCCGCTCTGATCAACGGTGGCATGATCCACTCGTTGTTTTGGTTGTAAAGGCCAATGGATTACCTTTTAGCCGTTTTGCATTCATTGCCAGCAAGAAGGTAGGAAAAGCGACTCGCCGAAATCGGGCCAAGCGTTTGTTGCGTGAAGCAATAGCAGAGCAGTTTGATAGCATTAGACCTGGATGGGATTGTCTGCTAATCGCCAAACAAAGAACTTCCCAGGCTCAATACCAGGAAGTAGGCGATGCTGTCGCTGAATTACTCAAGCGAGCTCAACTTATATTAGATAGTGAGTAGCGAGATTAATTGATCGGCCGACTTCCCAGAATAGGTTTGCATATGAAACACATTGGCTTAATTCTCATTCGTTTTTATCAATTAACGTTTTCGAAGCTTCTACCTGCGAGCTGCCGATTTACCCCAACATGTTCTCACTATGGCTATGAAGCCGTTGACAAACATGGCTTAGCAAAGGGGAGTTGGCTGACAGTCAAGCGAATTGGCCGTTGTCATCCGATGCACCCAGGTGGATTCGACCCAGTACCTTAGTGGAGTCACCTTGAATAAGAAAAACTTTCCGGTCCGAAGACCGGTAATATTATTGGTCATTTTTTTAGCCTTATTCCTTTCAGCTTGTAATACGGTACAAGACAATAATTGGCCAGGTTTGGCAAGCGATGGTCGTGATGTGGTATACGTTTCTTACGGAGAAAATGGACTCATCGCCTACGATGTCGGTGAGCGTTCTGAACTCTGGTCTGTAGTTCCTGACACGCTATTTCCCGATTCCGGTAGAACATCGCCACCAATATATGCTGCTCCGTCGTTGAGCGATGGACGGCTAATTATCGGTGATTACGGCGCTTCAGGAGGTTTTCTGTCGCCTCGCGTCCAGGTAAATGTTTTCTCTCTTGAACAGATTGACACATCTGAGCCGAAAGGGGGATGGACGGCAAGTGACAGGGTGCAAGATCGAATCATAGCCCAGGCACTCCAGGTCAATGACAAAGAATTTCAAATCGATGATCAAGTATTTATAGGTACAAACGATAATATCGTTCTAGCCTTGAATGCGACGACTGGAGACCTCGTTTGGCCTACGCAATCTGAGACGGAACAAGGTATATTGGGGCAAATCGGTGAAATCTTCGAAGGTCGCCCCTGTGATCTCGGTTGCTTTGAGGCGGGACACAGTATTTGGGGACGAATGACCTATGAGTCCGGCGTTCTTTATGTGCCATCTCTGGATACCAACGTTTATGCTCTCGATGCGAAGACGTTAGAAGAGCTATGGAGTAGCAATGTTGGTGGCTCTGTTTCTGATAAGATAATTATTAATGATGACCTTATTTTTGCGAGTAGCTTTGACCAAAACTTATATGCTTTGGATAAAAAAGATGGAGCAGTACGTTGGACTGTTGAGGCTGACGCCTCTATCTGGGGTGCACCTGCCTACGAAGATGGCGTCGTATACTTCGTAGATATTGATGGAAATGTGAGGGCGATAGAGGCAACGAATGGCGAGTTGCTTTGGAAATCGGCTCTTGACCAATATGTGATTGCCGCGCCTGTAATATTTGATGGCAAAGTTTACATTGCTTCGGCCGGAGATCCCGAGATTAGTCCTAACGATCGCACTGGGGCGCTCATAGCGCTTGATTCAGAAACCGGGGACGAGACTTGGCGGGGAGAAACTCAGCTGCCTCTATTCTCCACACCCGTTATTGCTGCTGATTCAATAGCGATCGCTATGAACGGTCAGGATGTACCTCTTGAATTAAAGTTCTATGATTTAGAGAATCTTGATACGAATTGGACGTTTATACCTAATACTGAGGGTGGATAGTCGTAACTCTGTATCGCGATAGTAGCGATATTGAAGGAATTATAATATGTGGGATGCGTTTATAATAGACCCAATGACCAACGCCCTCATGTTGCTCTATGATTTTTTGGGCAACAATTTCGTGCTGGCGATCGCGGTTTTCACCATTTTGATTCGTTTGGTTACGCTGCCGTTAAATCTTAGACAGCAGCGGTCTAGCCTAAAAATGCAGGAAGTACAGCCGCAGGTTCAGACGATTCAGAAAAAATACAAAGATAATCCAAAAAAGATGCAGGAGGAGTTCAAAAAGATCGGATACAATCCGACGGACAGTCTAACTGGATGCCTTCCCTTACTGATTCAATTTCCGATTTTAATTGGCCTCTATAGAGCAATAATTGTTTTGCTCGGTTCTACGCCTCAGTCGCTTTTTGAACTCACAGATAGGATTTATGATGCTGTCAACCAAATTGTGAATGTTGGAACGGCCTTGCCGATTCCTAATCAGTTCCTCTGGTTGAATTTGGGCCAACCTGATCCGCTGTATATTCTGCCGGCATTAGTGTTTGGGACAATGTTTATATCCCAAAAGTTATTAACTCCCGCAGCAAAAAAAGATCAAGGAGATAAGAAGAAGAAAAAAGACGAGAATCCTATGGCCGGTATGACGCAATCAATGCAATATACCATGCCCATAATGTTCGGCTTTTTCTCCTTGTCTTTCCCCGCTGGATTATCCATATACTTCGTTTTATCCAATCTTATTGGGATTGGACAGGGTTATCTGACCAGACAGAGTATGGCTAAGGAGCGAGCAGCGAGAGATGCGCGAACAGAGATGGCGCCGACGACGGGAATTCCGGCCGAAGCTAAATCTGGATCTTCACCAGGAGCCAAAAACGGCCAGCAATCCCGCCCACCAGCTAAGAGAAAAAAATCGAAAAGGAAGCGCCGTTCAGCCAAGCGCTGAAACGATTTAACTAATCGTTTGGTCTAAAATGGCGATTATGGCCTGGAAAAGAGGGAATAAGATGGCGATAGATGAGCAAGTTTTGGAGGTTCGTGGTCAAAGTGCCGAGGAGGCGATCGAATCGGGCCTGGAAAAGTTAAATGTAGCGAGAGAAGCGGTGGAAATCGAAGTAGTCGATGAGGGAAGTGGCGGTTTTCTCGGGATAGGTGGGCGCGATGCCTTGGTACGGCTTACGCTCAAGAAAAAAACCCCTCTCGATCAACCTGATTCCGAACCGAGTTTGATAAAAGATGCTCATGAGATCTCTGCAACCTCTGATGAGCCAGCTATATTAGAGCCCGCTCAACAAGGATCGGCGGTTGAGGAAGACCAAGCAGATGACACTTCTGAGATGGATGTTGCGCTCGAGATTATTACATCACTGTTGGATAAAATGCAGATCGAGTCGACCACTTCATTGCGCCAGACAGAACCTGACGATCGTACTGGAGATCGTCTGTGGATCGTGGATATCCATGGTCAGGATATGGGTGTCCTTATTGGTCCACGAGGAGAAACCCTTAACGCCTTTCAATATATTTCGCGGTTGATGACGGGCCATGCTATTCGTCGCCGACCATCTTTTATCATCGATGTCGAAGGATACCGGGTTCGTCGCGAGCAGGCACTGGCTCGATTAGCTGATAGGACGGCCGTCAAAGTTGTTGGTCGTGGACAGGCGTTATCACTGGAACCCATGCCGCCAAATGAGCGACGTATTATTCATATAACTCTACGCAACAATGAAAAAGTTTATACGGAAAGCTCGGGCGAGGGTAACAGGCGCAGGGTCAGAATTTATCCTAAATCTGAAGGGTAGATATTGTTGCCTGCCGCCTATATTGATTCTGATTCCAGAGAACCAGGCAATCATATAGGCGAAACCGGGAAATTTCTTGATTCTAGGTTGAGAATCAAGAGCCGATCTTGGTCATGAAAATGAGTTGAAGCCTACGCTTCCAGCTTGCATCACTCATTAATCTGCTTACTTCTTTTTTTGATCTTAACTCCAATTTATAATAGCCATAAGTTAAGTTGATGTAATTCATTCCGAATCATTTACTAATTTTTGCCAGAAATCGGTGAGTGAACCATCATTGATCAAACGCCTTCAGTCACAAATAATTCCCCGCCAATCAAATTCAAATTGTTCATAGCTCTACTAGTTTCACTTTGGTGATTGCTGACACCTTTTTCAGAGACTCGAGAGCTTCTTCAGACGGCCTATTATCTAGGCTAATGAATGATAATGCTTCTCCCCCGGGTTTGTGGCGGCCCATGCGCCATTCACCGACATTTACACTGTCTTGTCCTAATATGGTCCCCACCTGACCGATTACCCCAGGCACATCTTGGTTGCGTAGGATGAGGATAATTCCTTTCGGGTTTGCATCTATATGATAATCTTCTACGTGAACGATCCTGGGAGCGGATCCACCAAAAAGCACCCCAGAAATCAGACGGCTACCAGTTTTCCAATAAACTTGACTAGATATTAAATTTGGATAGTCAACCAAACTCATTCCTTTGGTTTGGGAGATGGATATCCCATTTTCTTCGGCAATGACCGGCGCGCTTACGTAATTTACAGGTTCAGAAAGAGAGTTCTCAAGCAAACCTTTCAGAAAGGCAGCTGCTGCGGGTCGAACGAGACGATCAACCAGGTCACCACGAACTTCTATTTCAACACGACGGATCGGAGATGGAGCCATGGCTGCCTGCAATACACCTATTTTTTCAGCCAATTCCATATGTGGTCCCAAAGTTGCAAAATCAGGACCCACTTGGAAGGGCATGTTTATCGTATTTTTGAAGTCGACACCTCTTAACGCATCTATTACCTGATCGCTAATTTGGGTAGCTACATCTCGTTGTGCTTCTACCGTACTTGCTCCTAAATGGGGTGTATGTAGCACATGGCTCATTCCGATCAGGGGGTTATTCTTAGGTGGTTCCTCACTATAAACATCGATGGCCGCCGCACCAACCTTGCCACTCCGTAGCGCATTGACCAATGCATCTTCATTTATCAGCTTGCCACGAGCAGAATTAATGATGACGACACCCTTTTTCATTTTGCCAAGGGTTTTATCATCGATGATATGTTCCGTTTCGGGAGTAATAACTGTATGCAGTGATATATAATCTGACTGTGGTAAAAGGTCATCTAGATCGACCAATAATACGCCAAGTTCCCGGGCAATTTCCTCAGATACAAAAGGATCGAATGCCAGAACTTCCATGCCAAACGCTAATGCACGTTGAGCGACAAGGCGCCCGATCCGACCAAAGCCGATGAGGCCTAGTGTCTTTCGATAGAGCTGCGTACCGGTAAATTCTGCTCTTCTCCACTCTCCAGCTAATAACGAAGCATGTGCTTGAGCTGTGTTGCGGGCAACTGCTAACATCAAGGTCATGGCTTGCTCCGCAGTGGCTACTGAATTGGCCTGAGGCGTATTCATGACAATAATACCTCTTGATGTCGCTGCTTTTATGTCGATGTTATCGACTCCAATGCCTGCACGGCCGATTACCTGAAGGTTTTTTCCCGCATCGATTACTTCACGATCAACCTTTGTACTACTACGAACGATAATGGCGTCATATGCAGGAATGATTTTTAGCAATTGCTCCTTTTCAAGTCCCAGCTTGACATCAAATTGGACATCTTTGGCTTCCTTAAGAAGTTCAATCCCAGCCTGACCTAACTTGTCTGAAATCAGAATTTTATACATTGGTTGTTTGTTTGATGGGATACATATCCACTCCAGAAGACTAGTAGAGAAGCAAACAGGGTTTGACGGGTATTCCAATAAACAATTTGCTTCTCTTTAAGTGTTTCGCCACGAATGCGTTACTCGTCAAAAGAAGTTTGGCGAAACACTAGGTGATTTTTCCGTTTATCAATACGAGTAATTCTGCACATCGATTGGGCCACAAGAAACACGTCAGGCTATCTCAATGAGAGAAAATGTTCATTGCTGCTTTGTGCCAAAAATGAATCGATCGTAGACAACAGTTCATTTATATCTTCGCGCTGAGTATCGCCCATATGAGCAATGCGAAAATTCTTACCCTTCAAGGAACCATAGCCGTCAGAAATAATCATTTCTTTTGAGCGAAGGTACTTATTTAGCGCAGATATGTCAATATTGATCGAATTTGTGACACAAGTGACAGTTGGAGAGCGGAAGCCTTCGGGCGCGAACAATTCGAATCCCCTGTTTGAGGCCCATTCTATTGTTTGATCGCGCATAGCCAAGTGTCTGGCAAGACGACCTTCCATTCCCTCTGCCAACATGTCATCCAATTGTTTATCCAGCGCGTATAGCAAGGATATTGCCGGCGTCGCCGGCGTTTGGTTTTTCACTAGGTACTTCTCTAACTCTATAAAATCGAAATAGTATCCTCTCGCCACAACTTCTTTCGCTCTTTCCATAGCTCGATCAGACACAGCACAAAACGCCAGACCAGCGGGTAAGGCAAAAGCTTTCTGACTTGAGGTAAAGGCTACGTCAATATCCCAGGCATCAAATTCAAGTCGGGCACCAGATAATCCACTTACAGAGTCGACCAGAATCATAATATCCTGACCATTGGGTACGGAACGAGTTGCCTCAGCAATGGTTGATATAGGGCTTATCACACCAGTACTCGTTTCGTTGTGGACAATGGTAACAGCATCAAATTCACCTGATTTCAGCCGATCAGCAACCAAGTCTGGGAGAATGGGTTGGCCCCATTCGACCTCCAAAACCTCATTTGATTTCCCATTGGCTTCAGTTACTTTTCGCCAACGATCGGCAAAAGCACCATTCACGCAATTGAGAATTTTCTTATCGCTGCAATTGCGGACGGCCGCTTCCTGGAGGCCAGTTCCCGACGAGGCAGTTACAAAAACTCTTTTTTCCGTAAGAAAAACCAGTCTTAGCTTATTCTGGATGCGACCGAAGAGGTCCGCACATTCGGGCATGCGGTGTCCTATCATCCACTCCGTTTGGGCTGCCAATATTTCAGGTCGAACTTCCGTCGGGCCCGGAATAAACAGCCTTATATGTGAATTGCCATGCTTCTCGAAATTTGGATTCGAATTGCTCACTTTGAAACCTCACTGCTCCATTTTTGATTAGTTGCATTGCCATATCGGCTACTGATTGATTGGGAGTAGTACTAAGTTGTTTCAATCCGGCCGGACCAGCAGCGAGGGCCAGAAGGGGAGCGAGGCTTGCAGAGGTAATGAATACTGGCGCCTCAATAGCTACCTTTTTACGACCGATAACTCCACCATAGCCAACAAATAGATCCACAGCCTCGCCAGCTAGAAGATCGCTAATTCCATCACCTACCAACAACGATCTCCCTGGCTGGTCTCTCAATAGTTCTTTAACAATAATGGCCTTTCCGTAACTTATCGTTAGCGGTTTGTCAGTATGGGTCAAGTATTGTTCTTCTTCATTTGGATGGTCACCTAGCTGCTGCCACCATGCTCCGGCTAATTGATCGTATTCAATCTTTACTGCCCGAATATGGTTCCGTGGAACTCCCAGATACGTGCCGAACTCGATAACCGGCTCTGCAAGACCGCCGCTAATAATATATACTTCGTGTCCTAAAGATACCAATGCTTCAATTACGCTTTTTGCTTCAGGAACGACATTTTTCTTATACCTTTGTCTTATCGCCCGTATTTGACGTCGTGTGGGCTTCAGCATCCTTAATCGTTTGGCATAAACATCTTCGAGATCCACATCCCCGTTCATGGCTGCTTCGGTCAGCACGCTGACGCGCCACTCTTTACCTAATAGAGAGGCTAATGTGTCGATACCCTCAACAGATGTTAAGGTAGAATCGCAATCAAAAATAATGTGTTTATAAGGTGGCCAGCGCATAACTTTGTACAAAGATTCCTAGATCGCAAAAAATATTTGGACCCACTTTAATCAAGCTCGTATTTTAGCCTAGTCTCTTTTATTAACCCTGACTCCTTTTTCTCATTCACGATTTCAAATCAAATTCATAAAACGACGGACAATCTTAAATTAACTTTATGCCTTTGCTGGTAATATCTTAAGGAAAGCATCGTGTAGCTGTCCGTTGCTAGCTATGCATCCTTTGTCTCCCAAATTCCATGTTGACCCATCCGGATTGCTAACTAGACCACCGGCTTCATTTAAGATCGCTTTTGCCGCCGCGACATCCCATGGTCCAATGCCAGTGTTGTAATAGATATCAAGTCTGCCTGCTGCAACCCAAGCTAAGGCCAAGGCGGCCGAGCCCATCACCCTTACAGAGTTAACCTCGTGTATAAATTGCCCCAAATCACTTAACATTGAACTGCGCTTAATGTTACTACGACCCCAATCAAGACCTACCATGGCTGACTCAAGATCTGTACATGCGCTCACACTTATTGGCCGTTCGATTCCACCGGAATGTAGTTTGAGTCGGCTGCCAAGACCTAGGCCACCACTAAACAATTCCTTCCTCCCCGGATCATAAATTGCACCACTAAGAACTTGACCTATTCTTGGCATTTGCCCTGATGTCTGTGGTTGTAATGGGATAGCGGCGGCCACAGATACTGAAAAAACAGGTATTTGTCTACTGTAATTAGTTGTTCCATCTATAGGATCGACAATCCAAATGATAGGACCTTCTGTTGGCAGTGATGTGTCTTTTTCTTCTGTTAGAAAGCCATGATCGGGAAAATAATTGAGGATTATCTCTGTGATCTTAGACTGGGCTGCCAAGTCTGCATCGGTGACGATATCTCTAAAACCTTTGTTTTCAATTTGTCGCGGTTGACTACTCATTTCTTGAGCCATATTCCCGGCCGCATACGCAGCCATCTCGGCCACATCAACGAGTCTTGAAACATCAAAATCTAACTTCCTTGATTCCATTATGTAAACTCTTTAAAGATGTACGCAAATAATATACAGCAATTTGAAACCAAACGAATTATATCAACGCATCTAAACGATTCAACTGCCGAAGTTACTTATAGATCGAACCATAACTTGACATAATGGAGTTTGATGTGCGGTCTTGTCTTTGTCTGGCATTTTCAACTGATTCCTGTGTCCTTTGATAAGGGCTGAATAATTCGCATTCTTATACTCCTCATGCATTGATCTAACGTGTCTTTTATGCAGCAATTATAGAATCCTGTTTGTTCTGAGGAGTCATTAAGCTCCCGTTCAGATAAAAATTAACCGCAGATTTTAGTAATCTATTAACGACAACAATATGTTGGATGTACGGAGGTATTGAAAAATGATGTGGCACAGACTGCAGCGCAGACCGGCGATGACTGGTAGGATGATTTGGCATGAGTTACAAGGGATTGATAGTGGAACACAGTTCAGACTTGGTGGTACGCGTGGTCCAGTAGGGTCAGGATATCCGTTCATAAATGCCTGGGTTAATGATGACGGCGTCGTACTTACGGCCGAGATCCCTGGGGTAGAGTTGGATGACCTCGACATTTCAATTACCGAGAAATCGCTTACTCTTAGCGGGAAACGAAATGCTCTTAATTTTCCGGAAGACGCAAAAATTCGTAGACGTGAACGTAACCACGGCGAATTTAGCCGAACTTTGGTGTTGCCTTTCCATGTAAAAATTGATGGGATAGATGCCCAGCTAGAAAATGGTGTATTGCGCCTTGAACTTCCCCGGCTACCGGAAGAAAAGCCCCGAAAGATTGAAGTTAAAACATCTTAAATTGGAGATGCTAGAAGGAGTGTTAGAAATGAGCGAAAAGACAATGGAATTAGAAAAAACTGAAACAAAACTGGCAACTGAATTATCCAACTATCGAAGAACCTTTAACCCTCGGGTTGATATTTTTGAGACCGAAGATTCTTTCGTACTTCTTGCCGATATGCCTGGCGTGAGCGAGGATTCCATCGATATCGTATTAGAGAGAAACCAGTTGACCATTAAAGGTTATGTCAATGAAACTGATCTATCAGGTTCCGATCAAAGATATCGTGAGTATGCGGTTGGCGATTTTAAGCGATCGTTCAGCCTGTCGGATGAAGTTAATAAAGATGAGATCGAAGCGACATTAACTAATGGCGTTTTGCAAATTTCCTTGACCAAGGCCGAGACCGCAAAATTACGCAAGATTGCTGTTCGAAAAGAAAGTTAGGTTAGAGCTTAAAAGAAGAACTTAAGCTAACTCGAAGGCTTACCGATACCTATGCAGGTGGACAGGATCCGGTTCTTCCAAACGAATTGAGGACAATAGTGATTAAAATCCTCTAAAGAAAGTGTTATCCAACAGCCGGCGTCGAAATGCCGGCTGTTTTCTTGTTAGATTGCCGGATCCAAGAAATTTATCAGGGGAACAGCCCGGTTGCCCTATTATTAGGCTCGCGGTTCCAATGGTCAGGTAATAGGGGCTAGGTTTTTTATGGTCTCTCTGAGACCTTCTTTAATTGATAATAATGCCCGCCACCCTGTCTTGTTATAGGTCTTTGTTGCATCGGCGACAGGATGGTCTGTTTCTCCAATTCGATCAGGAAGCATACTGGCTGCCGGGCTGCCAGAGCTTTTAGTTAGAGCAAAAATCAATTCAACTACTTCGGCCACCGACGTTGCCGTACCTGTTCCCACATCAATTGATTCACCAGGAGCATTTTGACTCGAGATGATTACCGAGAGCGCCTTAGCAACGTCGGAAACATGTATCCAATCACGAGTCTGTTTGCCAGACGTCATGGGATAATCATTTCCATTTAAGGCAGCCTCGATGGCTCCAGGTACTAGCATGTGACTTGGCTGCCCAGAACCATAAGTTTGAAATATCATCGCTCCGATTATCGGCCAACCTTGCGATCGAACAAACATCTCGCAGAACTTCCAGCTTGCTGACTTACTGGCGGCATAGACATTACTTGGTTCAAATTCACCAGGTGTACGGCCCACGATCACTTTTGTAGGAATTTTTGAGAGGGACTTGTTTTCAAAGCAGGCGCGGAGGAGATTTATCGTTCCGGTAACATTATTGCGGATTGCTCTGTGCGGGCTAAGAAATGGGTCGCTAACCCCTGCAGCAGCCAAGTGAATAACGATATCTGGTGTGGCATCACGTACGGCCCGGGACATCAAATTGAAGTTACGAAGATCTCCATAGACATGATCTAGTTGCTGAAGAATCTTTTCAGAGATGCCCGCAAGTGATTGGGGGGATTGAGACTGTCGACTTAGGATTATGACTGTGTGACCAGCTTGCGATAATTTGTTAACGAGATGCTGGCCAATAAAGCCAGTAGCGCCAGTGACCAGGATGCGCATGCAATCAATTCCTGGTAGTCAAATATTCGTCGTACCAGTTCAGGGCTTTAAGTAATCCTTTTTCTAAATCGTGGCTCGGATACCAATTCAGTACGTCATGGGCCTTACTAGACGACAGGTATTGGTCCGGTATCTCATTAGGGGCCTGGTCTAGTATGATAGGTTCTAATTTTGGATGTTCCGATATGTTTACGATAGTCTGAACCATCTCTAGTGCCGTAGTCGGCCGGTCCATGCCAAAATTGAAAGCCTGTCCATATATCTCAGAATCCTCAAGGCATTCGGCAATCGTCAGGTACCCATGAACTGCATCTTCGACATAAAGGTAATCTCGGCGAAAAGTTCCATCAGATCTAATAACCGGACGTTCACCTTTTAAAACGCTCCTGATTGTTCCCGGAACGATTCGATTCCAGTTTAAATCTCCACCTCCGTAAAGATTGGCAAAACGAGTGACCACAATGGGCATCAGATAACTGTGAGCATAGGCACGGGCGATCAAATCTGCGCAGCTTTTCGATACGTCATAGGGATGTTGGCCGGTCAGAGGGGAGTCCTCACAATACGGCAGGGCAGTTTGTTCACCATAAGCCTTATCGCTGCTGGCGACAACGATCCCTTTAATAGTAGGGATTCGACGTGCTGCTTCAAGGAGCACCCATGTACCCTTTATATTTGTCTCAAAGGTGGAAAGAGGAGCTCTATTGGCGATTCCAACGATAGTTTGGGCAGCCAGATGAAATATGATTTCGACTTCATATTCGGCCAAAGCACGTTCAACTAGTTCATAATCAGTGATATCTCCATCAACAACTGCAATTCGATCGTAATTGCCTGAGCGAATCAAATCTGATTGAGGCACGTGGTCGCGAATTAAGCCAATTACTTCGGCACCTTTGTCGATCAAGCCATTCGTCAACCACGAACCAAGGAAGCCATTACAACCGGTAATAAAAACTCGTTTGCTCTGCCAAAAATTGCTGCTCAATCTATTTCTCCAATCGTTCGAACCATATTTTACATGCTAATTTTTTCGACGCTCAATTGCCGACACATGTTCGCTCTGATAGTGCCAAATTCTGTGTTTTCTACTTTAAACTTGTGTTTACACAGCAATCACATTACCAGACTTTCCATGGAGCCCCTGCTCGCCAATGTTCTTCGAGTTGCAAAGTGTCTTTCATTGTGTTCATCGATTGCCAAAAGCCATCGTGTCGATAGATCATAAGTTGATCCTTCTCAGCTAATTTTGGCAGAATATAATTTTCTAAACTTATGTCATCACCTTCTAACATCAAATTCAGAACACTGCTTTCAAAGAGCATAAACCCTCCGTTTATCCAGTAAGGCAGCTTTGGACGTTCAACAAACCCACTTACCAAGCCAGTTTCGTCGGCATCGACCACACCGTATGGGAGTTGTATCTGAACGGCAGTTATTGTTGCTTCTTTACCATGGTCAAGATGAAACGCCAGCAAGGCAGCCAAATTCACGTCACTGACATCATCGCCATAAGCAATAAAAAATCGTTCGTCCTTCAGGTGTTCTCGAACACGGGCGATACGACTTGCCTTATCGGTTAGCAAGCCAGTGTCAGCCAAAATAACCTCCCATGGTGGATGATCCACTTGCTTATGAAAGTTCAACTGGCTTTGGCCCTCTTTATTGCCCAAATAAATGGTTGAATCTCTACTCATGACCTCATAATCGAGGAAATAGCGCTTCATTTGCTCAGCTTGATGTCCCAATGTCAAGATGAAACGATTAAAGCCATAGGCAGAAAATATGCGCATCACATGCCAGATAATTGGCCGGTTCCCAATGGTAACCAACTCTTTCTTGGTCAACGTTTGAC
>PVMK01127494.1_pt1 | contig 78233 bp, 72 predicted proteins | sample 1853481 | NCBI WGS metagenome assembly PVMK01 (sample SAMN08533507, study PRJNA380276) | Marine sediment metagenome, whole genome shotgun sequencing project.
AATACGCAGGACACAATCCAGATTCCTGAGATATGGCAGGGTGATCTTAACCTTCGCTCGGTGATCACAGTCAACGGTGTCCCTTCGCTAGAGATTTATTCTAGGAGCCGCCCAGTTATGGCCTTTTTGGCTTTCCTCACCAAGCAGGCTGGCGGTTAGCGCTAGAATTAACTGGATCCGATGATGATTTGCCTTACATCAGCAATGAGGAGGAGGAAATCACCAACTGGTATATGGCCCAGTCGTCGCGAACACACTGTCCTGATTATGCTACCTATATTGAAGCGATCAATACGCAGGACACAATCCAGATTCCTGAGATATGGCAGGGTGATCTTAACCTTCGCTCGGTGATCACAGTCAATGGTGTCCCTTCGCTAGAGATTTATTCTAGAGCGCCGGTCCAAAATGTCTCGACTGTTGAGGCAAGCGACAGAAGTTACTGGGTGACTCCGGAAGAACACCTTCCATCCCTACCAGCAAATTTGACGTCACTGGACGTTAGTTTGGAAGGCAAGGTAGCCATAGTTGGGTATGAACTTGATGCGTCGCAAGCTAGGCCCGGTGGGCAGGTCATTTTAACTATCTATTGGCAGGCACTCGAACCGCTAGAGCGAAACAATCAAGTTTTTACCCATTTGTTTGATGGAGTCATCCTTGCCCAACACGATGGCGCCCCAGAGTGCGGGATAAATCCAACATCGCGATGGGAACCAGGTCAAATAATACCTGATTCGCATCTTATCGATCTTCCACAGGATATTCCGACCGGTAAAATTCCGTTAATTGTTGGTATGTATGACTTGGTTACTGGTGAGCGGTTACGCGTAGAACAAAGTGATGAAGATTTTGTCTACTTAACTGATGTAACGATTGTTGAGCATTAGACCATATTGACCCTTAATTTATTGAGAAGTACTATAGCCAGCCAAATGAGTCTATTTTGGTACTTCCGTATGGCGCTCGTCACTGTGGAATTTTACGGAAGCGTTATGCTTAAGGTGCAAGCGAATTATAAGGGTTATTGATCGCTGATTTAGACACAATGCTATCGCCGGGCAATTCAAATGATAAATGAAACCGAACGGCGAACTCCTAATAATCGGGTGCTTAAGAATATTCGAGAACGCCTAACCTTCGACCCTAAATACGTCGCCTTGTTGATGATACTAATCCTGGCGGCCTTTTTACGCTTTTGGAACTTGGAATCCCTTCCTCCTGGATTACAGCATGCAGAAGCATACAACGGGCTAGATGCTCTGTCCCTCTTAAAACGTGATACGTTTCCGATATTTCACGAAGGCTGGGAACTTTATGCCGACGAAGCTCACCGTGATTCCCCAATATTCGAAACTTTCAACCCGATTTTTCTTGAGGGTAATTACGGTCGAGAACCTTTGCATGTTTATCTAACCGCGATTTCGCTATTGATTTTTGGACCAACGCCATTTGCCGTGAGATTTCCTGCAGCGCTTGCAGGTGTACTTGCTGTTTTTGCGATCTATTTTGCTGCTGCGGTTCTTTCTTCCTCACCAAAAGCCAGAGGTGATACCGAAGTAAAAAAACTTGGAGATATTCTCGAAGGTCTAATTCCTTTATTCGCGGCGTTTCTCGTAGCTATTAATTACTCTGCTATAACCCATAGCCGATACGGTGTTCGAGTCATGTCGTTCGTCGTAATAAGTACGTTCACTGTCTATAGCTTTTGGCGGGGAGTGCGTAAGACGGAGACGCTAAAACAAGATATTGATGATCTATCACAAGCATCGGCCTGGAGTTCCTTAGGCCTATTTGCTCCAAAGTGGTTCATCATCTCTGGCATACTAATGGGATTAGGATTTTATTCATATGCCGCGGCAAGATTTCTCCCACTACTTTTTGTAGCCTATGGAATTTACTGGTTCATACGAGAGCGACGGGGATTCAGGCTTCAGTGGGCAAATCTAGTTGCAATGGCGCTAGCTGCGCTGCTTGTAGCATTACCTTTGGTAGTCTACATGCTCCGCCATCCATATTTCCTAATATTTCGTTCTCGAGTCGTCGCCAACAGGGGCGCTGGAACATTTCCGGGAGAGCCTTGGAAAACTTGGTCGCTCAATGTTGGGCGAATACTATGGGGTCTAATTTGGCAGGGCGATACAAACATTTTGCAAAACTTGCCAGGAAGGGCATTTATCGATCCGATACAACTTTTTTTTGCCTTCGTTGGCCTGGCAAATATCGTCGCTCGAAAATTCAAAGAGGAAGATGTCTTTCTCCTGCTCTGGCTATTCATAATGCTGTTACCTGGAGTACTTAGCGGTGACGCCCCTCACTTTGGTCGGCTAATAGGCATAGTTCCCCCTTTGGCTATTATTATGGCAAGAGGTGTCGTCTGGATTGGACAGCTTTTATTCGAGCGAACTGAGGGCACAAGATTTGATTATCCTCAGATTATTATGCTGCAACTGATGTTGCTGCTCATCGCCTCAGGCGGATTAACTGTAGTTGATTATTTTTGGCGTTACGCAAATTCGAATAATTTAGATTCGGCCTTTGACAGCTCTGACTGGGAATTAGGCCAATATGTGGCCCAACTTCCCGAAGAATCGACTGTTTACATCGTACCCACACAAGAAGAAATGGCGACTATCTATTTTGCCATTGCGGGCGACAAAGAACGTCTGCGCAGTTTTTACAGTCCAGGTGAGAGTCTCCTTCCATATGGGCATGAGGGAGTGCCGGCATACTATATTCTTCGCCCAGATCAAGAAAACGCTTTGTTGCGCATCGCAGATCAATTTAATGACACTCAAATCGATGAGTCCGTGTCAAGCTTTATTACCATTTCTCGTCCGAGTTCTGGAATCACTGGTGTTTCAGCGGCCGAGAATCCTATTACTTGGGGAGGCGCAATTGCCCTTGAAGAGTGGATGATTCAGCAAGAAGGGGAGGAAATAGCGGTTACGTTGATATGGCAGGCAAAAGTCCAGATGTCCAGGACCTATACCGCGTTCGTTCACCTCTTAGCAGAAGATGGAACCTTGGTCAGTCAGCTTGACCGACCACCAGATGGTTATCCAACGAACGATTGGCAACCTGGTGAGTATGTTCGAGATGTATACCGTCTCAAAATACCCGATGATCTAACATCAGGAAAGTATGTCATTCAGACCGGCTTTTATCATTTCCCGACCGCAGAACGACTAGGAGAACCAGAAATCATCGATCAAATTGATCTTCGATGATGTCTAACCAAATCCAGATAAGCAGAATATGAAGGACTTCAAGCATGATCGACGACACCTGAATTTGCCCTATCTGGGGTGGCCAGGAGGATTGATCATTATCTTTGCATTCGCCAACTGTCATCGCGGTTTTACGACCAATAACGCGTGGGCTATAATCCCGCAAACCTCGAGAAAGAGAGAGTAGCGCAATGCCAAAAGTATTAATCACTGGAATAACAGGCCAAGATGGCTCATATTTGGCCGAGTTTTTATTGGCGCAAGGTTATGACGTGGTAGGAATGGTACGACGGAGCAGTACCATAAACTTTCACCGTATTGATCAAATCCAGGAACAGATCGTCTTGGTACAAGGTGATCTCCTAGACCAGGTGTCAATGATTCACATTCTGGAAGAGCATCGACCAGATGAAGTTTACAATTTAGCAGCCCAATCCTTTGTGCAAGCATCGTGGTCTCAGCCAGTATTTACCGGAGAAGCAACAGCCCTTGGCGTAACGCGAATCCTTGATGCGATTCGTATAGTCGACAACCGAATTCGTTTTTATCAGGCAAGCTCCAGTGAAATGTTTGGCAAAGTCGTTGAGGTGCCCCAGAGTGAAATGACGCCATTTTATCCGCGAAGTCCGTACGGCGTTGCCAAGGTCTACGGTCACTGGATTACTGTAAACTATAGAGAAAGTTATGATCTCCACGCGGTTTCGGGAATTCTCTTTAATCATGAGTCACCCAGGCGTGGCCTTGAATTCGTAACTCGAAAGATTACCCATGGTGTAGCTGAAATAAAAATGGGCTTGAGTAACGAGCTTCGACTGGGCAATCTCGATTCCCGTCGAGACTGGGGTTATGCGGGTGATTACGTCAAAGCGATGTGGCGTATGGTGCAAAAAGACGAACCAGTTGATTATGTTGTGGCAACAGGTGAAACTCACTCCGTCGAGGAGTTTTTGCAATTGGCCTTTGGATATGTCGATCTTGATTGGCATGATTTTGTGTTTCAAGATCCAAGATTCATGCGGCCGGCTGAGGTTGATATGCTTGTTGGCGACCCAAGCAAAGCCGGGCGCGAACTTGGTTGGGAGCCCCAAATTACTTTTACTGAACTGGTCAGAATGATGGTTGACGCAGATCTTAAGCTATTAGAAGATGGTAAAACTCCTCTGTAGTTTGTTGTGTCAGCTCCATCTAGTATTCAATTGCCATCGCCAGAAATCAAAATTCACTAGAAAAGGAATCTTATGACCTCTATAGTATTTGGGACTGACGGATGGCGTGGCAGAATAGCCGATGATTACACATTTGATGCCGTTAGACGGTGTAGCCAAGGGTTTGCCAGCTATCTGAAAAAGCTTGGCGTGGATAAAAAAGGGATCGTCATTGGCTATGACATGCGATTCCAGGCAGAATTTTTTGCGCAGACCGCAGCGGAAGTGATGGCCGGAAACGGAATCAAAGTATGGTTAACGGATCGAGCTACTCCAACTCCGACGATATCATATGCCGTGGTAGCCATGCAAGCCGCTGGGGCGATCAATATTACGGCCAGCCACAATCCTCCTACGGATTGCGGTTTTAAAGTTCGCGATGCAGGTGGTGGGGCTATTCCGCCGAACGAGTTGAAAAAAATTGAAGCACTCATACCCGACAATATCGGCGATGTCAGAGTTGTCAAAATTGATGACGCTCAGAGTGACCGTTTAGTGACTAACTTCGATGCCGATCCTGCTTATATCGCTCAACTAAATCGCCTTATCGATATCGAGCCTTTAAAGATGGCCGGCTTTAATATTGTCGTCGATTGTATGTGGGGGAATGGTGCGGGTTGGTTTAGCAAACTCTTAGGTGGTGGTACCACCAGGGTTAAAGAAGTTCACAGTGAACGCAATCCAATTTTCCCTGATATGACTCGACCAGAGCCCATCCCACCGAACGTTGATAACGGTTTGCTTTTTGCCAAAGCAGAGAAGGCAAATGTAACGATAATCAATGATGGTGACGCGGATCGCGTGGGATTTGGCGATGAGTTCGCCCAGTTTATTGATCAGCTGCGCGTTTACGGTTTGCTAGGATATTATTTCCTAGAGGTACGGGGAGATCGAGGTCCAATAGTCAAGACCATTTCGACTACCAGGATGTTAAATAAATTAGGAAAGTTGTACGATGTTCCAGTCTACGAAACTGGAGTGGGATTTAAGTACATTGCCCCTAAGATGGTCGAAGTTGATGCCCTGATCGGTGGTGAGGAAAGTGGCGGTTATGCCTTCAGAGGACATGTGCCCGAAAGAGACGGTATTTTAGCTGGATTATATATGTTGGATTTAATGGTTCGGACTGGAAAAAAACCGACTGAACTATTAGATACTGTGTTTGGCCTTGTCGGCCCTCATTACTATAAACGCATCGATAATCAATTTGACCAAAGCCGTAGAACAGAGATTCAGGCAAATGTATTGAATGCCAAACCTGAGCAAATTGGGGGACTGGCTGTCACCGATTTTGTAACTCTTGACGGCTACCAGTTCATAATGGAAGATGGAGGCTGGTTGCTGGTTCGGTTTAGCGGGACTGAACCTATCATCCGCGTATATTGCGAAACAACTCACGAAGAAAAACTTGACGATATTATAGCCGATGGTCTGAAAATTGCTGGTCTAAGTGAGAGAAATCGAAAAGGCTAATGGACGAGAAGTCATTTCAAGACCATTATGATAAAGCAGTCAGTTATTGCTATGGCTGTGGAAGGCTGAACGAGGCCGGTTTACACTTTAAGAGCTACTGGGACGGGGAGGAGGCGATTTGCTCTTATGAGCCGAGACTCTATCATACGGCAATACCCGGGTTCGTCTATGGTGGCCTCATTGCTTCAATAATCGATTGTCACAGCACCGGTACTGCCTCGGCCGCAGCCTATCGAATTGCGGGACGGAAAATGGGAACGAAGCCCTACTTTCGATATGTAACAGCATCTCTTCAAGTGGATTACTTGCAGCCCACTCCAATCGGGGAAACTCTGGTGGTGAAGGCAACCGTTTCGAGCTTCAAAGGAAGGAAAGCGGTTGTGAATTCCATTTTATATGTTAGAGATGTCGCCTGCGCAAGGGGAGAGGTAATTGTTGTAGAAATGCCTCAACACTGGCTTTCTGACCTTGATTACACTGAATAAAGCGATTTTGAATTCTCACCCCATTTGTGTCATCTGATATGAGTATTGCCCAACTGAATAATGTATACTTGCAAAGGAACCTGCGCTGATTAGCAGTCACAATATAATCACCGCGAACGTTGGTGTGATCAGAATCGGGAAAGAGTTGACAATTGTGTCAAGAATTCTTAAATCTTCATCAGCATTCGAGGTGAAGTTTATTCTAAGTAGACAACCGGTCGCAGTAGACCTAGATCAAATAGATCTATGCCCTCAGGGCCAAGTTCATGGATCATTTTATGAATATCCTCGGCATCGGCACGCAAACGGGCGATATCTATACCTTGACACACTTTTGGCAATGGTTGTAACCATTGCCTTGCTCGCATAAACATCTTTATGGCCCCACGATAATTGCGTCGCTGGATTTGCAAGTAAGCAACTGCTACTTGCAATACAGCTTTATAAACGTCTCTGCCAACAGTATCATCGTCATTCCAAGCATCTTCCAAGTGTTCGTGTGCTGTGAAATAGTCGCCCCCGTTAAATGCGATTAGTCCATCCAGCGCAGTAAGAGTGAGCGATTGACGGCAGCTTAATGTGATTGCCTCATAGTCCCATGTTCTAATATGTTGGATGATTAAATCTGGCATTGCCGAGACAAATCGCGATCTGGCAACAACCAAATCTGCACCTACCTTAGTGGCCATTTTTAAGGTGTCGACATCTGTGTGTTGTCCAAAACAAATTACAGATATTCTTCGCGTCGCTGGTAAAGATTTAATCAGGGCGATCCATTCTCGCCAGGGATAACTTGTATCTGCCAAATCAAAGATTAGTAATCCAGGCTGCAAAGATGTAATCTGGTCAATAATTTTGGCTTCACGACCGAAAAGTGGTTCGGCCGGCTGCCCTTTTGTCGACGGCTCTTCGAGGGCGATAAATTCATCTAAATCATCGGCCGCTTTAAAACGGCCGCCAAGCTTATTTACGACATTCTCTATCCGTGTAGCCATCATCAATTCGCTTACGAATATGAAAACGAGTGGTGCGCCAGATAAGATATTTTCGTCCATGAGCCCCATTGTAGCAGATTCCGGGAGTGTCCTAAATAAGGATCTTCTGGTTGTTTTCTAGATGTGAATAGTTTTAGACAGCTAAACAAAAGTAACTACCATGAATCTACTCAGCGTCCCCTGAGCAATAAGAATTGACATAAAGTTGTGAGCCAACAAAAACTCTCTTTGTTTGACCACTAGTAGCCACTGTTTTATAATTTCTTTTAACCCTGGCGAGACCATCTGGGTAAATTAATAATCTTTTGACGGTTCCTGTGGACTGGATCGGTCATTGTCAGGGAATTCATAAGAATTTAACGATAAAATGTTTGAAACGAACAGAATAGGCTCCAATATCCTTCTGTTTCTACAGAACGGGAAGCCAATGCGGTGAACGAGACAAGTTCAGAACCGCCTGACCCTAGCCAACAAAATTCATCTCTTCGAACAATTATCTGTCTGCCTGAAGGTGTTATTGAGGTCGCTTCTACTTCACCCAGGCAAGCATGCCCCTGTACAGCGACTATTCAAGAACTGCCAGAATTATTAGCCCATAATCATTCATGATATCTTCTAATACCTGCTAACAATGTTAAATGTTGTAATTCCTATTGCCATTTTGGCGCTATTATTATTGATAAATGCCTTATTTGTTGGTGCAGAGTTTGCTGCGGTCTCCTCGCGACGGACAAGAATCAGCCAGATGGCTGGTTCCGGCAATCGATTTGCAAAGATGTTGCTTCCAATCGTAGAAGATACGCAAGGCCTTGATCGTTATGTTGCTGCTTGCCAGTTAGGTATTACAGCTTCCTCGTTGGTCCTCGCTGCCTATGGCCAAAATGTCCTCGCAGCTTGGTTGGTAGATCCCTTGGTTCGATTTCTAGATTGGATCTCTCCGATCCTTGGGCAGCTGGGTATCTCTTCGGGAGCGTTGGGGCAAGTCTTGGCAACTTCCATCGCTGTCACGGTTGTATTATTGTTGCTTACATTTTTACAAGTCGTTCTGGGTGAATTATTACCAAAATCGATTGCGGTTCAATTTCCGGAGCGCGTGGCAATGGCAACGGTGTTACCAGTGAAATGGTCACTATTTATTCTTCGACCGCTTATCTGGTTCTTTAATGGAAGTGGTAATCTAATACTGCGTATCTTGGGGGTAGAAACTCGGCCGGAACATGCCCGCGTTCATTCGCCAGAAGAAATCGAGATTCTGGTTGCCGAGAGCCACGAAGGAGGCTTATTGGACGATGAAGAACGCCAATTCTTGCGAAACGCCTTCCGCATGAGAGATTTGATTGCCAGACAAGTAATGGTCCACAGAACAAAAATCGTCGCTGCTTCCGTTGAGCATAGCGTTGTTGAAATCTTGAATCTGGCCCTGGAGAAAGGACATACCCGTATCCCCCTCTACCAGGAATCAGTCGATGAAATCATAGGCTTTGTACATATCAAGGATCTATTTCGACTACATGTCGATGATAATCAAAATCTGGCTGAAATCCTGCGAGATGTAGTTCATGTTCCGGAAACCTTGCCAATGTCTGAAGTATGGGAAACGTTAAAGACCAAACGTCAGTATATGGCAATTGTGTTCGATGAGTTTGGCGGGACAGCAGGTGTCATCACGTTTGAAGATCTAATAGAGGAAATTTTTGGTGAATTGCAAGATGAATTTGACGACGAATCTGCCCTGATTTCCCTTGATTCCGAAGGTCGAATCTATTTACGGGGTGATTTGCTGGTGACCGATGTGAATGAATATCTCGCCTTAGCGTTGCCTGATACAATGGATACGCTTAGCGGATTAATCTTAAGTGAATTGGGAAGGCCCCCCAAAGTTGGTGATGAAGTTGTCATCGGGGATACAAGCATTCGCGTTGAATTAATGGCTGATTTGGGGGTGGCAGAGGTTTCTGTTCAATCTGCGGTCGCGGATGGTGCCAGGCAAATTGGTGACTGGGAGGTAGCCAGCCATGATTAAGGTTGCCCTCCTGCTCTTAGCTTCCCCAGGTCTTTTCACATTTACAACTGTGTTGGCTTCGGAACAGCTTCCAGCCGCCACGTCACTTATTGTTCCGTTGGCGATCATTATTCTGCTAATATTAATAAATGGTTTTTATGTAGCTGCCGAATTTTCAATTATCGGCGTGCGTCCGAGTCAGGTTGATCAAATGGTTCAGGAGGGGGTACAGGGAGCGGACCAAGTTCAGAAGGTACTCGATTCCTCTGCCAAACAGGATAGCTATATCGCAACTGCCCAATTGGGCATTACGATAGCTACATTGGGTTTAGGCATGTATGGCGAACCCAAAATAGCCGAATTTATCGAACCATTTCTGTCTCGATTTTTGGGTTGGGAACCTAACGCAGCTATTGTTCATACTGTGAGCTCAATTATCGCTCTGAGTTTGCTAACTTACCTCCACATTGTTATTGGTGAGATGGTACCAAAATCTGTTGCCCTAACCTCACCAGATCGATCTGTCTTAAGCGTTTCTGGTCCAATGAGGGCCTCTCAAACGGTCTTGAATATCCCAGTCAGCGCACTGAACGGTATCGGCCGAAGAATACTGAAGCTATTTAGGATAGAAGCGGCCGAGGGGCATGCCAGGTTACATTCAGCTGAAGAAATAGAACTGATTGTTTCAGAAAGTGCGGAAGGGGGACTGTTAAACGACGAGGAAAAGGAGATAATCCGTAACATCTTTGATTTTAGCGATCGGCAAGTAGGCCAAGTGATGACGCCCCGGCCAAAGGTGCAATCGCTACCGCATGATTTACCTACTGCTGAATTACTTCAGATTGTTACCAATAGCCGGCACAGTCGATTTCCAGTTTATGAAGGTGATCAGGATCACGTCATCGGAATATTGAATCTCAAAGATCTTGTTCGGCAGCAGTTAAAGCAGAAAGGTGATTTAGACCTACGGTTGTTACTACGTCCAGCTCCGGCAGTTCCGGAAGATCTGTTGGTTGAACAATTACTAGCTGCCTTTAAGCGCCAAAGAATTCATATGGCCTTAGTTTTGGACGAGTTTGGTGGCTTAGCCGGAATTGTGACCTTAGAGGATCTCGTAGAAGAAATTGTAGGTGAAGTTCGAGACGAATTCGATTTTGAAAAGGAGCCGATTATTCATATAAAGCCCGGTGTATTGGAGGTTTCCGGCGCCTATCTTGTTGATGTCCTAAGTGAAGATATCTATTTGGGCAATGAAGAAGATTTGCCCGATGTTGAGACGGTAGGCGGGTTAATTCATACTTGGCTGCGCCGACCACCGCAAATAGGTGATTCGGTACACCTACCGGACAATGAAGATGTTCGCTTTACGGTGCTAGATGTGGATGGCTTAGCAGTGGCCAGGGCCAAAGTTGAATTTCCCACGGCCGATGCAGAGGCACCCGTCGAGGATGACAACGACTAATCGTCTGATCAGAACAGTTTACAAGTCATAAACCTTGGCGAATTTGGCTGTTACGTAGCGGACGAATGCTTTGTGGTTTAATGGCTGTCCAGTCGCCTGCTTAATAATTTCTTCGGCCGTAAATTTCCGACCATGTTGGTGGATGTTTAAGCGCAGCCATTCGAGTAAGCGTCTCGTTTGACCTTCTTCTAACTCTCTTAAGATCTCCGGATCATTCTCACAAGCCGCTTCAAAAATTTGGGCCGCATATAAGTTGCCTAAGGCATAAGTTGGGAAATAGCCAAAGCCGACAAGCGTCCAATGGATGTCCTGTAAACAACCCTGGCGGTTGTCCGAGGGAACCACACCTAAGAACTTCTTCATCTTTTCGTTCCAAGCATGCGGAATATCATTGACCGATAGCGTCCGATTGATCAGCGCCTGCTCCAACTCAAAGCGCAAGATGATATGCATGTTGTAAGTTAGTTCATCAGCCTCAACCCGAATGAGACTCGGCTGGACTTTGTTTACTGCCCTATAGAATTGCTCTGCGTCAATGTCGGCCAGTTGCATCGGAAAATATTTCTGTAACACTTGAAAGTGAGTTTTCCAGAATCCGTGGCTGCGGCCGACAATGTTCTCTATCAATCTTGACTGGGATTCATCTAATCCGGCCGAGCTCTCCAGCGCCAACGGGGTGCGTGTAAGTGATGGGTGGACGTTTTGCACATAAAGAGCATGCCCTGCTTCATGCAATGTAGCAAAAATCGAGGAACTAAGAAAATCAGGATTGTAACGGGTGGTGATTCTCACATCATTGCGTGAAAGACTTGTGGAAAACGGATGAATTGCTGTTGCCAGGTGCCCCCTTTCAAAGTCATATCCAATAGCCGCCGCGATGTAACGTGAAAAACTTCTCTGTTTCGCTACATCATATCGTTGATGTAAAAATCGGTCATCTAATGCAGTTCTTCGCTGTCTTACTGCCCGGTAGAGATGAATCAAGTCGTTCTTGGCAGCTTCGAATAATATCCTTAAGTTAGATGTTTTTGCTCCAGGCTCATACCGATCCAGCAGAGCATCGTATGGCTCTTCCGTATAACCGATGAGTTCAGCTTTTTCTCTTGCTAACTCTACGACCTTCCTGATCCAGGGCGAAAAAGAAGAAAAATCATCTTTTCGACGTGCCTCTTTCCAGGCTGCTGTTGCTCTGCCATTTACGGAAGCAGATCGGGCGATGAATTCGTCCGGTAGCATTTTAGCCTGCTTGTAATCACGTCGTAAGAAGCGAATCAGACTTGCTTCCGAACTCGCGTAATGAGCTCCGTTTAGCTCTTCGGCCGCGTTTTCGATCAATTCACCCATCTCATCTGAAGTATAAAGTGAGTGACATAAACGTTTTAGGGTGGTAATTTGATTGGTCCGGTCCAACTCGCCACCCAGTGGCATGTTTACTTCCCGATCCCAGGTGAGAACCCGGACCGCCTTGCGCAGATCTTGAATTTCGTGAACTCGATCAAGCAACAATTGATACTTCATCATAAATACTTGTTTTCTTCTAGTAGAGCGAACATAGTCTCGTACATGCTGCGATAAATTTTGAACATGAAAGAAATTAATTACTCAATTTTTCCAACCTGTCAAAAAAATAACAGCTGGGAAGTTTACAACAAAACCGAATAGCGACAAGACAACCTATGCAGGATGGATGGGTTCACTATACAATGAACGAAAGCAAATGGACATCACTTGCGCGAATATCTAGACTGGAAGGAAGGTCGGATATTTCTGAAATTCTATCGATCTAGAGAATCGCTAGAGGGTTCTTAAGTAACAACTGAGCCACTTGAAAATGTTCGATGCTTATGAGTGGGGCAATACCTGAAAGCGGCGCCCGGTATTGCCAATCAAGAACATCAATCATGATGTAGTCCGCAATAGCCCAAAGGCCAAAACAGCTGATGGCTATTAGAATAATTGACAAAGCAATAGCAATCAACAAACAGCTTTGAGCACAGTGAAAACTTCGTGTAGGTAAAGTCTGAACCTTCGATTCAGTTTGGTCGCTCGATCTACGAATGATAGTCGCTGATCCGACTGAGCTAATTTCCTCGGTTTCACCATGACCGGAGCAACCGTACGCTGTACATTCATTCCCATTTGCCCGCCAGCAGTGAGCGTGATGGCGAGTCGCATCATCTGGGCAAATTATTAACTCGTCACCTGGTGCAAACGGCTGTTTGCACAGAGCACAAGCTTCGCCCAAAAAAGGGGATTGTTTGTCAACAATTATCGGTCTTAGCGCCATCCAATCGCTCGCCTAATACGGCTGAATAAGCGCGGCCAGAATTCACGGCGTTCGGTTTCTCGTTGTCGTCGTTTTTCCTGCTTTTTGAGAGCTTTGGATCTGCCATTTGCAGTTGGAGCTGCTGGTACATGCTTCGGGAGATCTGAATAGCTAATGGTGAGTCTTGGCCCAAGTTCAGTGCCGTAAGGATAACTTTTTTCATGCTCGCAACCGAGCGTTGCACATTTGTTACCGTTTTGCTCCCAACATGTCTTATGATAGAGCGTCTGGCAATTGGCACAGACAACTGGTTTCAAGGAAATATTTTCAACGTTATTTTCCACGGCGCTCGCACATATCGGACAGCTCAAACTGAGCCGATTGGCCTCGGAAATATCTTCGACTGTAATCTTAATAGGATCGTTTTCGCTCATCTCTTTGCCTGAAAATTCAGCAACAGAATCCCAAAAAAATAATTTGATTAGTTTGCATGAATCAGAACCATTTTACCATGAATTTTTTGCCCAATCTGGCCAGGGAAACTCGTAGGGATCTACTTTCGAATGCTGTCGATCCCAACAGAAGAATCCGCTGCGTTTGGCTAATGGATCCAATACCAAAGCGACATGCCAGCTCTGGGTAAAAAAATTCTGGTGGATAAACTGATCCATACCTGAAAGGAATATGCCAAAACCAGGATGCGTATGGTACCAGCCAATAATCACAGCCTCATTATCTGGGTACTTATCAGCTAGCTTATCGTTAATATAACGCCAGCTTTCTGGTGTATAAGTTACGCTTGCCCCATGCATGCGAGTATGCTTTGCTATAATCGTATCGCTAACGTGTACCAGATGCCGACCGTCAGGCTGCTTCTCTGGTGGTGGGCCAACCAAAACGCCGGCGACTTCACGGTCGAGGCTACTTAGTGCATGGGCTTGCGTATTCCTAAAAGTGATTTCATTAATAAGGATATCGACTGAAGTCCAAGTAGGATGATTTAGCGGCCTACGGCGGCCCAAAATACGAAGTGTCGGCCGCTCCTCTATTTCAGTCGTTTTCGCTTCTGGTTCAGTCTCGTCAAGAACCTTTTCTGCAAGGACCGGCCCGGGTTCAGCAACTTTGATTTCAGTTTCTGCTAGCTCGTCGACTACCTCGGTTTTCTTTGGCCCAACCTCGGGAGTAATTTGGCCTCCGTCTACTTCATCGACAAGAACAGAATCGGCCTGCGGTTGAACAACAGTTGTATCCGTGCCTGCTTCCTCGGTTTGTACCATCAATGGGGAATCTGAAGCCTTTTGTGTCAGGTTGGCCTCAGGGCCATCAATCCTTTCATCAACAAAGATTTCCTCTGGGTCCTCAACCAGCGCTTCAGCGTTTAGGTCACTTTTGTTAGGCGCCAAATGATCATCTTTAGTATTTTGTGATTCATCCAATTTTGTTGATTTAGACTGTTTCGTTTCCACGACGATTAAGTGTTCCAGCCAAAACTCTTCACCAATAGAATCCTGGAATTCATCCTTGTTGACCACAAAATCGATCTCGGCGCCGCCTTCTATAACTAGATCAAGGAGATTCGATTCACGATAAGCCGCCCATATTTCGTTTTCCAGGTGATTAGCAAATTGAAGAAGCTCGCCCAAAGTGCAGTTCTGTAGTTGTTTTGCCGTTCCTTCCCCTTGATCTACCAAGTCGGATGGCCAAAGCGTAACATTAAATTCCGTTGCTTCAGTTGAATCTGGAAGCGTTATTGTGATGATGGCTGCGAAGGCCACCGCATTTGATTCTGTCATAGATAGGAAAAAAAATTAGCCAGGGCTTGCTAGCAAGCGCTCGATGAGAAGTAGAATACTAATAAGAAGGCTTAGACCGCCCAAAACAACCCCCCACCATGAGCTTATTGGTGGCAGCGCCGGCCATTCGCTATGGGGCGCATGGACCTGGTTAGACAATTCCTCACTATTGTGAGGGAAACTATCTTGCTGCCAGACCGTTGATCGGACGAGTCGCCAACTCACAGAACTTGTCTCTTGTAGATCAAGAATCTCGTAGTATCCATTGAGGCTTGCTAATGTCAACTCCTCAGATTCACGCATGTTTTGTTGCCAACCAGCGATGAATGCCTCACCACGTATGGGATCAATAACTAAACCCACATGCCAAGGCATAACAAAAGCGGCCGAATGTACGATTACGTCATCAGCAGAATAGAACACGCCCAAATCAGGGTGGGTATGATACCAACCCACAATATCAAGATTCGGAAACTCTTTGGCCTTGTCACGATGCAATAAGGCCCAAGCATCAGCTGTGAAAGTAAAATGGACTGGGCCGTGGTCGGTTGTGATGACTGGTAGAGAAGCCAATACTTTTACCAGATTTGACCCATCCTGCTGAACTGCGTGACCGAGCAATGCGCCACCTAATTCTCGAGTCAGATCGCTCCTGCTATGGTTTTCTATCTGGAGCAAGGCTCTCTGACTAAAGGCGACTTGCACTTGATCAGGAGTGGGTTTTTGACCATGTAACGTAGCATTGATCTTACTTTCGGAATCCGATAGATTGTTTTCTCGTTCGGCGGATGTCATATTTGTTGAGAGCATTAAATGTGTCTCAGAGTATATTGATGCCTAGGTCATCTGATTCTTCGTCAACGAAAATGACGATATCATCCTCGAGCGATCGGCCTTTAAGAGGCCTCTTATCTACCGGGAAATGACGCTTGTTTCGAATTGCCCAAGACGCTGCTTTGGAATTCATAGGGTCCTTGGGTCCCAGGTTCTTATATTGAACCATTTCACCCAGGGTCAAAATCAATTCATCAAGTGTTTTTGCCGGCCACCAAGCGCCAATACAAACGGCTCCAGTGCTATGGATATTGGGGTGAAAGATTGGAGAACGCCATTTTAATTGGGGCTGTTTCAACGGATACTCAGCATGAAGGTAAATACTAACTTCATGAACATCTCGATAAATTGGCCGGCCTGTCGAGGTAAGTTTTTCTACACCGCGACAACTAAATTGGATTAAGTATTTTTCAGGCGGATCGCCGTCTGTATACAAAATCCGAATTAAATCACTTCGATTAACCAATTCTCGAATACGTTGATAATCATTTCGTAATCGAGTTTCTCGAATGTCGAATGACATCTTATTCCTCAAATCGTCAAAAGGCAGTAGAGGATCCGGCGAATTATCGCCGACCCTCTATTATCAGCAGTAATAATATTGAAATTTGGGTAAAGTAATCCTTGTGCCAATTGCTACCATTTACAGTATATCAATCAGGCGATTAATGTAAGACTACCTGCCGTTACCTCTGGGAAAAGACTGAGTATATCATCCTCAGTTACACCTACGTCACCCAACGAATCGTCATCTCCTAGGCGTTTACCAGAAGAACGATGATCCAGGCGATAAGCGATTGGGTTTGCACCCTGGTTTGTCGGTAAGCCCATCTTGCTAACCAGCGCCGGAATTAATCGTCGCATGGGAACATCATCCGGTAACTCAACCGGTGTTTTCTTTGAACCGGTGGGATCGTAGATGATTACCTTGATACTTGCCATTTTCTAATGCCTCCAATTGTTACTAACAAATGTTCTATACTTATTACGTCTTAGAGATAGCTCAAGTTGCAACAGCCGTGATTCGATCCAAATTCAATTCCTTCTTGGACGCGGCGCATCTTGCAACACTATTCGAATTGTAAGAATGTCTGTTTGTCACCGGTCATTTCAAAGTAAGCTTTGTCAACACCATTCCTCGCGCGAACTATTCCGAGAGGCGGCAGATCAAATTCAGCCAATGTCCGATTGAGAAAATGTTCACTCCCGTCAATACGATGGGTCAACCTCATTTCACGTCGTCCACCACAGTTTGTACAATCAAAGGCACCCTCACTTAGACGGGCCATTCGTTTGAACACCGGCGTCTCTTCGCCGCAGTCTACACACTGCATGGCAACGACAATTTCACTGTCAAATTCTAACACAGTTTTTGAGCCTAGTCTGTCCTGAGCTATAGTCAGCAACTCGATTAATGTCGTTGACGGTGAACTTCGCTCTGGAAGTTCAACCACTGGATCCATGCGAGAGTGACTAAGACAGCCGTCCTTAACAGGGTATTCGGTCGTGTAAACATCATTCGTGAGTCCATTGATCATCATCGCTTTGCCGGGCTGAACTTCCATACCATGAATGAGCTTGAGCACTTCTTGGGTTTGGAACGCAGCCACAATTGACGCGCTTGTCGGGGTGGTGGGAACTTTGCCTTGAAGGATGTTTTCCCTGGCCAGCAAAGGACAGGAATAACGGAGGCTTATCATCTGGTAGTCCGCGTCAGTTAAGGTGCATTCATAACATGCACCCTCTCCTGGCCAAAATACTCGAACGATTCCCATTAATTCTTGGATTGCCCCATCTACCCAGGGTCTACCGGTCGCCCAGCTATATCTGTTTAATGATAATCTGGCCTCGCGATTGTCCAGACAACCGACGACTGCATCGACATGCCGAAATACACCTAAGCCAAGATCATAATTGATATCACCATGCAGATACTTAACTCCCACATCAGGATTAAGCTCCTTAACTGCCTCCGCCGCAACTTCCGCTTTGCGTCGACCTCGATCACTTGGGCGGAAAAGCACTGAGCGACTAAGGTTACTGTCTTCGATGGTATCAAAATCAGCGATCAGAATATTGCCGATACCCATGAGAGCTAGATTCTTTAATACCTCATTACCCAAGGCTCCAGCACCAACCACGAGTACAGTCGCTTCGCGAACGATTTCTTGTTGCCACCAGCTAATATATCCAAATGTATGGTACCTATCGGTATCGGGGTCGGTGATAACAATTGTCTCAGTCATACTTTTCCTATATTCTCTTGTCAATTTCCATCGTAGTCTTGCGTGGACCAACTCAGAGTCAAAAAGCAAATTAGAATTTCCATCTGGACGTATCAGGGGGTTCGCTATTTGTCCAATTTGACCCTATCTACCGCGGAGCCGTTTGCCCGGAGAAGACACAAAGTTTTGGGTTGCAACGAGCGCTCCATCGGGATTGTGGGCGATTCCAATTCCCACGTGAGTCCAAATGGGATTTAGAAGATTGCCACGGTGGTTGGTTAGACTACGTGGCTGATTCATGAATGCATTATGAATGTCGCCAATCGCATGGGGAGTACCGGCAGCATCGCCGTAAAATACGCCGATATTCTCGCCGCAGGCAATATAACGAATATTTTTCAGATCAATTCGTCTGGCAGCCGTGACTCCTTCGGGAGAAACGTGAGCAATATATTGCCGCCGTAACATGTCCGCTGAGTGTCCGCGAGCCACTGAGGCTAGCTCATCATTCCAGGCCAGGGTACTCGTTCCCAGCCAACGAGGGAGACTCGAATTTCGTGCCTCGTTTACTAATCCATACATCATCTGTTCAAGTCGCTTTAGTTCGTCGCTAGTCGTCGGTTGGGCCTGTATTGGCAACAGATCATCTTCGGTAACCTTAATGATGGTCCCCGATCCAGTAACAACAGGTTCATCACCAGATAAGTCCTCGGCCGTAATAGTTAGTACGTCGGGCATCGGTGGTTGGGTCCGGGCGAGTTGCTGGGCCCGAGCAATATCCTCCTCGGTTAATTGCAGCCATTCATCACTCATTAGGATTCTTCCTACGATACCAATCCGAGGGGTGACAGGTTTACGATACTACCTATCGATATTTTCATTACTAAGTTGCTGATAAAAAGGCAAGATAAAGTGGGTTCTTTCAGTACTGAGGGTGACTGATTTTCGCTCGACTTCGCCACCTGCTTCGCGCGGCCAAGTCACATCAACATCGTAGGTTAGACCGGACTGCATTCTTACTGGCAGTTCACAAACAAATTTGCCATCTCGATCAGTGGTTCCAGCAACGTAGCTCTTTACTCCCTTACTTGTGACGCGTATCTGAAGTCCGTAGAGTCCTGGCCCATCTGGATATCTCTGCACAAGCACCTTCAACTTCGTAGATGCCAGTTGCTCTTGACCGAACATTTGGCGCAGTGCAACCGTAAAGCTTGGCTTTGATTGCGGCGCTTGAGATTGGTTAGGTAGCACCACGCCCGATGAAGGCAGTGGACTTGGTGGCGCACTTATCTCATTTGCCACCTGATCACGGGTGATTGTTATTGAGGGCATCCTGACCGGATCGTTTGTTGTCGGTTCCGATTCAGCTAATTCATCCTCGGTTATAACAAGGGGTTCACCGGTCATTAATTCAACGACCTCTTCTAAATCATCGGATTCAATCTGAAGGGTATCCCCAGAAATCTCTGGATAGTTCTCCGGAATAGGTGCGCGGTAATGGGGTGGTAATGGAGCAATCTGTTCGCCAGAACTGTTTAATTCATCTAATGACGGCGCATCAGTCGGTGGCAACGAAAGTTGACGGGACAATCTATCTCTCTCTGTTGGACTGCGCAAGACTTGTTGTCGGATGTATTGTCCTGAGCGTGTTAGAACCTGGCCGGCGGGACTGTAAACATCAGGTGGAGTAGCCGGATCTAGCTGATTGACTGGATATCCGCTTCTCCAGGCAAAAGCACTTATTATTAACGGCAACCAGGAAATATCTTCTTGCTCTTCCTGTGATGGCAATTGGGCCAAGGTGACTATCTCTTCATTCTCGGCTAAGCCAGAATCAGCCAGTAAATCATACAAGGCCAGGCGAACCGCTGGTTCAAGCAGTATCAGGACTTTAAAATCTCCCAATGCGGGATCATCGATTACATTCATCGCGCGTAAAAGAGCAGTCGCCCTCGAATTAGTAAACGCTCCTGTTTGATTTGAGCCATTATTTAGGTCAGCGGATAACCATTCCCCAAGATGTCCGGCAAAGCCGGCCAAATTGAGACCAGTTGTTAAGCGACGTATGATCCTTTCAGAAGCCTGATGCATCGCAGATCTATTCTCCATTTCTAAGCATCATCCTCATTATTTCATTTAAATCTGTTAGAAACCAGTTACCCGTCTCTAAAGAATCTATTACGGCAAACTGATATCATCAAGATGAGCTCAATGAAACCGAAATACCCAGGATGTCCCGGAGATATGGATTCATTGGTACAGTAGTCAAAATTACGCTTATATGGGTAAACTACCCTCAAGATTGTGTAAACCTTCCCAAACTCGCATTAATTCTTCGACGTCAGATACACTTTCAAGATCCGCTTCCATAGCATCGCGCAGTTCAAGATCCGACAGATTGCGATCATGTTGGCGAAGCATAGGCTTGATGATGAAATTGTTATAATCTCTCTCAGCCTTTGTCGCCTCCAACCAGAATAGTCGCTTCAATCGAGGAAGTAATTCATTGTCTCCGAAAAGGTCGTCAAGAACGACACCAAAGATTCTATTGGTTTTTACCGCGATATTATCTAGCTTCTCCGCGTAATTAGCTTCCAGCTCGCCAAAATCCAGCTCGGTGCTTTCTCCAGAAAGCACGATATCTACTGCATCTGAGGCGTCCTTATCCAGAATATTAATTACGATGTCCTCGCCTGTTCCTTCAGGTCTATTGGTTGCACCGGCACCATCAGCTCCCGACTCGGCCGCAGTCAGGCCATTTGCCCCTTCAGTTACAAGCTGTCTTTGAGCTCTTAGCTCTCTTTGAACTCTCTCGGGGCCGTAAAGCACAGCATCTAACAGTTTATCGTCTTCCGGCAGAGCAAGCGCTTCTTCACCTTCTCGTACACGATAGTGGACGGAGCGTTGTGGCTTCATGAGTTCATACATTGCTGCCTGTCTGCAGATATGGCGATAATTTTCGGCAACTCTATCTGCCACGCCTGCCAGCGCTTCTTCAAGAGTGAATTCTTGTCCTGGAGCGTAAGGAAGAGAGTACGAATACTCCTGATTGTAGGCTGCTCGATTCGTTCGTCCAACAATATCGTGAGCCTCGAGAGTGCGTTCTAGCTCATCGGACACAACTGCGGCTATCTCCGGCATGAAGATGGAGACAGATTCCTGCATCATTAACTCGACTTGATAAAGGATTCTTTTAATTGGTACCTCTATGCCGCTAGAACCCCAAACCAAGCTATCGTAGGTTACGTCGCGATCATCCCAGTGTTCAGTGCCATAGCTTTCGAGCAACGTATCAATTTCCCTTTGGACAGCATCCTGGACAAGCGTGTGGACGCCGTTAAGAGTGGGCAATAGCAAATCTCGAAAACGATCGTCACTATTTATCCGTTGACTTAGATCTAACAACGCGTTGTGAAAAGCTCGAGGTAGCTCCTTACGTTGTCGATATAGAACATTTTCGAAGCGACGTTCCTGAAGATTCTCCCAACTATTCGAGAACGGAGGATGCAAACCTCGCCCTGCAAGTTGTTTTTCATAATAAAATCTCAAGGACTGCAAGGCGTTACGCACGCGCGTGCTAGCCTCCCGAAGCTGGCTTCGAACGCGTTCGGTTTCGATGAATTCAATTAAACGCTCGCGCAGCAGCGGCACCTCGCTAAGGGCTAGCAAAGCTTCGGCAGTATCTACTTCTAACGGATCATTCTTAGCAACATTGCCAAGCTGGTCCTCGAAAACTTTGAGAATTCGCTCAGTCTCACTGGCGAATTCCTTCGGAGCATTTTCTGGATCCGCAAGATATAACGCTGAGGGAGCCATTACCAAGAAATAAGGACGACCATTCCCGCGGTCGTGGTATCGTTCCCAGTAGTTAGGCGATATATAACGAGTAACTTCTTTGACCTCTCGCTCACTTTCTGGAAGTCCAGCGTTCAGACGATCAAAGGCCTGGCGTATATTTCCTCCGTTTACTGCTAGGAAAATCTTGCTAGCAGCTTCATCTAGATCACTGCCGCTAAGTCCATATAATCGATTTTCTTTTACCCAGTTGACGGCCGATAAAGACTTCATTTCATCGACTCGTTGCCGGCCAGCATCAGTTACCAGGACGATCATCGCATCTTCGCGTTTCATCTCCTCAAGAGTGATAGCTTCGTGAAGTCGCATTCCGGCGCCGAGACCAGGCACATCTACAATTCGTAAGTGCCCGTTCATCAGAAGATTGGATTGACCCGTTACAGGATAAATTTTGAAAGTAGCCGACTTAACGAGGCGAATCTGGCGTTTATCACTGCCCTTAAAGCCATCCTCACGTAGATGAGTTAATGCCTCTTGATTATCGAGGGCAAAGTTCTGAGACGGGGGTGGCCCGTTTTGGAATAGAGCCTTATTTGTTTCAAAGGTCTTGATGCAATCCACTAGAATATCGAGATATTCATCTTGTTCAGTCTTGGCATCATCCCGGTTTTCTTCTTTTAATGATTCGATTGAATCGCGGGCTTGCTCACGCTCTTCATCATTCGTAATGTCAAAAGTTTCAATCTCAGCTAACTGGCAAAGGCGCCGCACCCTATTTGCAAACTCTCCCCGATCCCAATAATCTAAAGTAAGTGATTCAACCTCTCCCTCGGCCGCTTGTTCGATATAAACGATCGTTCCCGTTACGGCCGTAACAGCACCAGTTGGCAACAAATTGCGGCCCAACAGGGCATTAATAAGAGTGCTTTTGCCGACACCTGTACCCCCAAAGAAAACGAGGGTATAAGTTCTCTGAGCCAATATTTTTTGGGCTTCATCTACACTTTGTTGCGCTTGAGGAACGGCGCGAATTAGGTAATCGCGACTATTGTCTATAGTCCGCTGTAAATCCACCCACTGATCTAGCTGATCGTTATTGATATAGGGGACTGTAGACAGAGATTCGCGGAGATCAACATATTTATCTTTTTTCTGCTTAGGGCTCATTTCCAATTTCCTTTCCTAGATTACGTGTTTCTGCACAGCATAACTCAGCATGTGTCACTGCACAGCGCAATATCCAATACGCGTTCCTTTATCAAAGGTTGCAAAACTGAAATGATGATTCCCATTCAAGCTTAGGATAATTGAGCTATGTGTTTTGGACGTTACTGAAAGAATCGTTCTCTTAATTGTATCACGACCATTATTCGTCTGCTCTATGTTGACCATATGCTCTAATTGTTTGCTAGAATGGAATTTGTTGATAGGGTAATGATCGAAAATATTGCAACGAGAACGAGTTGCAATCGTAAAGCATGATATATGAAAGTTACGCCTATCGTTAACAGGCTTGGATTAGGGCGGTATTAAATCGGAGAAATAGATGCGAATAATTTTGTATTTGGGCAAGGGAGGCGTCGGTAAAACGACGGTAGCCGCAGCCACTGCGTTACGATGTGCCGAATTAGGATATAAGACATTAGTTGCTAGCACGGACATTGCTCATAGCTTAGCAGACTCCCTTGATATCGAGTTGGGGGATAAACCCATAGAAGTGAGAAAGAATCTATGGGCTCAGGAAATCAGCGTTGTCGCGGATATCCATAATTATTGGGATACCTTGCAAGGTTTCGTATCCGGAATTATGACTGTTCGAGGTGGGGTTGATAAGATAGTGGCCGAGGAACTTTCCTCTTTTCCTGGCATGGACGAAATTGTCAGCCTACTTCACATTAATAAACAGGCGAAAGAACGTAATTTTGACCGAGTAATTATTGACGCAGCGCCTACTGGTGAGACTATCAGGTTACTGACTATTCCCGATACGTTTCGCTGGTATGCCGGCCACGTCGCCCGGCTTGATAAGGGTGTCGTTCGAATGCTGGCTCCCATTGCGGGTAGATTCCTCAAGGCTCCCGTTGAAGTGCTAGATGCCTTATATAAGTTAGATGAAGCAACCGCTGAATTAAGAGAGACACTCAGTGATCCCGAAATCACTAGTTACCGAGTGGTAGTGATACCTGAAAAAATGGTAATGCGGGAGGCTGAGAGAGCGATCAGTTATCTCGGATTGTTTAATTACCCAGTTGACAGCGTTGTCATTAATCGTGTTTTGCCAGAACTGCAAGACGAAGGCGAGTTTTTTCGCAAGCGGCGTCAAGTACAAGGGAAATACATGCGCTTGATTGAAGACAACTTTCGCCCCTTGCCCTTGTGGACAGTACCTTATTATTCCGGTGAAGTATTTGGTATAGACCCTCTGTTGCAGCTAGCCAAGGATTGCTTCGGCGAAAATGATCCAGGCGAGATATTTTATCGTGGTATTCTGCAAGAGATAATCGAAGGCGAGGATGGTCATTATCTATTACGCCTGCCATTGCCATTTGTAAAAAGTAGCGACGTAAAGCTAAAAAAACGTGGAGACGAACTATTTATTACAATTGGAAATTTCAAGAGGGAAATGATTCTAACAAATGTGCTTGCCAAAATGCGGGCCGGTGCAGGTCGTTTAGTTGGCGGAGTCCTCGAAATTGAATTCATTCCAATAGAAGCACAAGTTGAGGTTGCTTAATCTCGAGACATGTATCGATGTTCATAACTGTTAATCTGCTCAATTTTCCCCAATCTTTGCAACCGAGCTTGCATTGATGCGTAATGAGAATCAAAGCTCAATAAGAGAGGTGAAATATGTCTGAAGAAACAGTGCTTAAGGCAGATGAAAAGAAGAGAGGTGTAAATAAATGGGCTACAGCCCTGATTTCCGCTGGCGTGCTCATGTTGGCGGTGAATTTACTCGGAATTGATTTAATGGAATTCCTGTGGCCCGCATTTATTATTGGGCCAGGTTTACTCATGTTGTGGCCGTCGTATCAGTCGACAACTGAGAGACAGAGCAGTTTCTCTTTTCTGGCCATACCAGGGGCAGTTGTAGTGGCTGTTGGCCTGCTGCTGTTTCTGATGAATATAGCTGACCATTTTGAGAGTTGGGCCTATGTTTGGCCATTAGTTCTGGCTGCGGGAGCCGCAGGCTACGATTATATGCAGCGCTTCAAGGAATCTTCAACTCGAACTGTGAAGGTTCATAACTTAATTCGTACAATGGTTATTACCTTCATGGGCTTAGCCGTATTTTTTGAGTTATTGATCTTTGACAGCCTGGGTTCCTGGTGGCCGCTGTTACTAATTGGCCTTGGATTTTATGTTTATGTAAAGAATAGGAGACAAATTGCCGATGGGTAAAGCTGAAGAAATTGACATCGAAGAAGAAGAAATGGAAGAAAAAGAACAAGAACGTATTACAACTGAAGAGTTCAAGGTTAAAGGGGAGGAACTGGTTGAATCAATCAAAAAACTAATTCAGGAAGCAGGCGTTAGAAGGATTGTCGTTCAACAAAAAGATGGGCGAGTCCTTGTGGAAATACCGATGGTAATTGGCTTGGCCGGTATCTTGCTATTGCCGACTTATTCTGCGCTGGCTCTCATTGCTGCACTTGTTACAGAGTGCTCAATCCTTGTAGATCGCGCGGTAGAAAAGTCAGAAGAGGAAGTCGAAGAGAGTCCAGAGGTTGCTTGATAGCCTTGCTTTATTATAGTATTGGACGCCTCATGGCTAGGGGCGTCCATTTTCCACTCGTCAATGAAACTCAACCCGGTTTAGGTGATTGAGCCGCAAGCGGGCACTGTCACCCGCTTGTCCAAGTGCATATAGTGCACCATAACCTTCGACTACGATCGAAGCTGATACTGAACCCAAACGAATTGCCTCACCCACATCACCCGTCGAATACAAACCGACTAAGAAAGCCCCGCAAAAGGCGTCCCCGGCACCAGTAACATCAACTACACGTCGCTCTCCAAGCATATGGTAAGCAGGTAAGGACCTAATCATATCAGAATTCTGTTCGTAAACAGCGGTACCGCGATCTCCGAGCTTTATTATCACTAACTTTGCCCCCCAGGCAGTCAATTCGCGGCAAGCATCGACTAAACTAGCTTTCTTGCCAAACAGTGATAACAATTCTTGCTCGCTTGGCAATATCACATCAATTAAGGGCAGCAGTTCTTTTAATTGTTTTTTGCGCTCAGGAATCATATAGCGTTCCCCGGGATCAACTGTTATCAATTTAACGCCTTTTCTACGAAGGGCACTTGGCAGGGATAAATGACTGCTAAGGGGCATTGGAGCCAAATGCACCGCTTTGACATCAATTAAGTTCTCGGGCCAGTCAGATGGCCGAAGGGCCAGCGGTTCGAAATTATATGGATCGTCTTGATTAGGTGTTGAGTGATCGTAATTGTGGAGAGAAGGCGGAAGTGGGCGGCTTATTATGGCGTAGTGTTTTTCTGGATTGGTGTCGAAACGCTGACCATCAGATGTGTAAGCGTAAAAGGTGCGGTGGTCCTGTTTGCCGTTTACATGGATTAGACCGGAAAGGGCAAAACCCAGATCATCAAGGGTCTTTAGCCACTCCAGTGGATAATTATCTCCGTGACGCGTCCAGGGCATCACTTGGTCTGTCCACAATCGGGCGCCTACGGCTGCGTAAATAGCATTGCCGCCAATCAGGCCGTTCATGGCCTGACCGTCACGGGTAATCAAATAGTCAATGCGTAATCCACCTCCTGTAAGATACATAGTCTACTCAGGAATATCATCAAGCCGGTCGCTAGATTGAATGCGCGATATCCCCCCGCCTTCCTCAGAGCTTCTTCCGCCACCGAAACCTCGGAAGTATGGTTCTGAACTCGATTCAGCTCGGTGTGAGGCAAATAACATGCCGGGTATAGAAGCCAAAATTGGTGAAAATAGTTCTCGAACACTACCTATCAGTGGCATCTGAATCGCTTCATGATCGGTTTTGTTTAATTCGCTGCCGATTGGAGAAATTATCACAACTTCCCGGCCAATAGTTTTGGCTGCCTTTGCTACTTCAATTGCTCTACCTTGGTCTCGACCACCGCCGCTTATTATGAACGTTGGCGTTGCTATTGGTCGCGAAAAATACTCAAGGTGAGCCCACTCTTCCAAGTCGTAAGCAATTGCGGTATCTCCAGAAGCTTCCAACAGTTTGGCCGCGGAAAACTGAGAAGTTCCCCAATTTGGACCAGCGCCGCAGAAAACGAAATGACCAGCATCAGCCCACCGCTCAGCTAAAATAGCGCTTTGGGCCATATTTGCTTTGATAGTTGCTCGTGCAGGTTCAGCGAGACTTTTTAGTTCTTCTCGGAGTGCTCTAGCATCATACGACGATATTTTTCTTGCTGATTCTGAAAAGCTAATACTTGCATGATATAAAGTGAGCAGGGAGACCATGAAGCTTCGGGTGCCTGGTACCCCTTGTCCTGAGTCTGTTTCAGGCATACTGGGAATCGTGGTTGGCAATAGATAATCACTTACCTTGGCCAGTGGGCTATCGACATCGCCTGTCGCCGCAATTGCAATAGCCCCGGCTTTCTTAGCTAACGACAGCGCTTCGATTGTTCGGCTAACCCGACCGCTGGCTGATACAGCGATTACCAACGTGGACCCGGGAACCGATCTGGCTATTTGTTCAGTCTGGTAACGAGCGAGTTCCATCGCCGGTAGGGCAATACATGAGAGGCCACTAGTTTGTGAGAAAAAATGACTGGTACAAACAGAGGCATGATGGCTGTCACCACAGCCGGTCATATATATTCGTTCAATTGAAGGATGCCAGGCCTGGGAAAATACTTGTTTGCTATTTATTCCCAACTCTCCGTTCATTTGAACGATCAATTCTGGCAATGAGGAAATCTGAGTATTTAGGGCGGACAAGCTCATCTTAATTGAATTGAAACTATTCGGCGATAATCTGACGAGAAATTATTGTCAGCTTGGCCATAATATAAACCTACAATTCTGTTCCGGTATTATCGGAGCGGCCATAAATCAGGTCAACGCCTTTGAGCCGCTGTAAAATCCATTCCAAGATATAGATGATGAAGATGAAGAAGATGTCAACACCGGTGGCTAAGGAATAGGCCAGGCCTAAGTTGCTAAAGGCTGCAGCGGCCGGTTCTAAGAGGTGATCGACGAAGATTTCCGTGAAGCCAAGGATAAATAGAAGAAAAGCAAACAGAATCATTATCACTATAAAAACAGGCCATGCCTTTCTGTCAGAAGCACTTGGCATCATGGCGTTGCTAATGGCGAAGATCAAGTACAGCCAAATAAGAAAGTCCCCAGTACCTAAAAGTGAGGTGAGAACCTCTACGAGCTGATCGACATCCCCACTGACGACTGTTGTCGCCAAAAGTGGCAGATCAAATACATTTAAAGCGATTAGTAGTACGGCGGCGGTTCCAGTGACAAGAGGGGCGGCGCCAATTAGACTTTCACGAATAGATCCAACACTTGGGGTCTTGTAATATTCAACATACCCTAGCTGAATAGATCCATCCTTACCGGCTTTTGGTAAGACAGAAAACGACCCAGTTCTAACCCCCATTATTTTTGCAGCTAGCCAGTGACTCACCTCGTGAAGTAAGACACCGGGAAACAAGACAATGGCGTAAAGTATTATCGCCCAATTCTTATTGCCGGTGATCAGAAGGGCAACCCCATGTAGGTGGCGATGTATCCATCGTTGCAGGAACTGTAACACTATCAGCGCCACAGCTACCCAAAGAAACGGCATCAGATTGATGCTCATATTCACTTAACCAATAATGACTAAACTTGATATACGCTGGCTGTTGTTTTGACCAGGTCTACAAAGTCAGGTTTAAGGCTAGCACCTCCAACCAACGCTCCGTCGATGTCCGGATGAGCCATATAATCACCAATATTACTTGGATTTGCGCTCCCCCCATACTGGACTCGAACTTGCTGAGCAACGTGCTCTGAGAATTTATTGGCCAAGGCCCCTCGAATAGTCAGGCCGATAATTCGACCCGCATCCGCGGGACTTGCCGATTTGCCTGTACCGATGGCCCAAATCGGCTCGTAGGCGATAATACACTCACTGGCTTGATCGTCAGTTAGTCCATCAAAGGCAGCATTAACTTGGCCACCAACAAAACTATCTGTTAAGCCAGCTTCATTTTGCTCCAAACTTTCACCGACACATATTATGGGTGTTAGACCATGTGTGATAGCAGCTTTTACTTTCTTATTGACTAGATCATCCGTTTCAGCAAAATATGCCCGTCGCTCTGAATGACCTAGAATGACATAGCTGCAATAGGGCGTCAACATTTCAGGCGCACATTCACCAGTGTATGCTCCCTTCTCCATAAAGTGCATGTTCTGAGCTCCAACACCTATTTTCGTGCTTTTGAGAGCATCGGAAACAACAGGCAAGGCCACAAAGGGTGGACAAACAACGCTGTCAACGTTTTTAACACTATTGAGTTGGTGACGAATACTACGGACGAAATCCAGTGCTTCATCTGCAGTTTTATTCATCTTCCAATTCCCAGCAATGATCGGTGTGCGCATGATAAGACTCCTAATAATGGCTTGCGATGGTTCAGTTGTTGCCTTTGTCTTTTTACAATTTGGGACAGAAGACTTGCTTATTTGGCAAAGCCCACAGCCCTCGTTTCGCGAACAACAGTGACCTGAATTTGACCAGGATACTGCATACTATCTTCAATCGTTCTAGCTATCTCTTTAGATAGTCGAATTGCCCCAAGATCATCGATATTTCCTGGGCGAACCAAAATCCGTATCTCGCGGCCGGCTTGAAGCGCATAAGCACTTTCAACTCCGTCAAATGATTTGGCGATATCTTCGAGAGTACGGACACGTTTTATATAGTTTTCCAAACTCTCGCGCCGGGCACCCGGCCTGGCTCCCGATATCGCATCGGCCGCCTCTACAATAATCGACTCTACTGAATCTTGATCAACTTCGTGGTGATGAGAAGCGATAGCATTGACCACAGAGTCTGGAACTTTGAATCGCTTCGCATATTCAGCGCCAAGCATGGCATGGGTTCCTTCTTGTTCATGATCCATTGCCTTGCCTAAGTCATGGAGCAACCCGCCCATTTTTGCTATTTGAACATCTGCACCAAGCTCACTTGCCAGAACGGAAGCAATTTTTGCTGCTTCAACCGCATGATGTAATTGATTCTGACCGTAGGATGTTCGAAAATTTAAGCGGCCAAGCATGCGTATGATTTCTGGATGCAGTCCATGCACGTTTGCCTCGTAAGCAGCTTCCTCGCCGGCTTCTTTTATCTGTCGATCGACGTCTGCTTGAGCGTCCTTTACCACCTTTTCGATGCGAGCTGGGTGAATACGTCCATCCACGATTAACTTGGTCATTGCCGCGCGAGCTACCTCTCGACGAATCGGGTCAAAACTTGAGATAGTAACAGCTTCCGGAGTATCATCAACGACAACATCGACACCGGCAGCCATCTCAAATGCGCGGATGTTCCGACCGCTGCGACCAATAATGCGACCCTTCATATCATCATTGGGTAACGGAACAACTGAAACCGTCACATCTGCAACATGCGCACTGGCAACTCGTTGAATGGCCAAAGCTACTAATTCCCGTGCCCGGTCTTCAGCAGTTTCTTTAGCCTTATCTTCAATTTCTCTAATGACTCGAGCCATGTCCTGTCGAGATTCTGCTTCAACGGCCGCGAGTATCTGTTCCTTGGCTTCTTCAGTAGTCATTGAAGCAACCCGCTGCAGCTCGGCCATTCGCTCCTGCTCAACATGATCTAGCTCATTCTGCTTTCTATCTAGTCGACTCTGCCTCTTATTAAGCGTTTGTTCTCGTATTTCTATCCGATGAGCTTGTTTGTCCAGACTGGATTGCCGGCTATCGATTCGCTCCTCCGCTCGGGCTAAATCAGCATAACGTTGTTTAACAACTCGCTCCGCTTCCTGACGCATTGCCTTTGCTTCATTTTGGGCTGTCGCAATGATGGTTTGAGACTCGCGTTCTGCTGACTTTCTCGATTCTTCAGCATCGTGCTGTAATTTTTCATATTCTGCCTCATTACGTGGCTTCATCACAAGCCACATAACAATGGCCACGGCGATGCCGCCGACCACTAATCCGGCAATAATGCCAATCAATAATTCTGTCATGTTAACTCTCTCCTACGTAGAGGTTTGTTTCTTAATAGTTTTCGCTACTTTTATGCAACTCTTGCCAAATATCTCCAGTAACAGAGTTGGCTGTAGCGTAGTTAAATCCGCGACGCTGTAAATAGGGGATCATCTTTGCATAAAAATCGTCATGCGAATAATCATCCCATATGTTCATTTTTTTCGTTGCAGCTCGGTAGGCCGCGGCCGTCTCGTCGACCTGATTCACAGCCTCTTCAACAATCCTGCGTTCAACACCCAACTTAAAGAGTTCGTGTTGCAATGCGCGCCGGCTGCGAGGTTTGAATGTTTCCCGCTGTTCCACCCAATAATGGGCAAACTCCTGGTCATCTAGCATATTTAATTCGACCAGGCGCCTAATTACGCGCTTTATTGTTGATTCGTCATAACCTTTTCGAGTTAAATATTGTTTCATTTCCCATAAACTTCTGGGTCTATAGCTAACGAATCTGAAAGCACGCTGTTTTGCCGATTCCACTGAGTCATCGGACAAGAGATCTTCAATCGATTCCTGGCTTAGATCATGTCCAATCTGGATTCTGGCAGCTGTCAATCGACTCAAGCTAAAGGCATATTCACCATCGAGGAAGATGTTGACCCGTTCCTTATTTCTTTTTTGTCCCGAGATGGCAGTAACCGTCTGGGTAGATTCCTCAAATGTATGCATATTTCCACAAAAAAAGCCGCGGCTGTTTGCCACGGCTAACTTTCATTTTGACCCAACCTTATCGCGCTTCAAACACTAATAGATTGAGTTCACCATCACCACTATTAATTATAAGTTCTCGAAGGAATTCTGAAATTGTTCAAATGCCCGGCTAGCATGAAATCCCGAGTTTATTTCGAATTAAACTTCAATATTCGCCTCATCAAACCATTTAACTCTCTCGTTAACAAAAGAGTTGTTTGCAGCGGTAAAAGTTAATTGGTAAAAGGCTGCCTACTTGGAGGCCGATTGCCTATACCCTGAATAGCCGTTGGCTGGCAATCCTATCAAGCTAAGCAACCGCGGCCTCGAGATCAGCTGGCATTGCCAGAGGGGTCAGACCGGATTCTACTCTAACCAGGTTCTCTAGTTCTACTGCGACCTCCGGATGTTCGGCAAGGTATACCTTGGCGTTTTCACGGCCTTGACCGAGTAACGACTCCCCATATCGAAAATATGCTCCACGTTTATCCACAAGCCCATATTCGACGGAGAGGTCTAATACATCGCCTTCCTTAGATATGCCAGTATTGTACATGATATCGAATTCTGCTTCGGTAAAGGGTGGGGCAACCTTATTTTTTTTAACTTTTACTCTTGTCCGGTTGCCAATTACTTCACCTTGAACTTTGATACTTTGTATGCGACGTATATCTAACCGAGCTGAGGCATAAAACTTTAGCGCATTACCACCACTAGTCGTCTCTGGGCTTCCAAACATGACCCCAATCTTCATCCGTATTTGGTTAGTAAAGATGACGACGGTATTTGTTTGTTTAATCACGCCAGAGAGCTTACGCAGCGCCTGCGACATTAGTCGTGCTTGAAGACCGATATGGGAATCCCCCATTTCACCTTCAATCTCAGCTCGGGGAACCAACGCAGCCACAGAATCTATGACGACCACGTCCATAGTACCCGAACGGATAAGCGCTTCGGCAATTTCAAGGGCTTGTTCCCCGGTATCGGGCTGAGAAATATACAGATTGTCGACATCTACGCCACAGCGTCGTGCATACGATGGATCCAATGCGTGCTCCATGTCAATGAACGCGCAAATACCATCGCGTCGTTGTGCTTCAGCTATCACATGCTGACATAGCGTGGTCTTACCTGATGATTCAGGACCGTAAATTTCAATGACCCGTCCCCGAGGAAGTCCGCCCACCCCTAGCGCGATATCAAGACCAAGTGAACCTGTTGGTATAACCTCGACCTGCAAATGATGTGCGTCTCCGAGACGCATAATAGAACCTTCGCCAAAACGTTTCTGTATACCGGCGATAGCTGTCTCTAGAGCGCGATCACGTCCTTGCTTGTCCATAAAATCTCGTGCTACGATTTTCTCTCGATAGGATGAACGCTTAGTGTACAATAGCGTTATGGAAATAGCAAACTCGAGGACTCGGGTAATTCGCCTTGCTATCGGGGATGATCGCGGTGAACTATTCAGGCTTTTACGGGAGGCAACGTTTGTTCATGTGCACTCAGATTGGTATTTGCCATCCGATTGGCTTGGCACACCAGCTTTTGTAATTAGTGAGCGAGTATCTTCCTCCAATCACCCGCCTGAAATCCTGGGTTGCATGGCTGCGGCGTCCGACCCTTTGCCAGCAGCCTGGATGAGAATCGTCGCCTTACGAAATATTGCGTCACCCGAGGAAACTCTAACTGAGATGTTTCAATCGGTTTTACCTAAATTGCGTTCGCAGGGTGCCGACCAACTCGCTTGGTTGCCAGGTCGCTACTGGCCCGAGCAATGGTTGACAAAGCTCGGCTTTGAGAAAAAAAATTGGATAACGACTTTTGTGAAGGAAAATCTGCAAGTGTCACTAAGGCCTGATGGAAATGTCAAAATTCGTCCTGTGACGACAGAAGATTATCCTGAACTGGCAAAGCTAGAAGCAGATGCCTTTGAACCTCTATGGAGACACAGTGCTAATGGCTTGAGGCTGGCAAAACAGCAGGCCATCAGTTTTTCAGTAGCACTTATTGAAGGACAACTTGTAGGCTTCCAATACAGTGTTCGTGGACAGCAACCAGACAGCGCTCACTTAGTACGCATTACCGTGGATAGGCAAAGACAATCACAGGGAATTGGAACTGCCTTGATGGCAGCAGCCTTGGATGATTACCAGCGCGCTGGTACCACTTTTGTTTCTCTAAACACCCAAGTTGATAATATTCCTTCCCACCGCCTCTATAAACGATTCGGTTTTAAGCAGATTGATGACAACTTTCCGCTTTGGGTTATGAAGATATGACAAGGAATAAGTCTCAACTACAATCGTGTTCTTAGATAGGTGATGGAGTATTTGCATTAGATCTACTGGCGAATATAGTTAGGTGGGAAGCATATTATCCTTTAATAATATGGCCCATATCTACAGGAGAGGAACATGGAAAGACGAGCTCTAACTGATAATGAGATGGGCGCGATCCTCGAAGCTCTCCCTGGATGGGAGATTCAGGAAGGAAAATTGCACAAACTATTCAAGTTTGCTTCCTTTGCTGAAGCAATTGCTTGGATGGTTAAGGTAGCTATTTACGCCGATAAGATCGATCATCATCCTGATTGGTCCAATGGCTATAACAAGGTCGACGTGGAGTTGTTGACCCACGACTTAGGAGCCATAAGTACGCTAGATGTCGCTTTAGCCAAGCACATGGAGGGCTAATCAGGCGATCGCCAGACGCGCCCTGACACATTTCTATGCCAATCAAATATGAACGACTTTGGTGCCGAAATGATATTCCGAGCGATTCGGTACGATAAGTATAAATGATTTCGCTCAAAATCAGCGGGTTTCCTCGAAATGACAAAGCGGGCGATACCTCATGGTAAAAGGAGTAGAATCATTAACAAAATAGGGGGCGCGGAAGATTGACGGCCTGAAAAAAATCGGTTAAGCTATTAACGTCGTAAGTTCTGTTTCGGACAATCGAAAAAGGCCGTCCAGACTTAGATAATCTGGACGGCCTCTTTTTCGTTAGGAATATGCACATTGTTGTAGTTCCGGTTGTCCACCATTTTAAGGAGTGAGTAATGTCTGACAGAGAAACTGGAACGGTTAAGTGGTTCAATCCTGAAAAGGGTTTCGGGTTTATAGCCCGTGATTCTGGTGGGGATATTTTTGTGCACTACTCGGCCATCCAGGGTGCCGGCTATCGAGTATTGGAAGAGGGTGCTCGGGTAACGTTCACGGTAGGTGAGGGTCGAAAAGGACCAGCGGCTCAGGACGTTCGATCTGATGTCGGAGAAGAAGCTTAATGGTTGATATACCGGAGAAGGTCGCCGATGGCCAAGTCGTTTCCATAGACTATATATTACGTCTATCAGATGGTCAGGAGATCGACCGCTCCGAATCAGGTTTTCCGTTACAGTTCGTGCAGGGCCGCGGTCAGATCATTCGGGGACTTGAATCCAAGTTGTATGGCATGGCAATAGGTGAACAGAAACAGGTAACAGTCGCACCATCTGATGGCTATGGCGAATTTGATCCAGAAGATTTTGCTGACGTTCAACGCGATGCTTTCCCACAAGATTTTGACCTCAACGAAGGTGAAGATGTTCAGGTTCAGGATCCCGATTCTGGACAAGTTAAGACAGCTTTCGTTTCAGAGATTGGACCTGATGAGGTAAAGCTTGATTTTAACCATCCTTTGGCCGGGGAAACACTTCATTATGAGGTGACCGTAGCTGCATTGCGGATGCCAACCGAAGAAGAGCTGGCCCATGGTCATGTTCATGGACCTGGAAACGCGCACTAATAATGTATGTTTTGAATCAGTGCGCCCTAAAGACGCAATCTCTTAATTGAATAAATAATTGAAAAGACCTGATTGGTACTAATTAGGTCTTTTTGCTGTCCAGCGACATGAATATACGATACTACAGAAATAGCGGGTGGAAAGATTCTTCACTTAATCTGCTATCTATGCCAGCGCAAGCGGTTTAGATATTGCTATATCAATTTTGCACAAAAGTGCCATTGCGAAGGTCCTGCAACGCTTGTTGTATTTCTTCCCTGGTATTCATTACAAATGGTCCATAAGGGACGATTGGCTCTTTAAATGGAGCACCGGCTATGAACATGAAGCGTACGGCCGATTCTTCATCAGCTCTGACTCGAATTTCGTCTCCATCATCGAAAAAAACCATGTGAACTGCTTCAACTGGCTGGCCATTCCCATCTAAATCGAGACCAAAAAAGCCCTGGCCTTCGAATACGTAGGCGACAGCCGAATGACCTTTAGGTACCGCTAACCGGAATTCAGATCCAGGTTCAAGAGTTATATCCATGTACAAAGGCCTAGCAGCGATTTCAGTGACAGGTCCTTTTACGCCTTCGTATTCACCAGCAACGATACGCACTTTGATGCCATCTCTTTCGACAGTCGGTATGGTTGAGGCAGTCACTTCCTGGTAACGTGGTTGGCTCATTTTCTGAGCGGCCGGCAGATTCACCCACAATTGAAATCCGTCAATTATGCCGCTAGGACCTCTCTTTGGCATCTCTTCATGCATAATGCCCCTTCCGCTGGTCATCCACTGAACATCGCCAGCTCCGATGATTCCGGTATTGCCTAAACTATCGCGATGTCGCACATTTCCCTCCAATATGTAGGTTACCGTTTCAATCCCTCGGTGGGGGTGAGTTGGGAAGCCAACGATAGGACCTTCGATAGGATCATTGAAGGCGAAGTGGTCGAAAAGCAAAAACGGATCGAATGGGTTGGCTTTGTCTGGACCGAAAGATCTTTGCAGAAGTACGTCTGCCCCTTCAATGACATACTGAGGTTTGATAACTTGTTTGACTCCGCGCGGTGAGCTAATCATTTGGTGTGGTCCTCGCGTTTTATTTTATATATCGACAAATTATTCGGGTGTTTCCGATAACTTTTGCTAAAATATCGATGAACTGTTTTATTAGATAAATGCCAATCCACGGTGGAGTCTATTATCCTTTTAGTTTGAATTCAACATTGTGACCAGCATCACAAATGCATTACTATTTTGATTGAATTGGCTAATTGGGGGCAGTCAATTCTTTCCGCGGAATGTTAATCCTCGTTCACAACTGAATGAATCAATCGGCAAATGGACCGATTACAGAATATTGGTCGTTAGAAAGAATCTGGCAAAGTTTGGGGGCAATCACTTTGTCGGGAAACAAAAAGACTCCAGCCTTTCAAACTGGAGTCCTGCGCTTAGCGCTAATAGTAGCGGGGCTAGGATTCGAACCTAGGACCTCCGGGTTATGAGCCCGACGAGCTGCCACTGCTCTACCCCGCAATGTGCTGGGATTATAACAAGCAATCTTCCTCTGTCAAGACAACTAGACATAATGATATGTCTCGCCAAGTTTATCGTTCGACTCAAGAATAATCTTCGCCAAATCATTTTATAGTTGATCAACGTCGGCCGGATCGGTGATCATAGGTTGACCTAGTAAATTTCATCTGTTAAAATTTTCGCATAATTACTTTAACAACTGCTTAAGGTGTCCGTCGCCTCGGAAGGCCGGACATAATGGCGAAACTGGTGACTGGTAAGCAGTTTTCCGACCAGAAGTCCAGTACTGTCCCCGCAACTGTAGTGATTGAATTGGCTATAAGCCTATTCATTCGAAGTCAGGTCGCCCGCCTTTGGCAAGTATCGAACCTTCGTGGGCAAGGGTTGGTTACTGAAGCGCCGATTTTCATTAATGGCCTGAAGTATCAACCCGATGCAACTGCATCGGGTTTTTTCATCCCTCACCACCCGCGTTTCATAATGATGGAGGGTTATCAAGAGTGAAAAAGAGATATTTTTCAGTTGGTCTAGTTGTATTCGTAGGCTTGGCCTTGGTTGGGATCTGGATGGCCGTGCTTGTTGATGAAGCCGTCGCTCAACCATTAGTCCAAGAGGGAGAAGCCACAACACCATTTCCAAATGCAGATGAAGCGCTCGCTGCGGCCATCAATTGGTTAATTGAAACACACCAAAATTCTGACGGTGGATTTGCCAGTTTCAGTATTGGTGCCGACCAGGCATCCTCAGATGCCGGTGGAACGCTTGATGCGCTGCTGGCGCTCGGGTCTGCTGGAGGCGAAACAGAGTTAATTCTGGAGTATCTGGCCAACAATATCGACGATCTTGTAGCTTTTGCGACCACAGACGGTGGCACGGCCGGAAAGACTGTATTTGCCCTCAGCGTGGCTGGGCAAGATCCTTCTGATTTCGCCGGTCACGATTTTGTTATCGACATCACCAACCATATATCACCAACAGGTGAATATGGAGTTACCTCAGCCTTTAATCAATCTTTGGCCGTTCTGGGTCTTGCCCTCGCCGGGGAACCGGTCGCTGAAGAGGCGATCGATTGGTTGGTAGGGCTTCAGGCGACCGAGGGAGACATGGTCGGTTCCTGGGACGATGGCTTTGGTACTCTGGGTAATGCTGATACAACGGCTATGAGCATACTAGCCTTACGGATATCGGGTCAAGAACTCGATTCGGCCGAAATGATGCAGGCACTGGAATTCTTAGCCAATACACGCTTGCCGACTGGCGGTTGGGAATATGGGCTCGGATTCGGCGAAAACGCCAACAGCATTTCTCTGGTTATCCAAGCGGCCATCGTGGCCGCAGAAGATATCGTTTCGCCTGACTCGCGCTGGACAATAGGTGGTGTAAAGCCGGCCGATGCTTTGTTAGCTTGGCAATCAGAGAGCGGGGCTTTTCAGGCTGATTTCGGGGACGGTAGATTCGACGATTTTTTCTCAACAGTTCAAGCAATTCCTGCACTGGCCATGATTTCCCGTACTAGTACTAGTGAACCAGCTGCTGTGCCAGAGACGACCCCGACGCCAACAGTTGGGCCAGAAGCGGTGGCAATTGAGGATCCAACAGAAGAACCTATAGAGGTGCCGGCGACCGAGACAGCGACGAGTGAGCCTGAACCGACGGAGGCGCCGTTACCTACAGCATCGCCAGATATCGTTGCAGAAGGGTCAGAAGCCGGTGCTGGCGCGACGGACTCTTCCTCTGAGTCAGACAGCGGAATTGGTTTTGCCGCCGGGGACAGCATCCTTCCTTTTATCATAGTTGGCTTGGTCATACTAATCATTATCGCCTTCTTCGTCTGGCTGCTTAGAATCAGGAAGTGAGCCTAGACTATGGACCCCAAGGACGGTCAGTCTGAATTATACCGCAGATTTAAAATGCCAAGAAAATTCGTATATAGGCTGGTGATCCTTGGGTTGCCCTTATTGACCTTATTCTTCTTGGTAACTAGCCAGAGTTTGGCGCAGGAGCCCAATCAAGCTGGTATCGTCGTACGCCTAAGCGAATCGGAATCGTTGAGTCGATGCATTTCTTTTACCGAGGAAGATATTAGCGGTTTGGAGCTCTTGGAGCGCTCGGGTCTGGTAACAGAGATCCGGGTGGAAGGCATGGGTTCGCTAGTCTGCAGTATTAATGACACAGGTTGTCCGTCAAACGACTGCTTCTGCCAGTGCCGGGGAGGTGGCGAATGCATTTATTGGTCTTACTGGCAAGAATCAGCAGAAGGTTGGCAATACGCAAATCTAGGAGCGACTAGTTATCGTGTGGGATCCGGCGAACTAGACGGCTGGTCATGGGGACCGGGTTCATTAACCGAAGCAGTCGCTCCTCCTGATCTAGCTTTCGAACAAATCTGTACAGACTCCATAGTAGCGTCAACTCCTGTCTCATCCCCGGAATCAAATCAGGGAGTTGATATAGTAGCGCTGTTGCCGTTTGCATTATTAGTTGTGTTATTGGGGGGAATCGCGCTAATCGTCCTGCGCCGGAGGAGTACGCAATGAACAGAACCTTGCCAAATGTTATCTTTGGGCTCAGTGCCATTATTGGCCTGTTGGCATTTACTTTTCCGTTAATTAGCCGGCAGCTTGTGGCCCTTAATCCACTGAATCGCGAGGCACCCGCCGGTCCCGTCAATTCCACCTTGCTTACCATGATATTGTTGTTGGTTTGTTTGACCGTTCTTCTATTAGAGCTGCATGGTCAGGCTGTCAATGCCAAGGTGGTGGCCACTTTAGGCATCCTTGTGGCAGTAACCTCGGTTTTACGTCTTCTAGAAACAGCTATTCCCGGCCCTGGTGGATTTTCACCTATTTTTGTACCTATTATCCTGGCGGGCTATGTCTATGGTCCCCGATTTGGATTTCTGATGGGTAGCTTATCTCTAGTAACTTCCGCTTTGGTGACCGGTGGGATTGGCCCCTGGTTACCGTACCAAATGATCGCGGCCGGTTGGATTGGTTTAACGGCAGGTCTCTTGCCGAGAATGGAAAACAAGCGCCTAGAGATGAGTATGTTGGTTGGATTCGCCTTTGTGTGGGGAATACTTTTTGGCTTCATATTAAATCTGTATTTCTGGCCTTATATCGACGGTGCGAATCAGATCTCTGAATCCTTTCGTGAAACGATTTCACGATATGGGGTATTTTATGTGACATCATCACTCGCCTGGGATCTGGTTCGAGCCGTCGGCAACAGTTTGCTGATTCTCGCCATTGGTCTCCCAGCGGTTCGGGCTCTTGATCGTTTCCGGCACCGGCTACAATTCGAATTCACATGACAATCAATGCACGTACCTGGCTATTTTGGGTTGCCATTGCCGCAGTAGCGATAATGCTCGCTCGCAACCCACTGTATGCTCTGACACTATTGTTTGTTGTTCAGATCGTAAAGCTGGCTCATGGCCGAGTTGATAACGAACTTAATGTACCCCTGTTACGCATTGCAGTAATAATCTTAGTTCTCGGTGCCTTATACAACGCTCTATTCGTTCATGCCGGCGATCATATCTTGTTTCAGCTGCCTGATTGGCCTCTTATTGGAGGCCCGATAACGCTAGAAGCTTTTCTTGATGGTCTGTCTAATGGTTTAACGCTGGTGGCCTTGATGGCTTTATTTTTAACCTTAAACGCGATTGTGCCGGCAAGCGAATTATTACGACTGACGCCTATGGCCCTACGAGATATAGGAGTCGTTGTTCTTATCGCTTTTACTTACCTGCCGGAAACCAGACGTCACCTTATCCGCATAAGAGAAGCCCAAGCGATTCGAGGCCACGAAATGCACGGATTTCGTGACTGGCGACCAATCATCGTCCCGTTACTAATAGGTGGCTTGGAACGGTCTATGCAAATTGCTGAATCGATGGTTGCCAGAGGGTACGGATCGGTAAACGATCGCTCTTCAAGTATGCCAGAAAGATTATTGCTAGTTGCTTGTCTAGTAGCTGCCCTAGTTGGGTGGCTTCTCGCACTCTGGATTGGATGGCCTGGATGGTTGGTCTTGTTGTTAAGTCTGATGGGATTGCTGGTTATGATGTGGCGTCGCGGAAAGCTTACTAACCGAACCAACCTTAAGCCGAATCGCTGGATGCCGGCCGATGGTTTTCTCATTGCCATTTCAGGACTAGCCTTCATTGTCATCATTGGGATTAATTTTACAGATTCAAGTTTATTGGTTTGGAGTCCTTATCCTTCAGTGACCATACCTGATTTTGATTGGCGTATTGGCCTGGCCATATTAATGTTGGTAGGTCCAGCAGCCATCGGCAGCGCCAAAATCGAGCTGGCTATTGATAATTCAGATTAAGAACCTGACGTACAGTTACCCTACAGGTGACCATCCGGCATTAATAGACATAGAGTGGTCGGTAAATGAGGGTGAGTTTGTATTGGTTGCCGGACCATCGGCCGCAGGTAAATCTACTCTCATTCGAGCAATTAACGGGCTGGTTCCACATTTTACTGGTGGAAAAATTGCCGGCCATATCGAGGTAGCCGGACAGAGTGTCCTTGAATCTGGTCCAACAATAATGAGTCGCTACACTGGATTTGTATTTCAGAATCCAGAAGCCCAAATGGTATTAGAAAGCGTAGAAGAGGAAATTGCCTTCTCAATGGAAAACGCTGCCATACCTCCGGCAGAGATAGAAAAGCGAATCGGAGATATATTGGGGTTGTTGAATATGTCGCATTTTCGCCACCGTTCGCTAGCGCAACTTTCTAGCGGCGAACGCCAACGCGTAGCAATTGCTACCTCACTTGCCCGGCGGCCACCAATATTGATATTAGACGAACCAACCAGTCAATTGGATCCAGAATCGGCGCGAATTATTATGGAGGCATTGGCTGATCTCAACCAACGCCTGGGAATTACAATCATTCTTACCGAACACCGCTTAGATAGAGTCGTGCAATATTGCGATCGTTTTACCTATCTGGAAGAAGGAAGAATTATCATCGATGGATTGACCCGAGATGTACTTGGGGAATCTCCAGCAGCCCAGCAGCCACCTCTTTCCCGATTATCTAGTCAAATGGGCTGGGAAAAAATGCCTTTGACAACAAAAGAGGCTCGCGCTTACATAGATATTCCCGACCTTTCCACCTCAGAAGAGGCTGCGGATTCAAATGGCTATGGGACGACAAAGCCTGCTCAAGGTCCTTTAGCGCTACAAACGCGTGCCCTGACATTTGCATACCCCGATCGACCAGTCTTGCGGAATGTCGATTTTTCATTGGCCTATGGTGAATCAGTTGCCCTTATTGGCCTAAACGGGAGTGGAAAGAGCACCTTGTTAAAGTGTCTAGTGGGCTTGCTGCGACCGGATGACGGTGAGATATATCTTAATGGCGAATCCATTGCCGGCTTTAGTGTGGCGAAAATTTGTCGTCGCATCGCTTATCTTCCTCAAGTGCCAGATGATCTCTTATTTGCGGATACGGTTAAGGAGGAGCTAGAGGCGACATTGAATAATCATAAGATCGCCAGCGATCAGAATGAATCTTACATAACAGAACTTCTGGGAGATCTTGGTTTGTCTGAGAATGCAGCGGCATATCCGAGAGATCTTTCTGTCGGGCAACGCCAAAGAGTGGCCTTGGGCGCCGTATCGGTGACTAAACCGAAAATACTGCTACTTGATGAGCCCACTCGAGGATTAGATTATGCTGCCAAATCCAGTCTCTCGGCGATTTGGAAGGAATGGCAAGACAAAGGTATGGCTCTTGTTATCGTGACGCATGACATCGAATTAGCTGCCAGGGTTGCCGACAGGATTGTCATCCTTAACGATGGTATTATTCAGAGCGAAGGCACTGTAAAATCGATTCTTGGCAATGATACTATATTCAGTCCTCAGATCTCGCGTCTATATCCCGATCGAAGCTGGCTTACCGTTCGAGACGCGATTGAAGGCCTCAAGAAAGGTGATGCCCATTCCTCGCCTGAATAGATTTATCAAAGACCAGTCCAATAAGAGATTATCCAAGATTAGGGCATATATCTTGCTGTTGTAACAGCAGTAGATTGGAGGACCAGATGCCACGGTTGACAAAGTTATATACGCGTACTGGAGATGACGGCACAACTGCCTTAGGAACTCGCAAACGGACTGCAAAAGATTCCCTTCGGGTAACTTCTTACGGAGATGTGGATGAATTAAACTCGGTTATTGGGATTGCCGTTGCCCAGGGATTGTCAGAAAGGGCTACTGAGATGTTGCAAACAATTCAAAATGAGTTGTTCAATCTTGGTTCAGTACTGGCTTTCCCAGAAGATGAAGGAAAAATCTTCAATGGGCCACAAATTGAGGAGAGACATATTAAAGAACTAGAACAGTTTATAGATCAGATACTTGAAGAGGTAGGTCCGCTGGCCAACTTTATTCTCCCTGGGGGTTCAGTGGCAGCGGCGCAATTACACCATGCCAGATCCGTTTGCCGTCGGGCCGAGAGAAGTGTGGTTAGTCTGATGAGCGAAGAAACTATAGGCGATTACGTAATACCCTATTTAAATCGTTTGTCAGATGCCCTGTTTGTTCTAGCTAGATATGAAAATAAGGTGGTTGGAATCGAAGACCAGCTGTGGAATTCTCACGCCTAGGTTTAATTCTGGTGGAACGCGACCAAATGTTGAGGTAAACTGGTGCTGAATTTTAAAATAGGATGGTAGAAATTGAATAATATAGCAGTACTCGGCATAGCAATCACACTATTATGGCTAGTCGCCCTAGGCTTTTACTTTTACACCTCCCGCCAACAGCGAACCATCTCGAAGGAGATGGACAATGTGCGTGATTTGTTGGACGAATCGGAAGATAATCCAGAGCAAGCAGCAGTATAAATTATCGCTGTCGTATTTTTCGAGGGGAGTGATCCACTTTGCAAAAACTTGTCTACCTAATATTGTTCACCCTTATCATAGTGCTTGGTGGTTGCCTGCCTTCCGCAGTAGCCGGACCAGATCCCTGTAATGAAGATGGCACCCTATTAAACGATAACTTCGATGGCGACAAAGAATGTGGCTGGGTGCTCTATAATGGTAATGGAGTAACCTCTGAGCTAGATGAGGGCGTACTCCGAATAAGCAACAGTCTTTCTGGTGAAATAACATGGGCAAAGGCTGATAGAAATTTTGATGATGTCATCATTACGTCACAAGCTCGACAGATGAGTGGCCCAAATGACAATGCTTATGGTGTCATTTGTCGTTATCAGAGTCCTGAAAACTTTTATGTTTTCCTGGTTAGTGGTGATGGGCATTATGCTATTGGAAAGTATCAAAGCAGTAGCTCTCAAATCGAATATCTATCTGGTGAAGGGCAGTATGTATTTTCCGATGCAATTAATCAGGGTACAGGAGCAAATGAGATAAAGGCAAGCTGCATCGGTAATGAATTGAGCCTAACTGTTAATGGAATACCATTAGAGACCGTCACCGATCCTACTTTCGTTACAGGTGATATTGGCCTTGGTGCAAGCCCGTTTCAGCCAGGCACTACGGTAATTGAATTTGATGGTATTCGGGTTATCTCCCCTTAAGAATTAGCACGGGTCTATTAACTTGAATATATCCAGATTGGCAGTCTTACTAGGGCTATTTACCATGTTTCATGTGGGCTGTTCAAATGCACCCATATCCTCTGACTCTGAGGTCGCAAATGATCCTAATGTGTTATATCGCGATGATTTTAGCCCCGAGAGTACAGGTCTTTGGCTTATTGAAGGGGATGAGCTGGGATCAACTGCGATCGACGATGAGCGGCTAACAATCGAAGTGCAGACACCAAACACGATTCAGTTTACTAAATTGCAAGAGCCTGAGTTTTCAGATTTTGAGCTTGAAATTGATGCCACTTTAATTGATGGTGCGCCAAATAGCACCTTTGGTATTCTATTCAGAATTCAAGATACTGGAGAATTTTACCGTTTTGAGCTTATGAATAACGGACATTATATGATTGAAAGCTATGGTGGAAACGACGTCTGGACCCGTTTTATAGATGACTGGACATACTCGGAAGCGATCCAGTTGGGCCAGAACCCGAATCGCCTCAAAATAGTTGCGAATGGCCCCAATATGTCGTTTTATGTCAATGAAGAGTTGCTACAGGAAGTAATAGATACCGCATACGTGAATGGATACATTGGACTTGACGCAGGAACATTTGGCGCCGAATTAACAGTTGCCTCATTTGACAACCTTATCTTGTCTAATCCCTAAATTTCCTTTGTCTGATTTATTAAATAACAGAATTGAAGGTGCGCTGGGTTTGCTACCCGTAAACCTCTCACGACTCTCGGGAGGTAGCATTGCCGAGGTATACCAGGTCGAGTTAGCTGATGGCACAAACGTTGCAGTCAAACTAGACCGAGAAATGAAGTCAGGACTTCTGATTGAAGGTGCGATGCTTAAATACCTGGCTCGCAGCAGCAGCCTTCCAGTACCTGAGGTTTTATATAACGATAAACAGTTGCTAATCATGGAGCTGGTTTCTGGAAAGAGTCATTTTTCGCAAAGTGCCCAGGTGCATGCAGCTGAACTCTTAGCGGAAATGCATGACATTCCAGCTCCAAATTATGGCTTTGAATACGATACGCTCATTGGTGGCTTACACCAGCCGAATACCTGGTCAACTTCTTGGTTAACATTCTTTCGAGAACAGCGTTTACTGTTCATGGGGAAGGAGGCTTTGCGTCACGGTCGGCTCTCCCAGAGCATTTTTATCAGACTAGAAAAACTGGCCGCAAGATTGGATGATTATTTAGAGGAACCCTCAGCTCCATCGTTATTACATGGCGATGCGTGGACGGGAAACATATTATCTGATGGAGATCGGATAACAGCTTTTTTAGATCCGGCGATTTATTATGGACATGCTGAGATAGAGCTTGCCTTTACAACCCTGTTCGGAACTTTTAGTAAATCGTTCTTTGAGCGGTACCGGGAAATCAGGCCATTAGTGCCGGGTTTTATGAAAGAGCGGAAGGACATTTACAATCTTTACCCTCTCCTGGTACATGTGCGATTATTCGGAGGCGGTTATCAGGATCAAGTTGACCAAATTCTCAGGCGAATTGGGATATGAATCCTCCTATGGAGCCGAAGCTAGTCAAGCGACTTATCAGTCTCAATAAAGAGTTCTATCAGCAGTTCGCGAAACCATTTGCTGAAACACGTGGTTCACCACAACCAGGTTTTTCTTCACTCTTAGAATACCTTCCGGACGATTGTGCAGATATGTTGGATATTGGATGCGGTGACGCGCGATTTATCAGATTTCTCAAAAACAATGTTGAGGATGGCAATTACACGGGAGTGGACTTTAGCTCGTCTATGCTGGATATAGCTCGTACCAGCACGGAGGGTCTTTTTATTGAAGTTGACCTCAGTGAGCCTGATTGCCTGGAGCAGTTAGGTTCCTATGATATGATAAGTTGTTTGGCGACGCTTCAGCACGTTCCTGGGCATCAGAATCGGGCTCGCCTATTGAAGGAAATCAGCAAACACATAAGGGTCGGTGGCCGAATATTCCTCTCAAACTGGCAATTTCTTGAAAGTCCTCGCCAAATGAAAAAAATAGCGGATTGGTCGGAAATCGGGATCAAGGAGACTGATTTGGAAAGCAATGACTATCTGGTCACCTGGAATCGAGGAGGATTCGGAAGGCGCTATGTTGCCCAGATAGACTTTGCTGAAACGCAATTCCTGGCCGAAAATGCCGGACTGCGCATCGCCAACTCATTTCGCAGTGATGGCAAAGAAGGAAATTTGAACCTCTACACCGTCCTTTCGTTGCCTGAATAATTAGTATTTTATACCGGATATTAGTCATATAATTGGCCAAAAAAGGCGAAGCTTTGAATCGGAGGTTTGACATGCGGCCGAGGCAAATGATAAAATCAAACCAAATTTGGTGAATTAATATGAGTCTAAAGGAAGAAATTCAGTCCGACCTAACGACTGCTATGCGCGAAGGTGATACGAACAAACGAGACACCTTGCGGATGGTACTCGCCGCAATTCAGCAGGAGGAGATCGATCGTCAGATCACCCTTGATGACGCGGGCATTCAAGATGTTATCCGCAAACAGGCAAAGCAAAGGCGTGAGAGCATTGACGACGCTAAGAGAGCGGATAGGATTGATCTAGCCACACAAGAGCGCTTGGAACTAGACATCATTTCCAGTTATATGCCCCAGATGATGACTGAATCCGAGATACGAGCTATGGCTGCCGATACCATTTCAGACATTGGCGCCACGAGTATGGAGGATATGGGTAAGGTAATGGGTCAGCTCATGCCGAAGGTTAAAGGACAGGCTGACGGTAGGCTAGTAAGTGAGACGGTCCGTGATTTGCTTCAGAGCTAAGAGTTGCCTTATTTGAAAAATGACTCCCCGAACGGAAACACAAACGGATAGCGAAGTGAGAATGCAGCAATTGAGGCAGCGTTCTATTTTGTGGATCTTTGTCGGCGTATTGACACTGGTACTGGCCCTTGTACTAGCCTTTGATATTGTTTCAGGTCCGCGAGTATCTGCCATTCTCGGAGAGCCTGCCCCAGATGACGTTTTGGCACCCCAATCAATAACTTACGTTAGCGAAGTACGTACCGAACGAGCCCGCCAACAAGCTGCGAGTGTTATACAAGATCAATATACGCCTTTGGATCTAAGTATTGCTCGAGCTCAGAAAAATCTGGTTGGGGCGGTCTTTGGTTTTGTTGAGGTTGTTCGAGCAGATGCAAAAGCCGATCCGGATACCAAACTGGCATATTTGCACCAGATACAGGGTCTTGAAATTGATGACCAGGTGGCTACCGACCTCCTGGCTCTCAGCCAAAGCGAGTTTTCGGCCGCCAGAGATAATATCCTGCAAATTGTCGAGGATACAATGCGCCAAGGCGTTGTTGAAGACCAGCTAACCCTTGCCCAGCGTAGGGCTGCCCAAGGAGCCGCCTTTGATTTGACGCCTGCTCAGGAAAGGGTTGTTACGGCACTGGCGCCGCAATTTGTAGTGACAAATATTTTCCACGATGGAGAAGCAACGGATCTCCTGAGGGAAGATGCCATATCTGCCGTCGAACCGGTTAGCCAAATCGTTACAAAGGACCAACAAGTTCTTCGAGTCGGTGATGTGGTTGACGAAGTAGATTTGGAAATGTTAGAGCAGTTAGGTCTTCTCGAACAACGCCTCGATTGGCGCCGGGTGACTAGCGCTTTGCTTGCCGCTTTGCTTGCTATCTTAATTATTGCATTGTACTGGAATCTCTATTTTAGCCACGTCAAAGATACTGTTCGCAGCCTAACTATTCTGGGCATAATGATTGCGCTGTTCATTCTAAGTGCTAAATTACTTCTTTCCACAAACACGATTTTTCGATTTTTATATCCCGCAGCTGCGTTGTCAATTCTCGTTGCCGTAATTTTTGAAGCCAGGCTGGCGATTCTAGTGACCGTCGTTCAGGCCGCACTGGTGGGTTACATCGCGCAGAATTCGCTGGAGATGGCGGTTTATGCAGCAGCAGGGGGGATTCTTGCAGTTCTTACCTTGCGAGACGCCCAACGCATAAATGCTCTTTTCCGCGCTGGATTGATGGCTGGACTTGGAAACGTAACGGTAATCCTCATCTTTGCCTTACCTACAGATATTTCCACTACCGAATTAATGTCAATATTGGTCTTTGGTATGGTAAATGGACCAATATTGTCAGCAGGATTAAGCTTAGCGGGAGTTTTCATCGTTGGCAGTATCTTTGGTATTGTCACCCCACTACAGGTACAAGAATTGTCGCGGCTTGACCATCCCTTACTTCAGCAGCTACTACGTCGTGCACCGGGAACTTACCATCACAGCATTATGGTTGCTAACTTGGCTGAGCAAGCAGCAGAAAAAGTACATGCGAATAGCCCGTTGGTGCGGGTTGGCTCCTTTTACCATGATGTTGGTAAGATGAATAGGCCTCCTTTCTTCTCCGAAAATCAAAACGGCGGTAATCCACACGACAATCTGGATCCATATAGTAGTGCTCGAATAATTTTGAGCCATGTCACTGATGGCCTGGAGTTGGCTCGACGTTATCATTTACCGAATCGGATTAAAGATTTTATCGCCGAACATCATGGCGATCGCGTATTAAAGCCTTTCTATCATAAAGCACTTGATCAGGCCGGAAGCGAGGGTGATGTAGACATTAGTCGATTTCGATACAGAGGTCCCCGGCCCCGATCGAGGGAGACTGGCATCGTTCAGCTTGCCGACTCCGTTGAAGCAACGTCAAGTGCTTTAAGACCGAGTACCGAGGATGAGATTGAAAAACTTGTGAAAACCATCGTTGACGAGCATGTTAAGGAAGGTCAGTTGGATGATTCTGGCCTAACTCTGGGCGATGTTAGACTTATAAAGGCCTCATTTATTGAAACAGTTAAAGGCCGATTTCATATGAGGGTCAAGTATCCTGGCAATGAAGAAATAACTGCTGAAGTACCGGGCTCAGATGGTCAAGGACAGCTAACTGAAGTCGATATTGCTATGTCAGAAGCGGCACACGAAGAGGACATTGAAGTCGAATATACAGAAGAACATGACGAGCCATTACCAAGTTGATGTCAGAATAGACGAACCGATTGAAGTTGCTTTGAACTCTAGAATCGGACGGCTGATTGAAGATGTCATTGTCCGGACCCTTGTCCATGAAAATGTTCTCCCTCCGGCGGAAGTTGCAGTATTAATTACCTCAGACGAAGCCATTAGGTTGATGAATCGTAGCTATCGTGGCTATGATGAGGCAACGGATGTACTCAGTTTCCCACGTGGTGATGCGCTTGAAGGATCAGAGGGATACCTGGGCGATATTGCTATTTCCGCTCAATTTGCGAACAATCAAGTGGTCGCCTCTGGTCACAGCCTCCAAGAAGAACTTCAACTCCTATCCGTTCACGCAACATTGCATTTGCTTGGGCACGATCATGTATTGCCACAGGAAAAGGAAATAATGTGGTCGACTCAAGCCGAAATCTTGCGTTCGGTTGGTATTGAAAAAATCAATTTGCCAGATGAAGAGACCTGATTACCGAAGCCTGAGCAGAGATGGAACGGCGAAAATTAAGTTTTAAGTTTGCACTAGAGGGATGGCAATATGTATTGCGGACGCAACCCAATGCCAGGATTCACGCTTTTATTATGGCAGCCGTGATTGTTTTAGCAGCTTGGCTTAAACTAACGCGTGCCGATTGGGCTTTTCTCTTCTTAACTATGGCCGTTGTTTGGACAGCCGAGATGACCAATACTGCTATTGAGGCTGTCGTGAATTTGTTGTCACCGGATTATCAGCAGGAAGCCAAGATTGCCAAAGATGTTTCTGCTGGAGCAGTATTGATAAGCGCAATTGGAGCCGCTATCGTTGGGATACTGATAATCGGCCCGCCATTATATGAAAGGTTATTTTCCAACTGAATAACACGACCGCTTGAGCAGCACAAGATGCTGAGCTGATCGCGGGGCCTTCCTTGTTGTTTGGCAATAGCTTAATCCGGCCGTATTTCTGGAGATAATTGTTTCATCGAGGGGTTAGACGAATCTCTATTGGAAATCACTGGATCATCTATACCCCAGTCCAAGTGTAAATCAGGATCATTCCAAGCTAGTCCGTACTCGTCGCCTCCGTCATAATAATTGTCCACAAAGTAGATCAGAGTTGCATCGGTTAAGCATGCAAAACCATGAGCGATGCCCACAGGTATATATAGCCCTAGATTTCTTTCAGCGCTGAGATCCAGAAGCAGGGTATTGCCGGATGTTGGTGTCGAGTTTCTTAAGTCAACCAATCCTGCCTTAATGGTTCCGCGAGTCACATGCCAGTAATCTACCTGATTACGATGGTAATGCAGACCGCGAATAACTCCTTGCACCGAGACCGAACGATTGCTCTGTATATTCGCCCAACTCCTGTCAGGAAACCATTCTTTGCGAAAGATTTCGGCAAAGCTGCCTCTTTCATCGGAGAACGATGATAGCTGAACGAGTTTTACGCCGGAAATTTCAGGTAACTCGTGTATTTTCGTCATAATATGATAATCAGTTCAATGAAATTGATATGTTGCTATCGAAACAGGTTGCTAATAAAAAACCAAATATTTGCGGGGCGTTCTGCCAAGCGACGAACAAAATAAGGGTACCAGGCGGTCCCGTAAGGCACATAAATACGTAGGTTATGGCCCCTTGAGACCAGGGATTCCTGGAGCTCGCGTCGGATACCATATAACATCTGAAACTCATAATCCTCGGGCGCAATATCTTCCGAGCGGACATACTCTATTGTTGCCTGGATCATAGTATCATCATGTGTGGCCACACCGAGATAGACACCATTCTCTCTCGCTATATCACTGAGCATCAACTGCGTTAGTTTTACGAAATTTGCATCAGTATCGCTTTTCTGAGGAAAAGCGATTTCAGGTGGTTCTGCATAAGCACCTTTACATAATCGAACCCAAGCTCCATCTTCCACCAACTTAACGACATCTTCCTCGCTACGATACAGATATGACTGAATGACTATGCCTGCATTGTCGAATCCATGATCATCATGCACAGTTTGGAATATCTCTAAGGTAATGTCGACTAGCTCGCTTTCCTCCATATCGATTCGGATCTTATTGCCGTATAGTTTTGCTCTATCAAGGAGCTGAAGCAAATTTTCAAGAGCGATATCCCGGTGAATACCAAGCCCCAATTGACTTAGTTTTACAGAAACGTTGGCGTCGACTCCAGAAATCTCGATGCGATCTATCAAGTCAATTATTTCGGCGCATGACTCGCTTGCTAATTCCTTATCTGTTACTCGTTCGCCAAGATAATCTAGTGTCACGCTCATGCCACGGGCATTTAACACACGGGTAGCGGCCATCGCTTCCTCGAGCGTCTCTCCAGCCACAAAACGTCTTGCTACGCCTTGCATAAAGGGTAAACCACTAATCACCTTCCTAGCCCAATTCGATTGAGAAAGGTAGATTAGCATAATGCGCAGCCATCGTTCGCCGTACTTAAACACAAAAATGATCGCCAGACTTACTAATAAAAACGCTCCGACAATTGCGGCCAATCGGCCAGTCTTTGGTTTCTTTTCGGACATTATCCCGCTATTTTCCCCTGTAATTCCAGTCAGTGATTTCTAACTGCGTGCCAGAAGTGAATATCCTCCATCGACAACGATTATCTGACCCCGGATCATTGATGCTTTTGGGCTACACAAGAAGGAAATCAAATTGGCCACGTCTTCAGGAATGCAAAGTCTACCTGCTGGAGTCCTAGCCGCAATATCATTAAGAATAAATTTTTCCTCTTCGTTAAAAGCGGAAAAGAAATTTAATGCTTGTGTATCCACGAGACCAGGAGATACGCCATTAACAGCTATATCCATTGCCGAAAATTCCACAGCCAAGTAACGGACAATTGATTCAAGGGCCGCTTTGGAAGCTCCAACAACAACGTATTCCGGTAATACTCGCCTGGATCCAAGACTTGAGATGGCAACTATTGACCCGCCTCCGTTTCGCTGCATCAGTTGAGCTGCCCTTTGCGCCCCAAAGAGCAAAGATCGGGCATTGATGTTCATTGTCCAGTCCCAACCTTTTGCTCTTTGTTGCATAATAGAGCGATTGTAACCAGAGGCAGCATTGTGAATCAAAATATCAAGCCTTCCAAATTCGCCGTCGATTGCATCATATAGGTAGTTTAGCTGTTTCAGATCTCCAACATTCGCTTTCACGACCAGAGCTTTCTGGCCGAGCTCACGAATCTCGCTTGCAACCGTCTCAGCCGACCTGCGATTACGGAAAAAATTAACGACAATGTCCGCGCCTTCAGCAGCCAATCGAAGAGCGATTGTTTTACCAATTCCCCGGCCGGAGCCAGTTATCAATGCGACTCGAGAGACAGTCATAAAATAGTGATTTACCCAATCAAACGTTTGGCGAAAGATTATTCAAATCTCTGACAAGGCATATTTATTGATCCAACATGAGAGATTGTAGCTTGTCAACGCCGGCAGGCAACTGCCCATCAGGTGGGACTTGTCGCATGGTAAATCTGCCGTAAAATGAGTCATATCAGAACAGGATAAATGCAACAACTATTGAAAATCCTTGATTATAAACTTGGTTAAGAACCCTGATTGACCTCATCATCAAAGGTGGCATCGTGACAGATTCTACAACGGGTATTGATTTAACGACCCTATCTCCGATTCTCGAAAAGTATGCCGGTCGTAGACGTAACGCGTTATTACCAATGTTGCATGAATGCCAAGCGCTATTGGGCTGGCTGCCTCGAGACGTTCAGGTAGCAGTGGGAGAAACGTTACGCGTGCCACTGGCCGATATTCATGGTGTGATTGAATTTTATTCAATGTTCTATAACGAGCCAAAGGGTAGGAAAGTTATTCGAGTGTGCGAGGATATCGCCTGTAGTTTGGCTGGAGCAGAAAAGGTAATAACCTCTTTGGAGCATGAGCTTGGACTAAAAAATTTTGAGAGTGATCTTGCTAATGATATATCACTGGAATCAGTCCCATGCTTAGGCATGTGCGAGCAAGCACCTGCGGCTCTATTCTCCGAGCAACCTGCCGGCAATTTGTCTCCCGAAAAGTTACCGTCATTCCTGTCAGATAAATATCCTCTGCCGACAGCCTCGGCTTACGGCACGACCCAACTGGGCACAGCATTAATTGGAAAGATTGACCCAGGTAGTATAAAGGATTACGAAGACAACAACGGTTTTGATGTCTTGCGGCAGATTGTTAAGCTTGAACCCGAATCGGTGATCGACCAAGTCGAGCAAAGTGGCATACTAGGACGAGGAGGTGCGATGTTTCCACTCGGCCAAAAGTGGCGATTCACCCGCGGCACGGAAAACGAGCCCCGTCATTTAGTCGTGAATGCCGATGAAAGTGAGCCTGGAACATTTAAGGATCGTATATTGATGGAGGGCAATCCTTTCGCCCTTCTTGAAGCAGCCATCATAACCGGCTATGCGGTTGGAGCTCAGTTTGGCTGGATTTTTATACGAGGTGAGTATCCATTAGCCTATGCCCGCCTGAGTGAAGCACTCCGTCAAGTTCGAGCGGCTAAATATATCGGTCAGAATATACTTGGCCGAGAAGGATTTAACTTCGAAATTGAAATTAGACAAGGTGCGGGGGCCTATATTTGCGGAGAAGAAACAGCATTATTTGAAGCAATCGAGGGCAAACGTGGCTTTCCAAGAATAAAGCCACCCTTTCCGACATCCAGCGGTCTATTTAACCAACCAACGGCAGTAAATAATGTCGAAACCTTGGTTATGGGATTGGTTGCTTTGCGGTTGGGGGTGGATAAATGGCGAAACTTTGGTACCCACGAGTCACCCGGTACAAAACTGTTCTGTTTAAGTGGTCATGTTTCTCGTCCTGGACTATACGAGGTGCCTTTTGGAACGACCATACGTGAGTTGATCTCATTAGGTGGTGGTGTATCGAGCGACAATGCAATCCAAGGAATGTTACTAGGAGGTGCCGCTGGGGCATTTGTAGGGCCGGAGTTTATCGACATGCCCCTTACCTATGAAGATGCTAGGGCGAATGGCGTCCCGATTGGTTCTGGAGTCGTGATGGTATTTGACAATACAGTTGACATGCGGCAGGTTATATATCAGATTGGCCACTTTTTTGCTCACGAAAGCTGTGGCAAATGTTTCCCCTGCCAGCTAGGTACCCAGCGACAGTTGGAGATTCTTGAGCGAAATGCGAATGATGGAGCCACGGCAACAGACAGGCACGCCCTATCTGACATAGGATTGGCGATGAAAGAGACTTCATTGTGTGGTTTAGGCCAGACCGCTGCGACAGCTGTATTAAGCGCTATTGATTTATGGCCTGAGATCTTTGAAAGCAGAACATAACCAGCATGGAAAAAGGCAATATTAAATTCACTCCTTATCAATCGACGAATGGCACTGGCGTAAAGCCTTCAAATTATATCAGTATAAGCGGCGGTTCCATCATGAGTATAGATGGAGAAGTCGTGGATGAATCGTTGATATGCCTCTCGATAAATGGGCACGAACTGGCAACACTAATGTGTTCGCCGCAGGACCTAAAGGATCTTGCCGTGGGCTTTTTATATAACGAACGACTCATCGACAATCTCGCCGATATCCGAGAGGTCCACCTATCTAAAAACAACACTTGTGTTGATATCTGGCTTACCGACGTGAATTTTCAGCCCCCGGAAAGATTCATTATCACGGCGGGCTGTGGTGGGGGAATTACGTTTGACGACTTATCTCAAAAACATTCACCTCTTAATACGGATTCGTCGGTTTCGGTTGAGCACTTGGTAAAATTGATGCGGGACATGCACTTAGGCGCAGAATTGTATCATCGAGCACGGGGTATTCATACGGCTGTTCTAGCAGATAACCGGTCTACATTGTTGCAGGTTGAGGATGTTGGGCGGCACAATTGTCTCGACAAGCTTGCTGGTCGTGCGCTGCGACAAAATGTGACAACTAGAAATCGAATATTATTAAGCAGTGGCCGAATAAGTAGCGAGATGATAAATAAGGCGCGTAGACTTGAAACCCCGATTGTTTGTTCCAGGACTTCACCTACGGCCCTTTCACTGGCTTTGGCAGACTCTTGGCAAATCACTATCGTAGCCTATTTACGGCAGAACCGAATGCGTGTCTATACGCATCCTGAGCGAGTCATTTTGCCGCAATAAACAGATGACTAATCAGAATCCTGGTCCTGCTCGGAACGGATCTGTTGGAGGTTATTCGAACACCCTATGAGCGAACATGTTACATTAACCATTGATGGAATGGAAATTTCAGTAACCAAGGGCACGACCATCTTAGATGCCGCCCTTCAATTGAATATTTCAATTCCTGTCATTTGCTATCACCCAAATCTTACGGCAAATGGTCTATGTCGTATCTGTTCGGTCGACGTGGGTTGGCGGGTGCAAGTGGCTGCTTGCGTAACCGAATGTCAAGATGGGATGAACGTAAAGACTCAATCTGCAGATGTGAGGACAGGAAGGCGTACTATTCTCGAATTGCTCGCATCGACTGTGAATCTTAGCGAGGCACCTGAAATTGTTGAATTGATCGCGGAATATGAGGCCAATAGCCAACGATTTGAAGACGGAAAAAAAAGATTATCTCCAATCTATGATGATAATCCCTTCTTCCTTCGGGACTATAACCAGTGTATTAATTGTTGGCGGTGTGTGCAGGTATGCGCAGATGATGCCCAATTCGCTTATGCGCTGAGTTTTGACGGCCGTGGATTTGAAACGCGCATAGGTACCTTTATGAACGATGATATGATGAGTACAACCTGCGTTTTTTGCGGCCAATGCGTTGGTGTGTGTCCAACAGGTGCTCTAAAACCCAAACGTCAAGCCCTGCTTGAAGAAGGTATTAGCCCTGACGATGTATTCAAACTGACACGCGGAAGGATGCGAAAACGTTCAAAATAGATATGGAGATTTGCTATGATTGATCCAGACAAAATAGTGCGAACAACCTGTCCTTATTGCGGTGTAGGCTGCCAGATGAACCTGAACGTAAAGGATGGCTATATTTACCGGGTCGATGCGCCATTTGAGGCAGCTCCAAATTTCGGTATGTTGTGTGTTAAGGGCAGATTTGGGACGGATTATGTTCGTCATCCTGGGCGAATTCGAACGCCGCTAATCCGAGCCAATAAGGAGGAAGGTCGTAGTGCCAAGCCGGTCTGGCGGGAAGCTGACTGGGATGAGGCGCTTGAATTAGTGGCCGAAGAATTTCACCGAATTACCACACAGCATGGTGGTGATTCACTGGCGGGTTATGCAAGTGCAAAAGCGACGAACGAAGATAATTATGTTTTTCAGAAGCTGATGCGGGCGATCATTGGGACCAATAATGTCGACCATTGCGCCCGTCTCTGTCATGCCGGTTCGGTGAAAGGCTTGCAACTTTCTATAGGATCGAGCGCTATGTCCAATTCGATTTCGGAAATGGAAAATTTGGAGGCTTTTATTGTAACAGGATCAAATACAACGGAAACTCATCCAGTAATTGCTAATTTCCTTAAACGGGCAGTACGCACTAATGGAGCAAAACTCATAGTAGTCGATCCCCGCCAAATCGAAATGACGAACTTTTCTACCCTTTGGTTAAGACAAAAACCCGGAACTGACGTTGCGGTTTTTCAGGCAATGGCGCACGTAATTGTGAAAGAAGCTCTTTATAATGAGTCTTTTATCAGCGATCGCACTGAAGGATTCTCAGAGTATCTGGAATCACTGGAGTCTTTCTCGCCAGAATGGGCGGAAAAAATAAGTGGTGTGCCGGCGGACTCTATTCGCGAAGCTGCCCGTATCTATGCGGAAGCGAACCGAGCTTCAATTTATTGGGGAATGGGCATTAGCCAAAGCACGCATGGAACAGACAATACTTTGTCTCTGGTAAATCTGGCATTAATGTGCGGTCATGTTGGCAGATCGGGCACCGGATTGAATCCACTTCGAGGTCAGAATAACGTACAGGGCTGTTCTGATAGCGGTGGGCTGCCAAATGTGTTTACCGCTTACCAACCTGTTGACGAGCCAAAAACCCGAATCACCTTTGAGAATTACTGGGGAGTTGATTTGAATCCGAAACCAGGCTTGACGGCAACTGAAATGGTCTCCGGCGCCCATTTGGGTCGCATTAAGGGAATGTTTGTCATGGGGGAGAATCCGATGATAAGTGAGCCTAATCAAATGCATACGAGAGAATCGTTTGAGAAATTGGATTTTTTGGTTTGCCAAGATATTTTCATTAATGAGACGGGTGAGATGGCCGATGTGATTCTTCCAGCAACAAGTTTTGCCGAAAAAGACGGCACTTTTACCAATACCGACCGGCGTGTTCAGCGCTGCCGGAAAGCAGTTGCACCGGTGGGGGATTCGCGACCTGATTGGCTTATTCTGAGTGAGCTTGGACAGTTGATTGAGAAAAAGCTTGGCAAAAGCCTAAAAAATGGATTCGAATATGAAAATGCGGAGCAGATCTGGGAGGAAATGCGCCAGGTTACTCCAGAATTCTTTGGAATTGATTACAAGCGCCTTGAAAGGGAAGGTGGGATTCATTGGCCATGTCCAAGCTTTGATCATCCGGGCACACCGTACTTATTTGCCGACGGATTTCCGCGCGGAAGAGGCAAATTCTGGGAAATTAGCTATGGAACAGAATCGGAACAGCCCGATGATGAATACCCGTTCAATCTTAGTACAGGTAGGGTTCTTTATCATTGGAGTGGGAGCACAATGACTGGTCGGTCAACTTTGGAGGATGTTTATCCTGAAGCTACCTGCGAAATCAATCCGGCCGACGCCGCCAATGTCGATCTCGAAATGGGTGATTGGATGACCGTAACATCGCGGCGAGGCTCCATTAAGGTGCGGGCTTTGGTTACCGGGCGTTCTCCAGAGGGAACAATCTTTGTACCATTCCATTTTGCCGAAGCAGCAGCGAATTTATTAACGCTCGATAAGGTGGATTCCCGGGCAAAAATACCTGACTACAAAAACACGGCCGTTCGAATTGAAAAATCAGCTCCCCCCGATGGATGGGATGAAGGTTACAATATCCCCCTGATCGAACGAGGCGCTATAAAGAATCCGATTCAAATCCATTAACAATACTCAATCGCAAAATAGAAATAGGATTTCTATCTATTGCGGGTTCACGGGCCGCGACTTACAACAGTCACCATTTACGTGTTCTTCTTATCGTCGAGGCTGGTCAGATTGCGCGATTGCTTTTCTCGGATCGTTTTCGGAATAAACCAAACGATCACAATCAGCAATATGAATGATATTAGCAGCAAAAATAGCTGGAGACCTTGTTCCACCTGTTTGACAGCCTCCGCTGCAAAAAAACCAATAATAACCAGTGTTCCTGTCCAGATTGTTTCTCCAATAAAGACAACTGGAAACCACTTCCGCCATCTGAGCCCGCTGATTCCGGCGGCGACCAGCGTGGGTACTGCCAACCCAAATGATAACTTGGCCATAAGCAAGAATTTAGGAGCGTGTCTTCTCATACTGGTCTTAAAGGCAAACAGTCGAGGACGGAATTTTTGCAGTCGTCCACGGGAAAACAATCGCTCGAAATTGCCTCTTCTCCCGACGCTGTACCATAAAATATCCGCCGTTAAGTTTCCGGTAACGCCGGCAAGAAATACAAGTTCAGGACGCAGAAGACCCGTAGAAGCGGCCGCCCCTCCCAGAAGCGTTGCAATAGGTCCTTGCCAGACGATGAGAAGCGAAAGCAAAATGTAAGTCCAGGGACCCAGTTCAGCCAGCTGCCCATACTGCAAGTTCAACCAAAATTCCTGAAGAAGTTCAGCCACTACCTGCATATCTCCACATTACCTTGACATTATCGTGCAAAGGAATCATGCTAACATTTGGCCCCTAGTTTGCTCATTGTGTTTGCACAATGCACAAAATGTCAATTTTCTTTACAATTCCCAATAGGAACTCGTTGAATTTAGATAATAATACATACCAAAGGACTCTGCCCTAATTCGCAGCAAGATATCAAACAAGTTTGTAAACAAATCAGAGTTTGACATAATTTTACTCTTATTCAACGAATTTCCTTAGATGACACATTATAATTCTTCCCTAAAAGCAAACCTTGACACATTAATAGTCGAGCATACCATAAAAATTGACTAAAATGAAATATTTCAGTCGGAAACAGCTCCTTGACATGCCATATTTAGATAATCTTGCCAGACAATCATAATAGCTGGACCCGTCCCAGAAATCCGAGATATATTTCTGAAAGTTGCTAATCATTTTGATGAACATTCAAGATCTGCTAAACACTCGATTCACGACTAAGCTTGGTCTCGGCTTTGCCCGAATTATCCCAAAACAAGCAGGATATGCTTTGGCAAGAGTTGTGGCAAATCGAATCGTTGCCAAAGGAGATGATCCGATGGTTAAGGCCGTAAGGCTCAACCAGTGGATGATTCACGAACAAAAACCCAGAAAAGCAGAACTCGATCAAATAGTAAGTGATGTATTCCGGCTTCGTGCTTACGCGATTTATGATTTTCTCAGAAGTCTGGATAACGCTCGGACAATGAAAGATTTGGTCGATTTTGGACCGGACTTCGATGACAATCTTGATTATAGCAAAAGCCGGGTTCGAGGAACGATTGTATTACTTACCCACACCGGTGCTCACGAACTCCTAGCTATTGCGGCCGGATTGCATGGAATGGAAGGGCTTGCACTGACTTTCGATGAGCAAAATGATGGCTATGCCTGGCACAATGAGCTACGAAAGCGGGTTGGCTATAAGGCAATTCCTACTACCATGTCAGCTCTAAAGGAAGCAACCCGGTATTTACGGGAAGGAGGCACCGTCATAACGGGTTTGGAAAGACCGTTGCCTACTTCAGGTTACTGCCCTAGGTTTTTTGGTATTCCAACCAGTCTGCCAGTTCACTATGTCACGCTTGCTTTGAAAGCTAATGTTCCTTTGGTTGTTATGGCAACCAAGCGCAAAGAAGAGGGAACGTATCTCCTTGAAATGAGTGAACTTATTGAAATTCAAGATTATTCTAATCGTAAGCTGACCATCATGAAAAACGCGGAAAATATTCTGTCGTATGCAGAACAGTCGATTCGCTCATCGCCTCTAGAATGGTCGATGCCTTTTCCACTGTGGCCAGATTTGTTTCCTGATGTTCCCTAATGTGAGAAAGATGCCATGTCCTCTGACAAATCGCATAAAAGAGTAAATGACATATTGCTTGGTCCCATTGAAAGACCTGCATTGCAGTGGTTCTCGGCCCATATGCCTGCTTGGGTAAATCCAGACATTTTGACATTCATAGGGGTTCTGGGGGCGATAATTATCCTTGTGGGATATGTCTTAAGCCAGATAAATTCAGCATTCTTGTGGCTTGCTAGCTTTGGTTTTTTTTGTGAATTGGTTTGGAGATAGTCTCGATGGCACTTTGGCCAGGTACCGAAAAATCGAACGACCGAAATATGGTTTCTTTGTCGATCATACCGTAGATGCCTTCAGTCAACTTCTGATATTTGCCGGACTAGGACTGTCTCCATATGTATCATTTTCGGCCGCTGCCTTAGCTCTTATTGGCTACTTGTTAATGTCCATCTTTGTATACGTGGACACAATTGTAACCGGTGTGTTCAAGATATCATTTGTCAAGCTGGGACCGACTGAAATTCGAGCCATAGCGGTCTTAGTAAACACCTTATTCTTCTTTGTTGGTGTCGTGCGGATCGATCTTCCCTTCGGCACAATTAATCCATATGATTTAATTATGTTGGCTATCGCCGCAATTTTGATGATTATCTTTATGGTATCGACAATAAAAAGAGCTAAGGAGCTTGCCCTGGTGGAAGAACAAGAAGCTAAGGTCTAATATGCGATTCGCCAATATTGTTTGTCGATATTTAGTTAGCAAATCGAGTTGAGATTATTGTGGTTCGTTTGAGTCAAGAGTTTTATCGTCGTTGTGCAAAGGAAGTGGCCGTTGATTTGTTAGGTGCGCGGCTGGTGTGCAATATTACTGGGGAAAGGGTTGCAGGCATTATCGTTGAGACGGAAGCATATTGCGATGATTTACTACCTGACTTGGCATGTCATGGCGACCGTGCGAACGGAGGTAGACCAACACCGAGAACTGAAGTGATGTTTGGTCCAGCTGGTTATGCCTATGTCTACTTTACCTATGGAGTTCATTGGATGTTCAACATCGTGACTGGCAATAGTGAAGAAGCGAATGCCGTTCTAATTCGCGCTCTCGAGCCTGTCGAAGGATTTGAATTGATGCGCCAGCGAAGGCCAGGAAGAAAAAGGCGGGAATGGACAGATGGACCTGCGAAACTGACCCAATCCCTGGCAATTGTCGGAGGTCTAAATGGTTCGTGTCTTTTTGACAGTGATGGTGTTATCTGGTTAGAAGAATCACGCAAAGTGCCTAAGACTGATGTCCGAAATGGACCTCGCATCGGACTAGGAAAAACTCCAGAACCCTGGTTGTCGATACCGTGGCGTTATTGGATAGATGACAATGATTATGTATCCAGGTAAATTCTATGTCTGCGCCTAAAAAGGAACAGCCAAACTGCACCGGAGGATAAATGAAATTACTGGAAGGAAAAAAAGCCCTCATTTTTGGTATTGCCAACAAGCGTTCTATTGCATGGGGTATTGCGCAGACGCTACATAAGCATGGCGCCGAAATTGGATTTAGTTACGGAATACCACAACTCGAGAAACGGGTCGTCCCTCTCGCGCAACAATTGGGGGTAGATTTCGTCGAAATGTGTGATGTTGCCAACGATGATGCTATTGACACCGTTTTTACCCACGCAGAGGATCATTTTGGTTCCATCGATATTCTGATTCATTCCGTTGCTTATGCAAAACAAGAGGAGCTAACCGGACGATTCTTGGATACAAGCCGTGAAGGATTTAGAATGGCCCTAGACATTAGTGCCTATAGTCTGATCGCCTTGGCAAAGAGAGGGGTTAAGCTTATGCCGCACGGCGGTAGCATAATGACTATGACCTATTATGGGGCTGAAAAAGTGGTACCTCACTATAATGTGATGGGCGTGGCTAAGGCCGCTTTAGAAGCCAACGTTCGCTATTTGGCTGCAGACCTTGGACCAGATGGCATACGTGTTAATGCCATCTCAGCGGGTCCAATAAAAACTCTGGCTGCTGCGGGAATCTCTGGATTTCGTAAGATGCTCAATTATGTTGGCGAAAGAGCGCCATTACGTCGAAATATTGATCAGGAAGAAGTAGGGAAAACCGCTTTGTGGCTTTGTAGTGATCTTGCAAGCGGTGTTACCGGAGAAATTGTTTACGTCGATGCAGGATACCATATTCTTGGCATGCCTGAGCCACCGGAAAAATGGAAATGAGTGATCGTAGAAAAGCTTGTGCTCAGACAATTCTATCAAGAAATTATGTTTGACTTTGGGTGATGTTAGGATATACTGCCGCAGACTAATATTAAAAAGATACTTATCAAGAGCAGTGGAGGGATCGGCCCGAAGAAACTGCAGCAACCCCCGTGGCGGGAAGGTGCTAATTCCGGCAGCAGTGGCTGGGAGATAGGAGGACACAGCGACTATTTGCAGCCTCTTGACCGGTTCAAGAGGTTTTTTCGTGTGTCTACCAATATCATGTTTAGGTGCTTAAATCTGATATTGAGACAATATTTTGGTGGAGGTTAATGTGATGACTACTTTTATGAATTCTCCGAGTCTATTGTTTACATCAGAATCGGTAACGGAAGGTCATCCAGATAAAATCTGTGATCAGATAAGTGATGCTGTCCTGGATGCAATAGTAAAACAAGATCCTATGGCGCGTGTTGCTTGCGAAACGGCCGTGAAAACTGGATTTGTGATGCTTCTGGGCGAAATATCGACCACGGCCAATGTCAATTTTGACAAATTAGTTAGAAAAGTATTGATCGATATTGGCTATGATGATAGTCGAAAAGGATTCGACGGTAATACTTGTGGGGTGCAAATAGCCGTTGCTAGCCAAAGTCCAGATATTGCTCAGGGTGTAGATGTAGCCCTTGATTTTCGAAATAACGGTAATGGTGAAGCTGAAATAGCCTCAATCGGTGCTGGTGATCAAGGCATGATGTTTGGATTTGCCTGCGACGAGACGGAGTCGATGATGCCTCTGCCAATCGATTTAGCCCACAGGCTGACTCGACAACTGGCATTGGTTAGGCGAAATGGGGATCTGCCTTGGGTGAGACCGGATGGAAAAGCACAGGTAACTGTTGAGTATAGTTTTGGTAGACCCAAGCGGGTCCATACTGTTTTAGTTAGTACGCAGCATGCCCCGGACGTGGATTCTGATCAGATCCACCGAGAAATTATCGAGCACGTGATTATGTCCGTACTTCCATCCGATTTGGTAGATGATGACCTAATAATATATGTTAATCCAACAGGCCGATTTGTTGTAGGTGGTCCAATGGGGGATGCAGGTCTTACTGGGCGCAAAATCATTGTCGATACTTACGGAGGAATGGGTCGGCACGGAGGCGGAGCATTTAGCGGCAAAGACTGTACAAAAGTAGACCGTAGCGCGGCTTATGCCGCTAGGTGGGTAGCAAAAAATTTGGTGGCAGCGGGATTAGCCAAGCGGTGCGAAGTTCAACTTGCCTATGCAATCGGTGTAGCCTATCCACTTAGCATCAATATTGAAACCTTTGGCACGAGTGAAATTCCGCATGGTGTTTTGGTCGAATTGATCGAGGAGAATTTTGACTTGAGGCCAGGAGCGATTATCCGAGATCTGAATCTTAGAAGACCTATCTACCAGGCTACTGCTGCCTATGGCCATTTTGGAAGAACGGATATCGAAGCTCCTTGGGAGGATACAGGTAAAGCGAACCAGTTGCGCGAGGCAGCATTACTGAGGACGAATCAGCTCGCTTGACTACCAAGATCGGCTGGGCTAGAATCAACGGGTTTACGGAGACTATTCTGTACCCGCCAGGTCGTGCAAATTCTGATTTGCAGTAGGCTTGTCGGGTCTCTTTTTGGACTAAAGATCTAAAGTGTTTGAAACATTAGGCAACCGCCTACAAAGCACATTCGATAAGATAACAAGGCGTGGCAAGCTAACAGAAGGCGATGTTGATGCTGCCATGCGGGAAATTCGCCTTGCGCTGCTGGAAGCTGATGTTAACTATATAGTTGTCAAGGACTTCATCAAGCGTGTGCGCGAGCGAGCGGTTGGCCATGAAGTAATGCGGAGCATCACACCGGGCCAACTAGTTGTCAAGATTGTGCATGAAGAATTGATCTCGACCTTAGGAGAAGCGGGGCGTCTCAATCTGGGAATGCAATCACCGGCGGTAATCCTACTCGTCGGTCTCCAGGGTTCGGGTAAAACCACAACCGCCGCAAAACTTGCACTGCGATTGCGGAAAGAAGGCAGACGGCCGCTACTGGTAGCGGCCGACGTATACCGTCCTGCAGCTATCGAGCAACTACAAACACTGGGTACGCAATTAGATATTCCTGTTTACGATGAAGGTCTAAATGCTAATCCTGTCAATATAAGTGTAAACGGGGTTAGTCAGGCAACACGGACAGGAGCAACGCTCGTAATTATCGATACGGCCGGCCGACTTAACATTGACGAGATGAAAATGGATGAACTTCGGGCTATTAAGTCTAAAGTTCAGCCAATTGAGACTCTTTTAGTAGCTGATGCAATGACAGGTCAAGAAGCTGTCCGTGTGGCATCGGATTTTAATGATGCTGTACAACTTACTGGCCTGATCATGACCAAGATCGATGGCGATGCTCGCGGCGGTGCGGCAATATCCATGCGGGAGGTCACCGGCGTTCCACTTAAATTCCTTGGAACTGGCGAGAAGGTTACGGCGCTTGAGGAGTTCCATCCAGACAGAATCGCTAGTCGTATTCTGGGCATGGGCGATGTCCTGACGCTAATAGAAAAAGCGCAAACTGAGATGGATCAGGCGGAGGCTGAAGAAGCCGGTAGGCGCCTAATGAGCGGCGAGTTTGACCTGGAAGATTTTCTCGAGCAAATGCAAAAAATACGCAAGATGGGCCCGATTGGTCAATTGATGGAACTCATTCCGGGAATGAACAAGATGACAGGTGATGTTGATCTGAGTGGAGCGGAAGATGATTTAAGGCGAATTGAAGCGATAATTCAATCTATGACGCCTAAAGAAAGGCATAGCCCGAAAATTATTAAAGCTAGCAGAAAACGGCGGATCGCGGTTGGCTCAGGCACAAAAGTTCAAGAAGTAAATCAGCTGCTTCGGCAGTTCAAGGAAATGCAACGCATGATGAAACAGTTGCGCCGTGGTCGCGGGCGTAATTTCGCTAATATATTAGGCGGCCGCGTTTGAGCAAAATAAGTGTGGTAAGTTATAGTGAGTGGAGAATAACAAAGAAATGGTTCGAATTCGTCTGAGCCGAACAGGCTCGAAAAAACAACCGAGTTATCGAGTTGTTGTTGCTAACATAGAATCCAAGAGAGATGGTCGCGTTGTAGAACGAATAGGTCATTACAATCCTCGACGCGAACCTCTTGAGTATAAGATCGATGAGGGACGAGCATTATATTGGTTGAGCGTTGGAGCACAACCAAGTGATGCCGTAAGACGTCTCTTGGACAAACAGGGCACTTACGATCGGCTAGGTCGATTACGTAAGGGTGAATCTCATCAGGCCCTAGTTGCCGAGTATCTTGGTGTTGACCCAGAAGATTCACAGCCAGCAGATGTAATTGTTAGTGAAGAGCATTTGGCTGAGATCGAGTCAGCAATTGAGGAGGAGGAATAGACCGATGGCTTCCTCGGGGGATTTTAAGGATCTCGTGGAATATATTGTAAAGTCCTTGGTGAATTCGCCCGAAGACGTTTTTATAACAGAAACAGACGAAAATAATTCGGTCTTATTAGAGATTAGTGTTTCTGAAGATGACATGGGGCGATTGATTGGCAGAGGCGGAGTTGTAGTTAATAGCATACGCAGCCTATTACAAGTAGCCGGCGCCAAAAGAGGAAAACGAGTCACATTGGAGATCGTCTAATTTAAGTATAGGCTATTCACCATGCAGCATAGCGATGTACGGGGCTTAGCGGAAGAATCCGCTGAGCCCCGTTTTTTGGTAATAGGGCAAGTGATCAAACCCCATGGTCTTAGGGGTGAGGTTGTTGTTGATTCGCATACAGATATTCCTGAAAGGTTCAATTGGTTAGAAACCGTCTATGTTGGCAGATCTAATCCAATAGAAGTTGTGGTAGAAGGTGTGCGCTATCATAAGTCACGGGTACTCCTAAAATTGGCTGGATATGACTCGAGGAAGAATGCGGAAATCCTGCGTTCGAAATGGCTATTAATTCCAGAAGATGAAGCAATACCCTTGGAAGATGGCGAGTATTACCTCCACCAAATTATTGGCGTAAAGGTGTTCAGCGAAGATGGTACTCATTTAGGCCAGGTAGCTGACTTACTTGAGACCAAGGCAAACAATGTATTTATTATTGAGGGTCCGCTTGGTGAATTGTTACTTCCAGATATCGAGGATGTTGTTAAGGAAGTGGATCTGGAGAAGGGCCGGATGGTTGTGCATCTTTTAGATGGGTTAATTCCTTAAATCACTGCAATGCCAGATTCGGACACATAACTTTCGTTAGATCGCTTGACAACATAAGCTTTACTCCATATCCTCAATCACATGTCTGCTGAAAGGGTCGATGATCTAAAGTACTGGCTTGGTATCAATCTTGTAAAAGGTATTGGTCCGGCTAAATTTCGAAAGCTTTCCCAACAATTTGGTTCGCCTCGCGAGGCTTGGGGGGCAAGTGAGTTACAGTTGGAACAAGCAGGAATCGACCAACGAAGCTTGCAGAACCTGGTTGAATTACGTAACACTCTCGATTTAGATGCTGAGCTTAATCGAGTACACGCTCGGGGCATTTGTCTGATTACTTGGAACGACGAAAACTATCCTCGATACCTGAAAGAAATTACAAATCCACCCCCGTTAATTTACTCACATGGAGAATTATTACCTAGCGATGAATGGGCCATTGCTGTGGTCGGAACCCGCCGACTGACTACATATGGTCGTCAAGTGACTCAAGATATCGTTACCGGACTAGTCCAAAACAGTATCACTATTGTTAGCGGATTGGCGAGAGGAATTGATGGATTAGCTCATCAACGAGCGGTGGAAATGGGCGGCCGTACGATTGCCGTATTGGGTTCTGGATTGGATGTGATGTATCCTGCCGAACACCGCTCTTTAGCCCAGCGCATCATTGATGGTCGTGGGGCAGTGATAAGTGAGTATCCGCTAGGAACCAGACCAGACGGAGGTAATTTTCCAGCTCGAAATCGCATAGTCAGCGGAATGTCCTTGGGTGTTGTCGTCGTAGAGGCTGGTATCAGTAGTGGTGCACTAATCACGGCCAATTTTGCGCTTGAACAAGACCGAGAGGTATTTGCAGTCCCTGGTAATATTAATAGTCCGGCAAGTGCGGGAACGAACAAGCTTATTCAACAGGGCGCGAAGTTAGTTCAGAGTTCTGAAGATATACTGGAAGAACTAAATTTGACCATGGTGCCTCAACAAATGGCAGCACAAAAGATCGCACCCGATACGGCCGAAGAGGCGTTACTTATCACTTACTTGTCTGATCAACCTGTTCACATAGACGAGATCATCAACGAGGTTGAACTTCCCAGTGGACTTGTCGGTAGTACCCTTACTTTGATGGAGTTAAAGGGGCTAGTGAGGCAAGTAGGTGGCATGAATTATGTGATAGCTCGCGAGCCGGCGCCTGAGTATATTATCAATCGATCGCCCATCGAAAATGAAGAATTATGAAAATAATTATTTTTGCGGGTGGTACCGGCAGGCGCTTATGGCCCATAAGCCGCCAGGCATCGCCTAAACAATTTGAATCAATCGTTGGTGATAAATCAACAGTCCGAATGACTGTTGATCGAGTGAAAGGTGCCTACGGTTCAGAAAATATCTTTATTTCCTCCAATGAAAAATACTTAAACCTTTTGCAAAACCTACTTCCAGAACTGTCTGCTGACCAATTTATAGGTGAACCAGTTCGCAGAGATTTGGCTGCGGCCGTCGGCTTATCACTGAGTCATATGAATGCCCGATTCGGCCCAGAGGAACCCGTGGCCATAATCTGGGGCGACAATTACATGACCGACGAAGATGCATTTCTTGACATGTTGAATGTGGCCGAAAGTATTATTACTGAACAACAGACAAAAATGGTATACCTGGGCGAAACGCCTCGTTTTGCCAACAGTAATATTGGTTGGATAGGTTTGGGGAATCAGCAAGGCACTATGAACGGTCGCCCTTTCTTCGCGTACCAATCGTGGCATTACCGGCCGCCCACCAAAGAATGTGAGCGAATGTTTGCTTCGGAAGAATATGTATGGAATATGGGCTATTTTGTCACGACGCCTGGTTTCATTGTAAATGCCTACAAGGAGTTCCAGCCTCAGATGTGGTTGGGTTTATCTAAGATTATTGAAGTTCTTGGCACAAGCGAGTATAAATCAACTCTTCACGAGGTCTATCCAAGCTTAGATGTTATGTCGTTTGATGATGCTATTGTCCAGCACATCGAACATGAAAGTGCGGTTGTCATAAGTGGTTCGACCGGTTGGAGTGATCCAGGGACACTTTACGCGCTCAAGGAAGCGATTAATCCCGAACCAGACAGCAACGTGGAATTAGGACTTGTGGCAGCGCTTGATACTACGGACAGCCTTCTATACAACTATGAGGAAGGCAAATTGCTTGCTGCTGTTGGGCTTGATGGTTTTATAGTTGTAAACATGGAAGATACGGTGTTAGTGGTCCATAAGGACAATATTCGATTGGTTAAGGAGTTGGTGAATCAACTGACCGGTACGGAATTCGAGAAGTATAGTTAATGGCAAATAATATGGAATTGGAAGGATACTGTCTTAAGTGTAAGGCAAAACGAATAGTTAAAGACCCTCAGCCGGAATGGGCCGCTAATGGCACACCTGCCACACGCGGTACCTGTCCTGTATGTGGTACAACCATGTATCGGCGTGGGCACACTGCGGCGCATGACGATCTCCCTAAGCCCGAGATTACAGTTACTAATAAGAAATCGCGCGCCCGCTCCAAGAAAAAATCCGGCAAAAGGATTGTTCGTCGGGGAAAGCTGGTTGTGGTCGAATCTCCTGCCAAAGCGCGAACCATCGGCCGTTATTTAGGCAACGGATACAAGGTGATGTCTAGTGTAGGTCATGTGCGGGACCTGCTAAAATCCCGACTTAGTGTGGATGTTGATAATAGTTATGTTCCAGAATACCGGGTGCCCAACGAAAAAAGAAAGGTTGTTAAACAATTAAAAGAGGCAGCTGCCAAAGCTAAAAAAATATATATCGCGACCGATCCAGATAGGGAAGGGGAAGCTATCGCCTGGCACGTTCTTGAATCGGCCGAAATGGAACCGGAAAGAACTGTCCGAGTCGAGTTTCAAGAAATCACCAAACCAGCCATTGAGAGCGCTTTTGCCAATCCACGAGAAATTGACATGGACCGGGTTGATGCTCAGCAGGCTCGACGTATTTTAGATCGGCTGGTTGGTTACAAATTAAGCCCCTTATTATGGCGCAAAGTACGCGGCCGACTTTCGGCCGGTCGTGTTCAATCCGTATCGGTTCGTCTTGTTGTTGAGCGCGAGCGGGAGATTAATGCCTTTGAGAGGCAAGAATATTGGACCGTGACGGCCGACCTAAGTCAGACCAAATTCCAGAAATCGGATCCAAGACCCAGTTTTTCGGCCAAACTTCATCGAATTGATGGTAAAGAACCAGAACTAACCTCTGAAGAAGAGGTCAGTCCCCACGTAGATAAGCTGAATAAGGCGGAATGGACGGTCAAGGAAGTAAGAATAGGCAAGCGCACCCGCCGGCCGGCTGCTCCTTTCACGACCAGCACCCTGCAACAGGAGGCGTCACGCAATTTAAACTTTGGTACGAGCAAAACGATGCGTATTGCTCAGCAACTCTACGAAGGTGTAGATATAGGTCAAGAGGGCTCTGTGGGCTTGATAACCTATATGCGAACCGATAGCGTCACCGTTTCGAAGGATGCCCAAAAACAGGCGCGGCAGCATGTGATTGAAAGATTTGGGAAAGAGTACGTGCCGGAAAAACCGCCCACCTATAAGACCAAAGCAAAATCTGCCCAGGAAGCTCACGAGGCGATAAGGCCCACATCGGCCATTCGAACCCCAAAGCAAATAAAGTCGTACCTGAAGCGTGATCAGTACCGTCTTTATCGCCTTATTTGGAGCCGATTCCTGGCCAGTCAAATGTCCCCGGCGATTTATGATACAGTTTCGGCGGACATCATGGTTGGTGACGCCGGCACTGCAGTTGGCAACCGTCCTTACTTGTTCCGGGCGACTGGTTCGACATTACGCTTTCGCGGATTTTTGGCCCTGTATGAGGAATCCAAACCAACAGATCGGCCGAGCAACGGCGAATCTCACGTTCCCTCTGACCTGAAATCGAATGAATTGCTTGATTTACTTGAACTATTACCGAAACAACACTTCACCCAGCCACCACCGAGATATAGTGAAGCAAGCCTGGTTAAAGAGTTAGAAGAGAATGGAATTGGCCGGCCGAGCACATATGCTTCGATCATTTCCACCATCCAGTCGCGAGGCTATGTTGAGGCCGAAGATAGACGTCTCGCACCAACTCCCATTGGCGAATTGGTAAATGACCTTCTGGTTGAATATTTCCCTGATGTCATGTCTGTTGATTTTACGGCTCGCCTTGAAGGGGAACTAGATGAGATTGCCAATGGAAAAGCATGGGTTCCGGTTATTGACGAGTTTTATAGACAATTTGAGCAGCGACTTGAAGTTGCCGATAAGGCTATCGAAAAGATCGATATCCGGCGTGAACCAGAGCCTGTTGGACGGGAGTGCCCTCTCTGCGGCAATCCCCTCGTCTATCGCGAAGGGCGTTATGGCAAATTCATCGGCTGTAGCGATTTTCCAAAATGTCGTCATACCGAACAAATTCTAATAAAGGTTGGAGTCTCCTGCCCGAAAGACGGCGGTGATATTATCGAAAAACGAACCAGAAAGGGTCGTAAGTTTTATGGCTGCTCCAATTATCCTGAGTGTGATTGGACAAGTTGGAAGCGGCCGGTAACCTATCCTTGTCCAAATTGTAGTGGCTTGCTTGTGGCAATCGCCAATGAAAAAGTCGAGTGTACTAATTGTGGCGAGCGCTATGAACAGAAAAAAGAGGAATTGGCTACCGTCTAATTGATCCCCATAATATTTTGATTGTAGTAGGGTAAAAATCGAGAGCCGCCAGACCAACTATTGGAGGCGGCTCTTTTTTAGTTCAATCCATCGTCGCCTGTGATATACTAGCCATCTTGACATCCTCTTAGTTTTATCGTGGTCACAATCTTATCAAGCTGGGGCAACTTTCAGTGAACGGCGAGTTAATCGAAACCCTTAGACGATACGTGCCTGGATTGGTGATCCGGCGGCTAGCGGCCGATCCGTCACCCATTAAGGAACCTTCTGCTGAGCGACTAGCTGCGGCCGTGTTATTTGTCGATATAACTGACTTTACCGCACTGGCCGATCGTCTTGCTCACCAGGACCTTATCGAATCCGAGCATCTGGCCTTATTGCTAAACGATTGCTTTGGCCGGTTAATTAGGGTCATTCATGCCCACGGCGGCGAAGTAACCAAATTCGCCGGAGATGCTCTGCTTGCTTTATGGCCGGTTCCATCCCATCTTGCCCGATTAGGTCCTGAAGCCCAGCTTTCTCTATCAGAGATGGCTTCTCGATCGGCTCAGTGCGCCCTAAAGATCCAGGAAGAGATGGCCGACTTCACCGCGGCCGACGGTTCCCCCGTTGCCTTGCAGATTGGCATCGGAGCCGGTGATGTCTACAACGTTCATTTGGGCGGCGTCTTTAACCGTTGGGAATTTCTATTGTCTGGAACACCTCTTGTTCAGATGAGCCTGGCTAAAGAATTGGCCCCGCCTGGGGGGATCGTTTTCGCTCCAGAAGTCTGGAAACTCGTCCAAAGCAGATCTGTCGGCAAGCCACTCACCGGTGGATTTGTCGAACTGGTCTCCATATCAAGCGAGCTTCCACTTCAACCCATGACCCTGCCAGATCTGGATGAGCCAGCTTTAAAAAACCTTCAGGTTTATTTACCGGCGGCCGTTCTTAAGAGATTAGAAGCTGGTCACGAACCCTGGTTATCTGAACTTCGACGCGTTTCTGTCATGTTTGTCAAGCTGCCCCGTTATGGCACCTCCATCAAACATCCATACATGCGAACCATACCTGAAGCCCAAGCTGTTATGCGTGCTCTTCAGGAAGCGCTTTATCGTTATGCTGGGAGCATCAATAAATTTAACGTGGATGACAAAGGTATCACCCTAGTCGCCGCCCTGGGTCTGCCGCCTCTCTCCCATTCTGATGACGCAGCCAGGGCTGTTCGAGCAGCCTTAGAAATGCAAGTCGAACTAGAAAAGCTCGGCCGAGAAAGTGCTATTGGCATAACGACAGGCTGGGTCTATTGTGGTCCTATCGGAAACGATGAACGACGTGAGTACACCATGGTCGGTTACACAGTCAATATGGCCGCCAGACTTATGCAAGAGGCCGAAAAAAATCTTGCGACCAGAAAGGCCATGAGTGACATCTTGATTGATGACGCGACATATCGTGAAATCAATGAACTCAGGCAAGATCATCGATCATTATCTCATACCCTCGATTTTGATGTTTTGCCTTTAACTCAGATCAAAGGTGTTCTTGAACCCATATCAATTCATCGACCCTCCTTAGGGAGGAATCGCTCGGCCTCGACTAATCGAGAAACTCAGGCAGCGGCAATCATCGGCATGAACGAGGAACGATCCTACCTGGAAAGCAGCTTGTTCAAACTAAATCGTTCAAAGTCAGCAGAGGCCGGTCAGTTGATAATCGTTGAAGGTGAGGCCGGCAGCGGCAAGTCGCTCCTGGTAGATGAGTTGAGGATGAAGGCCAGGCGCTTAAGTATACGTACCTTTAGTAGTTCCGGTGACGTTTTTGATCAGGGGACACCCTATCACGGCTGGCGGCCGATATACAAAGAATTGTTCGGATTGGATGCTTACCTCGACGAATTGCCTAAACTGCGTTCCCAGGTGTTGAGCAAGCTTCCCCCGATTAGCGGTGAAAAAGGATATCCGGCTTTTGCCATTCGACTCTCTCCCTTATTAAATGATGTTTTACCCTTTGGCTTTCCCGAAAATCGCACGACCAAACATATGTCTTCGGATCTGAGACGAAAAACGACACATACCTATCTGCTCAGATTGCTCCAGCGAAACATCGCCGGGACGAGCGGTAGAAATCCGAAGCCGACTCTGCTAATTTTCGACGACGGTCATTGGCTGGATGAGGAAACCTGGCAACTTATTGTCTCTGTAAGTCAGCTAGCGCTACCAACACTCACCGTGGTTGCGACCCAGCCCCTCTGTGAGCGCGTAACCAGTCCTCGCTTTAGCCGGATTTGCCACATGCTAAGCGACCTGCCGCCGGAACAAATGCTGCAAATTCCTAGATTGCGAAGCAACGAGACGCTGAAGTTGATCCACCAGACGCTGGAGGTGGACGCCTTTCCAGAGGAGGCCTTTTCAATCGTCCGCCGCAAGAGTGGTGGGCAACCTTTGTTTACCATCTCCTTAGCCAAGGCCTGGCAGCAGACTGAGGCGATTGAGATCCTCAATGGCTTCTGTAAGATCGTCACCCAGTTGGAAGATCTCGATCAAACGGCCGTTCCGGTAAATGTCCAGCGAATCATCACCGGCCGCATTGAGCGCATGGAGCCATCGCTGCAGCTCTTGCTTAAATCTGCCAGCGTAATCGGCGAACAATTTACGCTTGACGAGCTTAAGCTTACTTTTCCCGATTACCGGGATGAAGAAACACTATCTGATCAGCTGGCCTTATTAAATGAGCTGGGTTTCATCGAGCCGGCTGACTCATCTAACGCCTATCATTTCCAAAATGATTTCCTGCGTGAAGTTTGCCATGGATTGTTGCCCGAAAGTTTACGAAATGAGATGGAAATCCAGCAGCGATCTAACGAACCGGACCCGGCAAGTCAGCCTGTCAGTTTCGATCACCAGTCTGCTGATTAGAACTAGTTCCACGCCGTTCACGTAATTTTGCCCGGCAACGCATTATTGCTCGGCCTCCATGGAACAGTTATAATTTATTCGCCTCGCCACCCTAGCTCAACCGGCAGAGCAATCGCTTCGTAAGCGATAGGTTATCGGTTCGACTCCGATGGGTGGCTTTTCATTTGCTATCAAGCTCCACTGAAATCAGTTGGAGCTTTTTTTCTTGCTTTCAATGTTAGAGTTCAATGGCATCAAAGATACTCGCAGCGACATTATATTCGCTTTCCCCGCACGATGATCACTCCAAGCATTTGTGTTACCATTTACCCTGAAATGGCCATCAAGTATGCTAATAGACTGAGGTTGAGAGAGTGGCGATGAAGCCCATTGTTTTCGGTGTAGCTGGGGGAACCGCGTCAGGGAAAACCACGGCCGCCCGAGCCATTCTTGATGCCGTAGGTGCCTCCCAGGTAGCCTATGTTCCTCATGACGCCTATTACCGTGAAATGAGCCATCTACCCTTTGAGCAGAGGGCCAAACTTAATTACGACCATCCCGATTCCTTGGAAACCGAATTGCTGGTTGAACATATCAAACAGTTGATCGCCGGTAAGCCGGTTGAGATCCCCGTCTACAACTTTACCCGTCATCACCGGACTGAAGAGACGCGCACCGTCGAGCCCAGTCCAATCATTCTTATTGATGGCATCCTGATCTTTACCAATCCTGAACTACGCGAACTGATGGATATTAAGATCTACGTCGATACCGACGCCGACATCCGTTTCATTCGCCGCATGCAACGGGATATCCACGAACGCGGCCGTTCCCTGGATTCTGTGGTCAAGCAATACACCGACACGGTTCGATTGATGCACTTAGAATTTGTCGAGCCCAGCAAACGTTATGCCGATGTCATCATTCCTCTTGGCGGGCTCAATAAGGTGGCCATGGACATGGTCGTCTCCCGGCTCGTGGCCTTGCTCAGCCTCGAAAGTTATAGCGGTAAACAGAACTAGGCTTGATTCAAGCGTACGGCCCAAACTATCTAAGACAGCCCATCTTTGTAGAAATCTTATGAAAGTCGTTCATGTAACCAACAATGATCTGATGGGCGGCGCGGCGCGGGCCGCCTATCGCCAACATCTTGCGTTGCAAACGGCCGAAGTCGATTCCAAAATGTTTGTGGCTCTCAAAATCGGCCGCGATGACAGCGTAATAAAGTATCAGACTAATCGCGCTTTGCTGCCCAGATTTGCCCGCAACATTCGCCGGGCTCGTCTGAATCTGGCTTATTCCCGCCAACAAAAGTTGAGTCCAGACAATCTAAGTGATCCCTTTAGCGATGATCGCACTTCCTACACCCATGAAGTTGTCAAACAGCTACCTCCGGCCGACATTCTAAATCTACACTGGATCGCTACTTTCATCGATTATCAGACCTTCTTTCCTCAGGTGATTAAAGATTCAGCAATTGTTTGGACCTTTCACGATCTTCAAGCCTTAACCGGCGGCTGCCACTACGACAACGGTTGTTATAAATATCAAAAACATTGTGGCGCCTGCCCGCAACTAGGCTCTTCAGATGATAAAGATTTATCGTCCCAAATCTGGGAGCGTAAAAACGCTGTCTATGCCAAGATTCCCCCAAACAAAATGACCATCGTTACCCCGAGCCGCTGGCTGGCCGGCGAAGCAGCTAAAAGCCCCTTACTCGGCCGCTTTCCGGTCGAAGTGATTCCTAATAGCCTGGATCTGGAACTGTTCCAACCAGTTGATAAAGTCAAAGCACGGCAGGAGTTGGGCCTGCCGCTAGATTCGCTAATTGTGCTTTTTGTGGCCCAGACGGTCAACAATCCTCGAAAAGGGATCGATTTTCTTTCGTTAGCATTGGCCGGCCTTGAAGGGCTGGAGAACTTCATGTTGATCTCGGCCGGTGCAGGTGTTGTTTCTGTCCCTCCGGCCGTTCCCTACCGGCCGCTTGGCGAGATTACCGCTGAGGCAAAGATGGCCCAGATCTATTCGGCGGCCGATCTCTTCATTATTCCCTCCATCCAGGACAATCTGCCGAATACAGTGATGGAATCGCTGGCTTGTGGCACTCCTGTTGTTGGGTTTAACGTCGGGGGTATCCCGGACATGGTTCGGCCGTATGAAACAGGCGCCTTAGCCCCGGCCGGCGACGTTGCTGCCCTGCGTTTGGCTCTGAAAGGACTCCTATTGAATAACTCTCTGCGCCTGGAGATGGGCCACAAGGCTCGAAAACAAGCGCTGAGCGACTATTCACCCCAGGTGCAGGCTGCAAGCTATCTAAAACTATACCAGGAAGCCCGGCAACGATTTGCTGACCCCCAAACATTTTCCTAAACAACTTACCCCATCCTTAAAGATTACTTTATTGCTATTGTCAGGATTCAATACCTGAATATGATCTGGCATGAGCGTGTCAGGGTGTCATATTATGAATAGCGAAACCTGATGCCTCGAATGGGAACAGCGCTACCACAAACTTAAATTTCGCCTTGGCATCTGATTCCTACATAGTGTTTGCCGTACAGTCGCTTCGATCTAAGTTGATCGATGTCGGTGCGGCGGATGCATGCCTGGAGGGTGAGGGTATTACGTAGGTGACCGGCACTTCACTATGCAATGTCAGTTGACAAGAATGAACTTTGATAAAAGTGCCGGTCACCTTTGTTGTGCCAGCCACCTGACTTGCCATTGAGCTGTCACTATGTTACTATTCAGCCGTTGAATTCAATCATTGAATTCAAGCACTGAACTCTTATTTGTTTAGGATCTAACTAATTTAATCATGAGTTTTGACCAACATACTGAGCTTCAATTAATGGAAGCACTGGAAGCGGAGCCTGAAACGACCCAGGCTGATCTGGCCGCTCAGGCCGGTGTGGCTGTGGGCACGGTCAATTGGTATTTAAAGCGCTGGTCTGGCAAAGGCTTCGTCATCGTCAAACGAATGAATCGCTGGCGCTGGCGTTATCTGCTGACCCCCCAGGGCATGGCCGAAAAGGGAAGATTGGCCAGCCAATATGTTGAAGTCTCGATGCGCATCTACCGCAATACCCGCACCCAAGCCAAGGATCTTCTCGGCCGGGTAAGCGCGGCCGGATATGAACAAGTGATCATCGTGGGCGAAGGCGACATCGCCGATATCTGCCACCTGACCTGCCTCGAATATGGCCTGAAACAAGCGGCATCCACTGCTGATGACCTGCCGGTGATAAAAGTCAAAGAGTATGATCTCGAACTTATCTGGCCCGAAACACACATAAGCAAAGTGGATTTAGTAAATTCTGATGAGTAGCAGTGTCG